>Ga0116223_10003459_pt1 | contig 14139 bp, 14 predicted proteins | sample Sb_taG_3_FD_90092 | JGI IMG/M metagenome (GOLD analysis project Ga0116223, IMG submission 90092) | Peat soil microbial communities from Weissenstadt, Germany - Sb_50d_a_PC metaG | ecosystem: Environmental > Terrestrial > Soil > Wetlands > Peat | place: Germany: Weissenstadt | collected 2010-09-21 | reverse complement strand
CGGGCGCAGCGTCGCCGAGCTGATGCAAAAGGGCGCGCATGTGGTCACGCGCGCGCAGGTCATGAACGGCATCGCCGAGATGATCCCGGAAATTCAGGTCGAAGCGACGTTCCCCGATGGCACCAAGCTCGTCACCGTGCATGAGCCGATACGATGAGGCGCAGATGATTCCCGGCGAAATGTTCATCAAGAGCGGCGAGATCGAGTTGAACAAGGGCCGCAAAGGCCTGACACTCACGGTCGCCAACAGCGGCGACCGGCCGATTCAGGTCGGCTCGCATTATCATTTCTTCGAGACCAATCCGGCGCTGAAATTCGACCGCAAGAAAGCGCGCGGCATGCGGCTGGACATTCCCGCCGGCACCGCGGTGCGCTTCGAGCCCGGCCAGACGCGCCAAGTCAAGCTGGTTGCGCTCGCCGGCACCCGCACGGTTTACGGTTTCCGGCAAGAGATCATGGGAAAGCTGTGAAGAAGGGCATTCCACGAATCATGACGAGCGGGCTTGCGCAAGCCCACCCGTCACGTTCTCAGCGCTGCTACCGCGGCTGGGACCAGCATCTTGTCAGCGCTTGGTGCGACGCCGGTAGCGGCTTCTACACTAGGCCAACCTGACTCTGGCGACCTCTCTCATTCGGCGAACCAAACGCGAGCGATCTGGAAGTCACAATACCGCGGCGGCGCCGTGAAGCAAGGAAAAGCGTGTATCCGCAGGATGATGCAGTGCGGTGGGGATAACGTTGGGGATTTCTTTGTTCGTCGCCGAATAAAGCGCAACAAACGGGGACTGCTGCCATGCCAGCTAAAATAAGCCGTTCCGTCTACGCCGATATGTTCGGTCCGACCACCGGCGACTGCGTGCGGCTCGCCGACACCGATCTCATCATCGAGGTGGAGAAGGATTTTTGCACCTACGGCGAGGAAGTGAAATTCGGCGGCGGCAAGGTCATCCGCGACGGCATGGGGCAGAGCCAGATCACCAACAAACAAGGCGCCGTCGACACCGTCATCACCAACGCGCTCATTCTCGATCACTGGGGAATCGTCAAGGCCGATGTCGGCATCAAGGACGGCCACATCCACGCCATCGGCAAGGCCGGCAATCCCGACGTCCAGCCCGGCGTCACCATCATCGTCGGGCCCGGCACCGAGGTGATCGCGGGCGAGGGCAAGATCCTCACCGCCGGCGGCTTCGACACCCACATTCATTTCATCTGCCCGCAACAGGTCGACGAGGCGCTGATGTCCGGCGTCACCTCGATGCTCGGCGGCGGCACCGGCCCGGCGCACGGCACGTTCGCGACCACCTGCACGCCCGGCCCCTGGCACATCGCGCGCATGATCCAGGCGGCCGACGCGTTCCCCGTCAATCTCGGCTTTGCCGGCAAGGGCAACGCCTCGCGGCCGGCGGCGCTGGAAGAGATGATCAAGGCCGGCGCCTGCGCGCTCAAGCTGCACGAGGACTGGGGCACGACGCCGGCGGCGATCGACTGCTGCCTCTCGGTCGCCGACGACTACGACATCCAGGTGATGATCCACACCGACACGCTCAACGAATCCGGCTTCGTCGAGGACACCATCAAGGCGTTCAAGGGCCGCACCATTCACGCCTTCCACACCGAAGGCGCCGGCGGCGGGCATGCGCCCGACATCATCAAGGTCGCGGGGCTGAAGAACGTGCTGCCGTCGTCGACCAATCCGACCAAACCCTACACCAAGAACACCCTCGACGAGCATCTCGACATGCTCATGGTCTGCCACCACCTCGATCCGTCGATCGCCGAAGATATCGCTTTCGCCGAAAGCCGTATCCGCAAGGAAACCATCGCGGCGGAAGACATCCTCCACGATATCGGCGCCCTGTCGATGATGTCGTCGGACAGCCAGGCCATGGGGCGGCTCGGCGAGGTCATCATCCGCACCTGGCAGACCGCGGATAAGATGAAGAAGCAGCGCGGGCGGCTGCCGCAGGAGAAAGGCGACAACGATAATTTTCGCGTCAAGCGCTACGTTGCCAAATACACCATCAATCCCGCCATCGCGCATGGCGTGTCGAAGCTGATCGGCTCGGTGGAGAAAGGCAAGCTCGCCGATCTCGTCGTCTGGTCGCCGGCCTTCTTCGGCGTCAAGCCCGATTGCGTCATCAAGGGCGGCTCGATCGTCGCCGCGGCGATGGGCGATCCCAACGCTTCGATCCCGACCCCCCAGCCGATCCATTACCGGCCGATGTTCGGCGCCTTCGGCCGCGCGCGCACGGCTTCCTCGGTGGTGTTTTCGTCAAAGGCCGCGGTGCAAGCCGGCCTCGGCAAGAAGCTCGGCATCCAGAAACAACTCGTCGCCGTGGCCAACACCCGCGGCAAGATTTCCAAGAAGAGCATGATCCACAACGACGCCACGCCCGACATCGCGGTCGATCCAGAGACCTATGAGGTGCGCGCCGACGGCGAACTCCTGACCTGCGCGCCGGCGGAGACTCTGCCGATGGCGCAGAGGTACTTTCTGTTTTGAGCTTTTGTTCCCCTCCCCCTTGTGGGGAGGGGTTAGGGGGTGGGGGTCGCGATTTATGTTGGAAGCGAGCCACCCGACCACCCCCCTCTACCCTCCCCCACAAGGGGGGAGGGAAACGATTTTCACCCCGCGTTTTTCGCGTAAGCTCGCGCGCGTGAACGATAGCCGAACACTGTTTGCCGCATTGCGCGAGACGGCCGATGCCGATGCCGCGGCGGCCATGGAGCGGGCCGTTACCTCCGGGGCCGATCGCGACCTAGCCCGCATCAACGTGCTCACCTTCGCCGCCGCGTACGGGCTCGACGAGGAAAAGACCATCGCCGCGTTCCTGCATGCGGCGAAGCTCGGCATTTTCGAACTGGCCTGGGACGTGCTGTGCCCGTCCTGCCGCGGCGTGCTGGATGTCACGGAAACACTCCAGGACGTCCACCGCGAACCGTATGCCTGCTCGCTGTGTAGCCGATCGTTCGAGGTCTCGCTCGACGAGACCGTGGAGATCGTGTTCACGGTGAGCCCGCGCCTGCGCAAAATCGCCGCCCACGATCCGCAGACCTTGCCGTTCTGGGACTATTACCGGCAGGTGTTCTGGAGCTCGGCCGTCGACGTCTCCGACGCTGACCTGGAAAAGCTGATCGCCGAATTCACCCTCGACGCGCGCGTGCTCGATCCGGGCGAGCGGGCGACGGTGACGATCGACCTGCCGGAAGGCTGGGTCATCCTGTTCGACCCGGTGTCGCATTTCGGCCATTACATGAAAGTCGCGCCCGAGCGCACCGCCGAGGTCCAGGAGCTGACCGTCGTACTCAAGGGCGCGCGCGAGCCGACCGCAACGACCGAACTTCGCTCCGGCCCGCTGCGGCTGACCGTCGCCAACCGCACCGCCAGGCGCGCTCTGCCGGTAGTCTGGACCGAGAACCGGAAGTTTGACGAGCTGGTCGGCAAGCGCCGGCCGCATCTCACGGCCAAGCGTATTTTCACCAACCAGACGTTTCGCGACCTCTATCGCACCGATACGCTTGCCGTCGACCAGGGGCTCAAGATCATCAGCCTCACGTTTCTCTTCACCGACCTCAAGGGCTCGACCGAGCTCTACGCACGCGTCGGCGATCTGGTCGCCTATGAACTGGTGCGCCACCATTTTCTGCTGCTCAACAAAATCGTGGCGGCAAACGGCGGCGCGGTGGTCAAGACCATCGGCGACGCGGTGATGGCGACGTTTCCGACGCCGGCGCGCGCGCTCGCCGCCGCGTTCGCCATGCGCGAAGCGATCGGCAGCGTCGGCGTCGACACCCGCAAGGAAGATCTCATCCTTAAAATCGGCATCCATGAAGGGCCAAGTCTCGCTGTCATGCTCAACGACCGGCTCGATTATTTCGGCCAGACCGTCAACATCGCCGCGCGCGTACAAGGGCTCGCGGTCTCGCACACGATCTTCGCCACCAAGCAGGTCATCGAGCATCCGCAATCGGCGGCTTTGCTCGCCAAAGCCGGCCTTACGCCTGAGCCGCAGAGCGTGACGCTCAAGGGCGTCGCCGGCGAAGTGGCGGTTTATGAGATTCCGTGAGAGCGAAATCGTCCGACCTGAATCGCCCGTTGTACTTCCCCTCTCCCCGGTGGGGCCACCGGGGAGAGGGGAATATCGATCACGCCGCTACTTCTCGACGAAGTCCGCGCACTTCTGAATCTGGTCGTTCGCGCCCCAGGGCATGATCGGCACCGAGGAGGTCGAATTCTTCGGCGATCCTTCGATCAGCTTGTCGGAATAGACCATGTAAACGAGGACGTTGCGCTTGGTGTCGCAGCCCCGCACGATCTGCATCTTCTTGAAGAACAGCGAGCGGCGGGTGCGGAACACGTCCTCGCCTTGCGGGAATTTCGCCTTGATGCGGATCGGGCCGATCTGCCGACACGACAGCGAAATGTCGGAGACCTGTTCGGCAACGCCGATCCAGCCCTTCACGCCGCCGCGCTCGGGGGCGGTGAAATAGCAGGCGACGCCCTCGACCTCGGGATCGTCGAGGCCGTAGGTCGCAAGCTTGTCGTTCGGCGTTAAGAGCTTGAACGTTGTCGAACGCTTGAAGATCAGGTCCGGTTCGTCGGCCGCCCGCGCCGGCGTGGCCCAGAGGCCGGCGAACAACAGCGAGACGAACAGCCAGGTCAATGTGAACATCGCAACTCCTTGTCGTTTCCACGGAACCTCTGCGGACTATCTAACCCTCCTCCCTACCCTCCTCCACAAGGGAGGAGGGTAGGGAAAAAGCGGTTTTGCCCGGCCATTTGCAGAGGTCCGCGATGATGCACTTTTCGCACAACGGGCGGCGGGCGACGCAGGTGTAACGGCCGTGCAGGATGAGCCAGTGGTGGGCGTGCAGGCGGTAGCGTTCCGGCACGACCTCCATCAGCTTCATCTCGACGTCGAGCGGCGTCTTGCCGACGGCCAGGCCCGTGCGGTTACCGACGCGGAAGATGTGGGTGTCCACCGCGATGGTCGGCTCGCCGAATGCGATGTTGAGCACCACATTCGCGGTCTTTCGTCCGACGCCAGGCAATGCTTCCAGCGCCGCGCGGTCGTGCGGCACCTGCCCGACATGCTCCGCCACAAGCATGCGCGACAGCGCGACCACGTTCTTCGCCTTGGTGCGATAAAGGCCGATGGTCTTGATCAGGTCGCGCACGCGCGCTTCGCCGAGCTTGACCATCTTCTCCGGCGTGTCGGCGAGCTTGAACAAGGCCGGCGTCGCCTTGTTTACGCCAGCATCGGTCGCCTGCGCGGAGAGAACGACCGCGACCAGCAGCGTGTACGGATTGATGTGCTGCAATTCGCCGCGCGGGGTGGGATTGGCGGCGGCGAAGCGGCGGAACGCCTCCTCGATCTCAGGCTTTGTCCATTGCGGCAGTTTGCCGTGGGCCGCCTTCGCATCGGCCTTGGCCTGCGCGCCGGGTTTTTTCAGGCGGACCGCCCGCGCGGATGCGGAACGATACCCCCCTCCCCGACCCTCCCCCTCAAGGGGGAAGGGAGCAGATTGGGTGCTCCGCCTGGGTCGGTTTCGACTCGCCGGCTTGAGACTTTGCCGCGTGGTCTTCCGAGCCGTGGTTTTCCGCGCCATCTTTCCCGTATAGTCAGCCGCATGAGCCGGGACAACGACACATTCTCCGGACCGCGCGCCGAGCCCGGCGCCGAGCCGACGATCTTTGCGGCCACCATCACGCCGCACCGCTCGCTCGGCTCGACCGGCTTCCTCACCCTCATGCTCTGCATCGGAGCCTTGAGCTTCGTCTCCGGCATGTTGTTCCTCATGCTCGGCGCCTGGCCGGTCTTCGGCTTTCTCGGCCTCGACGTGTTGCTGATCTACGTCGCGTTCCGCGCCAATTTCCGCGCGGCGCGCGCCTATGAGGAGGTCAAAGTCACCGCCTCGGAGCTGACGTTGCGCAAGGTCAATCCGCGCGGCGGCGTGCGCGAATGGACGCTCAACCCGGTCTGGGTGCGGCTCGACCGCATCGTGCATGAGGAATTCGGCATCGAGCGGCTGTTCCTCGTCTCCCGCGGCCGGCGGCTGTCGATCGCTTCGGCGCTGGGGCCGGACGAGAAAGCGAGCTTTGCGCGGGCGCTTTCGACCGCACTCGGCGAAGCCAAGCGCGGGCCGAAACGGACGGTTTTTGGCGAATAGGGAATAGTGAGTGGCGAATTGCGCGTAGGGAATCTTCCCCTCCCCCCTTGTGTGGAGGGGTTAGGGGTGGGGGTCGAAAGGTTCACGAAATTCGGCAACGCCCTTTCGTCACCTTGCCACCCCCCCCAACCCTCCCCCACAAGGGGGGAGGGAATCGAAGTACAGAAATCGGGTGGCTTGGGCGTTCGTCGCAGCCTAGATGGGGACAAATGATGGAGGCATCCATGCTGTCACCCGATCGCCTGCCCGATCTCACCCCGCTCGCCGCGGCCGCCGACGATTACGACGTGGTGCGCCGGGCCATCGGCCATATCCGCGGCCACTGGCGACGGCAGCCGGAAATCGAGACCATCGCCGAAGCCGCCGGCGTCACCCCGACCGAGCTGCACCATCTGTTCCGGCGCTGGGCAGGGCTGACGCCGAAGGCCTTCCTGCAGGCGCTGACGCTGGACGGTGCGCGGCAGCTCCTTCGCGATTCCGCAAGCGTGCTCGACGCCACCTACGAAGTGGGCCTGTCCGGCCCCGGCCGCCTGCACGATCTGTTCGTCACCCACGAAGCAATGTCGCCGGGCGAATGGAAGTCCGGCGGCGAAGGCCTCACCGTGCGTTTCGGCTTTCATCCGTCCCCGTTCGGCAAGGCGCTGGTCATGGCGACCGAGCGCGGGCTCGCGGGGCTCGCCTTCGCCGATTCCGGCGAGGAAAAGGCGACGCTCAACGACATGAAGCGGCGCTGGCCCAAGGCCGATTATGTCGCCGATGCCGCGCGCACCGCGCCGATCGCGCAACGCATTTTCGATCCGTCGCAATGGCAAGAGGACCAGCCGCTACGCGTCGTGCTCATCGGCACCGATTGGGAAGTCCGCGTCTGGGAAGCGCTCTTGAAAATCCCGATGGGCCGACTCGCCACCTATTCGGGCATCGCCGGCAAGGTCTGCACGCCGGCTGCCGCCCGCGCGGTCGGCGCCGCGGTCGGCAAAAACCCGATCGCCTTCGTCGTGCCCTGCCATCGCGTGATCGGCAAGGCCGGCGATCTCACCGGCTATCACTGGGGCATGACGCGCAAGCGCGCCATGCTCGGCTGGGAGGCCGGCAAGCTCGGCGCCGCGGCGTAGCGCTCCTCCACTCGTCACCCCCGGGCTTGACCCGGGGGTCCATGCTGACTGCCCGAAAATACGGCGCCGCTCCATGGATTGCCGGGTCAAGCCCGACAATGACGAAAGACGATTACCCCGCCAGCTCCTTCTTCTCGGCCACCGTCGAGTCGGCGTTGAGCCGGTAGACCAGCGGCACGCCGGTCGCGATCTCGCGCGCGACGATCGCCGCCGGCGACAAACGCTCGAGCACCATGACCAGCGCGCGCAGCGAATTGCCGTGGGCGGAGACGAGGACCGCCTCGCCGCGCAGCACGCGCGGCAGGATTTCCCCGATGTAATAGGGCAGGACGCGCGCGGCGGTATCTTTAAGACTTTCGCCGCCGGGCGGAGCGACATCGTAGGAGCGCCGCCAGGTATGCACCTGCTCGGCGCCCCATTTGGCCCGTGCATCGTCCTTGTTGAGGCCGGACAGATCGCCATAGTCGCGCTCGTTGAGCGCCTGGTCCCAATGCACGGGGATTGTCTTCTGCCCCAATTGCTCGAGCATGAGATCGAGCGAGAGCTGGGCGCGAACGAGCGCGGAGGTAAAAGCGACATCGAAGCGATGCCCCTCTGATTTCAATCTGTGCCCGGCCGCGCGCGCTTCGGCGATGCCTTTATCGGTGAGGCCCACGTCGCGCCAGCCGGTGAACAGATTCTTCTTGTTCCACTCGCTTTCGCCGTGGCGCACCAGCACGAGAAGGCGGTCACTCATTTCTTACCTTTTCCCTTCGTCATTGCCGGGCAAAAGGCGCGAAGCGCCGTCTTTACGACAATGACCCGGCAATCCATGCGGCCGCGCCTAACGTACGGCGAGTGAGCATGGACCCGCGGGTCAAGCCCGCGGGTGACGGGTTTCAAATGTCCTTCAACCCCAGCACATCCGCCATCGAATAGAGGCCGGGCTTCCGGCCGCGCGCCCATAAAGCCGCATGCAGCGCGCCGCGGGCAAAGATCATGCGGTCCTCGGCGCGGTGCGTGAGCTCGATGCGCTCAGCCGGCCCGGCGAAGATAACCGTATGGTCGCCGACCACGGTGCCGCCGCGCAACGACGCAAAACCGATATCCGCCGCGCGGCGCGGGCCGGTCATGCCATCACGTCCACGCACCGAATGGGCGGCGAGATTGAGGCCGCGGCCTTCGGCGGCGGCGCGGCCGAGCATCAGCGCGGTGCCGGACGGCGCGTCGATTTTCCTGTTGTGGTGCATTTCCAGAATCTCGATGTCGTAATTCTCGTCGAGCGTCCGCGCCACGCGCTTGACCAACGCGGCAAGGAGATTGACGCCGAGACTCATATTGCCGGATTTAATGATTCGTGCGCGGCGCGCCGCCTTGGCGATGACCGCTTCCTCCTCGGCCGAGTGGCCGGTGGTGCCGATGATATGGGCAATGCCGGCCGATGCGCTCAACTCCACCAGCGCCAGCGTCGCCGCCGGAATGGTGAACTCGATCAGGCCGTCGGCGGCCTTGAGCAGAGGCGCGACATCGCTGACCACCTTGACGCCGTTCGGCCCGAGGCCGGCGAGCTCGCCGGCATCGCGGCCGATCACGGCCGAATCCGCCGCCTCCACCGCGCCCGCCAGCGTCACGCCCTTGGTGACGGCGATGGCATGGATCAGCGTGCGCCCCATGCGCCCGCCGGCGCCGGCGATAACGAGCCGCATATCGGAATTTGCCGCAGCCATGGCCCTCGTGTCCGCTTGCGGCGGGTATAGCGGGGCGTGGCTGCGCCAGCAACTCTAAGGCTGCGGGCCGTCGTAGCCTTCGGCAATGACGAAATCCGCCGCCGAATGCGGCTGCCGAACTTTGATGTTGGCCTGATATTCGGGCGAGCGATAACAGGCGAGCGCGGTGGCGTAATCGGGAAACTCGATGATGACCTGACGCGACTTGTTGCTGCCCTCGACGCTCTCGAACTTGCCGGCGCGCACGACAAAACGGCCGCCGAATTTCTTGAAGATGGCCGGGTTGGCGAGCGCGTAAGTTTGTGACCCTCGTCGTCGTGCACATCGACATGCACGATCCAATAACCCTTGGCCATGTCACTTCTCCTTCGCTGCTGGCTGGGCGATCTCGGCGACGATCGCCTGCGCCGCCGCGCGCGGATCGGCCGCCGCCAAAATCGGCCGGCCGACGACCAGATAATCAGCGCCGGCGGCGATGGCGGCAGAAGGCGTCATGATGCGCTTCTGGTCGCCGGCCGCACTGCCCGCCGGCCGGATACCCGGCGTCACCAGCGCCATATTCGTCCCGGCGATCGACCGCAGGCTTGCGGCTTCCTCGGGCGAGCAGACAAGACCGTCGATGCCGATATCGCGCGCCCGCGCGGCGCGCCGGGCGGCGAGCTCGCGCACGCTCGTTTCATAGCCGGCGGCCTTGAGGTCGCCGTCGTCATAGGAGGTCAGCACCGTAACGGCGAGGATGCGCAAGCCGCCTTCGCGCGCCTGCATCGCCGCTTGCATAGTCTGCGGATAAGCATGCACGGTGAGGAACGTCGCGCCGAGCCGCGCCACGCTTTTGACGCCCTGCGCCACCGTGTTGCCGATGTCGTGCAGCTTGAGATCGAGAAAGACGCGCTTGCCGGAATCCGACAGCGTCCGCGCATAAGAAAGACCGCCGGCAAAAGCGAGCTGGTAGCCTATTTTGTAGAACGTCACCGCGTCGCCGAGCCGGGTCTCCATCGCCGCCGCCTCCTCGACCGAAGACAGATCGAGCGCGACGATCAGGCGCTCGCGCGGGGCAATCGGCATCGGCCGTCCTTAATTCGTTGCGCGCGGCATCAGGTTGGCCATGTCAATAAGCCGGCGCACCAGCGCTTTCAACGCTGCGGTGAGACTTTCTTCCTTGAGGTTGTCCATGTCGTCGAACGCCTGGGCGGCGCGCCCGACATTGATCTGCTCCGGGATCACCAGCGCGCCGCAGCCGAGTTCGAGAACTTGCCGCAGCGCCATGAGGCCGCGCAGACCGCCGGCCGCGCCGTTGGCGGCGGCGCCGAGGGCAAAGACCCGGCCCTTGAAGGTGGCGTAGCTCGCCTCGCTGCGGTCGCGAGGGCGGGACACCCAGTCGATGGCGTTTTTGACGAGCGGCGATACCGAGGCCGAGTATTCGGGGCTGGCGATGAACACGCCCTGATGCGCGGCGAGCATGGTCTTGAGCTCGACCGCGGCGCGCGGCAGGCCGCTGTCGGCCATGAGATCGGCATCGAATAGCGGCAGCGAATAATCCGCAAACGAGATGCGCGTTATGTCCGCCTCGGCGAGCGCCAACTCCTTGGCCGCGAGCGCCGCAAGCCGCGCATTGCTCGAGCCTTTGCGCAGCGAGCCGGCCATGACGAGAATTTTCGGAGCAAGCATCGTAAAGCGTCAGGCCTTGCGATAAACCCACACGCGCGCCGGCGGCAGGTTCATCCAGATGCGCTCGGACGCTTCCACCGAGAAGCCGCCGAGCCGGCGCGGCAAGGGGGCGGCCACCGAATAGGTGAACTGCACGAAGGGCGCGCCCGGCAACATCAGATCGAAGGCGTCGCGAATGAGCCGCAACCGCATCTTGATCGGCTTGGTCACCAGCGGCAGGCCGGAGACGACCGCAGCCGCCGGTTGCAGCAAGAGCGTTTCCAGCAACCGGCGCAAGCTATAGGCGTCGCCCTGCACCAACGTGGCGTCCGGGTAGCGCGCGCGCAAAATCCGGCAAAAGGCCGGATTGAATTCGACCAGAACGAGCCGCGAGGGGGCGACGCCGGCCTGTACCAGGGCTTCGGTCACCGGCCCGGTCCCCGGTCCCAATTCGACGACCGGTCCGTCGCTATGCGGATCGACATAGCGCGCCATGGTGCGCGCGAGAACCTTGCCCGACGGCGTCACCGCGCCGATGCTGAGCGGCCGCTCGATCCAGGAGCGGATGAAGCGCACCTCGTCGTCGAGGCGGATGCCGCGCTTGCGCTCGAATTGCCGGATCCGCTCTTCGATCTTCTTGCCGATGCCATCGCGCTTGCGCTCGAACATCCGTATTTGGCGTTCGATCTGACGCTCGATAACGTTCTTCTTGAGTTCGAGGATACGCAGCGGACGCTCGATCTTCTGTTCAAATTTGCGCAGGGCCGTAAGCGGCATGGCATCAATCACACAGTAACAAAACAATACCTTTTTTAGAACATTCGGCGCACGAAAGCCAGCCGCTCGCCGGCCCGACCGGGTGGGCCGTCAGGCTTCGCCGCCGCCGAAGCTGTCCAAGAACTCCTTGACCTTGCCGAAGAATCCCGAGGATTCCGGCTGGGTCTCGGTCGACGACAGGCGGTCGAACTCGGCCAAGAGCTCGCGCTGCTTCTTGGTGAGCTTTTGCGGCGTCTCGACCACGACCTGAACATACATGTCGCCGGACTGCCGCGACCGCAGCACCGGCATTCCCTTGCCTTGCAGGCGGAAGCGCCGGCCGGTCTGCATGCCTTCGGGGACTTTCACCCGCGTCTTGCCCCCGTCGATCGTCGGCACCTCGAAATCGCCGCCGAGCGCGGCGGTCACCAGCGAGACCGGCACCCGGCAATGCAGGTCGGCGCCGTCGCGCTGGAAGAACGGATGCGAGCCGATCGACAGGAAGATGTAGAGATCGCCGGCGGGCCCGCCGCGCACGCCCGCCTCGCCCTCGCCGGCCAGCCGAATGCGGGTGCCGTCCTCAACGCCGGGCGGAATGTTCACCGACAAAGTCCGCTCGCGCATGACGCGGCCCGACCCCGCGCACGACCCGCAAGGACTCTCGATCACCTGGCCGCGGCCCTGGCAGTTCGGGCAGGTGCGTTCGAGGGTGAAGAAGCCCTGCGCGTGGCGGACCTTGCCCTGGCCGCCGCACATCGGACAGGCCTTCGGCTTGGTGCCGGGCTCGGCGCCGGTGCCGGAGCAGGCCTCGCAGGTGACTGGCGTCGGAATGCGGATCTGCGCGCTCTTGCCGGCAAAGGCTTCGAGCAGCGAGATTTCCATATTGTAGCGCAGATCGGCGCCGCGCTCGCGGCCGGAGCCGCGGGCGCGGCGGCCGCTCATGCCGAACAGATCGTCGAAGATATCGGAGAAGGTCGTGGCGAAGTCGGCGCCGAAGCCATGCGCCGCCGCGTTCATGCCGCCGCCGTGCTCGAACGCGGCATGGCCGAAACGATCGTAAGCCGCGCGTTTGTCGGGGTCTTTGAGAATCTCGTAGGCTTCGTTGATTTCCTTGAAGCGATGCTCGGCTTGGGTGTCGCCCGGATTGCGGTCGGGATGCAGCTGCATCGCCTGCTTGCGGAACGCGGCTTTGATCTCGCCGTCGCTGGCAGTGCGTTCAACGGACAGGACTTCGTAGAAGCAGCGCTTGGCCATCATTCCCCGCCCGATGACGTCCAATCATTCCCAGAAGCCGCCCGCCGCGAAAATGTGCACCCCCGTTTTGCCACTGGGGGTGCAATTTTGACGCGTCGCAGCGGCATGGAGTGCCTCGCGGATCAAGCCGATTTCTTGTTCTTCTTGTCGTCGTCGACTTCGGTGAACTCGGCATCGACCACGTCGTCCTTCTTGGCTTCCGCGCCGCCCGCGCCGCCGGCGCTTCCATCTCCGCCGGGCGGCTGCTGCTCAGCCTGCTTGTACATCGCCTCGCCGAGCTTCATGGAAGCCTGCGCCAGCGCGTTGGTCTTCGCCGTGATCGCATCCGCATCGTCGCCCTTGAGCGCTTCCTTCAAATCGGCCATGGCGTTCTCGATCGCACGCCGCTCGGCCTCGCCGACCTTGGAGCCGTGCTCGGCAAGCGTCTTCTCGGTCGAGTGCACCAGCGCCTCGGCATGATTCTTGGCTTCGACCTGGGCCTTGCGTTTCTTGTCCTCTTCGGCGTGCGCTTCCGCGTCCTTGACCATCTTCTGGATGTCGGTCTCGGAAAGGCCGCCGGACGCCTGGATGCGGATCTGCTGCTCCTTGCCGGTGCCCTTGTCCTTGGCCGACACGTTGACGATGCCGTTGGCGTCGATGTCGAAGGTGACCTCGATCTGCGGCACGCCGCGCGGCGCCGGCGGAATGCCGATGAGATCGAACTGGCCGAGTATCTTGTTGTCGGCCGCCATCTCGCGCTCGCCCTGGAACACGCGGATGGTCACTGCGGTCTGACCGTCCTCGGCCGTAGAGAACACCTGGCTCTTCTTGGTCGGGATCGTGGTGTTGCGATCGATCAACCGCGTGAACACGCCGCCCAAAGTTTCGATGCCGAGCGACAGCGGCGTCACATCGAGCAACAAGACGTCCTTGACGTCGCCCTGCAGAACGCCGGCCTGAATCGCCGCGCCGACCGCCACCACTTCGTCCGGGTTGACGCCCTTGTGCGGCTCCTTGCCGAACAATTGCTTCACCACTTCCTGGACCTTCGGCATGCGGGTCATGCCGCCGACCAGAACGACTTCGTTAATCTCGGCAGCGCTCAAGCCTGCATCTTTGATCGCCTGGCGGCACGGCTCGATCGTCTTCTGGATGAGATCGTCGACCAGCGCCTCGAACTTGGCGCGGGTGAGCTTCATCGTCAGATGCTTCGGGCCGGAAGCGTCCGCCGTGATGAACGGCAGGTTGATCTCGGTCTGTGTCGTGGACGACAGCTCGATCTTGGCCTTCTCCGCCGATTCCTTGAGCCGCTGCAAAGCGAGCTTGTCGCGGCGCAGATCGATGCCCTGCTCTTTCTGGAATTCGTCGGCCAGGTAATTGACCAGCCGCATGTCGAAGTCTTCGCCGCCAAGGAAGGTGTCGCCGTTGGTCGACTTCACCTCGAACACGCCGTCGCCGATTTCGAGAATGGAAATATCGAACGTGCCGCCGCCGAGGTCATAGACCGCGAT
>Ga0116223_10003451_pt1 | contig 14179 bp, 9 predicted proteins | sample Sb_taG_3_FD_90092 | JGI IMG/M metagenome (GOLD analysis project Ga0116223, IMG submission 90092) | Peat soil microbial communities from Weissenstadt, Germany - Sb_50d_a_PC metaG | ecosystem: Environmental > Terrestrial > Soil > Wetlands > Peat | place: Germany: Weissenstadt | collected 2010-09-21 | reverse complement strand
TCGTATGCGCCGGGATGGAAGGCGCCCTGCCCAGCGTCGTCGGAGGCCTCGTCGGTGTCCCCGTCATCGCCGTGCCCACCAGCATAGGCTACGGTGCTTCGTTCAAAGGACTGGCTGCCCTGCTCGGCATGCTGAACTCGTGCGCCTCAAACGTCAGCGTAGTGAACATTGACAACGGATTCGGCGCAGGCTACGTCGCCTCGCTCATCAACCGCTTACCCTAAGCAGCAAGGAGTGAATCATGCCCACCGCTCTCTCCCCGGAAGTGAAGCAACTCATCGACCGTCCCAACTTCGCTCACCTCGCCACGCTGATGCCGGATGGATCTCCGCAGTCCGTGCCGGTATGGGTTGGCCGCGAGGGCGAGCACATCGTCATCTGCACCGGCGAAGGCTCGCTCAAAGCCAAAAACACGCGCCGCGATCCACGAGTGGCGCTGTCGATCGTCGACTTCACCAATCCCTACGAAGAAGTCCAGATCCGTGGCCGTGTCGTCGAGCGCCGCCCGGACTCCGACTTCAAGGTGATGGACGCCGTCTCGCACAAGTACACCGGGAAGCCTTTCCCGTTCCGCAATCCCGAAGGGCGGGTCGCGCTGATCATTGAATTGGAGAAAGTGCGCTACACCAAGCTGCCGTTCGAGCACACGCCGCCGAAATGAAAAAGGCGCGGCTCGTGACTGTTTAGTGTCGAGCCGCGCCTCTCTGCCACCACTACATCAACCCTACATTCCCTGCGGCCCCGACTTCGTTTCGACCTGCAGTTTGTTCTCCACGCTGAAGGCGCCGGCGAGCTGGTTGGCTCGGATTCCGGCAACCGTCTTGTCCATCGGGCTGTCGACCGACCCGTAGAGCGTCACGTGCCCGTTGGTCACGATGATGCGGATCGGACGCGCCGGGTCCATCGCATACTTGCTCAACACGGAGTCGCGATAGATGACTCGCTCCGCCCGCAGACGCAGTCCGTCATCAAACTGCGAAACCGGCTCCAGCGAAACCTTGTCGATCACATCCTTCACACCCGGCATGTTCGCGATGTCGGCCAGAGCTTCGTCGCGGCCAATCCCGGTCCGATCCTGACCTTCGACCGTGACCACCCCGTCACTTACACCCAGCGCGAAGTAGTCGAACGTGCTGTCATAACCCACGCGCACGTAGCGCAGTTTCGCCGCCAGCTTCTGCTCAAGTTGCGCGTCCGGCACATTCAAACCAGCCACGGACACCAGGTTGCGCACTCCCTGGGTGTTCGCGATCTTGCGCGCCAGCTTCGTAGCGTCCAGTTTGCCCTGGAAGAGATCGACCGTGCCTGTGAGGGTTACGATCCCGTCTTCCACGCTCGCCTTCACGTCGCGGAACTGGTTCTTAGCGGCCAGTTTCTGCGTCACCGCCGTCTGAATTTGATTGTCGTAGCGAGTTGCAGTCTGAGCCACGAGCATTGTGCTCCACAGCCCCACCGCCAGAAAGGTGCTCGCCAGTTTCACTAAGCTTGTCTTCGTTGCAGTCATAAAGGTCACCTCCGACCCATTGACGAATCTTTACGAATTAACCACCTGGTTAATTCATTCGATGCGGGGGGACCAGCGAGAGATGCATCTGGCGAGAACGAGAACGCACCGCGCTGGAATGCAACAGCGTTGAGAGAAACATTCGCCGCCGCAGCGGGTTTATTCAAGCACCAGGTAGAAGTGTGCGGACGGTGTTCTCGTCCCGTCGTCAAGGAATCAGAACGCGCCGTTCCCCGCTTATTTGCCGATCGACGACCAGTCCGTCAACATCACGGGTTGGCCGTTTTTCACAATCGTCGCATAAACGCTATCGAATCCCTTGTGGTCGGTCGCGCTGTAGTCGAGAACGAGCCGTGGCCCCAGGCCAACATTCATGGCGTGAATCGACTCAATGGCGGAGATCAATTTTTCTCGCGTCACATCTTTCCCTGCCCGCTTCAATCCCTCGACCACCACCATGGCGTCCACAAAACCTTCGAGGCTTACGAAGGTCGGCGGTTCACCGGGCGAGTATTTCGCCAGGCATTGTCGGTACAGCGCCACTGCGGGGTAGTCGGTACGGTCGTAGGGCGGCATCACCTGGGTGATAATCGTGCCTTCCGCGTCCGCTCCGGCTTCCTTGATAAACTCCTCGGTCCCGACGAAAGACACAGTCAGGAACTGTGGCTTCCATCCCGTCGCGTGCGCCCGCTTCACGATCACGGCTGTCGGAGCGTAAGGTCCCACCACCACGACAGCCTGCGGATGTGCCGCCATGACCTCCCTCAAGCCCGCATCGACATCCAGGCTGTTGCGCGTGAAAGTACCCAGCCCGACCGGAGCCGCATTATGCTTTTGCAGCGCCAGCTTCACGCCTTCCAGAACGGCCTTGCCAAAAGGGTCGTCCTGGTAGATGACACCAATCTTGCGGATGTTCAGTTCCCAGAGCTTGTCGACCTGCTCGCGGGTTTCATCGTAGTACGATGCTCGAACGTTGATGACCTCATGCTTCAGCGGTTCGTACAACATCTGCGCGCCCGTGAACAGCCCTACGACCGGGATCTTCTCTTCCTGTGCCAGGGGCACGTACACCTTGGCGGTGGGCGTGCCCACGAAGAATCCCAGGGCGAACACTCCCTCTTTGATCATGCGTTTGAAGCACGCCGGAGCCTTTTCGGGATCGTAGCTGTCGTCGAATGCCTGCAGTTGAACCTTGCGGCCAAATACTCCGCCATCGTCGTTGACCATATGGAGATACGCTGAGGCACCCAGGACGGTCTGCCTGCCCAGCACATGTGCCGGGCCATCCAGCGCCGAGCACGATCCAATCAGAATGCTGTTCTCGGTGACGCCCGGCGTCTCCGCCGGAGCCGCAGCCATCGCGATCACCATTGTGAACATGAGCACGCGCCCAACGCGCACAGAAAAATAGACAAGCCCCGCCCCAAAACGGTTCATCCGCAAACTCCTCTTGACCGCATTTCCCCGCGCACGCGGCTCCACTTTCTGATCATGTGACACGCGCGCGTGGGATCAGTTGTGGCCATTGTGGCACGGCAGGTGGGCGCACACGACCTTCGCGACTCACCAAAGTAACGCGCGCTGAATTGAAGCGCCTCGCTTCCCGGTTCGGAATCCGCCATTTCGGGATTACCCCCGTAACTTTCGACTCAGTACTCAGCGTTCTACCATGCCCTTGGACTGCGTATTTCGAGGGGGGAATTCGCGGAATGGGTGAACGTGTCGCCCCATCGGGACGAGCGGATCTTTCCCGCGCCAGCCGGCTGAAAACAGCCCTGGACAGCGGCGCCCCCCCTGCGTTTGTGCAACCGGAAGACGCTGCCCGGCCCGCGAACGGTTCCTGCTCCGAGCATTCCTGCCCGCTGCCTCCTCTGTCCGAATCCGCTCTTTCTCAGCAATCCAGCGCCCAGATGCGGCCAGAGTTTCTGGAACAGATGTTTCAGGCGTCGCCCGATGGATTGAGCATCGCGGATTGCACCCACCGCGTGCTCTGGGCCAACGATGCGTTCGTGCGCATGTTCGACTACCAAACTTGCGAGGTCGTAGGTCAGCCCCTGGAAAATCTCGTGGTGCCTCCCGACCGCCTGGCGGAATCACAGTGGGTGACCGAGGCGCTTTCACGAGGAGAGCACATCACTTTGGAAACGCGGCGCAGAAAGAAAGATGGAACTCTGCTCGATGTTTCCGTCTCGTGCGCGCCCCTGTTGCTGGATGGAAAAATGGCGGGCTTCTACGCCGGCTATCACGACATTTCCGATCGCAAGCGCGTGGAAGCGCTCAGTTCCGCGCTCTATCGGGTCGCAGAGAAGAGCAGCGGCGCCAGTGATTTGCAGCAGTTTTTCGCCGCCGTACACGGCATTGTCGATGAGTTGATGTATGCGCGGAACTTCTACGTCGCCCTCTACGATCCCTCCACCGAGTTGCTCAGTTTTCCTTATTTCGTCGACGAACAGGACTCCGCTCCAGTTCCCAAGAAGTTGGGACGAGGGCTGACCGACTATCTCATCCGCTCCGGACAACCCCTGCTGGCCACTCCCGAAGTGCTGCAGGCCATGGAGGACCGCGGCGAAGTGGCGCGCAACGGATCGCGTTCTCTCGACTGGATGGGCGTTCCACTCAAGGTCAATAGCCATACCTTCGGGGCGCTGGTGGTTCAGACGTACTCTAAAAACATTCGCTATGGCGAGCGCGACAAAGAGATTCTGACTTTCGTGGCGCGGCAACTGGCCAGCGCGGTTGAGATTAAGAGAAACGAGCAGGCCCTCCGCCGCTCCGAAGCTCGCTACCGTTCCCTGGTCCAGAGTTCGGTGTACGGAATCTACCGCTCGAGTCTGGAAGGACGATTTCTGGACGTGAATCCAGCCCTGATGACGATGCTGGGATACGCTTCGGCCGAGGAAGTATTGCTGCTTGATCCGGAAAAAGATGTATTCGCGCACTCCGAAGAACACACGCTCCTGATCGATGAGTTCCGCCGCACCGGCCGCCTGGATGGAATCGAGGTGAAGTGGAAGCGCAAGGATGGCACCTTCATCACCGTACGTATCAGCGGGCGGGCCGTGAGCAGCGCCGACGAGCCGGCAGACGTATTGGAGGCCATCGCCGAAGACGTCACCGATCGCCGCGTGCTCGAGGATCAATTCCGCCAGGCCCAGAAGATGGAAGCCGTAGGCCGGTTGGCGGGCGGAGTGGCTCACGACTTCAACAATCTGCTGATGGTGATCAGCGGATATGCGGAAGTGATTCTGGCGAACCTCGAGGTCGGTCATCCCCTGTACGAGAAAGGACAGGCGATTCAGCTGGCCGCCGACCGCGCCACCACTTTGACCCGCCAGTTGCTCGCCTTCAGCCGCAAGCAATTACTCGAACTCAAGGTCGTCGACGTGAACGCCATTGTCTGTGACATGGAACGTCTGCTCCAGCCTCTGATTGGCGAGAACGTCGAGTTGACCACCAGCCTGGCTCCGGACGCAGCCCACACCCGGGCCGACGCCGGGCAGCTCGAACAGGTCCTCATGAACCTGGTGGTGAACGCCAAGGACGCGATGCCCCATGGCGGAAAGCTTACGATCCTGACGCAGAATCTCGTCGTGGATGAGAATCATCGCCGCGGGCAGACTTTCATCCGCCCCGGCAACTACGTTCTGCTCACCGTCCGCGATACCGGCATGGGCATGGACCGGGAGACTCAGTCGCGAATCTTTGAGCCATTCTTTACCACGAAGGAAAAAGGCAAAGGCACGGGCCTGGGGCTCTCCACGGTCTATGGCATCGTGAAACAGAGCGGTGGATATGTGATGGTGCAGAGCGAAGAACAGCGCGGCACCGCGTTCCATATTTATCTGCCCCGCGTCGACGGCGTGGTTGAAAAGCATGCTGACCCGGTGGCGCATACCGCCCTGGGCGGCACCGAGACCGTGTTGCTGGTCGAAGACGAAGAATCGGTCCGTCACCTGGTGCGCGACACGCTGCTCGCTAGGGGCTACCGCGTAGTGGAAGCGGAAAATGGTGAGGCCGGCATGGCCGCCGCCCTGCATGCCGGAAAAATCGATCTCGTGATCACCGACGTGGTCATGCCGGGTATGAACGGTCGCGACCTAGTCAAGCAACTCGCCCAGATCCGCCCCGAAGCCAGGGTGCTTTATCTCTCCGGTTACACCGAGGATGCAATTCTCAGCGAAGGCACCATCGAGACTGGCTCCTCGTTCCTGCAGAAGCCCTTCACCCTGCAAAATCTGTTGCGCAAGGTGAGAGAAGTGTTGGGATAGGCTGGGGAGAGCACGACTCCGAACCGTGACGCTGCGGGCGAGTTCTTGCAAGGGCACGGCTTCAAGAGTTGCGGAAGAACTGAAAATGCGTGCAGCACCGTGGAAGAGCGGCCCTTCCAGGGCCGCGTAAGGCATGTGGAATCAGTGCGGGCTTCAGCCCCTGAGGGACGTTTCTCCTCGCGTGAATTCTTGAAAGGGCACGGCTTCAAGCCGTGCCGTTAGAGCCTAGAACACGCGGGCTTTAGCCCCTGAGGACGTTCGTCAACCCCGAATCGGTTTCCATCCCATGCAACTTTTTTCCCACCGCAGCGTCCTATCTGATGGAAGATAGAAACGGGCCGAATCCGTTTGCCGCGAATACGCGTATAAAGGACAGGGGTTCTCATGCTCATCAAGAAGGCCGAAGACATTCGCTCGTCGGAGATCACTCCCAAGAGTCTATATCTAAACCGCCGCAAGTTCCTGGCACAGGCCGCGCTTGCCGGAGCCGCGGCCGCAACCGGAGTTGGCCTGCGCGAACTTATCGCGCCGTCCACCACGGCCTTGGCGGGAAACAAAATTGATGGCATCCAGAAAAGCCCGCTGAGCACGACCGAGACCGTCACTCCCTACAAAGACGTCACCAACTACAACAACTATTACGAATTCTCCACCGAAAAAGACGAACCCGCCAAGCTCGCGCAAAAATTCCGCACCCGCCCCTGGAAAGTAAAGATCGATGGCCAGGTGGAGAAGAAACAGGAACTCGACGTCGACACGATCCTCAAGATGGCCCCTCCCGAGGAGCGCATCTACCGCCATCGTTGCGTCGAAGGATGGTCGATTGTCGTTCCCTGGATTGGATTCTCGTTGAGCGAGCTGATCAAGCGCGTGAATCCCACCAGCAAGGCAAAGTTCGTGGAATTTACCACCGTCTTCGATCCCGGTCAGATGCCCGGCCAGCTGCGCAATGTGCTCCAATGGCCCTACGTCGAGGGCCTCCGCATGGACGAGGCCATGCATCCGCTGGCACTGCTCTGCTTTGGCATGTATGGCGAGGACCTTCCCAATCAGGATGGCGCGCCGCTCCGCATCGTCGTCCCCTGGAAGTACGGTTTCAAGAGCGCGAAAGCCATCGTCCGCATCCGCTTCACCGACAAGCAGCCCCTGAATACCTGGAACATCTCCGCTCCCACGGAGTACGGTTTCTATTCCAATGTGAATCCGAACGTGGACCATCCCCGCTGGAGTCAGGCCAAAGAGCGCAGGCTCGGCGAATTCCTGAAGCGCCCCACCCTGATGTTTAATGGTTACGATCAAGTCGCCAGCTTGTATAGCGGTATGGACCTTAAGAAGAATTTTTAACCGGCTCCCGGCTCTCGGCGTTCGGCTTCCGCAAGTCGAGAATGCGGAAGCTTGTGAAAGTCACTTGGATTGACGTGTTTTCTCCGAAGGCCGAAAGCCGAAAGCCGGAAGCCGAAAAGATGCTCCGCTACCTCAAACCCGCACTCTTGCTCGCATGCCTCGCGCCTCTAGCCTGGCTCGTCTGGAGAGCCTTGCACTCCGCCCTGGGCGCGAATCCGATTGAAGCCATCACGCACAGCACCGGCGATTGCACGCTGACTTTCCTGCTCATCACGTTGTCGGTCACGCCGCTGCGCAAACTCACCCGCCAGTACTGGTTGATCAGCCTGCGCCGCATGTTCGGCCTGTTCGCCTTTTTCTACGGTACGCTGCACCTGATAACCTACGTCTGGCTCGACAAATTCTTCGACGTCCACGAAATGCTGGCCGACATCGCCAAGCGCCGCTTCATCACCGCTGGAATGACGGCCTTTGCCCTGATGATTCCACTCGCCTTGACCTCCACCAAATGGTCCATCCGAAAACTGGGCGGCAAGCGCTGGCAGGCCCTGCACCGCCTGATTTATTTCAGCGCCGCCGCCGGAGTCATCCACTACCTCTGGCTGGTCAAAGCCGACCTGAAGAAGCCGCTGGAATACGCATCCGTGCTGGGCGTCTTAATGCTCTACCGGCTGATCGCCTGGATCGGATCGCGCAGCGTCGCTGTAGGCAAGGTCAGAGCATCGGAAGGCTGACTCCCGGTTCCTGGTGGGAGCTGCTCCGTTACAAAAAAAAGCGGCTCTCACGCTTGCCGTGAGAGCCGCGGATCTTGCTAATAACCGTGTTACCTGCCAGGGCCATGGCCAGGGCCAATGAGGGCCTTACTTCTCCCCGCAGCCGAGCGCGAGTGCGGTATCACCCGCAGCATCGGAAGAGCGCGCGGCTGCACGGTGGCCGCTTGATCACTGGTAGGAGTGGTCTGCGCCTGGAACGATCCCATCGCCGCTTGATTCGGATCCACAGAAATGAAGAGCACTGTGGAATTGTCGGCGGCATAGAAAAATATCTCCTGCAGAGCGGAACTGAGCGTAGCCGAACCTGTGCCGTTGGAGTTCACCATGTACGTGCCATTCACGTTGTCGGTGCTTAGCGAGCCAGAACCAGTAAATGCGCCGTCATTGTCGTCGATAAGACCCGTTACTCCCCCGCCAGTGCTCGCAGTTTTGAACTCGGCGATCTCGTCGAGTTCAAACCCGCCGAGAACGTCCTCGCCAGTGTTGTTTAGTCCGTAGCCCTGTGACGCAGCGACGGTCGCGCCTGCCGTCTGCGGCAGCGCGACGCCGCTGGTGATTCCTGCATTGTTGGCTCCCGCAGCCGCCGCTGTCGTGTCGACCTCCAGCATCAGGATACCGCCGCTCGAAGGATAAGCGGCAAACGCCGACCCGCCAACGTAGCCTGTCAGATTAACTGCGAATCGTCCACTGGCAGCGGGCGTTTCACTGAAACCGCCGCTAAAGCTATACGGCGTAGCAGTAGTGCCGCCGCCGTCCACCGTGCCGCCATCGTTCACATCTTCCGAGCCAGTAGGGATCAGGCTCTGGCCGTCGGAGGCCATCAAGCCCCCGGTCGCGAACAGATTGCTCGGGCTCGCCAAGTCGAGACCAGACATCGTGAAAACCAGGTTGCCCTGTGGAATGGAAGCGCTCGGCTGAGTGAAGACATCGCCGATGAGAATCGCCACGCTGTCATTCTCAATGAGCTTCAAGTGCGTGGCATCAACCGTATAGACGTCAAAACTGAGCGACCCGAATGATGGAGTGCTAAGCGTGGCGCTCCCCGGAGCCGTTCCCGAGCCCACGGTGAGCGAGCCAGAAAGAGGCTGTGCAGTATAGAGCGACGCACTGTAGTTGATGTCCGTGATTCCGGTGTGGATTGTCGTGCCCGAATTATCGAGGGTGAACGCGCCCACCGTCGCGAGCGGACTGGTCCCCCGGGTGCCAGAGAGAATGAAGGCAAAGGGAAGGTTCGCCAGTGTCGCTGGCGCGACCGTGCTCTGCAAGTCAATCGTGCCGCTGCCGGTCCCGCTCCCATCGAAGCGACTGATCAATCCATGCGAACTGGACGTCAGAACAAAATCGACATCCACCTCGAACTGGGTGCCCCCCGTGGGGGTGATGAGGAGCTTCGCGAAGCCGCGTCCGTCTTTTGAAATGCTGTAAGTGCTGGTGCTGCCGACCGCCGCCGCGGCAGCCGTCCCGGTGTTGTCGACCAGATCCACGGTACCGCCCGAGATTGTGCCTGCAGTGCAGCCACAAGCCATCAGCGAGCCAGCCATCGCGAAGGTGCTACCACTGCCCGAGCCTATGTCCGCTCCCGCGACCGAAAATGTGTAGGTGCCATTGAAGTTTTGGTTACTAAATGCGCCGCTGGGAGGCGGCGTCGTGCTGTTCGTGCTGCCACCACAAGCCACCAGTATGGCCAGAGCGAAGAGAATAATGGGCAGAACTAGACGATTTCGCAACGACATAACATCCCCCCTGAGGAAAGTTGGCGTAGAGTCGGGTCTTCTGAGCAAAGATTAGCACGGTCGAATAGCCGCTTATTTCAACCCGAACCTAGAGAATAAGTAGCGCCGCAGCGAGAAATATTTCAGGCTTTACATCTCTTTACGATGGCCGTAAACGCTGGTTACGAAAGTGTACTTCGATCCGAACCAAAAAAAAGAGCTGTCATCCTGAGCGGCGTTCTTTACCGCGAAAGCCTGCCCTGAGCGAAGTCGAAGGGGATCTATGCAACTGGCCGGGGGCTGCACAGGTCCTTCGCTTCGCTCAGGATGACAAGCGGACCCGATGACACCCACGGTCTACGGATGCACCTCAACCTCCCGCCCAGCCAGCCTGCGCAAGGAGTCTTCGTAGGGCGCACGTGCGATCCCTTTTTCCGTGATGATCGCGGCCACGTACTTCGCAGGAGTTACGTCGAACGCGGGGTTTTCTACTTCTACTCCGTCTGGAACCATCTGCTTCCCGCCAATGTGAGTGATTTCCCGGGCGTCCCGCTGTTCGATGGGAATCTTACTGCCCTCGGCACAAGCCAGATCGACCGTCGAAATCGGCGCGGCCACATAGAACGGAATGCCGTGCTCCTTGGCCAGGATGGCGACCGTGTAAGTTCCAATCTTGTTGGCCACGTCGCCGTTGGCGGCAATGCGGTCGGCACCCACCACGATGGCTCCAATCTTGCCCTGGCTCATCATCGCCCCAGCCATGTTGTCGGAAATCACGGTGGTCGGGATGCCGTCTTTCATCAGTTCCCATGCGGTCAGCCGCGAGCCCTGCAGAAACGGCCGGGTCTCGTCCGCATACACGTGGATTTTTTTCCCCTGCTCGACGGCCGCGCGAATCACACCCAGCGCCGTCCCGTAGCCCGCCGTGGCGAGCGCCCCAGCGTTGCAGTGCGTGAGCACTCCGCCCGCGCTCGGCATCAGGGCGGCACCGTGGCGTCCCATGGCCTGGTTGGCCGCAATGTCTTCGGCGTGCATGCGCTGCGCCTCTTCGATCAGATCCCGCTTGATCTGCGGGATGGGACGGATGCGGATGCGCTCGAACTTCTCCTGCATTCGCCGAATCGCCCAGAACAGATTCACTGCAGTAGGCCGGGTCTTGCCGATGAGGTCGCAGATCAGGTCGAAATCGCGCTTCAGGTCGCCTGTCGATTCGGCAGTGGAATTGTTTATGCCCAGCGCAATGCCCATGGCTGCGGCCACGCCGATTGCTGGTGCCCCGCGCACCACCATGTTGCGGATTACGTCCGCCACCTGCTCGTGCGTCTTACAGGTGACATAAACTTCTTCCGTCGGCAGCTTCGTCTGATCGATGAAGCGTACGCCCTTGTCAGTCCATTCCAGGGTTTGGATCATAAGAATTTAGTCATCGTGTGATTGAGTGATTGAGTCATCGAGCACATCGGGGGCATTTATTGGCTCAATCACCCGATGGCTCAATCACTCAATTCTTGTGCGCCTCGCAGCGGTTGCGCGGGTTGTTCGTCACCGCCGGCCGCCCGCAAACTTCGCACGCCGCCGCTACGGCAAAAATGCTGGGCTCGGTTTCGTCGTTCTGCAGCATGTGCTCTTTGCGCACATCGTTCGCGGTGAAGATAGAAACGAACGGCGCCGGCCCCGCCGCCTTCTCCACGCTCGGGCGTCCCTTGGCATCTTCGCGCTCAATGAGACACATCACGCCAACAACGTCGAATCCAAACTCGCGCGCCGCTTCAATCGCCTGCACGGTCGATGCCCCAGTGGTGCAGACATCGTCCACAATCACCACCCGCGAGCCCTTCTCGCGGAAGCCTTCAATCCGCTGACCCGTGCCGTGCTGCTTCTCGGCCTTGCGCACCAGAAAGCCGTCCAGTTCGCCACTCACCACCGCAACCGCCACCACGATGGGATCAGCCCCCATAGTGAGTCCGCCGATCGCCCGCGCCTTCCATCCGCGCCGCCGGATCTCCTCGAAAAAAACTTCCCCCGTCAGCCGCGAGCCCTTGGCGTCGAGTGTGGTCGTGCGACAATCAATGTAGTAGTCGCTGGTCCCGCCGGAAGAAAGTTTGAACTCACCCAGCCGGAACGACTTGTGAGCGAGCGTGCTCAGCAGTTTCTGACGCGCGGAATGCATGAAAATCTACGATATCACGGCAGCTGGCCCGCCGACTTCCGTCGACGGAGTCGCCGGCAGTGTAGGTTTGGGGAGGTCATCCTGACCGGAGCCGTTTTTCAGGCGAAGAGAAGAGCCTGCCCTGAGCCAGTCGAAGGGATCTCGCGTGCAAGGTAGCGCACCCCCCTGCAATTATCGAGGTCGAACAAAGGCCTCCGCAACCTGTGTGTGGATGGCGTGGTAACCTGAATATTCTTCGCTCATGATCGTTCGAGGTAACCCATTGCCGAGTCTGCGAAAGTTCCAGTCCTTAACCTTGCGCTGTTTAGCTCTGACCTCCATCGGGATTTCGGCCTTGTCGACCCCGGTCTTCGCCGACGGCACGCGCACCTGGGAGCAGTCCAAATTCGAGGATCTCACCAAGGGCACGGCCACGGGAGTGGCCATTCGCAGTTCCGGCGGTCTGGAACTGGCTCCCTCATTCAAACTGCTCTACGCGACGCCCTCCACTTACATCTGGGCCATGGCCTCAGACGAAGGTGGGAATATCTACGCCGCGACCGGATCGCCAGCGCGCGTCTACCGCATTACCCCGGACGGCCAGGCGACCATTATTTTTGAACCGCAGGAACTCCAGGTGCAGGCACTTGAGGTCGGCCCGCACGGCGTGATCTACGCCGCCACCGCGCCCGACGGCAAGGTGTACAAGATCGAGCACAAGCCTCAAGGAAAAGGCGGCGCGCCCAAGCCCGAGAGCAAGACCGACAGCAAGAACGAGCGCACGCCCGACCGCACGCCCGACCGCACGCCCGACCGCACGCCCGACAAAGACAAAGAAGCGCCCAAAGATGCGACCAAGCCGGTCCTGGATTCGTCGTGGAGTTCCTCCACGTATTTCGCCCCCGGCACGAAATACATCTGGAATCTCGCCCTCGACAAAGCCGGCAATCTCTATGTCGCGACCGGCGACCATGGCGAGATCTACAAAGTTACGCCGAAAGGTGAGCACTCGGTTTTCTTCAAGAGCGACGACACCCACATCCGTGTGCTAGCCCTCGATGCTCAGGGAAACGTCACTGCCGGCACCGACGGCAGCGGCCTCGTATACCGCATTTCTCCCGCGGGCGAAGGCTTCGTGTTGTACAGCGCGCCCAAGAAGGAGATCACTGCGCTCGCTCTGGATCGCGCAGGCAACATCTATGCCGCAGGCGTGGGCGAGAAACGCACCGGTGTCACATCAACCGTAGGTCCTGCGCCCATGATCTCGATGGGAGCAAACCCGCCTTCGACCGGCCCTCAGACGCCGGGAGTGACGCTCACCATGACGCCCAACAACCCGCCGATGGGGCCGTTCCCATTTCCCGGTGGAGGCGCGAGCGGTGGATCCGATGTCTACCGGATAGCTCCCGATGGTTCCCCGTCGCGCATATGGACTTCGCGCGAGGACATTGTGTATGCGCTGGCCTTCGACTCGCATGACGAACTGCTTGCCGGAACTGGAAACCGGGGACATGTTTTCGCCATCGAAGCGCAGGATGAATTTTCTGATCTGCTGAAGGCGCCGGCGTCGCAAGTCACCGGCTTTGCCAAAGCTCCCGGCGGCGGACTCTATGCGGCCAGTAGCAACCTCGGAAAGATTTTTATCCTGGGTCCGGGCCCGGAGAGCGAAGGCACCTACGAGAGCGACGTGTTCGACGCCAAAGTTTTTTCGCGCTGGGGCCGAGCCGAGTTCCGTGGCGCCGGCAACGTCGATCTGCTGGCGCGCAGCGGCAACGTAGACAATCCCGACCGCAACTGGAGTCCTTGGAAGCCAGTCAATCTCACCAAAGAATCTGTCATGGGAGTTCCCGCCGCGCGCTACGCTCAGTGGAAAGCCGTGCTGCACGCGGGTAGCGCCAGGCCCGCGGTCGACACCGTGACCCTGAATTACCTGCCGAAGAACGTTGCGCCCGAGATTGAGGACGTCTCGGTGCAGATTGGCGTCCGCTACCAGCCGATCCAGAAATCGGCCGGCCTCAATCTCAGTGCAGACATGAGCGGCTCACCGGGCGTCCATTTCGAGTCGCCGGTTCCGAGCACCCACGACCGCGACGCCGTCGGCGTGAAGTGGAATGCCCACGACGACAACGACGACCAGCTTGTCTATTCGGTCTACTACCGCGGTGACGGCGAAACCCGCTGGCTCCTGCTGAAAGATAACTTGACCGACAAAGCCTATTCCTTCGACGCCAGCCTGCTGCCCGATGGAGGCTACACGGTGAAGGTGGTGGCTTCGGATGCTCCCTCCCACTCTCCCGGCGAAGCGCTCACCGCGACCAAGGAAAGCCGCCGCTTCGAAGTCGACACTACTCCTCCCCGGGTCGAGAGCCTGACCGCGTCAGCCGAAGCATCGCAGATTCACGTGCGCTTTCGCGCGGAAGATGGATTCT
>Ga0116223_10003449_pt1 | contig 14186 bp, 14 predicted proteins | sample Sb_taG_3_FD_90092 | JGI IMG/M metagenome (GOLD analysis project Ga0116223, IMG submission 90092) | Peat soil microbial communities from Weissenstadt, Germany - Sb_50d_a_PC metaG | ecosystem: Environmental > Terrestrial > Soil > Wetlands > Peat | place: Germany: Weissenstadt | collected 2010-09-21 | reverse complement strand
TAGTGGCCGCCCGATGCCGCATTGATCGCGGCAGCCAGTTTGTCGTGGTCGAAGGCCGGTTTCTTGCTCCCCGCGGCCGCGTCCACCAACACAAATTCCGTGCCGTCATGGACCGACCTGGTGTACCAGAAGTGGTCGGAATCGCCAATCCAGTTCGCCGAGCCCGGCACATTGACCACCAACCCCCGGGCCTTCGCAGGCAGCCCCTGGCCGCGTTGATAATCGGCCAGAGTGCCCTGCGCCAGCGCCAGGCTGCCGAACAGACCCGCGACTACCATGGCGTGAACGGCCGACAACGAGATCCTGAATTTCATCCGTGCCTCCCTTGCGCCATATTGTACTGCGGCCTGCCGCGCGGCACCCCATTACCAGCGATTACCAGCTAACCGGATTCACAACTCCCATTTTTAGGACTACAATACTGCCAGGAGGATAGTCATGTACACTCTGTTGGCTGTCCTGATCTACACGGCTGCAATCGCCATCCCGGCCTACCTGCTGTACCACTTCCGTCCCCAAGCCTCGTACTGGCACCTGTTAGCGGTGATTGCGAGCCTGGTACTCGGACTCACACCCATTCCGCCGGATCTCCAGACGCGTGGCTTTGACTTGTTCTTCGGCTTCGTGTTCGTCGGCCTGATCTCCTGGGGTCTCGGCGGGCTGATCGTATTTCTGCCGCACCGCGAGAAGCACGCCTGACAGTTTATGGCTTGCGGCGCATGCCGCCCAGCGGTTACCTGGCCCGCCCCGGCGTGCGGGCCTGGCGGCCCAGGTATCCCGTCCACCAGCGCTCGCGGCCCGGTGCGTCGAAGACCGCGGTCCAGTGCTTGCGAAACTCCCGCGCCGTCTGCGCGGCCCGGTGGTCCAAAAACTTCTGCACACGCGTGTGCTGCGGAGACGACTTCATGGCCTTCGAGAGAATCCGTCCCCCCGCCACGCTGTCGTTTACTTCGCCCAGCAGTTGCTGTACGCGGCGCAGCTCGGCTATGCGTGTTTCCAGTCCGGGGCCGTAGCAGGGACGGAACAGTTCGAGCGTGTAGCGCAGCCGTTTGGTAGCCAACCGGAGCCGGTGCAGTTTCGGGGGCGGCGGATCTTTCGACAGCAGATCGCGGACATGCGCGAAGTACCCGGTCACCAGTGCGGGAAGCTTGTGGCGCGCGTTTGCCGCTGCGCCTAAGCGCTCGTCCCACTCGATGTGATGCATCAGGGCCGCTTTCAGTTCTTCCACCACTCGGCTACCGTGCCGGCGGGCATCTTGCTCAGGATGAATTGGGCCATCTCCTTCAGGCGGTCGGCGGAGTTCTCGGGGCCGCTGAAACAATGGCCCTTCATTGCCCCATACACAAAGTATCCCTCGTAATGCGGATCTTTGGTTGTCTTCATCCAATCTTGCAGCAGGTGGACGCCGTTGTTCAGGAAAAAGTTGTCGGCGTCCCCCACGAAAATATGGAGGCGGTCCACCAGCTTGGGACCCAGCGCGCTCCAGTGCTTCTCCAGGTGGTAGCGGATGTCGTAGTGCTCCTTCCAATACTGAGCCACCTCGGGATTCATGACGCCGGTCCGCTTGTCGAACAGCGGCTCGAAATAGCCGTCCCCACCGAGCGGGCCGAAGACCGCCGACCAGATATCGAGCTGCTCGCCGCTCCGGCCGTGCGTGCCGTTGACCAGCTCGAAATGGTTGCGCTGCTCCGAGGTGGAACGGACCTGGCCGTTGATTTCGCGGCTGTTGATGGTGGGCTCGCGGCGCCAGTCGATCGTTTTGTAAAAGGCGTTCCCGTCTTTATATATGTCGATACCCTCGACGTCCGAGAAGTCCACCGAGTCCGGGCAATACGCCCAGGTGCCGCCGTAGAATTCCGGGTAGAAGACCTGCAGCGCGAGCGCTTCCCAACCGCCGGTCGAACCGCCGGAGAGCAGCCGCGCCCAGGGCTGGCGGATGACGCGGAAGCGCTTCTCGATCTCGGGGATCAACTCCTGGAGAATGGCGTCGCCATAGGGGCCGACATTCACCGAGTTCACCGCGTACGAGTCGTCGAAGTACGGGTTGGGGTGCTGGAGCGTGACCACGATCAGGCGCGGGAAGTTGTCCTTGATCCACTCGGTGTAGAACTCCAGCCCGCGGCCTCCGGACCCAGAGCGTCCCCCGCCGCCATCCGGCGAAAAGCCCAGCGGGGCGCCGAGGCCGAAATGGCCCTGCTCATACAGCACCGGGTAGGACATGGTGGTCGTATTGTAGTCGCGCGGCAGCAGGACGGTGGCGCCGTGATAGATGGGACGGCCCCAGAACCTGGTGAGCATCTGGCTTTGCATCTTAAAGCGCTTGACCCACGCGGTATCGGGCGGAATCTGGACGGGCGGGATCACCCGGTCGCAGACGAAGGGAATGGTGTATCCCTTGGAAGCGTCGAGCGTGACCTGCTTCACGGCACTGTAGAGGTTGCCGGGCGAGCGGACCCAACGCTGCCCTTCCCACTGGTCGTCGTGCATCCAAAGCACGTGGCCGTCGGACCGGCGGAACGCGGAGCAGATATTGATGAAGGCCTGCACGTAATAGTCGCCGGGCGGGATGTCGGAGAGGCTCTCGACGGGAGTGCCGAGGTCGGTGGAGTCGATTACGGCGGCCTGGCCGGCCGCCAGTTTCTCGATATCGCGGCCGAAGAAGGGAACCCCGATGCGGGAAATCTCGAGCCGCGGCTCGCGCTGGTTGTTGCGCGAGATCATGATGAAGACGCGGCCGGTGATCGGCCCGGCGGCGGCGGAAGCCGGGTAGGAGATCTCGAACCGCGTGGCGGCAGCGAGGCACGGGGAGGCGGAGAGCACGGCCAGGGCGATTCCACAGGCGAGCTTGGTCATCACGGAGATTCTACACGAAAACTCACCGGACCCAGAAGGGATACTCATCCGAAGTATTTTAGATAACGAATTCTGCGCCGGAAAGTGATGCGACATCACCCAATCAAGCGCTGCCGCAGCGCGGCCGTCGCGGCGCGGTGGCACTTCAGACAGAGGGTGCGCATGTTCGAGAGGTCGCATTCGCCTCCGCCTTCGGCCACCGGCACGATGTGGTCGGCATCCCAGAGATGGCGGCGCAATCCCCAGTCCTTTTCGAATTGTTTGCGTGCCCGATAATCCAGCTTGCGCTTGTTCTTGCGCAACGCTTCGGTATCGACGCCGCACCCGCCGCAAACGCCGCGGTCGCGCGCGAAGACCTGCTCGCGAAGATAGCCGGGATCGGTGCGCAGCTTCCATTCGTGCACGCAGGACGGGCCGCAAAACGTGAACCGCCCCTCGGGGACTTTGGCGCTGCACCAGCGGCACACGCCTTGCTGCCGCTTCACCCAGCCGCCGGGCTTGCTGCGGCGAGTGCTCACACGCGCAGGTCGTAGCCCAGGCCGCGCATCCCTTCGATGATACGGGCGCGGATCTCGCTCACCTCTTCGGAGGAGAGCGTGCGCTCGGGCGAGCCGACGGTCAGCCGGAAGGAGACGCTCTTGCGGCTCTCTTCGAGCGGTGGGCCGGAGTACTGCCGCTGGAACTGGATGGATTCGAGCAGCGGGCCGGCGAACGAAGCGATGGCCGATTCGAGCGTGCCGGCGTACTCGCGCAGCGCGGCAATCACCGAGAGGTCGAAGGCCGCCAATGGGTAGCGGCGAATGGGCGTGTACTTGGTATCGGCGGCAGCCAGCGGCTGGATCGCGCGCAGGTTGAGATCGAGGATGGCGGCGCGGCCGAGCTCCATGAGCCGCGGGTGCAGTTCGAACAGGCGGCCTACAGCGGCGCCCCTCCAAACGATGTCGGCGGAGCGCGCTGGGTGCTCGAACGGACGGGCGTCGACGGGACAGGCCTGGGCGCCCGGCATCAGGCACTCGGCCGTGCGCTTCAGTTCAAACAGAGCCGCGGCGCCGTCGGACTGGCGGTCGTAGATGGTAGCGGCGAGATGCGGGATTTCCGTAGGCAGGCCGGAGGCTTGCCCATGGATCTCCAGACCGATTTCGAAGAGACGGAAACCGTCCTTGTGCTTGGCGTTCTCGGCGATATTCCGCCAAATTCCCGGCAGGAGCGACGTGCGCAGCAGCGCCTGGTCGGACGCGATGGGGTTGGTCACGCGCACGTGAGCGGCCGGTTCCAGGCCGAACACCCGCGCCGACTCTTCGCTGATGAAGGAGTAGTTGTAGATCTCGGTGAAGCCCTGATCCACGAAAATGTTGCGCACCTCATGCTGGAATTTGCGCTCGGGATTGCCGGGCGGCACCGCGGCGGCCACCAGCGGCGCTTTTGGCGTGATCGAATCGTAGCCCACCATGCGGCCCACCTCTTCCACCAGGTCGTCCTTAATGGACACGTCCTTGGTGGCGCGCCAGGAAGGCACGGAGACGGAGAAGACTCCCGGCTTGGTTTCGGCGACGCCGAACTCCAGGCTCTCGAGAATGCGCCGCACTTCGGCGGAAGCGATCGCGCGTCCCAGTTTCCGTTCCAGCCAGGCCAGCGGAAGCCGGATGGGCGGCGGCGCGGGAATCTCCTTCTTCTGGTCGGCGACTCCGCCTGCCACACGGATGCCGGGCGACAGCTCCCGCAAAAGCTCGATGGCGCGCGCGATGCCGCGAACCGTATTGGCCGGGTCCTGCGCCTTCTCGAAACGCATCGAGGCGTCGGTGCGCAGCTTGATCGCCGCGGATGTCTTGCGGATCGAAGCCGCCTGAAAGTTGGCGCTTTCCAGCACCACGCGCGTGGTCTTCTCGCTGATGGCGGTCGAGGCGCCGCCGATCACCCCGGCCAGCGCGATGGCGCCCGAGCGGTCGGCGATCACCAGGTTGGCGGGTTCGAGCGTGTACGCCTCGCCGTTGAGCGCGCGAAAATGCTCGCCGGCCTTGGCGGGCCGGATGAAGATGGTATCGCCCTCGATCAGGTCGGCGTCGAAGGCGTGCATGGGCTGCGCCAGCTCCGCCATCACGAAGTTCGTCATGTCCACCATGTTGCTGATGGGGTTCAGGCCGACCGCCGTCAGCCGGCACTGGACCCACAGCGGTGAAGGCCGAATGCCGACGTTTTCGAAAACCAGCTCGCTGTATCGTGGGCACAGGTTGAGATCTTCGATCCGCACCTGGATGGCCGGCGGGCCTGCCGGCAGCAGGTCGAGCTTTGAAGGATCCTTCAGCTTGAGCCCGAGGATGGCGGCGACTTCGCGCGCCATGCCGTGGTGGCCCCACAGGTCGGGCCGGTGCGTGATGGATTTGTTATCGATTTCGATCACACTGTCGGCCAGGCAGCCGGCAATCGGCGCGCCCACCTGCGAGTCCAATTCCACGATGCCCGAGTGGTCGCGGTTGATGCCCAGTTCGGCGGTGCTGGCGAGCATGCCATCGCTTTCCACGCCGTGAACGATCTTCTTGCCGATGGGGACGTACGCGCTGATGACACCCGGCCGGCAGTTCGGTGCGCCGCACACCACGGTCCTCTGTCCATATCGCCCGGCATCCACGACCGCCTTCACGTTGTGAGTATCGGGGATCGGCTCCACGGACTCGACGCGTGCCGCGCAGGCGCGCTCCAGCAGCACGCCCGCCGCCTCGATGCCTTCGCACTCGGCGGTCTTCATCGTGATGAGCTTTGCCAGGGGACCGGGGGCGTAATCCAGGTCCTCAATCAGCTCGCGAATCCAGTTGTAAGAGAACTTCAAGGCTAGAACTGCTCCAAAAATCTCAAGTCGCCGCCCTGCAAGTGGCGTATGTCATCGATGCCGTAGCGCATCATCACCAGGCGCGTCAGGCCCAGTCCGAAGGCGAAACCGTTCCATTCTTCCGGGTCGATGCCGCTCATGCCGAGGACGTTCGGATTCACCAGGCCGCACGGCAGCAATTCCACCCAGCCGCTCTGCTTGCACACCGGGCAGCCCGGGCCGCCGCAGATCAGGCATTGAACATCCAGCTCGAAGCCGGGCTCGACGAACGGGAAGTACCCGGGCCGCAAGCGCACCGTGACTTCGCGCTTGAAGATGGCGGTGAGCAGCGTCTTCATGAAATAGAGCAAGTGTGCCACGGAAACTTCGCGATCCACCATCATGCCTTCGAGCTGATAGAACGTGTGCTCGTGCGACGCGTCCACGCTCTCGTTGCGGAACACGCGGCCGGGCGCGATCATGCGCAGCGGCGGACCGAGGCACTTCATGCCGCGCACCTGCACGGGCGATGTGTGGGTGCGCAACAGGTTGCCGCCATCCAGCCAGAATGTGTCCTGCATATCGCGCGCGGGGTGCTCGGCCGGAATGTTCAAAGCATCGAAGTTGTAGTATTCGGTCTCCACTTCAGGGCCGTCGAGCACGGTGAAGCCCAGCGATACGAACAGCTCTTCCAGCTCGCGCTGGATGCGGGTGATGGGGTGCAGGTGGCCGCGCCGAGGGCCAGGAGCGGGCAGCGTGAGGTCGACCCATTCGGCGTCGAGACGCGCGCGCAGGGCGGCTCCGGCGAACTGCTGCTTCTTCGCTTCCAACGCCTCTTCGAGCTTCTGTTTGGCGCCGTTCAGCAGCTTCCCGATGCGCGCCCGCTCTTCCGGCGCTAGTTTTCCCATCTCCTTGCTGAACTGCGTAAGTCCGGTTTTGCGCCCCAGCGCGTCCACGCGAACGGCTTCCAGCTCCTCCGGGGATGCCGCGGAAGCGATTCGCGCCAGGGAACGGGACTCCAGTTCCTGTATGGATTCATCAAGCATGGTGTGGAATGTTTCATTGTAGCAAGTGCGATCCACCACACCCGTGAATCAAGCCGATAGAAATTTTCTTCTTTGCCAGGCTGCGAACCCTGAGTATCCTGGAGGAAGAACTTACTTCGGCGACGAACGGGTTCCCGTGGAGCACAGATGGAGCCCGTTCCTCTACCTTCCCCTCGGTTCCCGCAAAATATCCGGCGCTTTGCAGAATCAAGGTCACTCGAAGTGTCTGCGCTGTTCCGGAGCCGCACTCCCCACCGATTCGCAAAATGTCTCGGTTGATTTCGTTTAAGGAATTGCCTAGGATGACAGGAGTAGGATCACTGGTACGATTATGGCTCATTCCGCAGTGCGGCAGGGACGCCGGAAGGCAAAGAAGAGCTACACTCTCTCTGCGGAGTCGGTTGCGTTCCTCGAAACGTTGCGCCGGAGACAACATGCTTCATCGGCTTCATCCGTCCTTGAGGGCATTCTGCAAAGGGCACGACGCGGAACCGAAAAGCGGGCCATCGAGAAAGCTGTTGCGGACTACTATGACTCGTGTCCGGCCGAGGAGATTGAGGAGCAGGCCAGGTGGGGTGAATTCGCCATGGGTGAGTTCCCGGACGAGATCGTCTGAGCGCCGCGCATGAAACGGCTTCCGTTCCGTGGCGAAATCTGGTTCGTGCACTTGCACACGGATCCACCTGAAAAGGGAAGACGCCCAGTCGTGATTGTTTCGCTGGATGTGCGAAACCGTCACGAACGCGCTGACACCGTACTCGTGGTCCCCCTAACTACGAGCATCCACAAGGCCTCTCCCACACATGTCCTATTACCGGCCGGCGAGACCGGACTTCAGGCAGATTCGGCGGCTCGCGCCGAAGACATTACTGTGGTGCGCAAGAATAGCCTGATGGAACCCCAAGGCCGCCTGCGTCAACTCAGTCATACGCGGGTTTGCGAGCTCGCCCGCAAAGTGGGAATCGCCATGGGCTGCCCGCCACGATCCGTGCCGTAGGAGCCGGAGACCTGGTCACCCCCCTTTCGGAGCCGCATCCTCCACCCGCATCTCGATCGTGAATTCCATCTTCGCCCCTGCCGAACCGCGGAACGTTCCCGAAACGGGGGCTGCCAGCCGGGGGTCGGACGCGGCCGCCACAGTCGCGTGGGCGGTGCACACCGCCAAGCCCTGCGATGGATCGTAGCCCCGCCAGCCGCCGCCCGACAGATACACTTCGGCCCAGGCGTGCATGTGGGCCTTGTCGTGTAAGGCGGCCTCCCGCTCGTAACCGCTGACGAAGCGCGCCGGGATACCTACGCTCCGGCAGGCCGCGCAGAAGAGCACCGCGAGATCGCGGCAGGATCCTTCGCCCCGCTCCAGCGTGACCTCGGGCGTCAGGGGCGGGCCGTCGTCGCGGATCACGTGCCGCACCGTCTCGAACAGTCTCGTGTTCAATGCCGTCAGGTATGCCAGCGTCTTCCAGTCTGTCTCTTCGGCAACCGAGCGCGCCAGTTCCCGTACCGCGGCGGCGCCGCCGCCCGAGCCCAGGTAGGGCGCCAGCGCGGATCGCAACGGCTCCGCATAGACCAGCGGCAGGGATGCCAGGCCGGGCGACGAAAGATGAAAGTCGAACGGATTCTCGCGCAGCGTCTCGATCTCGAAGGAGCTCTTCACCGTCATTTCATCCAGCGGCCGGTCGAACCAAGCTTCCACCACCACGTTGCCGTCCTGGTCGAGGCATTCGTTCTGGCCCGCGGGCGGCGGAGAAATTTCCAGTGCGTACCGCAAGAGATGCTGCGACCCATCCTCGCGTGGCCGCAGCCGGAACGTGTGCGGCTCCTGGTACACCGGACTGTCGTACCGGTAAACCGTGCAATGAGTGACCGCGATGCGCATCGGGAGCACGGCTCAGTACACGACTTCGTCGCGCGTGAGCCTGGAGAACGCCGCCTCGACCCATGCCGACGGCAGATCCTGCACGCTGCGCCGCATGCGCTCCTGCCACCAGTTGGAAATCTCGCGCAGGTCGTCGCGCTCGTAGCGCTGCTCCACCAGGGCGAAGCTGCCTCGCGAGTAGAGCATCACGTCCATCGGAAAATCCACGTCCGCCGCGCATAGGCGCGTGGCATCGAAGGCCAGCAGCCCCACCTTGAACGCGTACAGCATGGAATCGGACCGCGTCAGCGAGCGCTCCAGAATGGGTTTGCCGAATCCCGACGCGCCGATGATCTGGTACGGCGTGTCCGGACCCACCTCCACCCAGTTGCCTTCGGGATAGATCAGAAACAGACGGTGGGACGAATCGCCGGACATCTGCCCGCCGATGATCGCGTAGGCGTTGAACTTGAGCTCGGCTCTTTCCAGCGCGGCGTGGTCCTCGTCGGCCACCCGCCGCACCTGCTGCGCGTAGAGGTTCACCACCTTATAGAGCCGATCCCGCGCCTGCGTCTCGCGCGCAAAGGCCTCCTCGAAATACAGAAGGATCTTGTCGCGCAGCGACCGCAGGCCCGAATTCATCACGAAGAATGCGAAGCCCGGGCCGCGGTAGCTCGCGGTCTTTCGGGCGACCAGGCATTCGTTACCGGCCACCACGCGCGCATCGGCGATCGCGACGAGGCCTTCCTCCACCGTAATTCCCAGGCAAAAAGTCATAGCTCCTTCAAATTGCGGCGCCGCTCGAATGCCGCTGTGCAAAAAAGTCGCCGAGGACGCACTCATCGATTGTATTCATTTTTACCTGCATCGCGTCGCAGAATTCGTGGAGCCCCGTCTTTAGGATGGCCTCCACCTCGGCGTAATCCAGCTCCGATCGAAGCATGCCGATGCGTTGCTCGGAAACGCAGGAGAACCCTCCGGGACGCGCGCCCGTGATGGCGTGCACGGATTGGTCCGCCAGCCCGGCGCAATAGCGAACCGCCCGCGGGAACTCGGGATCCAGCAGCAGGAACTCCACAATCCGCTCCGGCGCAATCCGTCCGAAGCGCTTGCGATACATCTCGAAGGCGCTGACCGACTTCAGCACCGCGGCCCACTGGATATCGTCGTAGGGCGTTCCGACGTCGCTCACCGAGGGCAGCAGGATGAAGTATTTCACGTCCAGGATGCGCGTGGTTTTGTCCGCCCGTTCCAGCGTGGTGCCGAGCCGGATGAAGTGCCAGGCTTCGTTGTGCGTCATGGTTCCGTGCGTGATGCCCTGGAACAGGTGGCACGCCATGCGCACCTGGTGGCAGAACTCGGGCAGCACCTGCGGCAGCGGCTTGCGGCTCTGTCCGGTGATCAGCAGGTACACGGTGTTGATCTGCTCCCACATCTCGGAGGAGATGGTGTCCCGCACCGAGCGCGCATTTTCGCGGGCCGCCAGCACGCAGGAGTAGATGGAGTTGGGATTCTCGGGATCGAACGCCAGAAAGCGGACGACGTTCTCCTGGGCGGCCTCGCCATAACGCGCCAGGAACGCGGCGCGATCGCCGGTCGTGTCGATGATCGGCTGCCACTGGTCGCCCGATCCGCCAGGCAGGTCGAGCATCAGGTTCTGGTTGACCCCGATAAAGCGCGCCACGTTTTCGGCGCGCTCGATGTAGCGGCCCATCCAGTAGACCGCTTCGGCCACCCGGCTGAGCAGAGGCTTGGGCTTGAGCGTCATTGCTGCTGTTGACCCTCCTGCGGCGCCGGCGCCAGTACCCACGTGTCCTTGCTGCCGCCTCCCTGCGACGAGTTCACCACCAGCGAGCCTTTGGTCATGGCCACGCGCGTCAATCCGCCCGGCACCACGTAGATCTCCTTCCCGCACAGGACATACGGCCGAAGGTCCACGTGCCGGCCTTCGAAATGATCGTCCACAATAGTGGGCACGCGCGACAGCGCGAGCGTCGGCTGGGCGATATAATTCCGCGGCTGGGCCTGGATCTTCTCCGCGAACTCTTCCTGCTGCCGGCGAGTCGAGTGCGGGCCCACCAGCATGCCGAAGCCGCCCGATTCGTTGGCCGATTTCACTACCAGTTCATCCAGATGCTCCAGCACGTAGCTGCGGTCGCTGTCGCGCCAGCAGAGATACGTCGGCACGTTGGGCAGGATGGGGTCGGCGCCCTCGTAATAACGGATCATCTCCGGCACGTAGGCGTAGATCACCTTGTCGTCGGCCACTCCGTTTCCCGGGGCATTGGCCAGCGCCACGCGCTCGGCCTTGTAGGCCGCCATCAGGCCGGATACACCGAGCAGCGAATCCGGCCGAAATGCCTCCGGGTCCAGAAAGTCGTCGTCGATGCGGCGGTAGATGACGTCCACGCGCTGCGGGCCTTTGGTGGTGCGCATGAAGACCGCGCCGCCATCCACCACCAGGTCGCGGCCTTCCACCAGCGGCACGCCCATCTGCTGGGCCAGGAAGCTGTGCTCGAAATACGCGGAGTTGTAAATGCCCGGCGTGAGCAGCACCACCCGCGGCCCGCCCGCCGCCGCGCCCGGCGCGATCGATTCCAGCATTTCGAGCAGGCGGCTGGGGTACTCGTTTACCGGACGCACCGAGAGCCCCTCGAACACCGCGGGGAAGATAGTCTTCAGCACCTCGCGATTTTCCAGCACGTAGGACACTCCCGACGGCACGCGCAGGTTGTCCTCCAGAACGTAGTAGCGGCCGTCGCGGTCGCGCACCAGGTCGGTGCCGGTGACGTGGCACCACACCCGCCACGGCGGATTCAGGCCATGGCACTGTTTCCGGTAGGACACCGCGGAGAGAATCACCTCGCTCGGAATGATTCCGTCGCGGAGGACCTTCTGATCGTGATAGATGTCGTCGATGAACGCGTTGAGGGCGTGGACCCGCTGTTTGAGACCGCGTTCGATGTGGTCCCACTCGGCGGCGGGCACGATGCGCGGGATCAGGTCGAAGGGAAAAATCCGCTCGGTTCCCGCCGAGTCTCCATAGACGTTGAAGGTGATGCCCATCTGCAGCAGCAGCCGCTCGGCCGCATGTTTGTAGCGCAGCAGATGGCCCTCCGACAGGGACTCGACCGTTTCCAGCAGAAGCCGCGCATGCGGCCTGGGAAGGCCGCCTTCATCGAACATCTCGTCGTAAAAGCCTTGCGTATCGTAGGACGAGAACTGCATAGGGCCGCTCTCCACACTCCTCCAGTTTCTCATCGTGGCGCAATCCGGAAACAAATGGAAACCGATTTAATTTATGGGACCGATCCGGTTTTTCAATGTGGGACAGAGTCCTGCCCGCTCTGAAGCCCGATTCGATTGCCAATCGCAGCGTTGGCCGGTTAGGATTGGGAGCATGTTCCGTGAGAGGTTGGAGCGCGAGCTCGCAGCGCGGCGGAGGAAGAGTCCGCGCCACTCGGGACGTCGCCGGTTCGAATCCGAGATTACCGTCGCGGATTTTGTAGTGCGAAATCCATGACTCCGTTTGACTCCAATCGCACGGAATCGGCTGCTCCTCGGAGCCTCTCCAAATTCAACCGTTGCTGGGTTTCGGCAATGCGCAGCGGTGGTCTTGCTTCACTCCACGGGCTTGGGCTCGTGGAGGTATCGCATCTCGCCGTAGAGCTCCTCGCCAATGGGAGCCCATGCCTTCTCGGTGGCGCCCTGCGCAAAGATGTGCGAGAACAGCCGCTGAACGATACGCCAATCAATGCGCTCATACGAGTGCTGGTTGGGGGAACCTTCGAAGTAGTGCTCCACCAACTCGTGGAGCCGGGCGTGAGTCCGTCCCTCGATTCCTCCGGTAGCCTGTTTGGCGCCAGATTCTAAGAACAAGAGAATCCGCTCCCGGATGTCGGACTCGCTCTTCGGCCGCATCGCTGTCGTTCGCACGAGTTCCCTCCTGGTCGTCGGGGGTTGGCTACTCCAAGGCCGAACTGGCACACGACATCCACGCTCTGGTGCGCGAACTCGGCCGGTGCGTTCCATTCCCCCGCCTCCGTGGTCGGAGTATAATGGCCAATAGTGAACCAGTCAGCAATTGATGACCAAAAAAGCTGACCAGGTCATCAATAATGATCCATTGGTCACCATATATATGCCAGAAGCGCGATCCAAAGTCAAGGGGTCCCGCATCGAGCGCGGGCACCGAGAGCAGTTGGCGAGCGTCCTGAAGGACGCAATCAAGCGGTCCGGTCGGAAAACCGCGGAGATCGCGCGGGAAAGCGACATCGACCGGACGCACCTATATCACGTGCTGAGCACACGAAAGTCGCTGAGTGACGAGAAACTCATCGCGCTGGCGCGCACCCTGAGGATCCCGCCGGAAACACTGCTGGGCGCGGCGGGGCACGCGCCCTCGCCGGCAGCAGCATTTCGGGTTGATATTCTCCGGGCGGGAGACATCCAACGCCTTGACGCCCCCCTGCGGGTCATCACGGACCCCCGGTTCTTCGACTCGGCATTCTTCTTATGGTTGCTGGGGAATCAACCGCTGCGGCCCACGGTGGTGTGCGATCTCCGCTGCGAGCGTTGGCCTGACGTCCATGCCGCGGTCGGAACCGCGGATTACGCACTCGGTTTTTACAATCGCCGCTCCATCCTGACGCTCTCCGGCAAGCCAATCTACGATGTTCGGTACTGGAGTGATCTTTCCTTCTATAAGGGATACGCCCTGATTGCACGAAAGGGAGATGCGAAGCCGCCCACGCGTCTGGAAGGAGTACAGAAGCTGCTCGCCAAACTCGCCGAGAATGGTCGCAACAAGATCATTTCCATGGGCGCCGATACCGTATGGGCGCTGCGTACACCACTTGTTCCGGAACTCGCGCCGGGGCGGTTTGACGTGCAGGTCGTCCCGAATCCGGATTATGCACTCGACCGCTTTCTCGACGGCATGGGCAATCTGTTTGTAGGCGGACTCCCGCAGCGGCTCAAGGCGAAAAGCCGTGGTTGTGTTGAGGTCATGAATTCGGATTTGAATCCACTGCTCTTCTCATTCAACTCCCTGATTTGTTCCAAGCGGCTCTATGAACAACACCAGGCTGTTCTCGCCGCGGTCACCTCGCTGTGGTTCACGACGATCGCACAGATGCGCAGCAACGGCGAGTTTCGAGAGTATGTCAAGAAGTCGATCCTCGCGCTCCTCGACCAACTCGGGATCGAGGACCATAGCCTCACGCCGGAGGGTTTTGACGAAGTGTTCGGCGCTACCCAGGGCGCGTACGAAGTGTTCCCGGAGACACCCAGCGGGTTGGTCGACTGCTATGCCGACATGGTCCAACGCGTCATGAACCTCATTGCCGACGGCGATATCCCAAGCGATGCCATCCCTGCGATCTCTGCCGCGATGATGGCACCGCTGCGCTTGCGCATCGAAACGGAGCAAACCGGATTGCGGGACCGTGAAGCACCGGAGAGCGAGAGGACATGAGCATCACGATCGTGCTCGATCACGTCACGCACGTGTTTCGCAACAGCGAGGCCTCCATCACCGCCCTGTCCGATGTCTGCTTTACTGTTGCGCCTGGCACGCGGCTGTCGATCGTCGGTCCATCAGGATGTGGGAAAAGCACGCTCATCGCGC
>Ga0116223_10003447_pt1 | contig 14189 bp, 5 predicted proteins | sample Sb_taG_3_FD_90092 | JGI IMG/M metagenome (GOLD analysis project Ga0116223, IMG submission 90092) | Peat soil microbial communities from Weissenstadt, Germany - Sb_50d_a_PC metaG | ecosystem: Environmental > Terrestrial > Soil > Wetlands > Peat | place: Germany: Weissenstadt | collected 2010-09-21 | reverse complement strand
TACTACTTGATTCTGGCGCAGGATCTCGGCTATGGAGACGTTGCCAAACTGGCCAGCGCCCTGGAGGAGGTCAGCCGCATGCTCAGCGCCTACACCGCCGCTATTCTGACTCCTGACTCCTGACTTCTGACTCCCATATCCCGCAGGGATATCAAGGGCCGACGCCCTTGCCTAGTTTGTCCAGCCAACTCATCCTTCACTCCCTTCCCGTCGTAGGATTTCGCAGAGAATCGAAGTGATGTTGTCGTCACCGCCCGCGTTGTTGGCGCTGTCAACCCGTTGTGCGGCTAACTGCCGCTTCCTTTGGTCTCTCTCGCGCCCAACTCCCCTATCCCAGCAGAGATGCGGGTGCGGGGCGAAAAACGACGCGTCTTGACCGGATGTCAGTAGATTTCGCGGGAAGATCCAGACCGGCGGCGGCCACGCATTCGAGAGCGGGTTTCCGCTTCGAAAGAGCCCCCCAGAAACGGTGCACTGTGAACCCCGGGGCGTCGGCGCGGAGAAGATCGAGAATATTACGGACGCTCCGGTTTAAGAGCACGACCCGCAGCCCTGCGCCGGAACCCATCTGCGAGGCGAACTCCAAGCCGGCCTCGCGCATGCGGGAATTGGGATCGTTCGTCCGCATGCCGCCACCGTTATCCAAAGCTAGGACCACGCCCATGACCGCCCCCGGCGATTTCTGGGAAAAGGCCGAGCAGCACGGGGCAAACGCCCAAAAGGCAACAACGGCCAATGAACTCGGCAAGATGCGTCGGGGCATGGCATTCATCCTCCCAACATCGAGTACGCCAGTTTAGCTCTATTACGTGAAAAGAGTACCTCGCCTTTAGAGGCCGTTACACCTTGCCACCCCTCGCTACATTCGCTCCGCGCCGCTTCGCGAACGGCGGCGGGTTTCTGCAGAGTGGCCCGAGTTAAGACAGACGGCCTTGGCGAAGGGCAGGCCACCGCGACGGAAGAACCAGAAAAGCCCTGGCGCATAAGACGAAACGGCACCCTCCTCCGCGGGACTGGACTGCACTTTCCAGTCCCGGACCCCGCGACCGACGTCGATCCCCCACCTCCCCACACGCGCTGCTGTTCCTACCCGCGCCAGGCAATTTGCTAGGCCTGCACTTGGTTGTCCGGATCCTCACCCGCTCCGATCACTGAGCATTCGGTATCTCCCGAAAAGGGTCCCTGAGAAATCGACCTGAGTTTCGGACCCTTGATCCAAGTGCTCTGGAATCAGCAGGCCGGTTGTACCGGTGCAGCCCAAGGTTCTCAAGAAGGGCATTGCTCGGATGCGCAGAATAGGCCAGAAATAGGCGAACAGGTACCGTGAACGTCACTTAAGATCGCCGTAACTCGATGAAATATTGGGGCTTACCGAGTTGGACGCTATCGGTGGGAACCCGAAGGGTTGTCTGACCGGATTCTTGCCCGTATCTCATTGATTCTATGGCTCCTCAGGTAGGACTCGCTCGAACCTACAGCCTCTTGGTTAACAGCCGAAACAGAGGTGATTTGCCGCGTCTTGCGCCTCCTCGCTTATATTTGCTGCTTTGAGCCTATCCTCCTTTCTCCCATGAGCTTGCGAGTTGCTTGCGTTTGCGCTCGCATGTACAACGTTGCCGGCTGTTGGTGCACCGTATAGGCAAGAAATAGGCAAGGTAGCGGCAGGCATTCTGTGCGATGGTAGGTTCGATGACGACCGGGCAGAAATTCTCGGAATTGTTGCCCGCAGTGCGACCCTCGGTTCGTCGCCAAGCTGCATCCCGTAGCGTCCGAAAATTCAATCTTGTTGATTCGGCGAAATATCCACCGTGACGGTGCCTTGAACCGGACATCGATCAACCATCTTTGTGGTCGGATCATCACAATAGCTCCACTTCACCGGCTTCTACCGCATCGAGGTGGCACTAACCGCACTGGCTGGCGTAACGGGGGAGACTCCTGGCCACCATTCGCCTATCGGATCAACTCTCATTTGAACAACCGTTGGAGAGCAGTCTCCTCTAAAGGCAACTCGACAATAGTCCAGCCGATCTTCGCAAGCACCCCAATGAATACCTTCTGTTCCGGCATAACTGCGGCGATCTTCTTCTGAGGCCAAGCAAGTTCTACCATCCCGACAATCGAGCCGTCCGGCCCGGTTGGTTCGAATCCCACCTCAGGAAGATCCCAGCCATTTTTCGCACAAGCTGATATTGCGCCATGAGCAAGAGCATCAGCTTCTTCGATCAGCTTCGCGATAGCAGTGGTGCCGGACCGACGCATCCGGAAGGCTGCCGCTCTGTCCACTGCGCCAAGGCGATTCGGAGTCGGCGGTGTGGCGGGTTTGGCCATGTCACCAGAAAACAGGCCCTCACGCAACTCCTCCATTGTCTTGTGCGCCAACCTTCGATGGAGACGGCCCGCCTCGAAATCGCCTTGGCTCGCAGCAGTCAACAGACACTGAAGGCAGGCACTCTCGCATCGAGCGTGGTGCTCTGCATCGCGGTACATGACAGCCTGCACCCGGGCCAGCCATGTCTTGCCGGACGCGGCGAGTTCCAAAACGTGGCCGGCCCCTCCGGCGGTGTTATCAAACAATTGGATGCCAATCTTGGAGTGGGCGCCAATTGGACCGAAAACGACTCCAATTTCCCGGTGGTCTATTTCCAGCAATTCTGCTCCAGCAAGTTTCAGGGCATGGCCCCACGCAAACACGACATTCTCTAGGTCTGGGTGCCCCACATTGGCGAAATCCAGTTGGACGAGATCCGTAACGTGAATGGCCGCCATGCGCAGATTGCGCATGACCGGTGCTTCGCCAGACTGCCAACAGGCTTTTGGACGGTCGAGCCAGAGCGGAGCATGAGTTTCGAAGCCTTTTGGAAGATCGATCCGTCCATCTCCGGTTTTCTTTTCACTGTCCGCATAGCCGCACCGGGTACAGAGTGCAAAACCGCGTTGGTGCTCCCCTCGGTTGAAGGCTAGAAGTTCGCCCCCTTCTGAGAGCGTGGCAACACATCCCTGAATCCCGCCGAAATCCTCAATTCTGGTGGGCGCTTTCGTCGTGATGAAGGCCATCGAAGCCAGTGTCGTATTGCCAACCCGTTCGACAGAACCCGACCAAGATGGTGGATCCCATCTCGCTGTCGAATAGCCGTACCGGGGTATGAGTAGATTTTCTGCGCTTCCGATACTACCTGTACAGCCGTCAACTGGGCACTTAGGCAGTTGGGCGGCCGACCACGAATACGTGATGTGGCCGGCACTGCATGTGTGCAGCCATGCGCGTTTTCCGAAGCCGGTATCCGACTCGCCCCGGGACCAGGATCTGAGAACGCCATGCGAACGGTAGAGCCTTCCGCCGACAAGCAATGATGAACCAGGCACGTACTCATTTACCGCCAGTATCCCCTCACGCTCCAGCTTGATCGGCTGCTTATCAGGTTTGAACTGGAACGGGGAAGTCAATCCCTGAAGACCGATCGGGAAGCCGTATCGCGGCAGGAAACGGCGCGTCCCGAGTTCCTCAATCACCGTGGATCGCCATAAACTCGTGGCCTGGTAGGCAATCGCGTTCAGTCTCTGCAAAGGCGGGTTCCCCGACTCGAGCAACTCCGACCATTCCCGCACCAAGCCGTCATAGTCCTCGCCCCAGTCATTGCAGGCCAGGGTGAACTCGCCCGAAGCTTCAAGCATAAGGTCGCGCCAGGCTGAAGCCTGCGGTTCGATCGGCGTCCCGGCGAGCAGCATTCGCAGATCGGCCTGAACCGACGCAGGCCGCTCCGCCAGGAATGCCAGATAGGCCTGGAACTGTTGGGCGATTGTCAGGTCGGTGCCCGTCCGCCACCAATTGGGTTTCAGTATTTCTTCCCTGTAGGCGAATTCGGCGACTCCCCGCGGCAGCGACTCCCCTTGCCGGACGACCCGTAGCACGGGCCGCCCGCAAAGCCACCCTATTTGCTGGAACGCCTTCATCGCACCTACACGGGTTCCCTCGGGGTAGATATGCCGGAAGAACTCGCCTAGAAGAAACGCATGCAAGTGCCTGCGACCGAATCGCTCTCGATCAAGCAGGACGAAAGGCTTTCTCAATGGCTGTCCGAAAAAGGCCGAAAAGTCCCGATAGACCGCCTGTTCATACGCGGTCTGCCGGGCGTACGTTAGAACCATGGACGCCCCGTCCGCTCGCCGTCCTGCACGGCCGCCTCTTTGCTGATAATTGGCTTTGCCTGGCGGTACGTTCGCCAGTAGTACTCCAGAAAGTCCTCCTATATCGATACCGACCTCAAGCGTTGTCGTAGCGCTGAGCACGTTGCGCGCGCCAAGCGCAAAAAGGTCCTGCAAGCGCCGATTCTCATCCGATTCGAGTTGGGCGGAATGTTCCTCAGCCCAGAGTCCCTGCCGGAACACGCCGTCCTCGTCTATCGAGCGTCGTGGTCCAGCTAGGCGCGTGTGTGCGTCGAGTTCTTCGTCAGCGATCGGCGTCAGTGTTCCGAAGCTCTGGGCCGACGGGGCGCACCGAGCAACCGAGCGGGGCCAAATCCGATCGGTTACTTTGCACCGGAACGGCGAGACGGGCCTTCGCAAACCGAGTTGGTCGAAGATCAGGCGAATGCTGTCCACCGGCGCGCCGTCGCGGTTTTGCCGCGCGGCTGTTTGGATCCATGTCACCGTGCTGTCGCGGGCCAAACACAGAAGGCTATCGTAGGCCTCGCAGAGCAGTTCACGGTATAAAGATACAACGACTTCTTTCGAGCATCCCCAGCCTTCAAGCACGCCCATTGCGAACGCGTTCCTGCGCGCCGCGGAGATGCCTTCGCGCGATCCGATGAAGGGCACGAGATTGGCGCCGGCGCGGTCAGACAGGCTCACCCACTTACCTAGAGGATAATGAAAGGCCTCGAAATCTTGTTCATCCGACCCCAGAGTGATCGCGGTATCGTTCCGGATCGTGTCGCAAATGGAGGCAAGAAAGGTCGCCCAATCACTCCGAATACGGTCGGCAATGTCGGATGGGAAGCCCACCAGAAACTGCGGGCGAGGCTGCGCGGCTTCGATTCCTGGATAAGTTACTTCGGCCAGACCCAAAGTCTCCAGGGTCAAACTGTCCCACCCTGGTGTAGCGAATTCGCGCACGAGGAAAGTCTTCGCGCCTCCACGAACCGCCCGCTCGTTCCTTTCCCAAGCCGCTTGGCCCCAATCCTGCGCAGCCTGAGCGGTGGCGTGCTCGCGCGCGAAGAACTGCGGTATCAGTGGATGCCGGATTAAGTGTTCCAGCCAGTCACTCATGCTTGCGCCGGCGCGCAATGCCTCAAGTCGCCTGCGCTTCTGCTCTATGTCTCTCTCGATATCCCTCCGGACGTACTCGGACAAGGATGTGTCCTTCAGTTCGTTTTCCAGTCCCTGGATCTGCCGCTCCAGTCGCGCCCGCGACTGGGGGTCCGAAGCGCCCTCCTTCAGGACTCCGGCGATCAGAGCCCTCGCCATCTGGATCTCATGCTGGTTGGTCAGTGCAGGACCGAGCCGCGCCGCCTCCCTCCGGCTATCACTGAACACCAGCAAACGGCGACCGTTAGCCGGAAGCCACACCCGCGCCGGCCCCGAGGTGACGGGCATCGACGCGGTGAGCGTCTCAGCCACAACCGGAAGCAGCAATGTGTCCAGAAGGCCGACAGGCCGGAACTCATCCTGATCGGCCCCGCAGTTGGGACAGGACTCAATGAACTGCAAGCCCACCGTCTGTGGCCCCTGCCCGCCTTCGCACCGTCGCGTCGAAAGGTCGAACGGGACGCCTTCGTCCGAGATGCGGACAAATTTGTATATCGCTTCCAACCCTCCGACGGACCAGCGATTCCGTAGGTGTAAGGTGTTTGTTGCCGTCCGCAGCACTCCCGCAAGGACAGCCTCACCGCATACTCTGCATCGGCAGAGCGACAGCATAGCGCCGCCGCAATCGGGACACGACTCGCGAATGTCGGCGAGCAGACGGCCCCCTCCAGGTAATTGGACGTCGGCCAGCGCTGTGCAGGCGCTGTTCACGCATGCACTCACAGTCGATGGCGCCCGGACCATCAGGTGCAGCTTATGCGGGATGACCGGCAACTCATCCTGGTTCTTCCGGCCGCGCGACCCAAGTCTCAGAAGGGCGGTAGTCGCTTCAATCGCGACATTATCCCTGCGGTCCCAAACGCTTTCCGAAAGGTCCTCCAGGGCTACGACGCCGTTCTTTCTCGCGGCCCAGAGCGCGTCCTCCAGGCGATGCACAACGGGAGCGCGTTCCAGAATCCCGGCCAGCACCCTCGCAGGTATGGATAGGCTCTCTCTCGGAGGCGCGGCGTGCGGGCCCACCATAGTTGCAGTGACTCGGACCACGCGTTTGCAGTTCGCTTCGTCCTCAACGAACTCCCCGCCGGAGAGTAGAACGTGTTCGTCCAATTCGCGGATGCTGAGGTCTTCCGGCCGACACTCGCGGTCTGGGGGAACGGGATCGGGAAGCCTGGAGCGCTCAACTTCACCTTCGATCACTTGCACGAGTTCCGGCGCCTTGCTGAACAGGGTGGCGCAGAAACTCCGCACATCGCCTCCTAGGGTTGCGGACGTAGTAATGTGCAGTGTCTCCTCCGGTTTACGGCTGCAACGGATCAGGATGCGCCGCATCAGCAGCGTCAGCTCCGCCGCGAGTGTGCCCGCATACAGATGCGATTCGTCCAATACGAACGTTCGAAGCGCTGAGCCGAAGAAAACAGCGTCCTGGGGCCGGCACAACATGTACTCCAACATGGAGTAATTCGTGACGAGTATGTCCGGCGGATTGGTCCGCGCTTCCGCCCTGGTTCTGCGCCGGCATGCATCGAATTTCGGATATCCTGCCCTGTTCGCGGCCTCGTCGTCCTCCGGCGTCTCCCCCGTGAAGTGAAACAGCGTGACACGCTTCTGTCCACGAAGCCAGCGATAAAGCCGGTCGACCTGGTCGTTCACCAGGGCGTTCAGGGGATAGATGATGATCGCCCGGACGCCGCGCTCCAAGGAATGGCGAGGGGTCCGGATCAGGTCGTTCAGCAGCGGCAACAGAAAGGCCTCGGTCTTGCCCGATCCGGTACCGGCGGTGATGGCAATGCCGGGCCGTTCAGCTTGGCGGTTCGCGGCGGCCCTGATTGCCTTTTCCTGATGTGTGAACAACTGCCTCTCGACCGGGAACGCGTTTGAGCCTCGCAACTGATCGATCAGCCATGGATCCACCACGCCCTCGGTCGATAGGTCCTTGAGGCTGCGTCCGGAAACTCGCGATGGCAGAACCGGCTCTACCCAGATGCGGCTGACCAACCCACCTTCGCTCTCACCTGAGAGCCACAGTTTGCGGCAGGCGCTGCGCAGTTCGGGGTTGCGCAAATAGGCCTGCGACTCGGTGAACTCAATCAGCCGGCGGCGCAGGCGGGCTTCCGTTTCCAAAGCGTCGAGTTGGAGGTTAGATCCGGGTGTCATAGTCTGAGATCAGCTTCGCGGCAAGCCACTGCCGAAAGGGCCTTACTGCCAGGGCGATTCTGAGGTTGCGGGGTTTGACCTGCTCACGGGAGCAAAGGCGTCGCGCATCGGCCAGAAGACTGCGCAAGATGAACGCGGGATCGACGCCCATCGACCGTGCGGCTTCATCCAGGTACTCCTGATCCGCTCGCTGACGCTCGGTGCCACCTGAGTTCCGGGGCAAATCCAAGCACATGTTTTGCAGCATCTCTAGGAAGATCCGCCGCGCTTCAGGGTACTCCGGATACACTGCGGCGACCCCACAATCGGCCACCGCGGCGAGCAGCACTGGGTGGATACTGAGCAGTTCGTCATGTCGTTCCCAACAGGTGTCCAGATCCCTGGCGGGGTCTCCGGAGAGCAGTCCAAAATGCTGAATCAGATCGCCAGCGTCAGTCGGGCCGGGCTTCCATCGTTCAAAGAACCGGCGCAATGCGTAGTGCCAACGGTCTCGGTTCGCATCTTCCTGCCGCAGGCCCGGAACCGGAGAGCCGTTGGATTCCGTCCAATCGCGGAGCGTGCGGCACTCGTTCCCGGCTATGCGGTTCGCTACGGAATTGCGGACATGCGAATCCATAAGCGGTAGATGGAACCATCGCAGGCACCGCGCGGCGCGATCCCAATCCTCAGATCCCTCGATCAACGAGCAGAGCTGCGAGTAGGGCGGACCCTCAACTATTCCGGTCCCGACGCAGATCCCTTCAAAGGAAGCGCCGAACACCACAGGAGCAGTCTCGAAGAACGCACAGGCCACCGAACTGGTGTTGTCGTCACATTCGATAGCCGTGGTCGGAACGAGGAGGACCCCGGACCCCGTCCATGCCACGACCTGGATGTTCCTTGGGACCACGCCGTGACGAAAACGTATAGCCCAGTGATCGCCAGATCGCCCGACAGACTTAATCCACCCGAAATCAGTAATGGCGTGCGCAACCGTGATTCGGCGATCGCCGGCGCGGTTGTACGGTCCCAGCCCGAGTTCCAGCGATTGGCCGAACCCATGCAGGAAATTGTGAAACTCCCGGTTCAGGCGCGGCCTGCCGCAGAAGTTCGTGCCCTCCAGTAGCGCCCAGTCTTCCCTCGCCGTCTGTTGGCCATCGAAGAATTCCGGCGGCCTTGTGAACAGGCGTTTCCTACCAAAATCTGCCCGGTCCAACGAATCCGTGGCATCCAGAACTTGCCATTTTCCCGCTGACTCCAAGGCTGTTCCGTAGCAAGGAGCGACCTCGAAGCGCACGGGAATCCTGCGCAACTGACCCTTAGTGAGTATCTCCAGAACTGCGTGTTTCTCGGCCTCCAGTTCGGGAGTGAGCATTACGTTTTCGAACCGCGCAGAATCCGATTCCGTAGATACAACCCGCAAAGCCCGGCTTCCGACGAGGAGTTTGCGAACCTGCATTCCCGTCTCGATCCGGATCTCCACGGGGACACTTTCACCCCAAGCCCCGCTGCCACTCCGCGCGACAAGTTCGACGCTCGAAGATGTCTTCTGCGCCAAGAGTTCAACCGGGCTCCAGAGGGGTTCGCCGTCCAGACTCGCTGTCAGCCCATGCGGGATTCCCGAGCGGTATATCGACAACATCCTCTGGCCCGCGAACATGAACCTTCGTTCGGCAGCGGCGGGGGTCAGACAAATGTCGGGCGAGGACAGCAATGCACATGGGCGCCCCTGCTGGATGGGTTCCCAAACATCAAGTTTCCGGCCGGTCTTGAAATCGAAAGCTACTATCTCCTCGTCTGCTGAGTAGAACTCCAGCGTGAACGGCTCCGGCAACACGGAGACACCATCTTTCAGCAGATCCACCGGCATAGCGGCTTGTTCCGGCATCAGCGCAACAGAACCGCCGTCAATCTGGTAATCGCCTTGACTGTCTCTCGTTACCTGAACTCGGGCTGAGTCGCCAAGAACCAGAACGTATCGCGGCTCCGTCATCCACTCCGGGGCCGGGCGGGCCAGCTCGATTTCAAAGCACGGAATATCCCCACGTAGCCCTAACTCTGGCGGTGCGAGAAGGGCTTCGTTTTCTGGTGACAGCGCTTTCTCGATGGGTTCGACTTCGCGGTGCGACTCCGCCAAGTCCAGAACGACATCCGCGCCTATGCCGGAGACCCAAGGGTTTTGGGCGATAACGGAACGCGCATCGCCTCGCGTCACCGTTCGCCAGCGATACTCCTGGAGAATGTGCCACAGTTGCGCAAAACTCTCGGAATGCACTGGACTTTCCGAGCGCAGCAAATCATAGACCGTGATGGGAAAGTTCTGGCCCGACAGCCACCAAGGAAGGCGTTTCCAGCCGGCGTCACTGACTCCGAACTGAAGGTACGCGGTTCGTAGCCACGCCTGTGCGCCCTCACTGCCGAAAACATGCCGCAGATGCAGCCTCCGGCAGGCATACTCCATGGCGTCGCGAACACGTTGCCTCGGCTGTCCAGGTGCCGAGAAAAGAGTCTGCCGAAGGCGGGGGCCAAGGGAATCATACACCTGAGGCCACATCTCGCCCTCGGTAGCCTCATGGCGCGCAACTTCCATGCAGTAGGCCGTCATCACCAGGCCGAGTGAGCTATGGCTCGCCCCACCCAGACTTCGAGAATCGGCAGTGCCGGTCCGCCCCCAATCTCTCAGTCGGGCGAAATCGCCTTCGGTTAGCGACAACTCGATCAGAGACCAGACGCGGCCCTGGCCCAAGCCCACGGTGGCGGCGCGAGCAAGCAACTCCTCGGCGGCCTTAACCACGAAAACCGGCGATGTATGGTCGAAGTTGCTGAGTACTCCGGTTGCGACATGTGGCCTTGGGGCTTCGCTCGGAATACTCCACTGTTCGGGTGTGCGCGGCCCGGCATCAATCCCGATAATCCGGCAAGTATCCCCGTCGAACCTGATCAACGCCGATGATGGCCGCACGACGCTGATTGCGCCGGGGGTGATCCCACGGTCACTGCAGCGACGCACAAAGTCCTCAATGTACAGGACCCCGCCATTTTCCGAAAGAACCTGGAACATGACGTTCTCGGCCGAATTCCGGGCCGCCGTGTGGCCCGATTCGTCCCGTAGACTGACACTGTCCTGCTCGCATCGGCACCATGGCTGCTGCGCCATCAGGCTTCGCAAAATCGATGGCGGCAGATCGGAATCCGCGATCCGCTCCTTCCACAGCAGCGCGGCCCGAATCGTTTCAAGCGGGAGATCCGGAACCGTCGAGAGGATTTGCCGCACCCTGCTCAGAATCCGGTTTGATCGCGCCTTCGGAGCCCAGAACCACTCCCGCGTCTCATCGAGCCAAGCCACCTGTCCACTCTGCTCCAGCAGGGTCACTTCCAGTTCTGGGTCGCCCTCGAACGCAAGATCCGATAATCGCCCAACTCCCTGACTGAGACACAGTTCTGCCGCGCTCTGGACAAACCTGTCCAGGCCGTCCGCGTGTTTCTCGCGAAGAAGGACGCGCGCGCCACCAAACGAGCGGACGGTGAATCCCGCCTCCATCCCAAGGACGGAAGCTGCGCTCAAAACGCCCTCGGCGCGAAAGGGATACTCTGATATCCGCCGCTCTCGAAGCCCCCGTTCCGCCCTATCGGCAAGGCAGGGCAGGCTCTCGCCGAGCACCTTGATTGTTTCGGTCAATAACCGAGGCCTAAGATCCAACGTCTCGATCCTGTTCACCATACGGCTCTGGATCTGCCGGACGCGCTCGCGACTGAGGCCAACTTCAGATGCGGCCTGCTCCAGAGTCGCGCCGCCCAATCCGTCCCAGCCGAGATACCGCATTCCCGTGCGTGCCGCCTGTTCCGCGCAAGCCCAGCAGGCCAGAGTCCGCAGCTCCTCTTCGAGAGTCTTGGACGCTGCAAGCGCCTCCTTAAGCGATTCCTCCGGTGTCTTAGCCCCGCTCGCTGTCAAACGCGCCTGCAGTTCGCAACGGAAGAATTCGCGAAGCTGCGGAAGGTGCCGACGCTGCCACTCGGGGATCTCCTCGCCAGCCCCCATACTGATCGACATTAGGGCGCGATCGATCTCGTCGGTGCGATCGCACTCGATTTTGCAGCGCATGATCAGGGACTCGTGGGTGTGGCTGGCGAGTTCTCCGACATATCGGATACCGCGCTTGTCCAACTCCCGAATCAGCGGACCAGAGAGCTGTAGAGACTCCACGGGAAGAAGGTAGTAAAGGTCGATGTCCCACCACGGCTGCCTCGGCTCTTCAGCCCTCGGTTCCACTGCCTGCCCCGGTCGCAGGCCCAGGTCGGCCAGGAGATCCTTTATCTCATTCAGCGATTTCCGTCCCAGATTCTTGATGTGCAGCAGTTGGTCGTCTGTGCATGCTACAACCTGCCTGAGCGTTCGCAGGCCGGCGTTGGAAAGACAGTGCACGGATCGCAACGAGAGATCAAGGCTAAAGATGGAGCGGTCGAGAGCCTCCGCTACATCGCCGGGCACATTCGGTTTGCCCCATATGCCTCGAACGAACCAGCCGCTATCGGTCGCCTCCAACACGCGTATCACTTCCCCGAGCAGATCGGGACCAAACCTTGACAGACACTCGTCGTAAGACTGGCCGCAGATGGACGCCAGGTCGATGCCCGCCTGCTGCACTTTTCCGTTTATCTCAATGAAAGCCCCGGCCGGGACGCCACCGGCGGATTGCTTCGAGTCCGTCGCGACGAATAGACGGGGAGATAAGGCGTCGGTGCTCATATCAGGCTTTCGCGGAATCTGGTTTTGCGACATCGGACAGGAACGGACTGAACTCGCCGAAACCGGTGATCGACGCAGACTTTTTCGCCCTGGTCAGAGCTACGTAGAGCAACGCCCGCTCAGCCGTTTCCGCATTCCGTTTGGCGACTGCATCCTCGCCGTCCCGGATGGCCTGGTCGAGGGGAACCATGCCTTTGTTCGCGGAAACGATGAGCATATGCTCGAACTCCAGCCCCTTTACCCGGTGCATGGTCGCGATTCGCACGCCGGGCTTGTCGCTCTGCTCGGCGGCGTCGCGTCGGATCTCGTACGTCTCCATGCCTTCGCCGCGCAGATACGCTGTGTACGCCTCCAGAACTTTCCGGGTTCGGCCAACCACGCAGGTGGCTTCCTGCGCCGTGGCCTGTGCAGTCAGCTCCTGAATCCGGGCCTTCACGAAGGCCGCTTCCTCGGCAAACGTCCGGAACCGGCGCACGATCGGCGGCTCGCCGTGGGTCAGCGACATATAGCCCTTCTGCTGGTCCTGGCCGCCGTCCAGGTCGTCGATGTCGCGGCCTTCGAGCAGCGCGACCGCGAATCGGCGCGTTTCCTCCGTGGTCCGGTAGTTGACTTTGAGTTTCTTCCCGCGGCCCTTGATGTTGATCCCGCACTGGCCGAGGGTCACGCGGTGGTGATAGATGCGCTGATGGGCATCACCCACCAGGAAGATGTCGTTCTCGCCGGCTGGCACGATGGCCCGCAGCAGGCGGAAGGCCTCTGCACTCATGTCCTGCGCTTCATCGATGACCACCGAGCGGTACGGTAGCGTGATCTTCCGTGTCTCCAGCAACGAGCGCGCATCCCGGATGAGATCGATGTATTCCTTCTTGCCCTGTTCGTTCACCTGGGCACGGTACTCCTGAAACACCGGCCAGATCCGTTTCTTCAGATCCCGGCCCAGCCGCGTTCCGCGTCCCAACCGAGCAGCTTTCACGTACTGCTCGGCGCTGGTGATGTTCTGCGCCTGGATAACGTCTTCCCATTCCGCCCGATAGAAGTTCTCGGGCAGCGCCAGTTCGCCTGGAACAAGGTTGAGCGCGTTGCGCCAACACTCATTCCCTTCGTCATCGAAGACCACTTGGTGCCGGTAACCTTGCGTCCGGAGGAAGTTGGACACCCAGGCATCCAAATTCACCACCTCGATCCGCGCCATGGCTTCGGCAGCGCAGATCTTGCGCAAATTCTCGAAGATGTCCGTGGCCAGGTTCTTGGTGAACGTGGTGACCAGGACGCGATCTTCCTTCCCCGTGAAGACCTGTTCGGCGAGGTACTTTGCACGATGCATGGCCACTACGGTCTTGCCCGTACCGGCGCCACCCAGAACTCGGACCGGACCGCTTGCCCGCATCGTGACCAGCTTGCGTTGCTTCGGGTGCAGGAAGACCCGCCACTGCTCCAGGGGCGCGCTGAGAATTTCGGTGAGTTCCTTGGCTTCGTCCACCACATAGAAACGCCGGCGGGAATCCTCGTTCTGCAGGGCGGCCACGAAATCGCCGGTGTTTACCGGTACTTCTTCGTCGCGCTTGTCCACCTCCTGGAAAACCTCCTCCAGGGAGTAGCCCGACGCCAGGAGGAACAGGGCCTCATACGCCTCCTGGGGAATCTGTTTCTCCGCCTTTTCGAGGTCGGTGTCTGACCGGAGCCCTCGCACCAGCGGGAGCAGCGCCTCGGGCACACCCAAGCGCAGCAGGTGCTTGTCTTTGACGTCATCGAACAGGCCAGCAGCTTGCTGCCCGGCGGCTACGGCTGCGGCCGGCGCCGCTTCAACCACCTCCGTGTTCAGTACTTGCAGCGCTCCCGTCAGCGGGTTGACTTGAAACGTCTTCGATGCCGCCCAATCATAGGCTTCGTCATGGTGATCCACCCAGGTCAGGACGTAAACCGACGATGCCGGGTGGAACACGACCGCCCGGTAGGCCTGGTCGATCCGGACCGAATAGAGGCTCTTGCCTTTCGCGCTCTC
>Ga0116223_10003442_pt1 | contig 14201 bp, 14 predicted proteins | sample Sb_taG_3_FD_90092 | JGI IMG/M metagenome (GOLD analysis project Ga0116223, IMG submission 90092) | Peat soil microbial communities from Weissenstadt, Germany - Sb_50d_a_PC metaG | ecosystem: Environmental > Terrestrial > Soil > Wetlands > Peat | place: Germany: Weissenstadt | collected 2010-09-21 | reverse complement strand
CGGCGACTTCGTAGCTTTGATCTCGGCGATTTGTTTCTTGGTTTCTCCCAGGTCGCTGCGACAGGATGCCAAGTACGACTCGGGCGTGGCAGCCAACAAACTGGAGGCTCCGGGAACGGGCATCTGGGCGGCGGCTCCTAGTCCAAGAATCGATACAAATCCAAACAGCAGCACGGCGCTTTTCTTATGATTCATCGGAATCCTTCCACGTGGGTTCGAATAAGGCTCAATGCGATAGACGGAAAAATCTGCCAGAAGTGAGTGGCCAGCTTAAATTCAAAGCAGAAGGGTGGTCAATGGCACAGCTCACGTAGGCCCGGACGCCTCGTTCCGGCAGCGAGCCAAGCGAGCCCGAATCAGCGGCGTTCGCGGCAGGCGGACGAGGCGTCCACCCCTAGGTGTTTTATACTTAAATGCTATGGCAGACAGCATTCATATCAAGCTCCCCGATGGGAGCGTCAAAGATCTACCCAAGGGCGGTACCGCGCTCGATGTCGCCAAGTCCATCGGCCAGCGATTAACCGACGCTGCCCTCGTGGCGAAGACCAATGGCGATCTGATCGATCTGACCCGCCCGCTGGAAAAAGACGCCGACCTGCGCATCCTGACGGACCGTGATCCCGAGGCGCTCGAAGTCTATCGGCATTCATCCGCCCACCTGCTTGCGGCGGCGGTTCTCGAGCTTTTTCCGGAGACCAAGCTCGGCCACGGCCCCGCCACCGAGACCGGATTCTTCTACGATTTTTATCGTCCGACGCCGTTTACTCCCGAAGATTTGCAGAAGATAGAAAAGAAGATGCAGGAGCTCGTCCAGCAAAACATTCCGTACGCGCGTGAGTTTCTGCCTCGCGACCAGGGACTTCAGGAATTCAGAAAAGACGGCGACTTCATGAAGTGTCATTTCATCGAGCAATTCACCAAGCCCGATGAGAAGATTTCCATCTATCGCACCGGCAAATTCACCGACTTTTGCCGCGGACCGCATTTGCCTTCGACCGGCAAAATCAAGGCTTTTAAGCTGCTGAGCATTGCCGGCGCGTACTGGCTGGGCGACGAGAAGAATCCGCAACTGCAACGCATTTACGGGACTTCGTTTTTCTCAAAGAAAGACCTCGACGATTTCCTGAACAAACAGGAAGAGGCTAAGAAGCGCGACCATCGCGTGCTGGGACAGCAGCTTGATTTGTTTTCGATCCAGGAACTCGCCGGACCGGGTCTAATCTTCTGGCATCCCAAGGGCGGCATCATCCGCAAAGAGATGGAAGACTGGATGCGCAACGAGTACATCAAGCGCGGGTATTCGCTGGTCTACACGCCGCACGTGGTGCGACGCCAACTGTTTCATGTTTCCGGCCACGAAGGCTACTACTCGCAGAACATGTTCGATTCCATGGAGCTCGACGATGCGGAATATCGCCTCAAACCCATGAACTGTCCGGGCCATATTCTGATCTACAAGGACTCGTTGAAATCGTATCGCGACCTGCCGGTGCGCCTGGGCGAGTTGGGGACGGTGTATCGCTACGAGCGTTCTGGCGTGATGCATGGGTTGTTGCGGGTGCGTGGCTTCACGCAGGATGATTCCCACATCTTCTGCACTCCGGAACAAATCGAAAGCGAAATTGGGGGCTGCCTGGATTTTGCGCTCGAGGTGCTGAAAGTTTTCGGTTTCGACCAGTACCAGACCGAGCTCTCCACCTGGGATCAGAATGACCGCAAGAATTTTCTGGGATCGGAAGATCAGTGGAACATGGCCAACCGCTCGCTCGAAAATGCGCTCAAGCAGCGGAATATCGAATACAAGGTGATCCCCGGCGAAGGGGCGTTTTATGGGCCGAAGATCGACATCAAGCTGGTGGATGCGATCGGACGCCTTTGGCAGCTTTCGACCGTCCAGGTCGACTTCAATCTGCCGCAGCGCTTTAACCTCGAATATGTCGCGGAAGATGGCACGCGCAAACAGCCGGTGATGGTGCATCGCGCGCTGTTTGGATCGATCGAGCGCTTTTTCGGCGTGCTGATCGAGCACTACGCGGGCGCGTTCCCGGTGTGGTTGTCGCCCGTTCAGGCAACGATGATTCCAATCGCCGAGCGCCATGTCGAGTATGCGAACAAAGTCGCGGATCAACTAAAGGCTGCCGGCGTGCGCGTTGTAGTCGATGCCCGCAATGAAAAGATGAATGCCAAGATCCGCGAACACGCCATGCAGAAAGTTCCGTTCCTATTGGTCGTCGGCGACAAAGAGGTCGAAGCCGGAAAAGTGAACGTCCGCACTCGCGGAAAAGAGAAGACCGAAGACCTGCCCTCTACGGAGTTCGTCGAGAAGATCAAGAAACTGATCGCGGAGAAGACTGCGACCCTTTAAAACCAAACGAGGGCGGGCATCCCCGCCCGCCATTAGGATCAGCCGATGATCATCGGCGTCATCTCAGACACCCACGGTCTGCTTCGTCCTGAGGCCGTCCGAGCCCTGCAAGGGTCCGACTACATCATTCACGCCGGTGACATCGGCGATCCTCAAATCCTGAACAAATTGATCGCCATTGCCCCGGTAACCGCCGTGCGCGGAAACGTTGACCACGGTGCCTGGGCACAGAAAATTCCGCCTACGAATGTGCTTGAGATCGGCGAAGTGTCCATCTACGTGCTGCATAGCCTTCAAGAACTCGACTTGAAGCCGGAAGCCGCGAAATTCGCAGTGGTCGTATCCGGACACAGCCATATGCCCAAGCAGGAGTTGGAGAATGGTGTGCTCTACTTCAATCCCGGCAGCGCGGGACCAAGACGGTTCAAGCTGCCGGTGAGCGTCGGGCGACTGATCGTGACCGCCGGAAAAGTGACGTCGGAAATCGTGAAACTGGAAGTGTAGCCCGCGGACATCCTTGCGGCTTAGACACTTTCCGACTGTGAAGGTCTTTCACCAAAATTCGCTCGGGGCTAATACGTGAAGGATTGAAGCTCGAGACCCTGCGCTTGCACGATGACGGGAAGAAAACCAATTCGCTTGCCGGGGTTCAACGCGATCAACACCGGATTGATCGGGAGCCGTTGGACCGGGATTGTCTCCTTCAGGTTTCCTTCCTCGTCGTAGACGTAAACCTGGGGTTGTGGGTCGTTCACGTTGCCGCCATTGGAGCTCCACTGCGAGATCAGGAAAACGTGATGGATGGGATCGAACTCGACATCCAAGCCAGAATCAAGCGGCGTTCCGTCATAGTTGGCGATTTGAACTGCGAAGCCAGTTTTCTTGGCCAGATCGTAGAACTCCACACCCCCGTCACTCAAAGTAGTGGTACACGCGATACCCTTTTCTGAGTCGACAGCAAGACCGTTGACGGTGCCGACTCCTAAGTTGTCGCTGAACTTGCTGATCTTACCGGTATTGAGATCGACCAAAGCGATGCTGGATACACAGTCCGGCTCCGGGCATCCCGGTGAGTCCGCCAGAACCGCCTGATTAGTGACGCTATCCAACGCAATCTGGGGGTGAAAGAATTCGTCAACGTTGATGATGGGCTTGAGCGAGATCTGTCGCCCGAAGGTATTGTCCGCGATATTTGAGCTGAATACGTAGGTCAGGCCGGTGTCGAAAGACGATTGGTACGCCGCGACGTTCGGAGTTCCTTGGCTGACGCTCGTCGTCCAAAGCTGGTAGTTCGGCTTAATTGGAGGCGTCCATTTGCCGGTGAACTTGCCCCCGTCGAGGGGATTGATAGTGAGGAAATGGTTCTGGCCGGCGTGTTGGAACAGGTCGAGTCCGATGTTGCCGAAGATTCCCTGGGTCACGTAGTCGTCCTGCGTTTGGTTTTCTTTTGCCACGACCTTAAGGATGGCGCCCGTCTTCTGGCTGAAGGTCTCCGTAGCAACAAAGAAGTCTCCGCCGGACAGGGTTATGTACTCGCTCAGGAGACCCTCAGTACCGCTGCGCTCGATATCGTAGCCCAGGATGGCGCCACCAAACTTGGGAGTGACGATGACATTTCCAGTGCCAGCGGCAGGGGTTGGCTGAAATTCGTCCCCTTGCATTGCCGCAGGAGCGGCCGTAGCAGTTAGAACAACGAGGCAGGACAGGGCGAAGAGTGAAGCCATTACAAAAGGCGCTGGGACTTTCTTTTTCTTGGCGTTCTTCATGAGATCTCCTGCAGCGCACTTTCGCATAACCCTGTCCACGGCTTGTCAAAAGCCTGTAAAAGAGTTGTAAAGGTTTGTAGAAGCTCTTTCAATTAGGGATGTGTGGCTATTTTGTCACTTCAAGCAATGATAGTTTGCCGGCCGAACGCCAATTGCAAAATGGCTTCTCGTGCATTGCTACAATCCCTACGTGTCGATACGCTTCGAAATCGAGGCTCAATCCGGCTCCGCCCGTTCCGGTCGTCTGATTACGCCTCATGGCGATGTCGAAACCCCAGTCTTCATGCCGGTGGGGACGTTGGCCTCGGTCAAGGGCGTTTCGCAGGACATTCTCGAGGAACTCGACGTTCAGATTCTTTTGGGAAACACTTATCACCTCTACCTGCGTCCGGGAGTCGAGCAAGTCCGCAAGTTGGGCGGACTGCATCGCTTCATGGCCTGGCCTCGAGCGATTCTCACCGACTCCGGCGGCTTCCAGGTTTTCAGTTTAGGCGATCTGCGCAAGGTCACCGAGGAAGGCGTCACGTTCCGCTCGCATCTGGATGGGTCTTCGCACTTTTTCACCCCGGAAAGTGCGATGGAGGCGCAGATCGGCCTAGGCGCGGACATCATCATGGCGTTTGACGAATGCACCGAGTACCCAGCGGACCGCGAACGGACGCGGGCTTCCATGGAATTAACACTGCGCTGGGCCGAGCGAAGCCAGAAGCATTTCGACGAGCATAAAGATGAAGTGCCGTGGAGAAGTCACGTGGGGACAGCCACGCAGGCTCTTTTTGGGATCGTGCAGGGTGGGATGGAGCTTGATCTTCGGAAAGAATCCGCGGAGCGGACTATCGCGATCGGCTTCCCCGGCTACGCCATCGGCGGCCTCAGCGTCGGCGAGCCGCGAGCCTTGACCCGGGAAGTGGTCGAATCCACCCTTGAGCACCTTCCCGCCGACAAGCCCCGCTACCTCATGGGCGTCGGCACGCCCGAGGAAATCGTCCAATACGCCAATCTCGGCATCGATATGATGGATTGCGTGCTGCCCACGCGAGCTGCGCGGCATGGACTGCTGTTTACCTCGGAGGGAAAAATCTCTATCAAACAGGCTCGGCACGCGGGCGACGAGGCTCCTCTCGACCCAAATTGTGCCTGCCGGGTGTGCCGGCGTTACTCCCGAGCCTACCTGCGGCACCTTTATGCCGCGAATGAGGTTTTGGCCCAGGTCTTAAATACCGTCCACAACCTGAGCTTCTACCTTGACACTATGCGAGCGGTGCGTCATTCTATTGCACTTGGGAAAGAGACTGGTTTCCCGTGTGTCCAGTCTCGACCGAAACCATAGCTCGGCATCCCCGGTTCTTGTCCGAAGCTGAAGGAATCTCCGGCCTCATAGCGCGAGAACTCCAGCGGTAAAATTACAGGCGGCGGTTGCGCCGGCGAGCGCAGTGCCGAATTATCTAGCGGAAACGGATTCATAGTCTTCATGAATGTTGAGCACTTATTGGCAGCGCAACTGGGCGGCAGCTCGGCGGGATGGCTGGGGTTTGCCCCGCTCATCTTCATCTTCGCCATTTTCTATTTTCTGCTGATCATGCCGCAACAGCGGAAACAAAAGAAGTGGCAAGCCATGTTGAACGACTTGAAAACGGGCGACAAGGTCGTGACCACCGGAGGCCTGCGAGGCACTATCGTTGCACTCAAGGACGAGTACATCCACCTGCGGGTTCCTCCCGACAATTTACGGATTGAAGTAAGCCGGGGCTCTGTGGCGTCTGTGACCACCCAAGAGGAAACCGCGAAATGAGCTTTGAGATTTTGAATTTTCAATCAGGAAGCGTTTTTCATGAATAAGAATCTGGGCTGGAAAGTTATCGTTATCGCCGCGACGCTGCTGTTTTTCCTGTTCGGTATCACTGGCATACCGGATCAATGGTCGGGCAGAGGACTCGTGGCAGCGCTGCAAAACCGGATTCATCTGGGACTCGACCTTAAGGGAGGCACGCACCTGATTCTTCAGGTGCAGGTGAATGATGCTGTCAACGTCGATTCGGACAACGCTGTCGAACGGCTCAAAGCCGACCTGCGGACGCGCAAGATTAATTACTCCGAGATCAGCAAGCCCGATCCTATCAATAATCCCGACAAGGTCGTGCTGAAGGGTGTGCCGCCGGAATCCAGGTCCGACCTGCTATCCATCGTGCAGGATCGGCTCCCCGAATACGATCTGACCTCGGGAGCGGAGAACACCTGGACGGTTTCCATGAAGCCGCAGGCTATAGCCGACCTGAAAAATCGTGCCGTGACGCAAGCGATTGAGACCATCCGGAACCGCATCGATCAGTTGGGCGTGAGCGAACCCATTATCGAAGAGCATGGCCTCGGGCAGTATCAGATCCTGGTGCAGTTGCCGGGCGTGGACGATCCGGCCCGGGTGAAGGAAATTATGCAGTCCACCGCCATGCTGGAAATCCGGCAATCGTTCGGTGGACCATACCCCAGCGAGCAGCAAGCCTTGCAGGATAAAGGCGGAGTGTTGCCTCCGGATCAGATGCTGATGCCGGGCCGCAGCGTTGGTACGAACGCTGGCGAAGGCGGGCAAGCCTGGTACCTGATATCGCGCGCATCGGCGGTCACCGGCCGCGACCTGCGCGCCGCCGACCAGTCGCGCGACGAGAACGGGCAGCCTTCGGTTAGTTTCACTCTGACTGGCGAAGGTGGCCGACGTTTCGCCAGCTTCACCGGCGCCCACGTCGGCGACAACCTTGCCGTCGTGCTCGACAATAAAGTGCAGGAAGTTGCCGTCATCAAAGACCAGATCCACGATCAAGGCGTAATCAATGGGCGCTTCACCGAGCAGCAAGCCAAAGACCTCGCCATGATTCTGCGCTCTGGCGCTTTGCCGGCCGGCATCAAATATCTGGAAGAGCGTACCGTGGGTCCGTCGTTAGGCAGCGATTCCATCCGCGCCGGAGTGACGGCTGCGGTGATCGGCATGTTGGCCGTACTTATCTTTATGCTGGTTTACTATCACGCCGCCGGAATCAACGCGGACATCGCTTTGATTCTGAACCTGGTCATCCTGCTTGGCTTCCTTGGATTCAGCGGCGCGACTCTAACGCTCCCGGGAATTGCGGGAGTGATATTGACCGTCGGCATGGGCGTGGACTCAAACGTGCTGATCTTTGAGCGCATCCGCGAGGAATTGCGCAATGGAAAAACGCCGCCCTCGGCAGTGGAGCAGGGCTTCGGCCATGCCTGGATTACGATTGTGGACACGCACGTCACCACGATCGTTTCAGCAATCATTTTGTTCATCTTCGGCACCGGTCCAGTGCGCGGCTTCGCGGTCACGCTCAGCTTTGGTCTGTTTGCGAATCTGTTCACGGCTGTGTTCGTATCGCGTGTGATTTTCGACTGGTTGTTGAGCCGCAAGCAGCGCGGCGAAGCGTTAAGCATTGGGTAAAACGTGTAGCCACGGACGCCTCGTCCCGGGCGCAGCGAGAAGGCGTTAATTGGAATTAGCGGGCAAATGAACACGTAGCGAGGCGGGCAGTTGAACCCGGACGAGACGTCCGGGGCTACGTGGACATCGCAAAAGAAAAGGAGTTCTAAGCGGCGTGGAATTTTTTCGCAATCCAAACATAGATTTCCTCGGCAAGAAGTGGTACTTCCTCGCTTTCTCGCTGGTCTTCAGCGTGGCCGGTGTGTTCTCCATGCTGTTCTGGCACCACATCCCCTACGGTGTCGACTTTCGTGGTGGCACGCTGGTTTACGTGAAGTTCGCCGAGACGCCGGATAACAACGCTATCCGTGCCTCGATGGACCGCGTGGGCCTCCACAACGCCCGGATCCAGAGCTACGGTTCGCCGGGCAGCAACGAAGTGCTGATCGATGTTTCCGAACAGGAGACCAGCGAGCAGGCGCTCGACCGGAGCAAGACCCAGATCATTAACGCACTGGAAACCAATGCGCCCGCCGATAAGCAGGATCTGAACAACTCGAGTTTCTTGACCATTAAGAACTTCTTGCTGCAGAAGGACCCACTCCGCCTCGGGACCGACGCGGAACAGCGATACACAGCCCAAGCCCAGGCAATCGTCAACTACCGCGACAAGGTAAAAAGTGGCGTGCTGCATTCCCTCGACGAACTGAAGGCGGCAGCCGATCCGGCGGTGGTGGCTTCCTTGTCAGATGGCTTCTTCCTTTCCGATTTCGGCGTACGCAATGTGGAAATCGTGGGTCCACAAGTGGGAGCGCAGTTGCGCAAGCAGGCCTTGCTGGCGACGGTTTACTCGCTGGCCGGGATGTTGGTTTATCTGGCCTTCCGCTTCGAATGGATTTACGGCGTCGCTGCAGTGATTACGGTGTTCCACGACACCTTGATTACCGTAGGCGCATTTTCTTTGATGAACAAAGAGATTTCGTTAACCGTAATCGCCGCCATCCTGACCCTGATCGGCTATTCCAACAACGACACCATCGTTGTTTTTGACCGCATCCGTGAGAACCTGAAGCTGATGCGGCGGGAGAAGCTATCGGACATCGTCAACCGCAGCATCAACCAGACCCTGAGCCGGACCATCTTGACAGCGGGTTTAACATTCCTCACAGTCTTGGCTCTGTATCTCTTCGGCGGCGAAGTGTTGAAGGGCTTCTCGTTGGCCCTGGTAATCGGTATCTTAATTGGGACCTATTCGTCGATCGCCATTGCGGCGCCGATTCTGGTGGCCTATCAGGATTGGCGGTCGAACCGCGACAGGCCGCAGGTGATGGTCCCGGTCGGCAAGGACGCAGGCCGCCGGGAAAAGGTGAAGGCTAAGGCCTAAAATACCGTTCCTGCCTTGAGGGCAGTATAAGTTTGTGATTGGCCGGGATTTGAGGTAGTATCGTCCGGTTTTCGATTTGGTGGCCGTAAAACATCATTGCCGGGAGCAAATCAAGGGCAGTCGGTGTCTAAAGGGTAGTAGGGTAGTTAGGGTCTGATGTAGGAGAAACCTTATGTTTGAAGACAGCCTGATAGAGTCCGGTGGAAGACTCAAAACGAAGAGGGGCGTCTGGACTTTCCTCTCGTTTATTTTTGAGGCCGTACTGGTCGGAGTCTTGGTGCTGATTCCACTGCTGTTCACCGAGGCTTTACCCAAAACCCAGTTGATGACCTTTCTAGTGGCGCCGCCCCCGCCACCGCCGCCACCCCCGCCACCCGCCGCGGCTCCGGTCAAGATCGTGAAGCAAGTGCAGACCAATATCATCAACAACCAGCTGCGCACGCCCACCAAGATTCCTGAGAAAGTCCAAATGATCAAGGAAGATGAAGCCCCACCACCGGTGATGTCGGCCGGCGTGGTTGGCGGCGTTCCCGGCGGCATCCCCGGTGGACAAATGGGTGGAGTCATTGGCGGCATTATCAGCTCGACCCCGGTCGCCGTGCCCAAAGTCGCTACGCCGACCCGCGTTCGCGTGTCCCAGGGTGTGACCCAGGGGCTGCTGATCCGTAAAATTCAGCCGAACTATCCACCCTTGGCCCGGCAAGCCCGCATCCAAGGAAGTGTGCTGCTGCAAGCCGAGATCAGCAAGGACGGAGCCATCGAGAACCTGCATCTGATCAGTGGTCACCCCATGCTGGCGCCGGCAGCGATCGAAGCCGTAAAGCAGTGGAAGTACAAACCGTATATTCTGAACGGCGAGCCGGTCGAGGTGGAAACGCAGATTACGGTGAACTTCACCCTGTCCGGGGGATAAGCCCGAGGCAGCAAAGATTTTCTAATTGAAAGTGACTGAGCAGTTTGAGGACGAGCTGTGTTTCCCTGATCCCTAAGTACTTAGGCGATTCAGGAACGGGGCGGTTCGCGCAATTCAAGCCTTGCAGCTCGGCCTGTGACTCCGAAAGCTTGCGCATTAAAGATCAGCAAAACGATTACCAGATTTTGAAGAGTTCCGAGGAGGAAAAAGCAACTCATGCTCGCAGCCAATGTAGCAACCCACACCCTAAGTCACATCTCCACCATGGCGGTCTGGATGTTCCAGGACCAACCGGTGGCCTGGGACCCGATCTCGCTATGGAAACAGATGGGATTCATCGCGAGGACCGTGGTCGTTATTCTTTTCATCATGTCCGGCTGGTCCATCGGCGTAATGATTGACCGCGCCATGGCGTTTAGCGCGGCACGCAAGCAATCGCGAGCATTTGCTCCTGCGGTAGCTGGCGCCCTGCGTGACGGCAAGATTGACGAAGCTATCAAAGTTGCCGAGCGCAACAAGAAGAGCCATCTGGCGAAGGTCGTAACCGCCGGCTTGATGGAATTCCGTGCTCACCAGGAAAGCGGCGAGATTCCGGGCGAGACCATCGAAGCCTCGAAGCGCGCTTTGGAGCGCACCGAGGCTATCGTCCATGCCGAGCTTAAGCGCGGCTTGGGCGGCTTGGCTACGATTGGCTCAACTGCTCCCTTCGTCGGGCTGTTCGGCACGGTGATGGGCATTCTGAACGCCTTCAAAGGCATTTCAGAGCAGAAGGCCACCGGTCTGGGCGCAGTCGCAGGCGGTATCGCGGAAGCCCTTGTGACCACGGCCGTGGGACTGTTCGTCGCCATCCCGGCCGTTATGATGTTCAACTACCTGACCGGGCGCGTGGAAGCGTTCGACGTGGAGATGGATAACTCCTCGAGCGAACTGATCGATTACTTCCTCAAGCGGCGGGGAGTGCGCCGGTCCTAGCTGGCTGAGCAGGATTGGTTTTCGACCTTGAGTTGCTGACCGGCGCCGGAGAATGTGCTTCGGCGCCGCGTCCTGACCTCCACGGGGCCGAGAGCCGGGTTGGTTAGCCGACGAGGATTCCGAGTGCGCAGGAGAGTGGATTATGTCCCTTAACAAACGGAACGAAGGAGCCAAGGTCAACTCCGACATCAACGTGACCCCGATGGTCGACGTGATGCTGGTGTTGCTGATTATCTTCATGGTGATCACGCCCATGTTGCAGAAGGGCGTTAGCGTGGACTTGGCGAAAGTTAATAACCCGTCCCAGATGCCGGACGCGGACAAGGAAGACGCGCTGATCGTAGCCGTCATGCGCGATGGCCAGGTGTTTTTCGGTAACGATAAGACTCCACCTGACCAACTGACGCAAAAAGTGAAAGACCGTCTGGCCAATCGCATTGATAAGCGGGTTTTCGTCCGCGCCGATGCCCGGGCTAAGTTTGGTTCGGTCGTGGCAGTCGTCGACAATGTCCGCGCTGCGGGCGTGGACCAGTTGGGTCTGCTGACTGATCAGAAGAAACAGGGTGCGACTCCGCCACCGCCGGCAACAGGCGGACAATAGAGGAGCTTGATATGGGAATGACAGCTGGAGGCGGCGGCGGCCAAAGTGCCGTGATCAACGTGACGCCACTGATTGACGTGCTGCTGGTATTACTGATCATCTTCATGGTGATTACGCCTTTAACCCCAAAAGGACTGGACGCCCTTGTCCCGCAACCCCCGCCGCCGAACGCGCCCAAGAACAACACGCCGGATCGCACCATCGTGGTGCAGTTGATCGATCGCGGAGCGGGCCAGGATCCAGGGGTAAAGATCAACAATGAGGACACAACCTGGGACGGTCTGCAGGGGCGCTTGACGGATATTTTCAAGACCCGCGCCGAGAAGGTGATGTTTGTCAAAGGCGACGATAATGTTCCGTTTGCCGATGTAGCCAATGTGATTGACATTGCGCATGCTGCAGGAGTAGACAAGGTTGGTCTGATTACGGCCAAGATCGAAGCCGGCGGCTAGGCACGACAAGTTTTCATTTACAGAATTCAGATGCACCTGCCCGCGTGATCGCGAACCGGCTGCGCCCGGAGGCGGTTTACGCACTGGCAGGTGCGTCGCAGATTTGTCACATCCCGGGAATCCTGGTGAGGGAGACTTATAAAGCAATGAAAAAGAGCGTGCGGGTGCTGGCACTCATGGCGGTCGGGTTAACCTTGCTGTCTGGCGCTGGCTGCGACAAGTTAAGGGCGCGCGACCAGTTGAACAAGGGAGTCGCGTCCTACAAGAACGCCCGGTATGAGGAAGCCATCGATCATTTTCAGCAAGCGGTCACCCTGGATCCCAGCCTGCTGAATGCTCGTCTTTATCTGGCGACCGCTTACGCCCAGCAGTACATTCCCGGAGTCGATGCCGAAGACAATAACCGCCTGGGACAGCAGGCCATTGACCAATACAAGGCAGTCCTTGAGCGCGACCCCAAGAGCATCAATAGCGTCAAGGGAATCGCCTACATCTATTTGCAGATGAAGAAGTTTGAAGACGCCAAGACCTTCTACCGCAAGGCGCTCGAAATCGATCCCAACGACGCCGAGCCGTATTACTCAGTGGGTGTGATCGACTGGACCCAGACGTATCAGCCGCGCATGGAAGAACGCGCCAAGCTGGGTCTGAAGCCGGATGAGCAATTGAATCCCAAGGACAAGAATCAGAAAAAGGCCTGCGACGATCTCAAACAAAAAAACTCGGCTAACATTCAAGACGGCATTGATGCGCTCAAGAAAGCCCTTGAACTACGAGCCGACTACGACGATGCCATGGCGTACATGAACCTGATGTACCGCGAAAAAGCGGATGTGGAATGCGACGATCTAGCGGGGCGGGCTGCGGATCTGAAAACGGCTGATGAATGGGTCGACAAGACCATGGCTACCAAGAAAGCTAAGGCCGAGAAGCAGCCTGGCGCTCAGGGCATCACCATGGATCAGCCGAAGTAAAGGATCAGCCGAAATAAAGATCAGCCAAAGTTAAGGATCAGCCGAAATAAATAAAACAGATCAACCAGATTAAATCAGCCAAAAGCATCCCTGGGTAAGCGGCGACCGAGCCAGCCTGCATCCCGCTGGCTCTCACAAAGATACAAGCAACTCCACTGGCATAGCCCTCATCAATAAGGCTGCATCTCTATGTACATTTTGACCCTCAATCCCGGCGAGTCCGCTTTCGTCCGTTGCACTCGTTGCGAGAACCTGAACCTGATGGTGACCAACGAAAAAGAAAGCGATGTGTCCCTGCAGTTCAACACCAAAGACGATCAACTGGACGCTGAGTGTTTTCAGTGCAAACAGCACTATTTCTGGACTCCCGGCTCGGTCGCAATCGTAAAGTCCTCTGAAAGCGCAAATTAGCAACTCCCCCCTCGCTCCAGGACCAGTGCCTTCCGTCACATGATTCGAGTGCTCGTTCCCGGTAACATTAGACCTTCGCGTTGCCGGGAGATAAGCGCATGAAATGGAAGCTGGACCGCATTATCAGCGTGGCTACTCTGGCTGCGTCCTTGATCGCCATATTTCTTGTATTGAAGAAGCCAGCGCCCGTAGCGCCGGCGCAGTCGCCCGCAGCGGCGGCCGCCAATGCCGAGTCTGTTGAGAAGAAGCTGGAGCAATTGGAACAGCCCAAGGACCCCGGCCAACCACCCGCGCAGGTTCGCTTCAACTCCGATGAGATCACCGCTGCGCTGGCACAGGCAGCGGCGTTGGTTCCGGCGAACATCTCCGCGTCTTCAGCGGCTCCGCAAACCAGCCCAGGCTTGCCGACTTCGGTTCCCTCTTCGCCCGACGCGCCCATCGGAGAGGGTGAGCCTGAGGTGAAGGACTACAAAGTAAATTTCGACGGCGACGTGGCCCGCGGCCAGTTTGTCACCCAGATCGGCGGCAAGGATGTTTACGTTACGCTCGCGGGACATCTAGGCTCAAAGGATGGCTACGCGACCTTCGATCCCACCGAATTTAAGATCGGCGATCTGAACGTTCCGCTGTCGCTAGTCAGCGGCGCCCTGCAAAAGAAGCTTACCGAACAGCGCGACCGTCTGAAGCTTCCAGATGACGTCGGCAACATCAAGGTCGAGAACGGTCAACTGGTCGCAACGCAAAAATAATTGGATGGTGTGTTGACAAATGCCGGAAGGCGCCTTGGCCGAGCGCGAAATGTTACCTGTGCCCTCTGGAAGAAGATTTGTTGAACTCGTTCACCTGCCTGGAACTCCTACCCGATTTTGACATTTTGATTACATTTCCATGACATCCCCAGACCGGGTAGGACTACGATGCGGCGGTTGAGGT
>Ga0116223_10003438_pt1 | contig 14223 bp, 16 predicted proteins | sample Sb_taG_3_FD_90092 | JGI IMG/M metagenome (GOLD analysis project Ga0116223, IMG submission 90092) | Peat soil microbial communities from Weissenstadt, Germany - Sb_50d_a_PC metaG | ecosystem: Environmental > Terrestrial > Soil > Wetlands > Peat | place: Germany: Weissenstadt | collected 2010-09-21 | reverse complement strand
TGTCATCGGAGCACAAGCTATAATAGCGATGAAGCGCCAAGCGGTCAAATGCACCAATAAGATATATCGGTATTTTTTTTGAACCAGTTACGGATAAGAAATGAGTGTGTCACCATTCGTATACGGGAAAGGCTGGCGGTCCTATGAACTTCGGCTTCAACTCGAACGTGCGCGTCGGAGAGGCTATCTATCACGTCCAAACGGAGGACCGCGGCCCTTCGCATCCCTTTCTCGATACGGTTGTGTATATGGCCGGCCGGGTGGTCTACAAGCGCAGTACCAATTACGAGAAGTTTGTTCGCGGGATGGAAGCAGGGACCCTGGCGCAGAAGCTGCATGAGCGCTTGGCGCAGCAACATCGCGAAGTGATTGCCGAACTCGAGGGCGAAACCCTGCCGTTTCAATCGAAGGCAAAAGCGCCACCGGCTGCGGAGAATGCCGGCGCGAGCGACAGTCTCGATCTGCGCCTCACGAATCCGAAAAGCTGGTTTGCCGCGGGAAATGTGACTCTCGAAGTCGAATTGTGCGAAAAGAATTCGGAGCAAGCAGTCGCCGATGCCGATGTTCAGGCTTGCCTGGAACATGAAAACCATCGGATCCGTTGTGCCGACGTGCACACGGACGTCGATGGCTGCGCGACGCTGAGATTTCCCATGCCCGCGAATGTGGCCGAAGGGTCGTCCCTCGTGGTTTGCGCCACCGACGGCTCCCGCCACGGCGAATTACGATTCCGCCTAAAATCGAAGCCCCGCAAAAAGACTCCTGCCCCGGTATCGTAAATGAATGCGGGAATCCAAATTGTAGTAAACGGCGAAGCGCGCGAAGTGCCCGAAGGCCTCAGCGTTTCCGCACTGCTTTTACACCTGGGCCTGCCTGCTGACCGTGTTGCCATCGAACGTAATCTGGAGATTCTTCCGCGATCACAGTGGATTGCAACCGCCGTGCAACCTGGGGACCGGTATGAAATTGTTCACCTCGTCGGCGGAGGGTAGATAGGTGTCTCCCGACCGCTCGCGGACAATCGCCGCTATGCGGCAATGTGCTTTACCGCAGCTCGCTTGACGCTACTCATCGGAATGATAGGGTGTAGACTATAATGGCGGCTCTAGATCGAAGGAGGAAAAAGTGAAGTCCTACGTTTTTCGCGTTGTCTTGGAGCAGGATGAGGATGTCTGGCGGGCCTTTATCCCTGAACTGGAGGCCAAAGGCGCGGCTACGTGGGGGAACACGAAAGAAGAGGCATTGAGAAACATCCATGAAGTTGCGCAGATGGTGATCGAGGCCTTACTTGAAGACGGTGAGTCGCTGCCGCCTCGTATTACTGAAATCGATCAGCCAGTCGTTGCCGTCACTGTATGACGGTGGATTATTCAAAGCTTCATTCTGTTACTGCCCGCCAGTTAGCCTCAGCTTTACTCGCAGATGGTTTTCAATTGCAAAGGTAAAAGGGTAGTCACCGGCACTATCGTCATGCCGATGGCCGCCGCGTTACCCTGTCCTTCCACCATTCCTCCGATACGTTTCGCCTCGGCACACTCAAAAGCATCATCGAAATTCAAGCCCGTTGGACTGAACAGGATCTCGCCAGGCTGGAATTGATTGACTAACACTATTTTTCTTCGGGTCGGGAGATAAGGCTAGAGCGCGCTTCTTCAATCGCTGCTATGGCCAGTTCGCGGCTTACGCTTGGATATTGTTCCAGGAACTGGTCCAAAGTCTCGCCGCCTTCCAAATATTCGATCAAGATTTTGAACGGAACACGAGTTCCGCGAAAAACCGGTTCACCACCGAGAATACTTTGATCCCTAATGATTGCGTGTTGCATCTGCGGCTTCTCTCTGCTTACCGCTTGCGAGAGCCGAGATACGCCTTCCACGGCTCCCAGTAAAACTTCACCCAGCCCTTCGTGACGCCATCCTGGTCGTATTCCGGGACGCCAACGTGGGCCAACTCCACTTGGGCGCCGCCACTGGCGGATTTTTCAAAAGTGACGATGAGGATGGAATCGGGATCGGCCTTCTTCCATTCCGAGGAGCGCCATGTTTGCACGATCATCCGATTCGGGATCAGCACGAGATTTTTTCCGAGAATCATCCCACCGAAGGCGGACCATTTTCCGCCGACTTTGGGGCTGATCCTGGCAGGCATGCCCGTGGCGGCCGTGTGTTTGGCCGAATTCATGAAGAGTCCGTAGAGTTTCGCGGGAGTCGCATTGTGAAAAATTGCGCCGGAATGGACGACGGGCGGCATAGCATTCCTCCGTGAACGTCACAATCAAATTACAAACGATCGAGCAGGTGTCCGAGTTTCGTCCTTTTGGTCTCCATATAGGCGCGCGAAGTGCGCGACGTGCGAGGCCGGCACGGCACTCGCTCTACGACATGAATGCCCGAGCTTTCCAACTGCTGCACTTTATCCGGATTGTTGGAAAGCAATCGCACTCGGCGCACGCCCAGCAGATGCAATGCAGCAGCGGAAAATCCATAATCCCGCGAATCGGCGGCAAAGCCGAGCTCCTCGTTGGCTTCCACCGTGTCCATGCCGCGGTCCTGCAATTCGTAGGCGCGCAGCTTGTTCATCAGGCCGATGCCGCGTCCCTCCTGCGGCAGATACAGCAGGATGCCGGAAGGCGCTGCGGCAATCCGGCGCAGGGAGAGTTCAAGCTGGGCGCGGCAATCGCAACGTTCGGAGGCGAGGACATCTCCAGTGAGGCACTGCGAGTGGATGCGCACGAGCGGTGTTTGGCCGCGAATTCGACCGTGAACGAGCGCCACGGCGCTTTCCCGCCCGTTTTTCCCCTCGATGCCGAGAATTTCAAAGGGACCGAATCGCGTCGGCAGCTTGGCGCGGGCGACGATTCGGATGGCGTCACTCTTCCCCTTGCGCGAAGCGCGTACTCGTCGTCCTGTTTTGCGTGGCATGAAGGCCCCGTATTATATCAGGCGACCGCCGCAAGCGGCGCTTTACATCGGCGCGGTGATTGGCTAACGTAGCCGCAGCGAGCCTGGCTCATGAAAACTCTTACCTTCGGCGGAGACTTGCTGCTCACGCTCCTGCTCCACGTCGGGGCGGCGGCGTCGATTTGCGCGTGGCTGGCGCGCTCGGCCACTTTCCGAAAGGTGCTCTTCACTGAACTCCGCGATTCGGACCAAAAATTGAAGTTGATGCTGTTTGTCACGCCCCCTCTTTTGTTCGGCGTGTTTCTGCGAATATTGGGGCAACCTTATCGCGCTGCGGACTTGATGCTCGAGGGTTCGTTCCTGCTGGGATTGCTTGGCGGGCGCGTCGTTGGGCCGATCGGTGGATCGATCATCAGCCTTCCGGCGTTCGTGCATCATGAGTGGCTTTCGATGCCCGTCGCGGCAACGGCGGGGCTGGTGGGCGGCTTGATTCGCCAGGGCATGCCGAACACGGAAGAGATTTGGAGGCTTGGACCTTACACGTTCATGAGCACGCCTCGCTGGCTGGTGCGGTTATTCCGGGGAAAGAAAGTCACTTGGGAAATGTTGCCGTTGGGCGCCTGCGTGGTTCTGGAGCTGGGCCGCCAGGCGCTCGGGCACGCCACCAAACCGCAATGGCTCTTTTATGTGAATGCCGGAAAGAGCTGGGGGATCGCGCTGGTCTTGTTGTCCACGGTCATGGCTGTCGCCGTGCCCATGAAGATTTGGAGCAACACGCGTCTTGAAATGAATCTCGAACAACACCGGCAGTTGCTGCTGAAAGCGCGCATGGACGCGCTGACGGCGCAGATCAACCCTCATTTTTTGTTTAACACCCTAAATACGGTGTCCTCGCTGATCCGGTACGATCCGGACACGGCGCGAGGCGTGGTCATCAAGCTGAGCAATATTTTGCGGCGACTGTTGCGGAAGCACGAAACGTTCGTGCCCCTGCAAGAGGAACTCGACTTCATCGACGACTATCTGGACATCGAGGTCGCGCGGTTCGGGCGCGACAACCTCGTGATTCACAAACAGATTGACGAGAGCACGCTCGACGCGTTCGTGCCGAGCATGCTTCTGCAGCCGATTGTCGAAAATGCCCTGAAGCACGGCCTTGCCGCCAAGCTCGGCGGCGGCGAACTCACCATCCGCACCGAATCGCAGGATGGCCGCCTGATCATCGCGATCGAGGACAACGGCGTCGGAATTTCCGAAGAGCGCATGGCGCAAGTGTTTGAGGACGGAATCGGCATCAGCAACGTTCACGAACGCTTGCGTGTGCTCTACGGCGCGGATTTCCGCATGGATATCTCCAGCCGCGAAGGTGAGGGAACGCGCACGCGCATTGAAATTCCGGAGCTTGTGCCCACATCGTCCGAGCCTTCCATCATTCTTCCCGCGACGAAAATATAAGTAGCACAGGCTTCAGCCTGTGGGGTTCTGCCAATGCGCTCAGACCGCTCGCGCCAGCCAAGATCAAATGGAACCCCACAGGCTGAAGCCCGTGCTACTAAACCCCTAGAAAATCAGCTTCAGGCCCAATTGGATTTGGCGTGGAAAAGTTGCGGTCGATGTGATGAGGCCGGCGGAAGGGCTAATTGCTGGAGGCGCACCCGGCGTAATCGAAAAAATAGTTGTACTGGGCGGGCCATAATTCGAGCGATTCAAGATGTTGAAGAACTCGGCGCGAAATTGCAGGTTGGTTTTTTCCGTGATGCCGGTGTTCTTGAAGAGCGAAAAGTCGACATCCGCCAGTCCCGGCCCGGTCAACGTTTCTCTCCCCAAGTTCCCGTAAGTCCCGGGCGTCGGCAATACGAAGGCGGCCGGATTGAACCATTGATTCGGATTTCCGGTCACGATCGATCCGGTAAAGGACGGATTGATCGAAGGCCGGTCCGGATTTCTGGTGTCGCCGTCGCCGGAGCGATTCGATCCAATTAGTGGAGTAAATGGGAAACCGGAGAGGAATGTTCCGATGCCGTTGAGTTGCCAACCGGAGACAAATTTGCTTTCCACGCGAGAGACGTCATTCAGCCAGCGCTGACTGTGGCCGAAGGGGAGTTCGTAACTGGCTGAAACGCTGGCCTGGCTGGCGGGATTCAACGCCGACGGGCCCCAGTCCCTCCGCAGATCGTTGCGGTCGAGGACCATTTGCGCCTGATTGTTGGCCTGCGCTCCGGTCAGCCCGGAATTGATATCCAGATTTTTCGACCAGGTATAGTTGCCGCGAAACTCAAGTCCCTTGCTGATGCGATGCGTTACGTCCACCTCCAGCGCGTTGTAGCTGCTGTTACCCTCGGTAAGCCAAAAAAATCCTGCCGAGAGAAAAGGGTTCGGCCGCTTTGTTCCAATGCCCGGGATGTATTCGGCGTTTTGCGCGACGTTTCCTTGCACGGCGCCGTTGCCTCCGGATTTGCAACCTGCCGCTAAGGTGCAAATTTGCGCGGGAATCGTATTGGGATCGACGCTAAGAAGTTCATGCACGCCGAAGGAGCCGATATAGGCGACGCGCAGCGAAGTGTTATGGCTCAGCTGCTGCTCCACCGTAAGATTCCATTCCTGAACGGCGGGCGTTTTCGGGTTCGCTTGTATTCCCACGGGTGCAAAAATCGTGCAGGGGGAGGGAACTCCCGGGCCGCAGGAGGGTGGGGGAGCCACTCCTGGAGTAAAGGGAAAATCAGGAATCTTGAATAGGGAAATGTTCGCAAACGAAGCAGAGCCATTAAAGGGCGTAATTGAATTCATCTGAAAAGCGAGATCGTCAATCAACGAGTAGTACGTTCCGTATCCGGCGCGGACGGCGGTCTTTCCATTTCCGAAGACATCCCAAGCGAGGCCGACGCGTGGGCTAAACAATCGAATAGCGTTATTCGCTGTGTAGGCCGAATTACCCACGAGGGGAGTCGTTACGAGCACGCCCTGGGAATTAGTAACGTAATTCGCAGCCCTGCCATTGGCTTCATTCCAGCCCGTGGTGAATTCCTGGCGGAGGCCGCCCTCGAGAGTCAAATTGCGCAGCACCTTGATCGAATCTTCGATGTACCACGCGCCAAAAAGGCTTCTCCAACCCAATTCCGTGTGGAGCGGCACGACTTGAAATGGAGTATTGCCAATCTGTCCCTGAAGAAAAGTCGTCAAGCTGGCAAACGTGGCCTGCCCTAGTTGGCGTGAAGCGCTGTCCTCGTTGTCCTGAAGCCGTTGAAACCAGACGCCCATACTGATTTGGTGCATTCCGTGACTGATCCGCAGGTCGTCTTGATACGTGAAAAGATTCCTGTGATTGGATACGCCTGCCGCGTTGTTTGGACCCGCGGAAGTGATCGTGCCGTTAGCGGTAGTGGTTGCTCCGCCCCCGACGACAATGCCTCCTGGGCCCGCCCCGGTCACGAACGAGAGATTGGCAGGGATTGAAGTCAGAGGGACTGATCCGAGCGCGAAGGAGGCTCGTGAAAATCCAACCGTGGCTGTATTGAGGATAGCAGGAGAAAAGACATGTGTTTCGGTCAGGCTCAGCACCTGCATGCGCAGCGGTGTGAACGATGCAAAGAGTGGATCGGCCAACGGAATCAGGCTCGTTCCGTCGTCGATCGTGTACGCGCTCGAAAGTGTATCCTTCTTTCCGACGTTGTAATCGACCCGGAGAGTTCCGAAATCCTCGCGGATGTGTTCGTTCGGATTGTAAAAGGCTTTCGCCGTCCCACTCGGAACGGAGGCCGGGGGATTGGCACAAGCTCCTGTCGAGGGAACCATCAATTCCGGGCCGTTGGGTTGCGGCCAAAAGAGCGACGCGTACTGCTCCATGGTTGTATTTGCATTCTTCACAGGTGTGGGAATGCCTGTGCAGGGATCTGGCAAGAAGCCCGCCCTTGCACCTTGCGTGGCATTGCCGTCCGGGACAACGCTCACACTGCTCACGTCCAAGGACTGACGAAACCCCTCAAAGTTGCCGAACAGAAACAAGCGATCTTTCTTGAGGGGGCCACCAGCCGCGCCTCCGAATTGGTTCCTGCGGAAGGGAGGAACGGTTCCCTGGTCGAACAGTCCCGGCGAGTCGAGAGCACTATTGCGCAAGAACTCAAAAATGGTGCCATGGAACTGATTCGTTCCGGATTGCGTGACGGCGCTGACTTGCGCTCCGGCGCGCTTCCCGTACTCGGCTGAGTAGGTGTCGGTGAGCACGTTGAATTCGCGGACGGCGTCGATTCCCAGCAATAGTCCGCTCGTGCCGCCGGGAGTGACGGCAAGCTGGCTGGACCCCATGTACTCGATTCCGTTCAACAGAAATAAATTTTCGCTGGTGCGTCGCCCGGCTACGGAGAACGTATTCCCGTTGCTGGTGCTTGTATTGGGGCTTTTAGCGGTGTAATTGATCGCGCCGGGGTTGAGAGCGATCAGGTCGTCAAAGCTACGGCCGTTCAGCGGCAATTCCTTGATCTGGCGTTCGTCGACCATTCCGGAAACCGATGCGGTAGTGACATTGACGACAGGCGCCTCTCCAGAAACGGAAATTCTCTGGACGAATTCGCCAACCTCCAGACGGAAGTTGACGACAGCTTCTTGGCCCACTTCCAGGCTCACGCCCGTACGAACGATTGACTTGAAGCCCTGCTTTTCCGCTTTGAGTTCCTGAGGTCCGAGAGGGAGAGAAAGGACCCGGTAGAGCCCAGATTCATCCGTGGTGACCGTCCGCGTCGCTCCAGTTTCCTTACTTCTTACAGTGATAGTTGCATCTCGAACGACGGCGCCGGTGGCATCTTCCACGTTTCCGGTAATCGAGGCGGTAACCTGGGCTCGGCCGGACGTGGGCATCCCTACAAATCCGAGCAGCCCGAAAATCAAAATGCAGAGGCAATATCTCCTACGAATACACAGATTTCCGCACCCGTTGTACACACATTCCCCCTGGGTAGTGTGAGTTTGTTTCCGAATCTCGTTCACGCATGCGTTGCGGACAAGACCCCGATAGTCTCACGATAATATGCGTCGTATAGAGGGATCATGTTATCGGTGCAATATTTCTTCCGCAATGAATTTCTGACGCCGCACAAAAAAGTGTCTTTGTGCATTGGCCTGATCCATGGTCCGCAAACATTGGAGGAATCCTAGGGGTTTCGCAAAGGCGCCAATTTTAGGATTGTCTTGTTTTCGGCTTCCGTGCTAAAGTCACCGAGTGGTTGAAAGTCCTTTTCAATCTAAGGAGAAACGACTATGGAATGGACAACGCCTCAGCACGAAGATATCTGCTTGAACTGTGAAATCAGTTCGTACGCGAACGCTGAACTCTAATTCTGAGTTCGCATGCGCGTTACGGTCCTCGGCTCCGCAGCCGGGGGTGGTTTTCCCCAGTGGAATTGCGCTTGTCCTAATTGCTCTCGCCTGAGAGCAGGGCGAATGCCTTCTCAAGCGCGTTCACAGGCGCAGGTGTTTGTGTGTCCACTCGAGGGAGAGTGTTATCTTCTTAATGCCTCCCCCGACCTCCGCACTCAGATTCTATCAGCGTCACTTCTCAATCCCGCACATCCTCCGCGACACACACCTATCGCCGGAGTTTTGCTCACGAGTGCCGACGTCGATTCCGTCGTCGGACTGCTTCATCTGCGCGAATTCCAGCCCTTGCAAATTTATTCCACGCCGTCGATCCAACGCATCTTGCTTGAGGACAACCACATTTTCCGTGTACTGGACCGCGCAAGTCCCCCTGCCGTCTGGCACGACGTTCCGGTCAATACTTGGTTTCCGCTGGGAACAGGCAAATCTTCAACTGGGGAATCCTCGGTTCGTTCCCGCATGGTACCGCTTGGCAGCGCATATCCCGACTATGTGAGCGAGGATCTGCGGCGCGCGCTTGCTCCGGGTGAAGCCGTCACGGGGCTCGTGTTGGCGCAGGGAGGCAAGCAGATCTTTTATGCCCCCGCTCTTCCCGGGCGGTCGGAGGAATGGAAAGACTGGGCGCGATCGAGCGACCTTTGTCTCCTTGACGGAACGTTCTGGGACGAGAACGAATTGATTTCTGCTGGAGTCGGGTCGAAGACGGCGCGCGAAATTGGACATGTTCCTCTTTCCGGAGCGGATGGTCTGCTCGCGCAGTGTGACTTTGCAAGGCGAGGCCGTCGGGTCCTAATCCACATAAACAACACGAATCCGATCCTGGATGAAGAAAGTCCTGAACATCGCGCGGTGCGAGACGCAGGCTGGGAAATTGCGTATGATGGGATGAGCTTCGAAGTGTAACTTCGACAGGAGAGACTCTTTGCTCTCGGAATCAGAATTCATCGCCGGCTTTCAGGCCATCGGCGAAGAGCGCTATCACCACAAACACCCATTTCATCTTCTCATGCATGAGGGCAAGCTCACGCGAGGGCAGCTCCAATCCTGGGCCCTCAATCGCTACTACTACCAAAGCCGAATCCCGATCAAAGACGCAGCCATTCTCGGGCGGACGGAAGATCCGGAATTCCGGCGTGCCTGGCGCAAACGCATCATCGATCACGATGGAGACGGCACGAGCCCCGGAGGCATCGAGAAGTGGCTTCGCCTTGTGGAAGCGACAGGTCTCTCGCGCCAGGACGCCATCCGCGGGGAAGGCATCTTGCCCGCCACGCGGTATGCCGTGCAGGCGTACGTGGACTTTGTTTCCACGCGCCCATTTCTGGAAGCAGTTGCCTCGTCGCTTACCGAGCTCTTCTCAGGAAAACTCATCGCCCTTCGCATCGATGCTCTACGCAAACACTATCCATGGCTCTCCAGCGGCCTCGAATATTTCACCGGGCGCCTTTCGCAGGCGCCCGAAGACGCCAACTTCGCTCTCGCCTGGGTTGTGGAACACGCGCGCACGCGCGAGGAACAAGACAAAGCCTATGCCGCGCTGCGAGCCAAGTGTGACATCCTTTGGGCGCAGCTCGATGCGCTGTACTTCGCCTACGTCAACCCGGGCTGGCCGCCACCGGGCGCCTTCCGGCCAAACGGATCCAGCCAGGAAGGTAAACGGAATGATGCCTGAACTCATGAGCCGTCCGCGCCTCGCCGTAGGTTGCCGCCTAAATGAAAAAAGCCAGCCCTCGCGCGTTCTGCACATGCCGGAACGGGCGCTGCGATTGAACGGCCCGAGCCTTGAAATCGTCGAACGTTGCGACGGCAGCCGCACAGTTCAAGAGATTATCTCCGAATTGCAGAAGCTCTACTCCAAGGCCGAGCCCAAGAAAGTCGAAACAGACATCCTCGGCTACCTCGCGCTCCTCCACGACCAGCGAGCGCTCGATTTCAATTCCGACCAGACTGATAGGAGCGCCGAAGCAAAATGACTCCCGCGGCCCAGTCGCCGCTCGCCCTCATCGCCGAACTAACCCATCGGTGCCCGCTGCATTGTGTTTACTGCTCGAATCCCCTTGAATTGAAAACTCGAGCGGACGAACTTTCTACCGAGGTTTGGTCGCGCGTGTTCCGCGAAGCCGCCGAAGCGGGAGTTCTCCAGATTGATTTTACAGGCGGCGAGCCTCTGGCCCGGCCCGATCTTGTGGATCTCATTCGCTCCGCCCGCGGGACCGGACTGTACGTCAACTTGATCACGTCGGGGCTCCCCCTCGATGAGGCGCGGCTCGACGAGATCGTCCAGGCGGGACTCGATCACATTCAACTGAGTTTTCAGGGCGCTACGGAAGATTCCGCCAATGAATTCTCCGGCACGAAGGCACACGCACACAAACTCCGCGTCCTGGAATGGCTCAAGCGGCGCCGCGTGGCCTTGACTCTGAATTTCGTCATCCATCGCCGCAACATCGATCACCTTCCGGAAATGCTGGCGCTCGGCGAATCTTCCAGCGCCGCCCGGATCGAATTTGCCAACGTGCAGTATTACGGGTGGGCGTTTGCCAACCGCGAGAACCTGCTTCCCACGCGCGACCAGCTCGATCGTTCCGTCGAACTTCTGAAACGCGCCGAAGAACGCCTGGTCGGAAAGATCCGCATCGAATACGTTGTGCCCGATTACTACGCGAAGTATCCGAAGGCATGTATGGGCGGATGGGGACGAAAGATGATGCTCGTCGCGCCAAACGGCGACGCGCTCCCTTGCCATGCGGCCCAGATCATTCCAGGCATGCAGTTCGACAATTTGAAGGACTACAGCCTGCGTGATATTTGGGAAAAATCAGAAGCATTCCAGAAATTCCGCGGCGAAGCATGGATGCCCGAACCCTGCAAGAGCTGCGACCGCCGCACGCGAGACTTTGGCGGTTGCCGCTGCCAGGCGTTTCTTCTGACCGGTGATGCACCGGCGACGGACCCTGTCTGTTCCCTTGCGCCGCAGCGTTCCAAAGTGGACGCCGTTCTTGCCGCCGCGAATGGGCCTTCCGCGGAATCCTTTGTAAAACCAAACTGGCTCTATCGTCCCAATCCCGCCTGAGGTTCCGGCGAGCTTCGCTCGTGCCCCAGCCGCATGGCTACACGGAACACGAAGAACAGGCACCCGAGCAAGCAGATCGATCCAAACGCAGTAAGAGCGTACGGCGCGCCGATCCGCTTGGCCACGCCTCCAGCGACCAAGGCGCCGAGCGGCTGGACGCCCATGAACATCGTGGCATACACCGCCATGATGCGGCTGCGCAGTTCGTCTGGCACGCGGTCCTGCACGATGGTATTGGTGGCTGCCAGTTGCGACGTAGCCGAAAAACCGACGGCCAGGAGCATCACCGCCGACAACCAGAAAATGCGCGACTGTGAAAACAGGATAAGTCCCAGAGCGCACGTCGTGGAAGTCGCGGCAATCCATTCCACGAGGCCCTTGTAGTCCGTCCGCGCGGCAAAGTGCAACGCGCCGATGACTGCTCCCACCCCTGCAAAGCTCATCAGCAGCCCCAGCAGGCTCGGCCCTCCGTGAAGGACGTCACGGGCGAAGATGGGCAAAAACACGGAATACTGCAGGCCGAACATGCTCATCAAGCTCACGAGCAGCAGCGCCGAGCGAATCGGCCGGTCGCTCATCGCGAAGTGGAATCCCTGAACGAAGTTTTGCAGCGGCGAACCCTTGCGGGCGCGGACCTCGACCTTCTCGATCCGCATCATCAGCAGGGCAACGATCACAGCCAGAAAACTCACGGCGTTCAGGAAAAAACACCAGCCCTCGCCGATCCACGCGATAGCGAAGCCGGCAATGGCCGGGCCCACGACGCGCGCCCCGTTGAAGATGGACGAGTTCAGCGCGATCGCGTTGGGCAAGTCTTCTTTCCCCACCATCTGAACGAGAAACGCCTGGCGGATCGGCACATCAAACGCATTCACGATGCCGGCAAGAAATCCAATCAGAACGATCTCCCAGACGCGTACGACGCCGAGCAGTGTTAGCGCCGCCAACAGGAACGCCAGGATCAAAGCCGCGGTTTGCGACCAGATCACGCCCCGGTGGCGGTTGTACCGGTCGCCCACATATCCGCCGAGAGAAGCCAGAAAGAGAATTGGAATTTGGCTGGCGAATCCGAAAAAACCAAGCAGCGCCGCCGAGTTCGTCATCCTGTAGACCAGCCAGAGTTGCGCGGTCGACTGCATCCACGTCCCGATGAGCGAGACCAACTGGCCCGCAAAGAAGAGCTGAAAATTTCGGTGTTTTAGGGCGCGGAAGCGATTGGACACGACCTGGATGTTGCCACACTGGATCGGCGCAGACAATCGGAGGCGAATTTCCGTGTACTCACGCCCATATGTTCGCCGTGATGGTTAAATTCAAAACACCGGGAAGGGATTGCAGTGCGTCGGTTCGTCCATGCGTTCGGGGTTCCTCAGGCGTGCGTCGCGGCCAAGGCTCCGATGACTTGGCGATAGTACGCTTCGTATATCGGAATCACGTCATTGGCGCAATATTTTTTCTTGGCGTTGACGCGCGCGGTTTGTCCCATGGCGCGGCCGCGATCGGCTTGCGACAATATTTCCAGGGCGTATCTTGCGCCAATTTCCACTTCGCGCGGCGTAAAAAGATAGCCGTCGACTCCGTGCTCGACCACTTCCGGCAAGCCGCCCACGTTGGTTGCCACGACCGGGACTTCGCAAGCCATCGCTTCCAGCGCCGCCAGGCCGAACGATTCCATGTCCGAAGGCAGCAGAAACAAGTCAGCCTGGGATAGGAACTGGTAGACCCGGTCCTGCTTGCCGAGGAAATGGACGTCGCGCGCGAGCTTCTTCTTGCGGATCAGGTATTCGGCAGCGCCGCGGTCAGGGCCGTCTCCAATGAGCACGAGCTTGGCGCGCATTTTCTCGCGCACCTTGGCGAACATTTCGACGACGTCCGTGAGCCGCTTCACGGGCCGGAAATTCGACAGGTGCATCAGGATGGGCTCCCCGTCCGGGGCCCATTCGGCGCGCAGGGCTGCATCCGGTGTGCGGCGATACAGATCGCAGTTCACAAAATTGGGAATCACTTCGATGGGTCGCTTGATGTCAAATTCCTCGATCGTGCGCTGCTTCAGATAATGCGAGATGGCTGTGACCCCGTCGGATTGTTCGATCGAAAATTTAGTGATCGGCAGAAAACTTCGGTCGTTTCCGACCAGAGTAATATCGGTGCCGTGCAGCGTGGTGATGAAGGGCAACGGTTTCGGCGCCGCCATCATGCGCGCCAGCAGGGCGCTGACGGAATGTGGTATCGCGTAATGAACATGGAGCAAATCAAGGCCTTCCACTTCGGCCACCTGCATCATTTTTACGGCCAGGGCCAGCGCGTAGGGCGCGTGATCGAAGAGCGGATAGCTCGAAATCTCCACTTCATGGAATTGAATGCGATCATTGGTATCCGTCAACCGGATAGGAGGCGCGTAGCTGATGAAGTGGATTTCATGGCCGCGCGCGGCGAGTTCCATCCCCAGTTCCGTGGCAACCACGCCCGAGCCGCCATAGGTTGGGTAACATGTGATCCCAATCTTCATCTCAGTCCCGGCAAAATGCCCGTTAGCTCCTCAGAGTTGCGTCAATAGAATAGCCGCCCCGCGAAATTCCAGCCCGGCAAAGTCTAACAAACACAGCCTCAAACAAGACAGAGAATCTATTGCACCCATCCCGGCGGAATGCTAGATTCCCGAACCTTGGACCCGCCCGGATGTTCGGCTTATTGGACGCGTGGCAAGGCTCTGCGGTGACAGCATATTAATGCGTTGAGAGAGAAGAACTTAAGTGCTGGGAAAGGACGCGCTGGATCATGAAGCTGCGAGGAAAATTGTCCAAAGCCGACCTGGCGCGAGCGGCCGAACGCTTGCGCCACAGCAATCCGGTCAACCACTTTGGATTCCAATTGGTGAAG
>Ga0116223_10003426_pt1 | contig 14247 bp, 5 predicted proteins | sample Sb_taG_3_FD_90092 | JGI IMG/M metagenome (GOLD analysis project Ga0116223, IMG submission 90092) | Peat soil microbial communities from Weissenstadt, Germany - Sb_50d_a_PC metaG | ecosystem: Environmental > Terrestrial > Soil > Wetlands > Peat | place: Germany: Weissenstadt | collected 2010-09-21 | reverse complement strand
GGCTAGCCTTGATGCGCGCCGGTCAGAGCAGGGCCCCCATGGGGGAGCCCTGCGATCTCTGGGCCGGATGAAGTGAGAATCTTTCGCCAGAATGCGGGCCAGCCGCTTGCCCCGACCCGCATTCTGGCGAATGCGGCTACGACCTTGGGCGAGCGGCACGTGCTGGTTATCCCTCGGCGGTGGCGGGGTGCCGGGCGCGCTGTCCCAGTATTGTGTCACACCCGCACGAAGTGACACAATACTCGCGTCGCGCGTCGCAACCTGTTGAGTTGTAACGACTTGCTGCAACGGAGTATTGTGTCACCCGCCCCGCGAGTTGACACAATACTCTGACACGATCCCCTGACGAGCGCGCGGGGGGGGGGACCAGCGGAGACGAATGCCTGCCGCTCGCCTTATTTTCCGATGCCGGCTTGCCTGCTGGAGACAGTGGCGACCCGGCAAGCTGGCAGCTTGCCGCTGCGGGCCCGGCGCGACCCCAGGGCCATGACACCTTTGCTCGAGAAGCACCCATGACGCTGCGCTACCTCTTTGGACCGGTCCCCGCGGCCTTCGCGGAGCAAAACCTCCAGCCCCAGCGCCGGGCCGGCGCCTGCCTGGCCTTCAACGCCGACGGCGACGCCGACCTCACCGTCCGCCCCGACGACCCCTGGGACAAGGTCCGCCAATCGCTGCCGCACGGCTGGGAGCCCGACGCCCTGGTCCTCTGGCTCCCCTACACCACCGTCCCCGCCGGCCTCTGGTCGGCGCCGCTGCCGCGCGTCGGCCTCGCCCCGGACTGGCACCTGCTTTGGACTTACTACCGCCGCCGCCTGCCGTCGTGCGACCTCGTCTTCACCGACACGTTGGGATCCGAATTCCTCAACCGGCACGGCCTCGCCCAGGCCCGCCCCGCCAACCTCTGCGGCGCCGAACGCGGCTTCCTCGAAGGGACCTGGCCCGAACAGCCACGCGACATCGACGTCCTCTTCGTCGGCAACCTCAACCCGGCCGTGCAACGCGAGCGCATGCCGTGGCTGGCGCGGTTGGCCCGGCTGGGGCGGCGCTGGCGCGTGGTCCTGCGCTCCGGCGTTGCCGGCGAGAGCTACCGCCGCCTGCTGGCCCGGGCGCGGATCGTCTTGCACCACAGCGCCCGCCACAAGTGCGGCCGCCGCGCCTGGGAGGCGGCCGCCGCCGGCGCCCTGGTCTTCCAGGAGGCCGACAACCGCGAACTGCCCGCCCTCCTCCGCGACCGCCAGGAGTGCGTCTACTACCGCGCCGACGACCTGGAACCGCTCCTCGAACACTACCTGGAACACGAGGACGAGCGCCGCGCCCTCGCCGAGGCCGCCCGCGCCCGCGCCCGGGACGGCTCCTTTGCGGAATTCTGGGAGCGATTGACACAAGAGATGGCCGAGGAGCTGGGACGGGCGGCGCGCCGGCCGGCGGCGCCGGGGGGCGCGGACGAGCTGCTGACACGCTGCTGGCAGGCGCTGGGCGGCAGTCGCTTCGAGGACACCGCCCTGGTCGCCGACCTGGAGAAGGCGGCCGAGGCGCGGCCGGAGTCGGCCGACCTGCATAACGCCCTGGGCGTCGCCCTTGGCCGGCAAGCCCAGGGCCGCAGCAGCGCCCCGTTCGCCGCCGCGGTCGCCGCCGAGCACTTCCGGCGGGCGCTGGCCTGCCAGCCCGACCACTTGCTCGCGGGGCTCAACCTCGCCGAGGCCCTGGACGCGGCCGGCCAGGACCTCGCCGCCATCGACGCCGCCCGCCGCACCCTGGAACTCCTCCAGCGCCAGGCCGACCTCGACCCGGCCTGCCTGGACGCACCCATCTTCGGCCGCAGCTTCGACACCTTCCGCATCGAGTGGGAGCGAGCCGCCTGGGCCAACGCGGGTCAGCCCGGGGCCGAGGTCGAGGCCAGGTGTACCCTTCTGCGGTGGCACCTGTGTACCCTGCTGGGCCGCTGGACCGGCGACCTGGTCTGCTGGTACGAGGCGGCCCTGCTGCGGCCCGACCTGTCGCCGGCGCGGGCCGGCCTGGGCGCCGCCCTGCTCCGCGCCGGCCGGGGCGGCGAGGCCCTGGCCCACCTGCGACTGGCCGCGGCCGGCAACCCCTTCGACCGCGAGGCGGCGCGGCTGTCCTTCCAGGCCCTGGGGGCGCTGGGCGACGCCGCCGGCCAGCGCCGCCTCGTCGAGGAGCGGCGCCTGCTGTCGCGGGCCGCGCCGCAAGTCGTCCCCGAGGAGGCATGGTTCGCCGGACCGCGCCCCGCGGCCGACGCCCTGGCCTCGATCATCATCCTCTGCTGCGACGAGCTGGATTGCACCCGGCTGTGCCTGGAGAGCGTGCTGCGCCACAGCCGATCTCCCTACGAATTGATCGTCGTCGATAACGGCTCGACCGACGGCACTCCGGAATACCTGGCAGCGCTGGCCCGCCGCCCCGGCCCGGCCCGCGTCGAGGTCATCCGCAACGAGAGCAACCGCGGCTTCCCGGCCGGCTGCAACCAGGCGTTGGCCCGGGCCGGCGGCGAGTACGTCGTCTTCCTCAACAACGACACGGTGCTGACGCCCGGCTGGCTGGACGGCCTGGTCGGGTGGGCGCGGCACGACTGGCCGCGCGTCGGCCTGGTCGGACCGGTGACCAACTGCGCCCCCGACGCCCAGGGGGTGCGGCCCGGCTACTCGTCGCTGGACGATTTGGGAGCGTTCGCCGTCGGCCGCCGTCAGGCGTTCGCCGGCAAGACGCTGGCGGTGCGCCGGCTGACTGGGTTCTGCCTGCTGGCCCGGCGCGAGGTGCTGGAGCGCGTCGGCGGTTTCGACGAGCGCTTCGGGGCGGGCTTCTTCGACGACGACGACCTGTGCGTGCGGGCGCGGGAGGCCGGCTTCCGTCTGCTGGTGGCCCTGGACACGTACGTCCACCACTTCGGCAGCCGCACCTTCGAGGGGCTGGGCATCGACACCCGGCGGCAGTTGCAGGAGAATTTCGAGCGCTTTCGCGACAAGTGGGGCGCGGAGCACGCCGCCGGCTATCACCTGCCGCCGCCTCCCCCCGCCGTACCGGCGGAGGCCGAACCCGCACCGGCCGCGGCGACGGCGGAGGAGGAGGGGCCGCCGCCGTTTGCGGACGTGTCGTCCTCGCTGCCCGCGGGCGAGGAGGCGCTCGGCGAACAGGCCCCCGCGCCGGCTGCCGCGGGGCCGGCCGTCTCTACCAACGGCCGGCCGCGCGTGTCGCTGTGCATGATCGTCAAGAACGAGGAGCACCACCTGCCCGACTGCCTGCGCTCCGTGGCCGGCCTGTTCGACGAGGTCATCGTGGTGGACACCGGCTCGGCTGACGCGACCCGCGACGTGGCCCGCGGCTTCGGCGCCCGCGTCTTCGATCTCCCCTGGCCCGACAGCTTCGGCGCCGCCCGCAATGAGAGCTTGCGGCACGCCTCCGGCCAGTGGATCCTGTGGCTGGACGCCGACGACCGCCTCGACGAGGACAACCGCAAGCGCCTCCGGGAGGTGCTGGCTGGCCTGGGCGAGGAGCGCGACGCCTACGCGATGAAGGTGCGCTCGGTCCTCGACGCCAACCGCACCACCTTTCGCCTGCTCGACCAGGTACGGCTGTTCCGCAACCTGCCGGAGGTGCGCTGGGATTACCGCGTCCACGAGCAGATCCTGCCGGCGGTCAACCGGGCCGGCGGCGCCGTGCGCTGGGCCGAGGTCATCATCGACCACGTCGGCTACCAGGACCCCAAGTTCCGCCGCGGCAAGCTGGAGCGCAACCTGCGCCTGCTGGAGTTGGACCACGCCGACCGGCCCGACGACGCCTTCACCCTGTTCAACCTGGGCTGGACGCTACTCGACCTGGGGCGAGCGGCGGACGCCGTGCCGCACCTGGGCCACGCCCTCAAGCAGACCAAGCCGTCCTCCTCGACGCTGCGCAAGCTGCACCACCTGCTGGCGCTCGCCCAGCGGCACCTCGGCCACCCCGACGAAGCGCTGGCCGCCTGCCGCGAGGCGCTGCGGCAGTTCCCCGACGACGCGGAGTTGCTGTGCGAGGAGGGGCTGCTGCGGCGCGACACGGGTGACCTGGGCGGGGCGGAGGAGAGCTGGCTGCGGCTGCTGGAGGCCCGGCGCGGCCGCTACTTCGCCAGCGAGGAGGTCGGCCTGCGCGGCTTCAAGACGCGGCAGCTGCTGGCCGAGGTGTACCGGGTGCGGCAGCGCTGGGCCGAGGCGGAGGTGCAGTGGCGCGCGGCGCTGGCCGAGCGTGCCGACTTCGAGCCGGCGTGGGAGGGGTTGGCCGAATTGTACCTGCGGCAGAAGCGCTGGTCGGACCTGGAAGATTTGCTGGACAAACGGGAGGTTCAGGGGGCGGTGCCGCCGAAGGTGGGTTGGCTGCGCGCCCGGGGGCAGTTGCAGCGGCAGGAGTTTGCGGCAGCGCGGCGGACGCTCCAAGGGGTGATCGCCGCGGACGGTCAGGCGCTGGGGCCGCGCGTGCTGCTGACGCACGTGCTCTTGCAGGAGGGGCGCGACTGGGCGGGTACGGAGCGGGCGCTGCGCGAGGTGCTGACCCTTGACCCGGGCCACGCGGAGACGCGGCACAACCTGAAGGTCCTGCTGCGCCGCCTCGGCCGCGAGCCGGTGGCCGTGTGACCTGCAAGCACCAAACGGTAAAACGGGGGTTTCGTGTGAACTTCGGCGTGCGACACAAGCCCGACGCGCAAGCGAGGGTTCGACGGCACCCCTCGCTTTGCACGTCGGGCTTGTGTCGCACGCCGAAGTTAACGCGATCTTGGCCCGCCACCGTTTGGTGCTAGCCGGGCCGGAGGAAATAAAAGGGGACAGCGTTGCAACCTCTTGCCGACGTTGGAGTTGCGGATAAATCGCCCGCATCGACTTGCGAAAGGGATAATTATGCCGCAAGTCCAAGTTCGCTCAGTAGTTGCGAAGAGTGTCACCATTTCATCACGGTGCCGCTGATGGCGCCCGTGCTGGTGCTGATCTCGAGCCCGGGCGGCAGATTGAAGGCGACGTAGCGGAGGGTGCCGCTGGAGTCGCTGGCGCTGATCGAGAGGGAGAGGCTGGCGGCCTCGTTGCTGGTCTGGTCGCCGGGGTTGGTCATGGGGGGGCCAAGGTGACAGTTTATGGGCCAAGGTGACAGTTTATGTTACTCCATAGTACAGCATCACTTACGTCGAAATGTCCCCGCCAGCGTTCCCGAGGGCCATTTCGACGTAACTTCTTTCGCGACAATGGGAACCGTAAACTGTCACCTTACTCCCCTTACTCCCTGTCACCTTACTCCCCCCCTTTTCCTTCCCCAGATCCCCGCTGTCCCCTTTACTTCTTCCGGGCGTCCTCTCGCCTTGTCAACCGCATTAGCGCCGCCTTTGCCTCTCGCGTCAGGCGTGCTTCCTGTTCCCCCTTCGCCAGGACAGTCAACACCTCCCGTGCTGCTGGGGTGCCAATGAGTTCTAGGACTTCGAGTGCTCGGGATTCGCGCAGCTCATCGGGTGCCATGCGCCGCCCCACGAGCTTGGCAAGCAGCGCCTCGACTCGCTGACGCAGTTCCGCCGATGGCTTCCCCCGTAAAGCACCGCGCAGTGCCGGTTCGGCCAACTCACCGATCTTCTCAAGTTCGGCGGAAGCCTCCTCGCGTGTGTCGAAGGAGTTATCGTCGAGCGCAGCGATCAGCCGCTCGATTTTCCTGGCATCGATGCTTGCCGGCTTCAGGCGTGTCTTCAGCAGCGGCAGCACTTCTTCAGGGGAGGCGGCGAGCGCCCCAACAGCATCAAAGGCTCGCTCCGCATCGTCGCTACCAAGTTCCGCCCAAAGGGCTTGCAAGCGCTCAGGCGGCAACCGCTTCCGCGGGCCGGGCTCCGGCCCCGTCAAAGCCGAGCGCCCCCAAAGAACCACTGTGCCATCTTCACTCGCAGAGGCGAGGAACGAGCCATCGGGGGCGAGGGCCAAGGCCGTGATGTGCCCCCGGTGCCCGTGCAGGATACCACGATCCTTCCCAGTCACGGTGTCCCATAGCCGGATCGTCAGGCCCTCCGCGCGGGCCAGGGTCCGCACGTCATCGAGGTAAGCGACGGCCCGGCAATCTTTGACCTCCTTGCATCGACGCCGAACATGCCCCGTTGCTACTTCCCACACGACGATATCGCCAGTCATGCGGAACGAAGCCCAGCACCTATCCCTAACACCAACTACTATTGGTCTCGCCTCCATGAAACGGAATTTGAGTCCCGCGAGGCTTTTCTCGTCCGTTGAGAAGACCGGGAACGATGGAACCGTGTCAGATACATCCAGTTGGCACAACTCTCGCCCCGTCGCCCCGCGGCTTACAGTTACCATCTGCTTCGCATTCTCGGTATAGCGATAGAGTGTAAACAGTCCGCCATCGGGCGAGATGATGAGCGGTCCCCCTTCCCCCGGGCGCCGCGAGCGCTCGTAGAGGATCTTGTCACCGCGGCGGTCGTAACAGACCAGCCGGTCTTCTCGACAAATGCACAGCAAGATGTCCGAGTCCGGAGCCGAAGCGAAGGTCGCGATGTCCGCCGGCGCCCTTGGCGGCGCCGGCAGTTCTTTCCCCGTGGCCGTGTCCCAGAAGTACCACCGCCCCTTGTCCGCGACGATCAGGATCTTGCTGTCGCCGGAAAAGGCAAGGCCCGCAGGTCCTTTGACCGTGACTTCGTCATCCTCTTCTTGAGTGGTTGGCACAATCAGCTGGCGCAGTTCCTTGCCGGTGGCGGCCTCCCACAGACGGATGGCACCGTCGTAAGCCACCGTCACAACGAACCGGCTGTCCGGGGATACCGTCACACGGGCGATTCGCGCGGGGTGCCCTCGGCGCGGGACCAATGGCTTGCCGGTCCGAGTGTCCCAGAGTTGCAGTCCGCCTTCGCCGTCGCCGGTCGCGAGCGTCTTGCCATCCGGGGCGAAAGCGAGAGGAGCCCAGACCGCCCCGCGGAACGACCGGACCTCGTTACCGTTGGCCGCGTTCCGCAAGTGCATTCCTTCCTCGTCGAGGAAGGCGAGGAGCTTGCCGTCGGGTGAGAAGGCCAGGTCCATCTGGCGCCGGGCGCCCGCATCGATCACGAGCCGTTCCTTGCCCGTAAGCACATCGCATAATTTCAGTTGCGCGACGCCCTTCGGTATAATGGCCACGGTACGGCCGTCTGGAGTGAGCGAACAGGAGTCTACCTCATCCATGAGGTCCGCTAATGGCCGGACCTGCCGGTCCTCGTCTACCTCCCAGACTTGGACCTTCCCGCCAGCGCCGTCCGTGCGCAGCAATCGGCCCCCGCATGCGAAGGCTAACCCGCGGACGGCCTGATTACCAGCACGCCAGCGGCGGACTCCCTTGCCGCTGGCCACGTCCCACAGGCGAATTTCGCCCGAGTCGTCCCCGGAAGCTACGGTCTTGCCGTCGCGCGCGAAGGCGACACACCCGCAAGTGTGCTCATGACCGCAAAGCCGGTGCAACTGCTTGCCGGTGAGGGTATCCCAGAGGCGGACCGTGTGGTCCTCACCGCCCGAGGCGATCCGTTTGCCGTCTGGGGAAAGTGCGGCTGTCTCGACGTGCCCCGTGTGACCCTCGAAGAGACGGACCTCCTTCCCAGTTGCCGCGTCCCAGAGGCGAAGCGTCGAGTCGGTGCCGGTGGAGAGGAGGAGCTTGCCGTCCGGGGAATAGGCGACCGAGTTGAAGCACACCCCGTGACGGAAGCGGATGGTGCCGAGGCGGGCAATGGCTCCCTCGGGGAGCGGATCGCCATGGTAGTCGGAGTGAACCGTTTGGCTCGTCTCAACGGGGTCCTGTCTACTCGCGCCCTCAAACGGCGCGTGGCAGAGACCGTTGGCGGCGAAAAAGGCTGCGAACGATATCAGCCATCCAAACAGGAATAAATAGGACTGGCGCATGGCTCCCTCCGCGCCTCTTTTCTTCTCCCTTTTCTCTTTTCGGCGGTTCTCCTCGTCCGCTTCGATCAACGGACAACCTGGATGTGCCAGGGACGGCCCTCGATCTTCAGCTCGTGGACCACCTTGCCGTCACGGTCCACTTCGACCACCTTGGATTCGTCGGGCATGGCCAGCAGCGTATGACCATTCGGCAATCGGGCGGCACAAAACACCGATTGGTCCATGGCGCACGTCTTTATTGTCCCCTCACAATTCAGGAATTTCACGAACTTCTTGGGCACGGCGCACTCCCAGACCTGCTCTCCTTTGAAGGTGAGTTCAACGACCTTCGCGCCGTCACAGACAGGAAAAAGACAGACAGGCACAAGCAAGTGGCCGTTGCGCAGGACCGTCAACCTCACCCAGGGATGGACCCTCCCTTCCAACGCGAAGCGGCTGAGGACCTTCCCCCGGTCGCTGAGGAGAACCACCTCGGTTTTCGACCCCTGACCGTCGTCTGCCGCGCCCACCTTCTCGTCCACCGACAGAGCGACGATGCGGCCGTCACGCAACTTGCGCGCGCTCCAGAGGTAGCTGCCCCACTTGACCGACCAGGCGGTATTGCCCTCGGCATCGATTTCCTGGAGTTGTCGGCGCGTGGCGATCAGCGTATGGCCGTCGGGCAAGCGCTGGCAGCTCCCCACCAGGGAGGCGTCCGGGCTTCCCTTGCGAGCCAGGTTCTTCTGCCAGACCACCTCTCCGCTGCGGTCGCGTTCGCTCACCAGGCCGGCGTGGTTTTCGGCTACGAGAAGGCGGCCGCTGGGAAGGAACTGCACGTCCACCGGTCCTTCGGGGCCTTCCACCTTCCAGCGCAGTTTGTAGTCCGGGCCGTAATTCAGGAGTTGACCGTCGTCGAGGTCGGCGACCAGGAGCGAGCCTCGGTCGTCCTCCGTCCAGTGGACGCGGGACAGGTCAAGGCGTTCGGACTCCGCCTTCCACCACGCCTTCCAGGCGAGGCAACACGCCTTGCGCGACGCCGCGCCTCCCATAAGGATCGCCGCCGGCCGTTTGGGACCGGCGACCTGACTCAGCAGCGCTTCGGCCTGCCAGGCGATGGACAGTCGGGCTTCCCCAAGAAGCGCGACCAAGACGGGAATACCGGCCTTGTCCCCTGCCCGAACAAGGACGTGCGCCGCGGACAGACGCACGCGTGCGTCGGAGTCGTCGAGCAACCGCACGACCGTCTCGCGCTGCTCCGCCGGAAGTTTTCGGGCGGGAACAAACGCGGCGGCCGCCCGCCGGACCGGTTCTTTATCTGCAAGCGCGGCGATCACATCGGGGTCAGGCTTGCCGTTGCGGTAGCCGGCGACGACAAGGGCCTGGAGCAGCTCGTGTTCCTGCTGCTCGTCTTTGGAGTAGGGGAGGTAAGCGAGCAATGCAGCGGCGGCCCCCGCCGGGTGACGGGCCGCGAGGATTCGGGCCGCGGCCTCCAGGAGTTCTGGACCTTCCGCTTGCTCGATGGCGTCCAGGCACTCGCGTGCCCTTCGGACGCGCTCGGAGTCATGATCCTTCAACGCCTCGCGCAGGGCCGGCACGGCGATCCGTCCAATCCCGACTAGCTCCGCGGTGGCTTTTTCCCGAATGGCGAATTGCTCGTCCCCGAGGCCCTTAATCGCGCTGGCAATGTCGGCCTTGCCGGAGGCAGCCCTCGCCCGGTTATGGAAGAAAGAGAGAAGGCTTGTAGCATCGGCAGCGACACGACCTTCGTCCAGGAGGCGCAAGTCCTCGGCATGGTCCTCGGCGAAGGTCGGAGGCGTGGCTGCTCGGGAACAGCAAGGGAGGGACAGCGCGAACGTGGCCAGAAGGGCCAGGAGAATACGAGCCATCGAGACTACCTCGCCTTATATTGGGCGGAGGAAGAGTTGCCACGCGTCCAAGGAGCCGGTTCTCAGATGAGCATGCAACGCTTCCATTCCGTGTGGAAAGAACATCGCCACGACAGGTTAGCGATGTTCATTTGGCCCCATCGACGAGCGGGAGCTGGACCACGCTCTTGCCATAGATAGCCAGAAGGCTCTTTCCGTCAGGGCTTATCGTCACGTGGTCAAAGCTCTCTTTGTCCCCTTGACATCGACCAAGGGCTCGGCCCGTGGCCACGTCCCAGATGACGAGTGTATTTTCGCGACCCGTTGTCACCAGGATTGTGCCTTGGGGATTAACGGCCAGACCATCGACGACCGACTCGTGTGTCTGGAGCGTCCGGATGGTCTTGCCGGTGGACGGGTCCCAGAGGATCACGACTCCGTTCCTGTCCCCACTTGCCAGCCATTTCCCCGAAGGGGCAAAGACCAGACTAAAGACGCTTTCCTCGTGGCCCCGAAAAGTGCGCAACAATTTGCCAGTCGATGCGTCCCATATTCTGCAAGTGTTGTCGAGGCTGGCCGTTGCCAGCAATCGGCTATCCGGGCTGTAGGCAAGGGCGAGCACGTACCGTCTATGCCGATTCAAGGTCAGTAGTCGCGTACCAGTCTCGGGGTTGAAAATGCCCACCTCGGCGGGTTGGCCGGCCTTGCGGGGGTCCTCTCCCACCGAGATCGCCAGGCGCCGGCCATCGGGGCTCACAGCCAAGGAGCAGTGGTGCAGCGCGAAGAGTCTTGTCCCGTCGCCATCGGGGTCGAATGGGAAGAATCGCAGCCGTTTTCCGCTCTTCGCATCCCACAGCCCGACTTTTCCGGAGAATGACATCGCCGCGATCGTCTTTCCGTTGGAGCTGAATATGGGCCGTTTCAGATGCCCAGGGTCTTCAGTGTCCGTGATAGTGAACAACAACTTGCCCGTCTTGGCGTCCCAGACCTGGACTCCGCGATCATCGGAACCACATGTGAGAAAGCGGTCGTCGGCAGGACTGTACATCAGGTCCAAGATGCCCCTTTCGTTGGGCCAGAAGACGAAAGGCACCGGTTTCAGATCCTTTGCGGGCCCATCCTCGGGAGGGACGGCTATCGCCGGCGTAACGACCACGCTGGAAAGGACGCAACTGCAAAAAAGACCAGAGAGGAGGAGCGAACCGATTCTGAAGAAGTGAGCCGTCGATCCCGGTTTGTCTGTGCCCATGTTCTGTCCTTCCTGGATCATCCCTGCGGGCGCGGTCCGGATGACGGTCCACCCGCATTCCATGTATAACGGAGCGAGCGCCTCGAGCGGGCACTGGAGCTGGGCGAAGAAGCGAGGCCAGCGGCGGAACGTCGTATCGTGTTAGTTCTTTTTTATTGGGTAGACTTTCGTGCCATCCTTGAGCTTCCACACGCCCACCGTTCCGTCGGCAAATGCCACGATCAGGTATTCGCCATCTGGCGTAGTCGTCATGCTGGCGATCTGGGGCAGGTTGTTCGCATCCTTCAGTGCTGCGCCGCCCCCCAACACATCGATCGTTCCCCCCTTCGCCGTGTTGCTGGCTTGGATGAGCTTGCCTGCGTCCGGCCCCTTCGCTGGAACGAGATTGAATACGCTGGTTAGGTTGTTTTTTTCACCCTGGCCAGCGGGGTACGATGTCGAGGGATTCGGTTTGTTGCCTCTGATTATTTCTATTAGGTCACCCTCGCCATAGCTCAGACTTCCCGATGGGCCACCAGGGAGGAGAGAGTAGCCTATGAGCAGCTTCTGTTTGCCACCAATGGTGATCCAGACCACAGAGGTTACGACCGCACCCTTGGGCAAGTTCGTTATCGTGTACGTATACACTTTGCCCGTTTTCGGGTCATAAACGCGCATTTCATTGCCGACGACCATGACCACACCATAAGGGGTGGTCCCCCAGACGACGCTCTGACCCTTGGGAGGAACTGGCAACGACAACTTACCGGGATTGGTTATAGTTGCAGCAACCGTGTTATAGATCCATACCGTCCCCTTTCCGTCCACGATAATCAGCGTATTAGCCTGCCCCGTGGGAATCATGGCGACGATGCCATCTTGGGGGGTGTTCGCCAACTTGAGGGTTCCCTGGTAGGAGCCGTCGCTAGGCTTGTAGTATTCGATCTGTCCGTTACTGAGTCCGACGAAAATCCAGCTCCCATCCGGGCTGGCTACGACGGAAGTCGCGGTGACACCCTCGGGTCTTGTCGTTGGTGGAGTAAGCGGCTGCGGCTTTTCCGATGGATTGCCATCCGGATAGTACTGTACTTTTCCATCGGGACCGAGGATCGCGATGCCCAGGCCCGTGCCGATGCCGGATACCTTACTGGGGCGGTCCGCCAGCGTCTGTGCAGGCACAGCGCCACTCGCCAGACCCAGCAGGGGAGCCGTGATGCTGTAACTGAGGGTCACGTTGCTGCTGTAAGTGCCGTCCATCACCCCGATCGTGCTGAGGAAGTTCCCGGCGCCTGCGACGATGCTACTGATGGTTCCGGAGATCAACCCCGTTGCCGAATTGATGCTGAGCCCGCTGGGCAACCCCGTGGCGACGTAGGTCAGGGTCCCGCTGCTAGAGTCGCTGGCCTGAACTTGCACACTGACTGTATTCCCCTCGCTGAAGTTCTCGAGCGGGAGGGGCGTGATCGTCACAGGGCTGTTGATACCCCAGTCAAAGGTCTGGCTAGCGGTGTAGGTGCCGTCGCTGGCGGTCACCGTGACGCTGTACTGCCCCGTCGCGGCGGTCCCCAGGGCGACCGTGCCCGTGATCGCGCCGGTGCTGGTGTTGATCTTGAGCCCCGCCGGCAAACCCACGGCAGAATACAGCAGTGTGCCGCTGCTGGAGTCGCTGGCGCCGATCGACAACGAGGGCGTGTCGCTTTCCGCGTTCGTTTGCCCGGCCGGCAGTGTCACCGTCACGGGGCTGCTCACCGTCCAGGTGAACGTCAGGTTGGTGCTGTAGGTCCCGTCACCGGCCGTCACCGTGACGGTGTACGACCCGTTCGCGGCGTCCCCCAAGGCGACCGTGCCGGTGATGGCGCCCGTGCCGGTGTTGATCGCGAGCCCGGCGGGCAGGCCGACGGCGGAATACTGCAGCGTGCCACTGCTGGAATCGCTGGCGCTGATCGAAAGGGAGACAGTGTTCCCCTCGGTGTTAGTCTGCGCCGAGACGGTCGAAATCGTGACGGGGCTACTTACGGTCCAGGTGAAGGTCTCCTGGGCGCTGTTGGTCCCGTCCGTGGCGATCACCGTCACGGTATACGGCCCGTTCGCGGCGTCAGCCAGGGCCAGGGTGCCGGTGATGGCGCCCGTGCTGGGGTTGATCTTCAACCCGCCCGGCAAGCTCTCGGCGATGTACTTCAGCGTGCCGCTGCCCGAGTCGCTGGCGCTGATCGACAGGGAAGCGCTGTTCCCCTCCGTACTGCTCTGGTTGCTCGGCGTCGTCATTGTCACCGTGCCGGCTGCGGCGACCGCCCAGCCGAAGGTGTCCGTCTGCACGTACGTGCCGTCACCGACCGTGACCGTCGTCGCGTAGAAACCGATGTCGGTGGCGCTGGAACTGATGGTGCCCGAGACCAGGCCGGTGCTGGTGCTGATGCTCAGGCCCGCCGGCAGGCCGGTGGCGGCGTAGGTCATGGTGCCGCTGCTCGCATCGACCGCCGTCACCTGCAAGGAGACGACGTCGCCGACGACATTCGCCTCCGCGCCCGGGTCCGTGATCGAGACCGGGCTGTTGACGTCCCACTCGACGTTCTGGCTGTTGTAGTAGGTGCCGTCGCCGACGATGATCGTCGGGAAGTACGACCCGACGGCAGCATCGCCGAGGGCGACCGTCCCCGAAATTGCCCCCGTGCTGGCGTTGATGGCCAGGCCAGGCGGCAACCCCAGGGCACTATAAGTCAAGGTCGTGCCGCTGCGGGAGTCGCTGGCGCTGACAGACAGGGAAACCGAATCCCCCTCGTTATTGGTCTGGGTGGCGGGGGGCGTGATGGTGATGGGGCTGTTGACCGTCCAGTTGAAGGTCTGCGTACTGCTGTAGGTGCCGTCGCCGGCCACGATGGTGACACCATACGGCCCCGCTGCCGTCGCCCCCACGCCGACGGTGCCGGTGATGGCGCCCGTGCTCGCATTGATCTTCAGGCCGGGGGGCAGCCCCAGGGCGGCGTAAGACAGCGTACCGCTGGTGGAGTCGCTGGCACTGATGGACAGGGAAACCGTGTCGCCCTCGTTGTTGGTCTGGTCGGCGGGAGCCGAGATTGTGACCGGGTTGTTCACGGTCCAGTTGAACGTCTGGCTGGCCCAGTAGGTGCCGTCGCCGGCCACGACCGTGACGGTGTACGGTCCATTGGCCGCGTCACCGGCGCCCACGGTGCCGCTGATGGCGCCCGTGCTGGTGCTGATCTCGAGCCCGGGCGGGAGATTGAAGGCGACGTAGCGAAGGGTGCCACCGCTGGTGTCGCTGGCGCTG
>Ga0116223_10003425_pt1 | contig 14248 bp, 16 predicted proteins | sample Sb_taG_3_FD_90092 | JGI IMG/M metagenome (GOLD analysis project Ga0116223, IMG submission 90092) | Peat soil microbial communities from Weissenstadt, Germany - Sb_50d_a_PC metaG | ecosystem: Environmental > Terrestrial > Soil > Wetlands > Peat | place: Germany: Weissenstadt | collected 2010-09-21 | reverse complement strand
TCGCAGGCGCAAACTTGCCTTCCCCTCGCATTCCCACCCCTCGCTTTGCCAGCCACCACCGGAAAATCGTTCTATCGACGGGCGCAGGTGATGACAGCGGTTCCCTACAGGCGGATTACGGGGAGCTCCACCATCTCAGGTCCACGTGCGGTCAGCGAGGGTGCGTGCTACTCTGGACGCAGCGCAATGCTTCGGCGTCTCCTCCCCCTACGGTCGCTCGCCCTGGCTGGCCTGATCCTGCTGTGGATCGGGACGGGCCCTTCCGCGCACGCGGCGTCGCCCGCCATCTTCGAGCAGGTGGACGAGATGATGCGCTCGCTCTCGGAAATCACCGGCTGGAAGGTGCATCACAAGGTCCCCGCGGAAATCATGGGCAAGGAGAAATTCAAGAAGCTGGTGGACGCCGGCGAGAAGGAAGCCAACGGCGACAAGGAACTGCGCGGCGAGGAGCTCGCGCTGAAGATGTTCGGATTCGTGCCGCCCGATTTCAACCTGGCGCGGGAATCCGCGGACCTGGTGACCGAGCAGGCCGCGGCCTTCTACGACTACACCAAGAAACGGCTGTTCGTGCTGGATTCCACCGAAGACAACGCCGAACAGCAGCTGGCGCTGGTGCATGAATTGGCGCACGCGCTGGCCGATCAACAGTATTCTTTGTCGAAGTTCATGCGCCACGGTTCGCCCGACGACGAAGCGAGTTCGGCGCGCCAGGCCGTCATGGAAGGCCAGGCCAGCTGGCTGAGCTGGGCCTACATGTCCAAGCGCAACGGCGGCAAGCCCGAGGTCCCGGCGCAGATGCTCGACCGCCTGGCCGACGGCGTGGGCGCGGAAGGCGCCGAGTTCCCGGTGTTCACCCAGGCGCCGCTGTACGTGCGCGAATCGCTGGTGTTCCCCTATGAAGCCGGCATGCGGTTTCAGGACGCCGTCTACCGCAAGCTCGGCAAGCAGGCCTTCGATGAGATCTTCCGCAATCCGCCTCGCGACACCCAGCAGATCATGCATCCCGATCTGTATCTGGAAATGCTCCAGCCCACGTCTCCGGCTCTGCCGGCGCTGGACCACCTGATCGGCAAAGAGGCGCGCAATTTCCGCCTGCTGACCGAAGGCAACGTGGGCGAATTCGACTTGTCCGTGCTCCTGCGGCAATACGTCGGAGAGCGGCAAGGAGCCGACGCGGCCAGCCATTGGCGCGGCGGCGTCTTCCGCATCTACGAGCACAAGCGCGACAAATATCCGGTCCTGACCTACGCCGCCGAGTGGGATTCCCCCGCCTCCGCGCGCGCCTATTTCGAACTGTATGAGCGCGTGCTGCGCGGCAAGTGGAAGCGCATGAACGTGGGCGCGGAGACCGAGACCAGCGTCTCCGGCTCCGGCGACACCGGCGAGTTTCAGGTGAGCCTCGACGGTGGCCTGGTACAGTCCATCGAAGGTCTCAAGCCCGGCCTGAAAGTGAACGCCTCGGCCCAGCCCGGCGCGCCCGTGGCGCCGCATCCGGACCCCTCAAAAGAGGAAATCTTCTCTCTTTGGCCGAGCGGGAAGCTCGCCGCCACGAATTAGCGCCAGATCCCAGCTTTCATCCCGCGGCGGGCTCTTCCAGCAGCATTGGCTTCCGTCCAGCCTGCTCGAAATGGCGATCGGTGGCTAACGCTTCCGATATATCGTGGCGCTCCATAACGACAAACGAAAGACAATCGGTCAGGCTCCAGCTCTTATCGGATCTGGCTCGGTAAAGCTCGACTGCGGAATCGATCAGCTCGCGCTGAAACGGCACGATTGTGATTCTCCCGTCCGCACGCGCGCGGCGGTAACCCCCCGCCGCGATGCCCCGAGTGCTGGCATCCGAGAGAGCATTCAACCATTCCCACAGCACGGCCTCAGTTGTCACAATGGTGCTTTTGCTCTGGATCAGCACTTGGTTCCAGGCGACGGCACGCCGATGGTACTGATCTCGCTGGCGTGAAAGCGCGATCCAGAACGAAGTATCGGCGAAGTAGGCCGCCACTAGCCTTATTGGTCCTTCACCGAACGGCCGTAGAGGTAGTGGTCGTGTCTCTCAGCCAAATCTGCCGGCAGCGTGTCGTTCTCAACCGCATGATCGGCGAGCCAACTCAATGCAGGCTCCCGCACGATCTCATCCCTTGCATCCACCGGCTGGATCTGAACGATCAAGGCTTGATTCGGGGGAAGATCGAGCGGCTCGTCGGGGATGATCACCTTGCCATCGAAATGTGCGTTGACCGTCATAGCGCTCGTGGTCGTGTCCCAGTCCCAGTATGGCAGCAATGCCGAACCAAGCGCATTTAAGTTCGCTGTTCGTTGCCAGCTGGAGCAACTTTTGAGTCCTGGACTTATTGCAAGATAGGAGGGTGCGATTCTCCGAAGCCCTCGCCCGCATTCTGTCGGGAGGTCTTTCCGCGGAATTAAACCGCGTCGAGGTGTGGCTGCCGTGGGCCCTGCGCGGCGTGAAGGTCCTGATCATCCTGATCGGCGCCTGGCTGATCACGCGTATCGCCCGCCGTCTGCTGCGCAATTTGCGCGCCTACATTGTGCGGGCCATGGACCGCGACGGGCGCCCCAGCCAGGAACTCGAAAAGCGCGCCGCCACCATCGTCGCCGTTCTTTCGAAGGTGGTCGGCATCACAGTGTGGCTGGTCGCGCTGGTGATGGGCCTCAACGAACTCACCTACAACGTCCAGCCGCTGCTGGCCGGCCTGGGCGTCGCCGGCCTGGCCGTGGGCCTGGGCGCGCAGACCCTGATCAAGGACTGGCTCGGCGGACTGTTCCTGCTGCTCGAAGACCAGCTTCGAATCGGCGATGCCGTCACCATCATCGGAACTTCCGGCGCGCCTATTTCCGGAGCGGTGGAAGAGATCAATCTCCGCACCACGGTGCTGCGGGCCGAGAATGGCGCGGTGTACGTGATCCCCAACGGGTCCATCGCCCAGCTTTCCAACTCCACCCGCGAGTACGCCTACTACATCTTTGAGACTACGCTCGCGCACGGCGCCGACGCCAAACGGGCGCTCGAGATTCTCGCTTCAGTAGGCGCGGAACTCGCCGCCACGAAAGAGTTTCAGCTTATGATTCTCGCGCCGATCGAGGTCATGGGCGTCGATCGCCTGACCGAACACGGCACCGTGATTCGCGCCCGCATTAAAACCGTCGCGGCAAAACAAGCGAACGTGGGGCGCGAGCTCAACCTGCGCGTGAAGACCGCGTTCGACGCCGCAGGGATTCCGTTTCCACCGGTGTAGTCATAGCTGTCGAATCGCGCCGCCGCGGAGGTGTTTGCGTTACCCTTTGAGCGAGGGCCGGCATGCCGATCTACGAATATCTTTGTGGCGATTGCGGGAACCGATTCGAGACCCTGGTTCTGAAGCCGGGTCAGGAAGAAGTGCACTGTCCGGCCTGCGGCAAATCCAATTTGGAACAGCAACTCTCGTCATTTTTATCGCCCGTGCCCGGCAAGCTTAAGCCCAAGCCGCGCCCGCATTCCGAGTACCCCGATGGGCTCATATCGAAACACCACGACTGACCTCTCTTCATGGAAACCAATCTCCTAGTTCAACCCTTTGACCGCGTCGGAGCCGACGCGATCGCTATTGTGCTGTTTGAAGACGAGCCCGCGCCGGCGGAACTCCAGTCTGCAACGGCCTGGCTCGATGAGTTGCGTTCGTCAGGCGAGTTCACCGGCAAGCCCGCAGAAATCGCAGTCGCGCATCTGCCCCAGGGTTTGGCCGCCAAGCGGCTGGTCGTGGCGGGCGGAGGCAAGCGCGACAAATTCGACGCCGCCGCGCTGCGCCGCGCTGTCGGTTCCACCGTGCGGACGCTGAAACAGAAAGGGGTGAAGAAGCTCGCTTGGTGGCTCGGCGCCGGAAGCCCGGCCGACGCGGAAGCCGCGGTCGAAGGAGCCATCCTCGGCAACTACGAGACCGACCGCTATAAACCCTCGAGCGAGGCCAAGCCGCTGGACTCGTTCGTAGTCGCCGCCGTGCGCGGTGGAGCGGATCTGGAAGCCGCAGTCACCCGCGCGCGGATTATCGGGGAGGCGCAGAACTTCACCCGCGATCTGGCGAATGAACCCGCCAATCGTCTCACCCCCACCATCCTTGCCGACCGCGCCCGCGCCATGGCCGCCGAGCAGGGCCTGGAGTGCGAAGTGCTCGATCAGGACCGCATGCGGCAGCTCGGCATGGGATCGCTGTTGGGCGTGGCCCAGGGCAGCGCCGAACCGCCCGCGCTGATCATCGTGCGCTATCGGCCGGCGAAGGAGCCCGCGACGAAAGACCACCTTGGCCTGGTCGGCAAAGGCGTGACCTTCGACACCGGAGGCATCTCCATCAAGCCGGCCGAAGGCATGGAAAAAATGAAGTACGACATGTGCGGCGGAGCCGCCGTGTTGGGCGCCATGCGCGCCATCGCGCAACTGAAGCCCGCCATCCCGGTGACCGCGCTGGTGCCGGCCGTCGAGAACATGCCCGGCAGCAAGGCGCAGCGGCCCGGCGATATCGTTACTTCACTCTCAGGTAAGACGGTCGAAGTCCTGAACACCGACGCTGAAGGCCGCCTGATTCTGAACGACGCACTGACCTATTCGCAGAGGCTGGGCTGTACGCATCTAGTGGACGCGGCCACTCTCACCGGAGCCATCGTGGTCGCGCTGGGCTACGTCAACGTGGGCGCGTTCACCAACAACGACGCGCTGCTCGGCCGAGTGCTGGGCGCGGCCAAACAAGAAGGCGAAAAGATGTGGCACATGCCGCTCGACGAAGACTACAAGGAGCTGCTCAAGAGCCCCTTCGCCGACCTCGCCAATATCGGCGGCCGTTGGGGCGGAGCCATCAGCGCGGCCTGGTTCCTGCGAGAATTCGTGGACGACACGCCTTGGGTCCATCTCGACATCGCGGGCACGGCCTGGCTCGAAGAGAACAAGCCGTTCATGGCCAAAGGCCCTACCGGCGTGTGCGTCCGTACGTTTGTGAACCTGGCGATGAACTGGTGATCCGCCCACCCAAGCTGCCGACGGCCCGGCGGGGGGACGCCGGGCCGCAGCAGAGGATCCGTCACAATGAACGGATCTCTAGTCGGCTGCCGGGGTATGGGCGGTGGTGCCGGCAGCCTTCGGCAGCAGCAAATAACCGGCTACCGAATCCTTGGCCAGATGGGTGATCACTAACTCGCGCTTCTTGCCGTCGGTGGTGCTGTAGAATTCCACGGGCTCCTGCGCGCCGTGGTTGCGGAACCAGATCGTACGGCGGTCGGCCACCAGCCACACCCAACCGGTGGCGCGGCGGTATTGCTCGTCGATGCCGGTTACGGTTAAGGTGATTCCCGGCGCAAGATCCCTCTGCCGGTTCTTGGACGCTTCGAAATCCACCCGCTCGACGGCTAATTTATCGTTGAGCGCATCGAAATCGCGGCGGTTGAGCCGTTCGGTTTGCTTGAGGTCGGTCACATCGGCGACCTGCCTCTGGTTGAGCGCGTCCTGTTCTTCAATTCTCCGCTGCAACGCGGCGAGATCCTGCGCCTCGCGGTTGGCTTGCTCGCGGGCCTCGATCGCGTCTCGCTCCAGTGAAGCGATGCGTTGCTGATCGGCCGCCTGCCCCGACCCGAGCTCCGCGAGCTGCGTCTGTATTTTGTCGATTTTCACGCCGAATTCGCCCTGAACGCGCTCGGTCAGCGCGGCGGCGGCTTCGCCGGCTTCTGCTTTAGCTTCTTCTTTGACCGCGTCCATGCGGCCGCGCAGGTCGCGCAGCGCCTGCTCGGTGCGATCGCTGAAGGTTTTCTGATTGGCGGTCCATTCGTCGAATTTGGAGCCGGCGGATTTGACTTCGTCCTGCAGCGTATCGACCGCCTTCTGCATGTCGGGCAATCGCGCGATGCCGGCCTCATGCTTTTGTAAGATGGGGTACATGTACCAGGCGCCGGCGGCCAAGCCGAGTATCACTAGCGTCAGCAGAATATCGGAAATCCAGTGGTGCCGCCGGCTGGCTTGCCAGCGTTCTTCAAGCTCGAGCTGGCTCAGCCGGTCCTGCGCGGGGGAACGATTGGGAAGCGGGTCATCAGGCATACCGATACCTCCGCGATGAGGTTATGCAAGTGATGTGCCGCCGTCCTCAAGACGTTGATTCCCTGTGAAGCTGGTAAGCATTGCGGGGAGGATTTTACACGGCCCTGCAGATTATTCCGGCAATCTTGCACCGCGCTGGATCTCTCGTAAGGGGCATAATAGGAGACAGACGCACCATGCGCTCCCGCATCGCCATCCTGCTGCTTCTCGCCACCGCCGCTTTCGGCGCGAACATTCGCCTGTATCTCAAGGACGGCGATTTCCAGGCCACTCGCGACGATTATCAGGTGCTCAGCGATCGCGTCCGCTACTATTCCACCGAACGCGGCGAGTGGGAAGAAATTCCGCTGGAACTGGTGGATCTCGACCGCACCAAGAAGGCAGCCTCCGACCGCCAGGCCACCATCGAGGCCGATGCTAAGGCTCAGGCCGAGGAGGACACCGCCATCCGCGAGGAAGAGAAGCGCGTCACCCAGATCCCCACCGCGCCGGGTGCCTACTTCATCAACGGCGACGATCTGGTCGCGCTCAAGGCCGCGGAAGGCAAATACGTCAGCGATAAGAAGCGCACCGTGCTCAAGGTTCTCTCGCCGGTCCCGCTGGTGCCAGGAAAAGGAACTGTCGAAATCGACGGCGAGAGCGCCAGCTTCCGCGTCCCCGATGCTCGCCCCGAGTTTTACTTCCGCTTGGCGAACGAAGATCGTTTCGAGATCATCAAACTCGCCCCCAAGAAGAACGCCCGCGTGGTGGAGGAGATCCGCATTCAGGCCGTCGTCAATGAGATCGAAGAGAAGCAGCAGAAAATCCCCAATTTCAAAAAAGCCGAGGGCGATCTGCTGTTCAAAATCTGGCCCGAGAAGTCGCTGGAGCCGGGCGAGTACGCGCTGATCGAGTTCACCGAGGGCAAGGTCGAGCTGCAGGTGTGGGACTTCCGCGTCGGGAAGTAGCCGTGCAAGCGCACGAGATCTTTTCTGCCGTCGGAAGCGAAGGCTTCGAGCGATTGGTCGCAGCTTTCTATCGCCAGGTGCCCGGCGACGATGTTCTGGGCCCGCTCTATCCGGCGCAGGATTTGCAGGGCGCCGAACAGCGTCTGCGCGATTTCCTGATCTACCGCTTCGGAGGCCCGCCCACGTATATCGAACAGCGCGGCCATCCGCGCCTCCGCATGCGGCACGCCCCGTTTCCCATAGGGCAGCGCGCCCGCGACCGGTGGGTCCAGATCATGGAGCGCGCCCTGGATGAAGCCGCGTTCCCCGCCGAAGTCCGGCAACCGCTCAGCGAGTTCTTTGCCGGCATGGCGACCTTCATGATGAACCACGCAGACGCCGGCGGCCATCCCCAGTGACCGACCTGGCGCTGGGGTGCACAACGTAGAAGTCTGGAGTCAGGAGAGTCGGGATACTTTTCTCAGCCACAGATACCACACAGATTTCACACAGATTACTGGGGTGAACCCCTCGGTTGAGACACGGGCGATTAGCACACTCGCCGTTTAATGATTTTCCTTACTCAAATAGCCTCTTCTCCGCCAGAATGGTCCCCGGCTGGCTATTCCTTGGCGGGTTGCTCTCCAGCAGAGCCCGCCTCCGCTTCGCCAGCCGAGGACCGTGATGACGGGGAAGAGGTGGTTTGAGTACGAAAATCCATTAAACGGCAAGTGTGGCAATCGCCCGTGTCTCAACCGAGGGGTTCACCCCACGCTCTGTGTGAAATCTGTGTGGAATCTGTGGCCGAGAAGAAGACCTTGACTTTCCTGCTCCCAACTTCTATATCGTGCAGCCGCGGATCACTGGCGCTTTGACCGTCGCCTTCAGCGGTGCTATCCTCTCGAAAGCGAAGACCGCGTGCAATTGAGGAGGAAGTGTTCGATGCGCCACCGATATCTAGTGCCCCTGGGAACACTGGCGACCGTTGTTGCGCTCCCGTGGCTGACAGCGCTTCCCCTGCCCGGTCAGGCCCCGGCAACCACCTCCAAGCAGGGCGCCAAACCAACCACCGCCGCACCCACTGGAGCGCCGAAGGCCGCGGCAACGAAAGGCCCGGCCCCGCTTCGCACCGCGTGGGGCGATCCAGATCTGCAAGGGACCTGGTTCGTGATGGCCGATGTGCCTCTGGAACGCTCCGCCGCCAATGCCGGCAAGGAATTCCTCACGGACGCGGAAGTAGCCGCGGCGGATGCGGCAAAAGGTGTGAATCCCGGGCGCAATGCGCGCTCGGCCGATAAAACGCAAGACGTCGGCGGCGCCTACAACGCGGTCTTCAACTCAATTTTGAAAACCGGCAAGCGGACCTCCATGATCATCGATCCGCCGGATGGAAGAATTCCTCCTCTGGTCGCGGGCGCGCCGGCGCAGGGCGGCCGAGGCATCCCAGGGGGCCAAGCCGGCGCTCCGGCCGGTCGAGGCGGCGGCCGAGGCCCGCTCTCCAACGACAACCCCGAAAACATCGCGCAATCTCCGCGTTGTCTCGGCGTTCCCATGCCCTTCCTCCCGCTGAACACCGCGTTCGCTCAGGGCACCGTGATGCAGGTCGTGCAATCGCCCAAATCCATGGGCATCTACATGGAGGACGATCACGCCGGCGGGGGCAACCGCGTCATCTTCATGGACGGCCGCCCGCATCTTCCCGCCAACATCAAAACCTATCTGGGCGACTCGCGCGGCCACTGGGAAGGCAACACGCTGGTCGTCGAAACCACGAATTTCTCGCAGGGCTTCCGCGGCTCCAACCCCGACACGTACAAGATGGTCGAACGCCTCACGCGCGTCGACGCCAACAATCTGCGGCGTGAAATCACGTTCATCGATCCGCAGACCTGGACCAAGCCGTGGACCGTTCTCATCGAGATGGGGAAGACCGACGACCAGCGCCAGATGATCTTCGACTCCGCGTGTCACGAAGGCAACTACGGCCTGACCGGCATCCTGGTAGGCGCCCGCAGAGAAGAGCAGGCCGCGAAGAAGTAGGTGCCGGATGCGGCCGCGGTACAGCACGCGCCCACACGCTTCTCCCAACCATCGCTGCTCCTGCTCTCCTTCGGTAGCGGAGTAGCGGCGCTCATCTACGAAATCGTCTGGTTCCAGCTCCTGGAATTGGTCATCGGCTCGTCGGCCGTGTCGCTCGGCGTGCTCCTGGCCACCTTCATGGGAGGAATGTGTCTCGGCAGCCTGATCTTTCCCCGCGTCGTCTCCCTCCAGAGCCACCCCTTACGCGTGTACGCCGCGATCGAGCTCGGCATCGGCGTTCTCGGGATTCTCGTCTTGCTCCTGATGCCGTTCGTGGGCAGCGTCTACGCATCCGGGGGCGGAGGATTCCTGCTCCGAGGAATCGTCGCAGCCACGTGCCTTCTGCCTCCAACCGTGCTGATGGGAGCGACGCTCCCCGCCCTGGCGCGCCAAGTCCAGACGGCGCCTGACGCGCCTCCCAACGGCGTCTCGTGGCTAGGCTTCCTCTACGGCGGCAACATCGCCGGGGCGGTATTCGGATGCCTGCTCGCTGGTTTCTACTTGCTGCGCGAGCACGACGTGTCCATGGCGAACTACGTCGCAGTGGCGATCAACGCGGCCGTTGCAAGCCTCGCACTCGCGCTCGCGATGATGTATCCGCAACCCACGATAAAGTCCGCGCGATCTAGTAGCACCGGCTTTAGCCGGTGGAAGCCGTCCTCCCCAGCAATCCACGTGGCCGTCGCGATGTCGGGGTTCTGCGCGTTGGCCGCCGAAGCGATCTGGACACGCATGCTGGGACTATTGCTAGGCGCCTCGGTGTACACGCTTTCCATCATCCTGGCGGTCTTTCTCGCCGGCCTGGGGATTGGCAGCAGCACTGCCTCGTTGCTCTGCCGAAGCCTAGCGCGCCCGCGCGCATCCGCAGTCCCAGCGAGAGCCCTGGGCTGGTGCCAGTTGCTGGTCGCCGGAGCAATCGCCTGGACCGCCTACAGCCTCGCCGCGTCGCTCCCCTACTGGCCGATCAACCCATCCATCTCCTCGAACATTTGGTTCACCTTTCAACTCGACCTCGCCCGAGCGTTTTGGGCCCTGTTACCGCCTACGCTCCTGTGGGGCGCGAGCTTCCCGTTAGCGCTTGCCGCCGCATCGACAGGGAAGGATGGCGCGCTGCCGGATGAAGCCAAGCCGCCGGATAGCGCCAAGTTATTCGCCGGCGTTTACGCCGCCAACACGCTGGGAGCCATCTTCGGCGCGCTCGGCGCGAGCCTGCTCCTCATCGCCTGGGTGGGATCGCAGCGCGCCGAGCAGGTGCTCATCGCTTTATCGACGGCTGCCGGTCTGCTACTGCTGCTGACAGAAGCCCGCCTCGGTCGCGCCGCTGCGGCCGTCGCGGCAGTGCTTGCAGTCGTTGGGAGCGGCCTCTTCATCCGCAGCGTCCCACCCCTTCCGAACCTGCTAGTCGCATACGGCCGCTACGCAGCGACCTGGGTCGGCAAGAGCGACATCATCTACGCGGGCGAAGGCATGAACTCCTCCGTGGCCGTCGCAAGTTTTCCGAACGGAGCCCTGACCTTTCACGTAGCCGGCAAAATCCAGGCTTCGAGCGTCCGCCGCGACATGCGCCTCCAGCGCATGCTGGGACACCTCACCACTCTGACCGCCGCCCACCCTAGCTCGGTCCTGGTCATCGGCTGCGGCGCGGGAATCACAGCCGGCGCAGTATCCATCGACCCACGAGTGCAGCGAGTAACCATCGTGGAAATCGAAAAGCTAGTGCCGCAAGCCGCCGCCCGTTACTTCAGCGAACAGAATTTCGACGTACTCTTCAACCCCAAAGCGCAACTGCAAATCGACGACGGCCGTCACTACCTTCTGACCACCAAGGAGCGCTTCGACGGCATCACCGTCGATCCGTTGGACCCGTGGGTAAAGGGCGCAGCAAACCTGTACACCCACGAATTTTTCGAGACAGCCAAGCAGCATCTAAACCCCGGCGGCGTCATCACCATGTACATCCAGCTTTTCGAGACCACCCCGGAAGCAGTCAAGAGTGCAGTCGCGACATTCTTCGAAGTCTTCCCCAACGGCACCATCTGGGGCAACCCGTATCAAGGCCAAGGCCACGACATGGTGCTGCTGGGCCAACTCGCGCCGCTCCGCATCGACCTCGACGAGATGGAGCAGCGCGTAGGCTATCGCGACCCCGCCAGCAAGCTACCACAATCGTTAGCCGAGGTCGGCATGAACTCACCCGTGGATCTCTTCGCCACCTACGCGGGCCGCAATTCCGATCTAACTGAGTGGCTGAAAGGCGCCGCCATCAATCGCGACCGCAACCTGCGCATGCAGTACCTAGCCGGCCTGGGGTTGAACCTCGACGACGCGGCGTCCATCTACTCCGGCATGCTGGCGTACCGGCGCTTCCCCGAGGATCTCTTCACCAGCAGCGAAGGCCGCGTAGACTCGCTACGGGAAGCCATGCGCCGCGAACGCTGAGCGAACCTCGCCTGCAGTACGTGCCAGGAGTGCATTCAGCGAGTTAACCTGAAGGGAGAGACCGCCATGACATTGACCATCGATCTTTCCAAGGAACTGGAAGCGGCGCTTAAAACGCACGCGCAGGCGCACGGTATCGACGCCGCCGGTTACGCGCGCCAGGTTCTCGAGCGGGCTCTTGGCATGGAGGAGCCCCTTCCCGGCCCGCCGTTCAAGACCGGCCGGGGCCTGCTCGCCCAGTACGGTCCCGGCCCGTCTGAGGAAGAAATTGACGAAAACCGCCGCGAGATTCTCCGCGGATTCGCCCAGGACGCTCCGTGACGGACATTTTCCTGCAAGAAGCGTAGAATTATGGTTGAGGCGCAACCTGGAGCGTTGGTTATGAACGTGATCCTAAAGCCCGAACTGGAAACACTCATCGCCGCCGAAGTGAAGGCTGGCCGCTCCTCCGACCCCGGCGAGTTCCTCAATAAAGCCGTCTACCATTACGTGGTCGCGCGCGACCTCGGCCAGGAATACACTCCAGAGGAAATCGACCGCATGATCTCTGAAGGCCTCGACGATATCGGCCGGGGCGACACCGTCGGCGGCGAAGAAGCCTTCCGCCAACTGCGCGCTTTCAGTGCCCAACGCCGCCGCCAGCGAGCGTGAATCAATTCGAACTGGCCCGTCGCGCTCTTGGCGACCTTCAAGAGATCTGGGAATTCGTCTCAGAGGACAGCTTCACGGCCGCCGACCGCCTCCTCGAAGAGTTCTATCGCACCTTTGGACAGCTGGCCGAGGCGCCCGGCATGGGCCATAAAGCGCGAGGACCTCACCCACCGCAACGTTCTGTTCTGGGCGCTCCATTCCTATCTCACCATCTACAGGAACTCGCAACCACTTCGGATCTCCGCGTCATTCACGCCAAGTGAGACGTCAAGAAACTACCGGCCCGATGAGCCGGGACGTGAAATTGGGGCGCAAACTGAAGCTCAGGCATTGGCTTAACCTTAAAGAAGGGACCAAACGCGGCCATGAAGCATAAAGATTACGCAAAGATAAGAACAGGGCCTTTGGAGGACTTCGCGACCGTCCACCCTACAATATCTAGCGTTTCCGAGCTATTTGAACTTCTTCAGTCTTTCATGAAGCCAAATGGGCATTTCGCGGGCAGGGCACGGACCGCGTTCTCAAGGCCAGTATCGAAAGGGTTGCGACCAGACCGGGGGTTGCTGAGGATTACGTGATGCGCGAATTCAGGCGTCGGGCTCATCAGTATGTCACGGACGTACCTCGTGATGATGATCTCGAATGGCTTGCTCTGATGCAGCATCATGGTGCCCCGACGCGGCTGGTTGATTGGACCAGGTCGCCTCATGTTGCGGCCTTCTTCGGCGCGCAGTCTTCGAATTCAGCTAATCCATTCATCACCACAACACCAGACAAGCAAGTTGAACCATTCGTCATATGGGCTGTCGATGTGGACAGCATAAACGCCGAGGCGGTCGCGATGTTGGGCCTCCCCGAAGGCAATAATGATCTGTCGTCGCCTGAAAACTTCAGAAAACTATACTGGGATCAACCGCCAGACAATCTTTATCTGGTCGCAGCAGTTCAGCCACACAGAATGAATGAACGCCTGACCATTCAACAAGCGCTGTTTCTTTTTGCCAACCATGCACTGTTTTCCTTCCGCAGGTGTTTAGCCGCCCTACTACTTCATGCGAGCAATGGACAGAAACCGAGTGCCCAATGGCTGCACAAACTCGTAGTCGCATCGGAAACGCGTTTTGACGTACTCAGGGCACTCAACAAACTTAATATCAACGGCGCAACGCTCTACCCCGGCTTGGACGGCTTCTGCCAATCGCTTTACGTCAATGTTCAGATCCAAGAGCAAGAGGATTGGCCGGGGGTTTCTCAGACGACGGATCGGGAGCGCTAGGTGAAAGGAATGTAGCGTTTAGGAAAGACGTGGACACCCCCGGCCACTTCGCGTAAACTGACCGTCGGGGTTAAGCTGAAAAAGAGAGAACCGCCATGAACCTGACCATCCAACTTCCGGACGAAGACGTACAGGCCCTGAAAGCCAAGGCCTTGGCGCGAGGCGTCTCAGCCGAGCAATATGCCCTGGAAGTCCTGGAGCATGACTTGACTTCCGCGGATTCTCCGCGCCCGGCTCACATTCGGTTCGATAATCTTTCCGACCTTCTCCTCGACTCCCCCTTTGCCGGCGCCAACCTCGACTTGGAACGATCCAAAGATTACCCGCGCACTGTTGATCTGGGATGAGCGGTTTCCTCATCGATACAAACGTGCTGTCCGAATACAACCGGCCAGGAGGTCCCGACACCGGCGTCAAGCGCTGGCTTGAGACCACGAACCGTCAGTCCCAGCATGTAAGCATCATCACGCTTGCCGAAATTCAAAAGGGAATAGAGCTGCTCGCCGAGGGCAAGCGACGCGCACAACTTGAACAATGGCTCACGCAAGACCTGGAGTCTTGGTTTTCCGGCCGGGTCCTTCCCGTGGATCGCCAGGTTGCCATGCGCTGGGCATCCCTTGCGGCCCAAGGATCACGCACCGGGCGGCCTCTGCCGACGGTTGATTCACTGATTGCCGCGACCGCGTTAGCAGCCCGTGTCTAAACTGGCAGTTTGGCGACTAGCCAAAATATCAGGCATCAGCGACGTGATTGTCGAAAAGTGAGTCACTGTGGCTGGGAGTGAGCCGATCCTGGCGAAAAACTTCT
>Ga0116223_10003418_pt1 | contig 14269 bp, 16 predicted proteins | sample Sb_taG_3_FD_90092 | JGI IMG/M metagenome (GOLD analysis project Ga0116223, IMG submission 90092) | Peat soil microbial communities from Weissenstadt, Germany - Sb_50d_a_PC metaG | ecosystem: Environmental > Terrestrial > Soil > Wetlands > Peat | place: Germany: Weissenstadt | collected 2010-09-21 | reverse complement strand
CGACTGGAAATCGCGCACCATCATCGGATAGGGATGCGGCCCGGCGATGGTGCCGATGCAATAAAACGTGCTCTCGACGTTGGTCACCCAGTCGCGCAAGGCCTCGTTCATCGCGTCCTTGAGCGTCTTCGATCCGGACTCGACAGGGACGACCTTGGCGCCGAGCATCTTCATGCGGAAGACATTTGCCTTCTGCCGCTCGACGTCGACCGAGCCCATATAGACGATGCAGTCGAGGCCAAAGCGCGCGCAGAGCGTCGCGGTGGCGACGCCGTGCATGCCGGCGCCGGTTTCGGCGATGATGCGCTGCTTGCCCATGCGGCGGGCGAGCAGGATCTGGCCGAGCACGTTGTTGACCTTGTGCGCGCCGGTGTGATTGAGCTCCTCGCGCTTGAGATAGATTTTGGCGCCGCCACAATATTCGGTGAGCCGCTCGGCGAAATAGAGCGGCGACGGCCGCCCCACATAATGCGTGAGATATCCGTCCATCTCCCGCTGAAAGGCGGGATCGGTCTTGGCCTTGGCGTAAGCTTTCTCCAGTTCGAGGATCAGCGGCATCAGCGTCTCGGCGACGAAGCGGCCGCCATAGATGCCGAAATGCCCGTGATCGTCGGGCCCGCTGCGGAAAGAGTTGGGCTTCTGCACGGTCATGCCGGGCTCGCGACCGCATTGTCGGCAAGGCGCGAAGCCGCCTCGCGCGCCGCGCGCACGAAGGCGCGAATCTTGTCGGGGTCTTTTTCACCGGGTGCGCGCTCGACGCCGGAGGAGACATCGACCGCCGGAGCCCGCGTGATGCGCAACGCCTCGCCGACATTGCCGACATCGAGCCCGCCCGAGAGCATGAACGGCAGGCCGAGAGCAAGATTCTGCAGAAGCGTCCAGTCGAAAGATTTGCCGAGACCGCCCGGCCGCGTCGCTTTGCGAGGGGGGCGCGCATCAAACAACAAACGGTCGGCAACGCCGATATAAGCCGTGGCGGCGGCAAGATCGCCCTTGGCCTCGACGGCGATTGCTTTCATCACCGGCAGGCCGAAACGTCTTTTGAGCGCGCCGACGCGTTCCGGCGTCTCCTTGCCGTGCAGCTGGAGCATGTCCGGCGCTAAAGCTTCGACCACGGCGTCAAGGAGCGCGTCGTCGGCGTCGACCGACAAAGCCACCTTCTTCGCCCTGCCCGCAACGCGCACGCCAAGCGCCCGCGCGGTCGCCAGCACGATGTTGCGCGGCGACGGCGGAAAGAAGACGAAGCCGACCATGTCCGCGCCGGAATCGAGCGCAACGTCGAGCGCCGCCGGGGTGGAAAGGCCGCAAATCTTCACTATCAGCGACATCGGATGCCGTCCTTGACCGGCGCCGTTCTACATCCCCGCGCGGGCCTTGTCTTGTAGGAGACACTTGCGCGGGCGGCGGGTTACTTACTGGGTCGGCGGCCGCAGCCGCAGGCTCGGGACCGGTGGATGACCCTGTTCCGGGGCCTGCGAGGGCTTTGCCGGCGCCCCTTCCAGCGCGGCGATTTTGCCGCGCAATTGTTGCAGCTCGCGCTCGAAGCGCCGCGCGGCCGAGCGCCATTTGCCCTGCCGCAGCCAGGACGCCAGCCCGCCGATCAGAACGCCGACGATCAGCAACAAGATGATCAGCGCGAACAGCGGCAACGTAACCGACGCCGCCGGGTCATTGGCGCTGAACGGATCGAACGAGACCGTGACCGCGTGGCGGTTCGCCACCGCAAAGGCAATCAACACGATGGCCAGCGGCCCCAAAACGATCGCCGCGACGATCTTGCGCAGCAAGATGCAAACCTCCGGCCGATCGAGAACGAGACGAACGGATCAGGCCGCGCCGGTCTGATTGAGCCGCTCACGCATTTCCTTGCCGGTCTTGAAGAACGGCACGCACTTTTGGTCGACGGCGACATGGGCGCCGGTGCGCGGATTGCGTCCGGTGCGCGCCGGGCGCTGCTTGACGGAGAAGGCGCCGAAGCCGCGAAGCTCGACGCGGTCGCCGCGCGCCATCGCCGCGATGATCTCGCCGAGGATGGCGTTGACGATCTTCTCGACGTCGCGCTGATAGAGGTGCGGGTTTTGAGCGGAAATGCGTTGAACTAGCTCGGACTTGATCATGGGTGCCTGCCGCGGCTCAGTTCGCGCCGGCAGGGTGCCAAAGGGCCAACAACCCGTCAAGATTAAGCCGGTCGACTGCCTCCACGGCTCCCCAATCGTCGAGGCCGCGGGCGAGCGTGGACAAGCCGGCGGCATTGAGCACCAAGGCCGCGGCCGCGTGCAGGAACGGCAGATCGCTGAAGCGATCGTGCAGCCGATAGTCGCGCACCGGCAGCTTGGTATCGACTTTCTTCTCGCCGGCGAGCCAGGCGATGGCCGCCTGCTCGTCGCCGAGTTCGTCGACGAGCTTGAGTCCGATGCCCTGATGGCCGGTGAAGACGCGGCCGTCGGCCACGGTTTGCAGCTCGTCGGCGGTCAGATGGCGGCGGTCCTGCACCAGGCCGCGGAACCAGGCGTAGGAATCCTTGATGATCGATTCGATCGCTGCGCGGGCCTCCGGCGAGGTCGGCTCGAAGCCGTCCGGCGCCGCCTTAAGCGGCGACGATTTGATCGACTCGACCTTGACGCCGATCTTGCTCAGGAGATCGGCAACGTTGGGATACTGGAACAGGACGCCGATCGAGCCGACCAGCGAAGTCTGCTTGGCCACGATGTGATCGCCGGCGAGCGCCGTGATGTAGCCGCCGGAGGCGGCAAGCCCGTCGACGACGATGACCAGCGGCTTTTTCTCCTTCAGGCGCATGAGCGAATCGTAGAGCTGCTCGGAGCCCGCCGTTGTGCCGCCGGGGCTGTCGATGTGCACCACTACGGCGCGCGCCGTGGATGACTTGGCCAGCCGGTCGAGCTGCTGCACCCGCTCTTCGTCGTCGCGGATCAGTCCTTTGATGCTGACGCGCGCGATATAGGCGCCGGCGCCTGCAAACCCGGTGCGATTACCGAGCGCTGCGGCCGCGGCGGCGATGGCAAGCACGATCACCGCAATGGCCAATACGCGCCAGAAGGTGAGCTTGCGCCGCATGCGGCGGCGATCGACGATCGAGTCGGCATCAAGCGACATGGCCTTGCGCTCCTCTCGCTTCGATCACTCTTTGGCTTCGTCTTTGTCGTCTTCCTGGGCCTCGTCCTTCTCTTCTTCCTTGTCGCCTTCCTCACCCTTGCGCTTGAGCGCGGTACCGAGGATGTCGCCCAAAGTCGCGCCGGAATCGGAGGAGCCGTATTGGGCGATCGCCTCCTTCTCCTCGGCGACTTCGAGCGCCTTGATCGACACGGTGACCTTGTGGGTCCGCCGGTCAACCTGGATGACGCGGGCATCGACCTTCTCGCCGACGGCGAAGCGGTCGGGGCGCTGCTCGGAGCGGTCGCGGGCGAGCTCCGAACGCTTGATGAAGGAGGTCTGATCGGTGCCGACGATCTTTACGTCGATGCCACCTTCCTTCACCTCCGTGACTTCGCAGGTGACGACGGCTCCCTTCTTCAGCTCGCCGCCGGCGGCCGGTTCCGCGGCAGGCGCGCCGCCGGAAAGCTGCTTGATGCCGAGCGAGATGCGCTCCTTCTCGACGTCGACGTCGAGCACCTGCGCCTTGACCTTGTCGCCCTTCTTGTACTCCTCGATGACCTGCTCGCCGGGCCGTTTCCAGTCCAGGTCGGACAGATGCACCATGCCGTCGACTTCGCCGTCGAGGCCGAGGAACAGGCCGAATTCGGTCTTGTTCTTGACTTCGCCCTCGACCGTCGAGCCGGGCGGATATTTCTCCAGGAACACCTCCCAGGGATTGCGCATCGTCTGCTTCAATCCAAGCGAGATGCGGCGCTTGACCGGATCGACTTCGAGCACCTGCACTTCGACTTCCTGCGACGTGGAAACGATCTTGCCGGGGTGCGCGTTCTTCTTGGTCCACGACATTTCCGAAACGTGGATCAGACCTTCGATGCCGGGTTCGAGCTCGACGAAGGCGCCGTAGTCGGTGATGTTGGTGACGCGGCCCTTGAGGCGGGCGCCGACCGGATATTTCGCCTCGATGCCCTGCCACGGATCCTCGAGCAATTGCTTCATGCCGAGCGAGATGCGGTGGGTCTCGTGGTTGATCTTGATGATCTTGACCTTGACCTGCTGGCCGATGTTGAGCACTTCGGACGGATGATTGACGCGCCGCCAGGCGATGTCGGTCACGTGCAGGAGGCCGTCGATGCCGCCGAGGTCGACGAACGCGCCGTAATCGGTGATGTTCTTGACCGCGCCGTCGATGACCTGGCCCTCTTCAAGGTTCTGCACCAGCTCCTGGCGTTGCTCGGCGCGGCTTTCTTCCAGCACGGTGCGGCGGGAGACCACGATGTTGCCGCGCCGGCGATCCATCTTGAGGATCTGGAACGGCTGCTGATTGTTCATCAGCGGCGACACGTCGCGGATCGGCCGGATGTCGACCTGCGAGCGCGGCAGAAACGCCACCGCGCCGTCGAGATCGACGGTGAACCCGCCCTTGACCTGGTTGAAGATGACGCCGTGCACCTTTTCGTTGTTCTGGAACGCCTTCTCGAGCTTACCCCAGCTTTCCTCGCGGCGGGCCTTGTCGCGCGAGAGCACAGCTTCGCCGAGCGCATTTTCGACCCGTTCGAGATAGACCTCGACGGTATCGCCGATCTTGATCTCGGCGGAGCGGCCGGGACCGGCGAACTCGCGCAACGCCACGCGGCCTTCGGTCTTTAGCCCCACGTCAATGACGGCGACATCCTTTTCGATGCCGACCACCGTACCTTTGACGACTGACCCTTCCTGCAGCTGGCCAGCGCCGAACGATTCCTCGATCATGCTGGCGAAGTCTTCGCGCGACGGCGCGGCGGTAGATACTTGAGCCATAAACACTCCGAGCCCCAGGCAAATGGATCAATCCCGAACGCGCGGAAGCCGCCGGGGATGCCGGCGGTTGGGGCCAAGGCCAGACGATCGGGACAAAGCTTTGACCGGGGCCTACATGCGAGGCGTGAACGGGCAGTTCCTCCAATGACGAAAGCGCGGTTAGCGGCGCTCCCGGCCCGTTCGGACGGCTTCGATGATATCGACGGCTGCCCGGAATGCCGCGTCTATACTCAAATGCGTGGTGTCGAGCAAGTGCGCATCGGGCGCGGCCTTAAATGGGGCGGCGGTACGCCTGGAATCGCGTTCATCGCGGCGCAGGAGGTCGGCCAGCACGTCCTTCTCGTCCACCGGCTCGCCGCGCGCGGCAAGCTCGCGGGCACGGCGTGCGGCGCGCACTTCCGGGCTTGCCACCACGAACAGCTTCACGTCGGCGCCGGGAGCGATGACCGTGCCGATATCGCGGCCGTCGAGCACCGCGCCCGGCGGCCGGGTGGCGAATTCCCGCTGATAGTTCATCAGCGCCTGCCGCACTTCCGGGATGGCGGCGACGACCGAGGCGGCTTCGGTGATTTTCTGCGCCTTGAGCGCGCTTTCATCGAACGTGGCCGGATCGAGCGAAATTGCCGCTGCGATCGCTTGCGCGGTGTCGTCCGGCGAGCGGCCGGCATCGAGCACCGCTTTGGCGACGGCCCGATAGAGAATTCCGGTATCGAGATGATGCAGCCCATAAACCGAAGCGAGCTGCCGGGCGATCGTTCCCTTGCCCGAGGCTGCCGGTCCGTCGATGGCGATGATCATCGTCATTGGGGTTTCTTTTGGGCTCGTTCGCGCCGGCCGCAACGCAGCCGTTGTACCTCGGCCGGGAAGCGGCTAGATCAAACGGCGGGACGCGCGATTCCGCAAGCACGAAAGTGGCTTTGCGGACAAGACTTCATCGGTCCCGACGATCGAGACATAATTCTCCGCTTTTGCAAAGGTCCGCGCCGCGCGCTCGATTCCACCGCCGGCCTCATGTCAACATTGCGCCAATCAAGGAAATTGCGCCCGTGAAATTGGCAAGACGGCTGACCAACAAGCCTTGGCTGCAGAGGACGATCGGCGTCGCGGCCGCCGAATATCTGCGTCTGGTGTGGACGACCAGCCGCTTCATCTTCGAACCTGCGAACTTTTATCAGCTCTACGATGTCGAACAGCCGGTAATCATCGCCATGTGGCACGGTCAACATTTCATGCTGCCGTTCCTGCGCCGGAACTACCGCGTCAAGGTTCTGATTTCCCGCCACCGCGACGGCGAAATCAACGCCATCGCCGCCGGGCGGCTCGGCATCGGCACCGTGCGCGGTTCCGGCGATCACAGCCGGCGTTTCCACGCCAAGGGCGGCGTCACCGCGTTCAAGGGCATGCTGGAGGCGCTGGCGCAAGGCTGGAATATGGCGCTGACCGCCGACGTACCGAAGCTTTCGCGCGTCGCCGGCCTCGGCATCGTCAGACTCGCAAGCGAATCCGGCCGGCCGATTTTTCCGGTCGCGCTGGCGACGAGCCGCCGCGTCGTGCTCGACAACTGGGACCGTTCGGAAATCAACCTGCCGTTCAGCCGAGGCGCCGTCGTCGTCAGCGAGCCGATCCGGGTCGCCGCCGATGCCGACGCGCAGGCGCTCGAATTGGCGCGCCACGCGCTGGAAAAGGCGCTCAATGCCGCGACCGAACGCGCGCATGCGACCGCCGATCGGCGACTTTGACCCCGGCCGGGCCAAAAACCGGGCGGCTTGAGATTGCGCGCCGGGTATCGAATAATACCGCGGTTAAAAGATTGACGCTCGTTCGGGCAAAAACAACAGATATGAGGGCGACTTGGAAGTCACCGACGACGTAAGATCCATCATCGCTCAATCGCTCAAGATTCCGGTCGAGCGGTTGACGCCCGATACGCGCCTCGACGAATTGGGCGCGGAATCCCTCGACGTGATCGAGATCGTGTTCGGTCTCGAGGAGAAATTCGACATCAGCATTCCGTTCAAGGCGGACGAAGGAACGCGGGTCACGATAGGCGGCGATGAGATGGAGTTTTCCACCGTCGGTGACGTTGCCAACATCGTGCAGAAGCTCGTGGCAGCGAAGACGAAGGCGTCCGGATGAACCGCGTCGTGGTCACCGGCGTCGGCGTCGTTTCTCCGATCGGCAGCAACCACGACGCATTCTGGTCGGCGCTGGTCGAGGCGCGTTCGGGCATCGGCCCGATTGAAGGCATACCGACCGAACTCTTCACGACGCGGATCGCGGCGCAGGTTCGCGATTTCGATCCATCACAGCATTTCGATCCAAAGCGGCTCACCTTGCTCGATCGCTTCGCGCAATTCGCGATGGTGGCGGCACGCGCGGCGGTGGCGGATGCGCAACTGGAGCTCAGCGAGGAAATGGCGCTGCAGGCCGCCGCCATCGTCGGCAACGCGGCCGGCGGACAGACCACGGTCGATGACGGCTATTACAAGGTCTACGGACAAAAATCGCCGCGCCTGCACCCGCTGACCATACCGCGCCTGATGTCCAATGCCGCGGTCAGCCAGGTGTCCATGGATCTCGGCATCAAGGGACCGTCCTTCACGGTCGCGTCCGCATGTTCCTCGGGCACGCATGCCATCGGCCAAGCGTTCCAGATGGTGCGCTCCGGACAGGTTCCGGTCGCGCTGACCGGCGGCACCGAGGCCTGCCTGACGGTCGGCACGATCAAGTGTTGGGAGGCGCTGCGGGTGTTGAGCGCGGATACCTGCCGGCCGTTCTCGAAAACACGTAGCGGCCTCGTGCTCGGCGAAGGTGCGGCCATGTTCGTTCTTGAGACGCGCGAGCGCGCCATGGCGCGCGGCGCGCCGATCTATGCCGAGTTGCTGGGCTTCGGGATGAGCGCCGACGCCGACGACATAACCGCCATCAACCCCGACGGCGCCGCGCGCGCCATGCGCTCCGCCTTGACCGATGCCAGGATCAATGCGGAGGACGTCGATTACGTGAACGCGCACGGCACCGGCACGGCGCTCAACGACAAGGGCGAGACCGCGGCGCTGCGCATCGCCTTCGGCGCCAGCGCCGAGCGGCTGGCGGTGTCGTCGAGCAAGGGCGTGCTCGGTCACAGCCTCGGCGCCGCGGGGGCGCTGGAGTTCGCGGCAACGGCGCTGGCTTTGCACCACCAGACCATACCGCCGACCGCCAACTTCGAGGAACGCGACCCGGACTGCGATCTCGATTACGTGCCCAACACCGCGCGCAACGCGCCGATCCAGAACGCGATGTCGAGCTCGTTCGCGTTCGGCGGCCTGAACGCGGTGCTCGTTCTCGGCCGCGCCTGACGCGGAAGGGGCCATCGGCAGGACATGTGCTTTTCCGCACCTGCAAGTTTTTCCGCCGCCGCCGTCTGCGCGGCAATAGGCCTCATGACCGTGCGACGCGCCGGCAAAGCCGATCGCATGCTCGCATTCATTCCATTGATCTTTTCGCTGCAGCAGGCGCTCGAAGGCTTCGTATGGCTGACCCAAGCCGCGGGCTGCGGGCGGGATGCGGGTTATGGCTTTGCCATTATTGCCTTTTGCCTTTGGCCGCTTTACGTTCCCGTGGCGAGCTGGCGGTCGGAGACCGACCGCCGCTTGCGCGCCTTCATGCTTTCCTTCGCATTGCCGGGCGGGGTGGTGGCTGCGGCCGCGGCTTGGGCTCTATTCGTCGGGCTCAAGATAGATTTTGCCACAAACAAAATTCAGTATCTGCCGACCACGCGTTATCCGCTGATTTTCGATTACATCTATGCGGCCTGCGTGATCGGCCCATTTTTGCTGCACCGGAATATTTATCTTCGCCTATTTGGTTGCTTGATCCTGGTTTTCTTCGGCCTTTCGATCCTGCTGTTTAATCCGGCGCGCTATTCCGTCTGGTGTTTTTTCGCCGCGATCAGTTCGATTGTTTTGTATTTCTTTGTAACGTCCCGGAATGGGCGCGCACGCGGCGCCGCGGCGCCGGCGCCCGAAGAAGCGCACGAGATCGAGCCGCAAAAAATCTGAGGACGACGGTGACCTGCTTCGCAATCAGATCAGTTCCGCGCCGAGCGAGCGCATCAGATCGGCGAAGCCAGGGAAGCTCGTGGCGATGAAAGCGGTATCGTCCGCCTGAACGGGTTTTTCGCTGGCGAGCCCCATGACCAGCGCCGACATGGCGATGCGGTGATCCATGTGGGTCGCGACCAGACCGCCGCCGGCGGCGCGGCCCTTGCCGTGCACGATGAGATCATCGCCTTCGACGTCGACGGCGACGCCATTGAAGCGCAACAGCTCCGCGGTCGCGGCGAGGCGGTCGGATTCCTTGACGCGGAGCTCTTTCAGTCCGCGCATCACCGTCACACCCTCGGCGAAAGCGGCGGCGACCGCCAGCACCGGATATTCATCGATCATGGCCGGTGCGCGCGCCGCCGGGACTTCGACGCCGCGCAAAGGACCGGCGCGCACCCGCAGATCGGCGATCTCCTCGCCGCCCTCGTTGCGCGCCTCGATCCGTTCGATCGAGGCGCCCATCTCGGCGAGCGTCGCGAAAAGGCCTGCGCGCAGCGGATTGAGCATCACGCCCTCGACGACCACGTCCGAGCCCGGCGTGATCAGCGCCGCGACCAGCGGAAAGGCGGCCGAAGACGGATCGGCGGGAACCACGATCGGCTGCGGCGCAAGCTCCGGCTGGCCGGTGAGCGCGATACGGCGGCCGGCGGGCAAAATCTCGAAACGAAGCTCGGCGCCGAAATGCGCCAGCATCTTCTCGGTATGATCGCGCGTCGCTTCCGACTCGATGACGACGGTCTCGCCCGGCGCCGCCAACCCGGCAAGGAGCACAGCGGACTTCAACTGCGCGGACGGCACCTGCGGCTCGAACACGATGGGGATCGGATCGCGCGCGCCGGCAAGCGTCAGCGGCAGCCGCCCGTCGCTCGAAGTCAGCGTATGGGCGCCGATGCGCTCCAGCGGCTCGAGCACGCGCCGCATCGGACGCCGGCGGAGCGAGGCATCGCCGTCGAACGTCGCGGTGATCGGACAACCGGCGACGGCGCCGAGCATGAGGCGGCAGCCGGTGCCGGAATTGCCGAAATCGAGCGCCGCGGCGGGTTGGGCGAAGCCGCCGACGCCGACGCCGTGGACGCGCCATTCTCCCTCGCCGTGATGCTCGACGCGCGCGCCCAGCGCCCGCACGGCGTTGGCCGTATTGAGCACGTCCTCGCCTTCCAAGAGGCCCGAAATCTTCGTCTCGCCGACCGCCAGCGCGCCGAGGATCAGGGCCCGGTGCGAGATCGATTTATCGCCGGGCACCCGCACGCGACCCTTGAGCGGGCCGTGGCGGCGGGCGGTGAGCGGGGCGGGGTCGCGGTGCATGAGGCTAAAGTCCCGATTCCGCGTGCTCTATCATGGGCTATTGACACGCGCACCACGACTAGCCAAGTGAAACACCCAAATTGAAGGATTCCCGCCGTGGCGAAAGCGGAACTTGGCACCAAGCGCATCTGTCCGGAAACCGGACGGAAATTCTACGATCTCAACAAGAACCCCGTGATCTCTCCGTATACTGGCAAGGTCGTGCCGGTGGAGACGCCGGTCGCGCGCTCGCGGCCGGAGCCGGCGCAGCCGGTTGCGGCACCGGTGCCCCGCCCGGCGGTGGTCGTACCTGCCCCGGTGGAAGAAGTGGTCGTGCCCGAGCCCCAGGAAGCCGAAACGGTTTCGCTGGAAGAGGCCGAAGCCGAGGCGCAGGGGGCGAAAGGGCCGGTCGAGACCACCGAGCCGGACATCGAGGAAGAAGTCGAGCTCGACGAAACCCTCGACGATGCCACCTTCATCGAGGAGCAGGAGGAAGAGGACGCCGATGTCACCGATATTATCGGCGGCGACATCGAAAACGAGGAGGAACGCTAAGCGGAGGACGGACGACAGAAGACGGACATCAGAACTGACTTCGCCCGACCCACTGTCCGTCCTCTGTCATCCGTCTTCCGTTGTCTGGAGGGGCCATAGCTCAGTTGGGAGAGCGCTTGAATGGCATTCAAGAGGTCGGCGGTTCGACTCCGCCTGGCTCCACCAACCTTCGCGGCAACCGCCGCTTCGGCTGGCACGCCAGCCCGTCCGCGAAGGTGCCCGCCGTAGCTCGCAGAGCGTAGGCGGGCTTTTATTGTCAAACTCAATCCTCCCAAAGCTGCCGCGTGGCGAGGTCGGCGCCCGCCCGCATCGCTTTGAACTTTTCCCACACCACGGTGCGGTGCACTTCGGTGTTGTACATGGCTTGCGATGAGAAGCCGCAATCGGCGCCGGCGATGACGTTCTCGCGCCCGACCAGCCGGGCGAAGCGGATGACGCGCTCGGCGATAAGCTCCGGATGCTCGACGATGTTGCTGGCGTGAGTGACGACGCCGGGAACGAGAACCTTGCCTTCGGGCACTTTGACGCGCTCGAACAGATGATATTCGTGCTCGTGGCGTGGATTGGCCGCCTCGAAGCTGTAGGAACCGGCGTCGATATCGAGCACATAGCCGATGATGTCCTTGAGCGCGGCTTCGTGAATGCGCGGCCCCTCGTTGATTCCGTAGCAGGTATGGAAGCGCACGCGTTCGGCCGGAATACCTTTTAGGCCGGCGTTGATGGCCTCGACGTAGATTTCCGCACGGCGCTTCTTTTGCGCCTCGTCGAGGCCGGGCTCGTAGAAAATATCCGCAAGGAACGGATCGTCGATCTGAACGAGAATGCCGGCATCCGCGATCGCCCGGTATTCCTTGCCCATTTCGGCCGCGAGCGCGTGGAAATACTCCTCGTCGGATTTGTAATATTCGTTTTTGCCGACGCCGGACGGCGCGGTGGCCGGCAGGAATACGTGCTCGTTGGCGACGCCGGCTGCGGCGGCCGCGGCCTTGACGTTGGCGATGTCGGTTTGCACGAGCTTTTCGCCGCGGTACTTGACCGGGCCGACGCAAACCACCGGCGCCAGCGAGATGACCGCGCCGCCCATCATCGCTTGCTTGAAGTATTGTTCGTAATATTCCGGGAAGGCGGCAACCTCCTGCTGGAAGAGCTGTAGCTTCATGCCCGGCCGCGCCTCGAAGCCGTCGAGACGTTCGCGGATGTAGGTGAAGAAGCCCGGCTTGGAGAATTCACCGTCGGTGACGATATCGATGCCGCAATCGACCTGCGCGCGCACCACGTCGGCGATGGCGGTGCGCAAAGTTTTTTGGTACGCGGGCTCGTCGTAATTTTGCCCGGAATATTTCGCCTTCATGGCGTCGAGCAGGGCATACGGCCGCGGCAGGCTGCCGATATGCGTGGTTTGAATGCGGTCGGTGTTCTGCTGGAGCTGCACGGCGTCTTCTCCCGGTTTTGCGAAACGGCGATCGCGCTTTGCCTCGCTGGACCGCCCGCCGGGCTATGTTACTGTGGAGCGGCGCGTCACGGGAGGCGCATTGCGTATGCATCGACGTTTGATCGAAGCGCTGTTGCTGTGCGCGCTCGCCATCGCCGCCGCCGGCCCGGTCTCGGCGCAGCAAAAGCAACCGCTGCCTGCCGGCCAGCCGTCGATCATGAACGACGAAGATGATGCCGCGCCAGCGAACCCGCCGCCGGCAAAACCGTCACGCAAGGGCGCCAAGACGATGGCGCCGGCCGCGGACAATCCCGATCTCGACGCCGAGGACGAACTCGCGCCCTCGCAGATGCGCCAACCGATCCCGCCCGCAGTCGCCATGCCGACCGGCGGCGAAAAGCCCGTGCGTTCGGCGTCGCATGGAATGGAAGCGATGCCGGAAGGAAGCGCGACGCGGCGGCCGGCGCGCGTTGCGAAGCCTAACATCGTCGCCTGCAGTGGCCTGTTCGGACGGGATTCAAGCCATGCCAAGCTCGCCATGGCCTACCAGTCGCGCAACGTCGCCTTCACGCAGGTGGACGCCGCGGCCGGCGGCAAGGTGATGGCCAGCGTCCTGTTCGCCAAGGATCCGAAGCGGCGCCTGGAAGTATGGTGGTCGAAGCCGGCGACCCGCACCGACACCCATCTCATCGTCATCAACGGCCAGTCGGACTGGATCGCCCCGGGCGAGCTTCGCCTTGGCCTCACCCTCGCCGAACTTGAGCAGCTCAACGGCAAGCCGTTCAAGCTTTTGGGGTTCAACAAAGACAACGTCGCGACGCTGAGCGACTGGAACGGCGGACAGCTTTCCGCGCTGCCCGGCGGCTGCAAGATCGGCATCAGCCTGCGCGCTGATCCGAAAGCCCCGGCGTCGGCACTCAGCGCCGCGCCCGTCGACCGCGCCTTCAGCTCCGCCGATTCGACGTTGCGCGCCGCCAACCCGACGGTCAGCGAAATCCTCATGGCGTATTAAGATCCCACAGGAAAAGCCGTGAGCGGATGCGAGTCATCCGCCTGCGCTATCGCGGCGGCTTTGCGCCGTTCGGAGGCGCCGGCTTGGCGGCGGGCGGTGAAGCGTTCGGGCCATGCTCATACTCGTCGCGCAGAGCCCGCACGTCGCGCGCCATCTCCAGGCAGGTGATCAATTCGGTGTAGCTCGACTCGCCACCCATTCGCGACTCGTTCACGCATGACGTTTTATCGCCGGGCGCGAAGCTCGACCATTGCTTGACCAGCTCTTCGCGGGTCGCCTGCTCGCTCTCGAGGCAATTCTTCTTCTCTTGCGCGATGGCCGGATCGTGGAAGGTGACGCCGCCCTGTTGCGCGATGCCCTCGCAAACCTGCTCGACGTTGAGTTCCGGGACGCTGTCGGCAGCGGCGACCGGCATCAGCAATTGCGCGGCGAGCGCCAGCGCAGTGGGCAAAATCATCACATTGCTCCGTGAATGCTGCAGACAATTATAACACCGCCGCCGGCGCTTGGAACCCGTAAGCCGCGCCGGCGGAGGGGGAAAAAGATTGACCGGCGGCGACTGCGCCCGGTATGCCTGCTCGGCCGGGTGAGGGAGTCCGCATGATATTTGCACCGCTGATCGGCACGGCGTTCGTGCTTGCCGTCGCCACCGGGCCGGCGCTCGATTCGACGGGGCAGGCCAATCTGTCCGCCCAGGAAAAAATCGCGGCGACGGAACCGCTGGTGCGCTCGGCGACGGAATGCATTGTGCACGCCGTCATCGCCGATCCGCGGTACGGCAAGGCAGCCGGCGGTGCGCTGGGCGATTTGATCGTCGCCTCGATGCCGTCCTGCCGGACGCCAGTGCGCGCCATGATCGACGCCTATGACCGCTATTACGGCGAAGGCACCGGCGAGGCGTTCTTCATGGGTCCGTATCTCGACGTGCTGCCCAGGGCGGTCATGGCCAGAGCGAAGAACGCCGCGCAATAGTCGGCGCGGTCATGG
>Ga0116223_10003414_pt1 | contig 14272 bp, 9 predicted proteins | sample Sb_taG_3_FD_90092 | JGI IMG/M metagenome (GOLD analysis project Ga0116223, IMG submission 90092) | Peat soil microbial communities from Weissenstadt, Germany - Sb_50d_a_PC metaG | ecosystem: Environmental > Terrestrial > Soil > Wetlands > Peat | place: Germany: Weissenstadt | collected 2010-09-21 | reverse complement strand
GGTGCTGGACGGGCGGCGAGGTCTCTTGCTGAACTTGCTGAGCCCATAACGCCGCACTGCCAAACGCCAGCATCATCGCGACGCTACAGACCGACGCGTGCCAGGCGTTGATTTTCTTGACGACCCAGTTAGGCTGCATAGGGTCGGACCTGTCGACGACGGAATCTCTGGCGTTGGGGTGTGTCCCTGCGGCCAGAGCGGGCGAAACCCGTGCCGTTCTCCTGACTATCGCCGGGGCAACCGCTCGCCCATCGTCCACCGGCAGCTAACCCAATTCTATTGTTGAGGTTCGCAGCAATCAACGGTACACAAGTACTGCCTTGCACCAGCCCCACCGCGGCGTCGCCTGAACCGCCTTGAGCGGCTTGACGGGAACCCGCCAGCCGCCACCTGCCCTGCTCGCGGCCGCTACGCCACGAGCCTAGAATGTCCTTTTGGAGCGTCCATTCCAGCATCTGTCTGAACGTCTTGCTGCTTGACCCTGTGATGTCAGCAGTCCAAGTGCCGGAGAATGTCTGGCCCGTCAGGGTTCGAGCCGCCCAGGCGCCTTGCCAGCCGAGGCGTGTCTTATTGGCCGCCCACGTGCCCTCGAGAATGGTCTGGCCACCCTCGTTGAGCAGCGCCCAAGAGCCCTCGCCGGAGTTTGGCTTGTCCGGCAGAACCCGCGCCGTCCACGTGCCCAGGAAAGTCCGATAGACGCCCGCAGTCGCCGTCCAGCCTCCATGGAGTTCAATGGGGGCTTCCTGGGCTGAGACCAGCACGGTAAGGCCTAACGCCACAAGCAATGCGATTGAGCCGAGAACCCTTCGTAAATCCGGCATGGGATCTCCCCTCAACCAGATGGGCCGCTGAGCGTCAGATGCCGGGTGCTCGCCAGCGGGCCTGAACGAAACAGGTCGATGGCGTGTGTAGCCGACTTCTTATCGCTGCTGCGGTTCGGCTGGTTTGCGCAAAGTCGGCTGTTTCTTGGCCCTCTTAGGCCCTGATTGGCGCCAAATTGCACGCAAAAGGCGCGTAATGTGCAGCATTCAAAAAAGTGATGTCCTTTGTTTTCAAGTACTCCTTCGCTTCGTTTCCACCCTTTTGCATTTTTCGTGGTCCCTGCTTTCCTCATGCGGCGCGACCATTCCGTTCGCGCTTGCGCATCGGTAGGCCCCGGCGCCGACCTGCGACACAATGTCTCTGACGAGACCATTGTTATAGGCTATCATGACTGTCTGGGATTGTCAAGCAAAAAATGTGAAAATCGCGACGACCCGCCTCAAATCTGTAGCCCTTTCGAGCCAGGCCACGCCATGACGGGTAGCTGGTAGCGCAGGGTTTGTGCCTTTCAAACTCTGATGCGGCTTTAGTAATGAATAATTCCTTTATTATTAATGCCCGCGCACGAACACCTTGCTCGAAGGACCGCAGAGTCCCAACACCAGGGACTGTGCGCTACCTGCTTCCGTTTCGCCGGGCAGGATGATTCTGGCTCCACCCCTTCCATCGGTCTCAACTTCCGGATGCACCGTCACAGGACCGCGCGGCGCTGGCCTGCTCCTTCCATCGTTGATCGTTCACGCCCTTCACGAGGAGCCATAGCATCAGCGATGCTTCCGCGAGGAAGCCGAGGACCTTAAGGTAGGTGGACAGATGGTTTGCGTGCGGTGACAGAAAGATCAGCCAACCCAAACCGGCAAGCGCCATCAGGACGCCCAGAATTCGAGGCAGGAAGGTCGACCTGAAAATGAGGTATCCGAGCAGGAGGCAATAGGGCCCGAAGAATACGAGGCTGGCGATTTTGTAGGGAGCGAGATTGAAGAGGCTAAGAACGTCATTGGCGCATCCCAAGAGGCTGAAGACCGCCGCGAGCAAGGAGAGGCTCCTGTTCACCGGCTTAAACATGTAATAGAAGAGCAGCGTCACAGCGATGTAGAACGCGTGCGCGATGAGGTTAACGGCGTCATAGACAACAAGCCGGCCCCGGCCAACGAAGACCTCGGCGGATACTGCCGTCAGAAAGTAAAGCAAATAAATGGCACCGGTAATTCTGGCCTTGAGACGCGGCGACGCTTCTGCAATCTGCTCCATCATTTCACAGCCTCCAGAAGGAGCCGCCGCATGAAGGTGGCGCCCCGAAGAGTCCGCTTCCGTTCCGCCAGGCGGGATGATTCTGGCTCCACCCCTTCCATCGGTCTCAACTTCCGGATGCACCGTCACAGGATCGCGCGGCGCTGGCCTGCTCCTTCCATCGCTGAACGTTCACACCCATCACGATGAGCCATAGCTCCAGCGGGATTTCCCCGAGGGCGGAGGCGGCAACGATGAAGGGGTGCAGACGGTGTGCGAGCGGCGGCGACAGATAGGTCGCCCAACCCAAACCACTGATCGCGAACAGCACTCCCAGAACTCGAGGCAGGAAGGTCGACCTGAAAATGAGGTAGCCGATCAGGACGCACCAGAATCCGAAGAACACCAGATAGACTTGGAAGGCGTAAGCATTCAATTTGAGAAACGTGAGCGCCAGCGCCTGCAACTGCTCCGGCGTAAAGGCGCTCAAGGAGCTACCGCCTTGCAGGATGGGCAAAGGAGCGAGGTACAACAGGCAGGCAAGAGCCTGAATGGCGCATCCCACGAGAATGACGAACGCTGCGAGTAAAGAGACGCTCCTGTTCACAGGCTTAAGCAACTCATAGATGAGAAGCGCCCAAGCAATGTGGAACCCAACTCCGATGAGCGAGGATGAGAACCCCAGCCAGAATAACCGCTCGTGTCCCAGGATATTGGCCGCTGTAGCCGCGGCGTTGCCAGCGACTACAAGCCTGTCGAGAATGATCACCTCGCCGGATGCTGCCGTCACGGCTTCGAGCAGTTGGAAGACGCCGGCCATTCTGGCCTTGAGACGCGGCGACGATTCTGTAATCCGTTGCATCATTTCGTAGCCTCCAGGAGGGGCCGTCACATGAACGTGGCGACCGCGAATATTCCCGCACCCATAAGGGCCGTGAGTGCGACGAGTCCGCCCGCCGGGACCACACTGGCTGTCATTTCTATTGCATTCTCGTGAAGTCGTTGTCTGTGTCGAATTGCTCACCTTGGCAAATAAATCTCCAGAGCCAGAATCTGCCGCTCGCGGGTGGTGGAGACGTGCGGCTCTTTGGCGTGTCTGCGCGTCCCCGACTCAAATGTGGTGCATCCCGACGCCCCCCGTCGGGGCGTATGCAGGCGCGTTGGCTGGGATTCACGGAATCAAGGAGGAAAATTTGTCACCGCGCCAGGGCTTGGCATAGAATAGATGGTCATCGGGGCGCCAAAATGGATAACGTCGGTTGGGCGGGTTCGTCTAACGAGTCTCCCGCAGGCAGACTGGCATGAAGAAGGTTTACGATGCCATTGTCGTCGGGTCCGGCGCCAGCGGCGGCTGGGTGGCTAAAGAACTGACTGAGCATGGCCGGGCCGTCCTCATGCTCGAAGCCGGCCCGCCTCGCATCCCGACGCGTGACTTCACGGAACACGTTTGGCCCTACCAATTGAAGTTCCGCGGTTTTGGAGATCAAAAGGCGCTGCTCACGAATCAGCCCGTACAGCGATTGTGCTTCGCTTGCGACGAATACAGCCACCAGTTCTTTGTTAACGACCACGAGAATCCCTACACCACGCCACCCGACAAGCCTTTCATGTGGATTCGGGGCCGCCAGATCGGCGGGAAGACTTTCTGCTGGGGGCGCGAAAGCTATCGCTACAGCGACTACGAATTCAAGGCCGCCCGCCGCGACGGCTACGAAGAGGACTGGCCGTTCGACTACCAGGAAATGGCTCCTTACTACGACAAAGTCGAGAGCTTTATCGGCGTGAGCGGATCGCTGGAAGGCCTCGAACAATTTCCCGATGGCAAGTACCTGCCGCCGATGCGACTCTCTTGCGGCGGAGAGATGACAAAGAAAGTTCTGGGCGAGAAATTCGGCTGGAAAGTGATGCCCGACCGGGTGGCCAACCTGACAGTGCCTCACAACGGCCGCCCCGCCTGCCATTACTGCGACGAATGCCAGCGCGGCTGCCACACCGCCTCTTACTTCAACAGCCCCGCGGTTACGCTTCCGGCCGCCTGGCGCACCGGGCGGTTGACGCTGGTGAGCGATGCCGTGGTGAGCCACCTGGTAATGAACAAAGACGAAGCCCGGGCGGACGGGGTCCACTACATCGAACGCACGGGGGGCGCCCACCGCGAGGCCTACGCCAAGGTCGTGGTACTGGCCGCATCAGCGCTCGAATCCACGAGGATTCTACTCAACTCCAAAACCCATCGGTTTCCAAAGGGAGTGGGAAACTCTCAAGGGCTGTTAGGACACTACTTAATGGACCACTTTACCTTGGAAGACGCCGGCGGGATCATTCCTTCCCTCCGCTCTTCCCAGCGCGAGCCGGTGGGGACACCTTGCGGATTTCTGATCGCCAAATATACCAACGTGGGCAACAATCACAACAAGAACTTCCTGCGCGGTTATCGCTTCGATGGCGATGGCAGCCAGGAACTGTATGGGCATGCGTTTTCCCTTCCTGGCTTCGGCGAGGACTGGCGAAAGCACGTGCGCGAGGAAATTCCTTACTACTTCGGCATCACGGCACAAGGTGAATGCTTGCCGGACTACAACAACTTCGTCGAGCTTGACCCGCAAGTTAAAGACGCCTGGGGGATCCCTGCCCTCCGCATTCACGCCAGTTATGGTGAGAATGAGAGGGCCATGGCGAGAGCCATGCGCCAGGACGTCCTGGAAATTCTCCAAGCCATGAAGCTCGAAAGCATGCGGCCCCCGCGCGAGAACCTGAGCGTCTTCGGCAAGAATATTCATGAGTGTGGAACGGCGCGAATGGGCCTCGACCCCAAGAAGAGTGTGCTTGACCGCTCCAATCGCGTGCACGACGTGAAGAATGTGCTGGTCACAGACGGCGCGTGCTTCGTCACGCAAGGCCCCTACGAGCCGACGTTAACGATCATGGCAGTTTCCGTGCGCGCGGCGGACCACCTCGTGGAAGATTTAAGGAAAGGCAATCTGACGTAGGGGGACGGCTTGCCGTCCCCGCATTTTTGCTGGCCCCGACGAGGGTAGGGCAAGCCCTACCCCTACACCAATTATATGAACAACGATCCCAGTCACCCGGAAGCCTCTCCAGCCAGTCCGGACATCACTCGTCGCGAGTGGCTCATGCGTCTTGGCGGAACGGCCGTCCTCATGGGTTTCCAGGGTTCGCCCGTCGAGAGCCAAGGCGGACCCAGTGCTCTCAAGACGATCCAGCTTCCGCCTGGGCTCTACGACCCCTCGCAAGACCACATGACGCACGTCCTCGAAAGCGACGGCCGCTTCTTTCCCGCACCGGCCGGGAGCGAAACCGATTTCCTGCGGCCTCCGAGCGGCACTTTTCAGCCCCAGTATTTTTCACCGCCTGATTTCGCGCTTGTAAAGCGCCTTGTCGCATTGTTTTTGGGCGAACCCGATACGAATGGCGAAATGGCGAGCACCATGGTGGAGATTTCCGGATGGATCGATCGGGAAGTTTACCATTCGGCAGCCGTTCGGCAGGCGGCGCTCAGCCTGTCGCCTGAGCATCGCGCTCTGGCCATTGCTTACTACGGTGAACACGAGGTGACGGCACTCGAGACCGACGATACTCAGAAGATCTGGAAAGAAGGGTTGGAGTGGATTTCGATGGAATCGAGCCGGCGTTGGGGCAAGGCGTTCCTCGAAGCTCCTCCGGCCTCGCAGGCCGAGGTTTTGAAGTCATTGAGTGATCGCGCGGGAGAAGATGACGCGGGGACACGCCTTTTTGTTCTCTTAAAGAGCCAAGTCGCCCGTGGATTCTATACCTCGCAGCGCGGGCTTAAAGAACTGGATTACAAAGGGAATGCGTTTTACGCCGAGTGTCCGGGGTGCAGCCGGTCGGGCTGACTCCCGAGCATGTTCCACCTCTTCGGCGGGACACCGGGGTAAGCTAAATCCCCGAAGGGGATTCATGGAGTAGCCGGGGGCAACGCCCCCGGAATCGAGCCAATTTGACCAACCCCGACCCTGGAAGGGTCGAACTCAAACCCTGTCGCCATCCGCCTCGCGCCTTATGCGACCCCTTCAGGGTCGGGTTGGTTTCGGATCACAGTTCCGGGGGCGTTGCCCCCGGCTACTGACTGGCGCCCTTTCAGGGCGTCGAGGTGTATGCAACCGACCCCCGCTTTCCAGCAAAAGACATAGGTCATGACCAGGGCTGAGTCAGGATCGCGGAGACAAAAGCCCTGTTTCCACTAAACAGGCTTCAAAAGAGCAGCTTCACGCCAAGCTGGATAATGCGGGGCGCGTTGGCGTTGCGGACGTATCCAAAGTTGGACTGGCCGGAGGCATAGTCGGCGTAGTTCAGGATAAACTGGGCATGGTTGAAGGCGTTGAAAAACTCCCCCCGGAATTCCAGGCTGGTGCCTTCCGTCAGCCGGGTGTCCTTCTCGAGGGCGGCGTCCCAGTTGTTAATGCCGGGGCCGTGGAAAAATCGCCGGCTGGCCGAGCCGAGTACGCCCAGTGTTTCCGCGCTGAACATGCTGGTGTCGAAATACGGCTGCCCGGTGCGCGGATCGTGGAAAGTCAGGTTTCCGCCCGAGAAGTTCGGCGTGTCGATCGGTAACTGGCTGGGTCCCGACCCGTTCGTCCCCAGCAGAGAGCGGTCGTCAGTGGCGAGAAGAGTCACCGGAATGCCCGTGGAAAAGCGCGTGATGCCGCTCAAGCGCCAACCCTGGGTCAGGCGCCTGGGACCACCGAGCTTGTCAAACGGGAGTTCGTAGTTATAGCTGACGACAAAGTTGTTCGGCGCGTCAAAAGCCGAAAGCGATCTTACATTGTGGTCCAGGGGATTGACCGCCTCCCCATAACCCGAGGCGTTCGACAAGGACTTGCTGAAGGTGTAGCCCGCCAGAAACTCCAGCCGCCCGGTGACATGCCGCACGTTGGCCTGAAAAGAGTTGTAGGCGGAATTCCCGAGGGTCGCGAACCAGGAATTGCTCTGAATCAGCGGCCCGAAGGTTTCGCGCGTGCCTTGGATGACCGTTCCGTCCGTTCTCATGTAGGTTCCGTTTTCGCCATTGGCGCCGCATGTCGGAGTTCCCAGCGCCACTTCGCTCAACTGGCTGACGCTGAGGCACAAGGCCTGGTTTCCGGGATTGGCTTCCAGAGCAGTGAGCAATTTGTGGCCCTGCGTACCTACATAGCCCAACCACAGGAGGGTGGTGGCGTTCAATTGCCGCTCGACGGAAAACTCATAGTCCTCGGCATAGGGGACATCGTTCTTATAGAAGAACCCCGGTGAACTGCTGATGGGCGTGTACTGCGACCAATTGATGCTGTTGTCCGGGTGCTGAGGGGAGGCATTGAAGGGCGGGGGGGAACTGGGAAATTTCTGGCCGTCAACATGCCCTGTCCCTCGGTCGACGTAAGGCGTGACGAACTCCGGGGGCACCGGGCTCCCGTAATAGTATCCGAAGGGAGCATCGCCGATGGCGTTGAAGTTGGTGGCGCCTTCAAAGGTAGTGAAAAAGCGGCCAAATCCCGCGCGGATGCTGGTCTTGCCCGGTCCGCCGGTCAGTTTCCCCAGGAACCCGCTGTCGATGCTCGGCGAGTAGGCAAGACCCAGCCGGGGCGAAAAGTTGTTGTATCGCACCGGGCCCAAGCCGCGTGGAATCCCGGGATCGCCGGGAAAGACCCAGCCGGTAGGAGAACCCGGGTAGATCTGGGATTGCAGACCGGGCACGAGCGTTTGGAACTCATTGTGCAGTTCAGACCAGGGCGTATCGACTTCCCAACGCAGGCCGTAATTGAGGGTGAGGTTGGGGCGCGCCCGCCAACTGTCCTGAACATAGAGGCCCGCGTAGCGGTTGCGGCCATAGTCAGGAAAGCCCTGCCCTTGCTGAAACGCGGCAGGAGCGCCAATCAGGTAGTCGGCGAAATCGATGCCGGTTTCCGACCCGTTGAAACTATAGGCGCCATTCGATCCCCAGTTATATTGGGTCTGCTGGTTGAAGCGCAGCATGCCGCCGAGTTTGAGGGTGTGCGTGCCGAACACCTTGCTGAAGTTGTCGAGCCCTTGGTAGGTGCCCTCGACGATCCCGCCCACGCCGCCCCCGCTACCCACGCTGAAAGCGTTGAAGCCCAGTTGTGGCACGGTGGCCCACGCCGACTGCACAGGGTAAGGCCCGAGAGTGGTGGGAGGGACCGGGAACCCGAGTGAGGCGAGAAAATTCAGGCCATGGGGTTCTCCCCCGGTCGGGTGGTTGAAGATGTTGAGACGCGTGTAGGCAACGCGCGCTTCGTTCACCGCGCTTGAGCCGAACGACTTAGTGAGGCCGACGTTGAAGACGGCTGAGCCAACCGTACTCCCGCCACCGAACAGAGGCGCCGTCGGGTTTAGAGACTTCGAATAGTATTTGTCATAGTAGTAGTAGCCCGACACCATACCGACGCCCGTCGTGGCGTCCAGGCGCCCGCTGCCCTTGTCGTCCCGAAGCCGGTTAGCCGCGCCCGAACTGACGAAAAAGTCGCCGCTGTTGGGTTGGGGAATGTACTGAAGAATGTTCTTGGACACCGTGGTGAAGGCCGCCGAGGGTATTTGCGCATTGGGAAAGACGCACGCCGCCGGGGTAGTGCATCCGGGAGTGTAGTAGTTCTCGCCTTGAGTGACGGTGTAACCCAACAGGCTCGAGAGGTTCGCCGCCCAGGCCGGACCTTGCACCATTCCGGTCATTTGACTGGCGAGATCCGGAGCCGAAAAGTCACCCTGACGCTCCGCCGCCGTCGGAACCAGCACCTGGCCGGAGCTCTGTCCCAGTACCTTGCGGTTTCCCTGGTAGTCGGCGAAGAAGAAGAGCCTGTTGCGCTTGATGGGGCCGCCCAGCGTGCCGCCAAACTGATTCTGCTGGTAGGGGCCTCGATTCAGGTCGTAGAAGTTGCGCGCTTCCAGGTCCGTGTTGCGCGCAAACTCAAACATGTCTCCGTGGAAATGATCGGTCCCGGACTTGGTGATCACGTTGATCTGCCCGCCGGCATAGGCGCCGTACTCGGCGTCAAAGTTGTTGGTCAGGATGCGGAACTCCGCGATCGAATCGAGGTTGGGAATGATGGCCGTGCCGGAGAATCCCGATTCCTGCACCGTGGCGCCGTCCAGCAGGAAGCCGTTCGCGGATTCGCGCATTCCGTTGACAGAGAGGTTGCCGGCATTGAGGTCGCCCGAAACTGGAGCAATGCCGAAACCGGTGGCGGTGAACTCTCCGCCCTGGCCGCCCGCCATCCCGGAGCTGACGGGTACCACCCCGGGTTGCAGGGCGAGCAGGTCCGTATACCCGCGCGTCAACAGCGGCACCGCGGTGATTTTGTTGCTGCCAATCACTTCCCCCATCTGCGTGCTCGACGTGTCCACGTGCACCGCGGTGCTGCCGACGGTGATACTCTGCGCGACTGCACCCACCTGCACCATGGCATCGACCGTCAAGGTCGCGTTGACGGTCAACACCAGCCCTGTCTCCCGAAACCCCTGGAACCCCTCCTTGCTGACGTCCACGTCGTAGGTTCCGATCGGCAGCGCCTGGAACGAGTAGAATCCCTGCGTGTCGGTCGCGAGCTTCCACTGCACGCCCGTCTGTACGTTGAGGGCCACGACCTGGGCGCCCGGAATGACCGCGCCGCTCGTGTCGCGCACGACGCCGGAAATGGTTCCTGTGACGCTGCCCCACAACAGTTGATGGCCCGCGAGGACCGAAAACGCCATGATGAGAAGGGTAGTTCGCAGATTCCCCAAAAACGAATAGCCGGCAAAGAACGACCTCGGTGTCTTTCCCGCACCTGTCGTGTACGGAATCATCTCGTCCTCCTATGCTTTTTGCCCTGATTGGGTGGAATCATCCCACCCGTTTGTTGCTAGAAGATTACCCGCCCGTTAAACTCTGCGCATTGACCCCGGATTTCTCTATCGCCACCGCTTTTGTTGCAAGGGAGAATACTCCGCCGACTGAACGGCCGCGGCATCATCCGGTCGAGATTGGGAGCCTGTTTCCCGCAGAGTCACCCTCCCCTCGTAGGGCGTTACATCTCGCCCAAGACTCACGCAGGGTCATTCTCCAGTTTGTAAATTGATAAGCTACATTTACCGCTGCCGCGACTGATTGTCAAGCATTTTTTGGACAAATTGTCTTTTTAAGTATAGCGGAGCGTTTAGCATCCAATGGCGAGGGTTAGCCGCTTGGTCGAACCGCTCCGGAAGCCGACCTCGTGTGACGGCGGTCGGGGTGCGTGAAGGAATCGGAAGCAGCCATTCCGGGGGGCGCCTTAGTACCTTCGTACCTTACCGACGTGCCATTGAACCCACTACTCGGGAAACCTAGAATCCATCCAGCGAGCAGCAGAAAACGCGGAGGAGGTCACGTTCAGTCCCATCTCGGCGGCGAGACGAGAAGATTCCATCGTTGGATTGGCCTCTCGTGGTGCCGAATGCCTTGCTGGCATCCGTCATCATCCCAGCCATGCTGCAAGGGGAACGTTGCCGATCCAAGAACTGTACGACGTTGGGCGGAAGGGCCTCCTCGCGCCATCTGGGCTCTCACTGCATCGCAGCAGGCCGCGTCGCGCCGGTGATTGCCCAACGTGCGGCAGGTACGGTGATTATGAGCATAACGGATATCGTCTTCTGGCTTCTGCATTGCCTCTTCTCCGTGCAATCGGCTCTGCTGCTTCTTTTTGCTGCACTAGCCGTTGCCTCGGGAATACAGGCACGACGACGCACGACCCAGCGGAACTCTCTCGTGGGCTTGTTTTCCAGCCTTCAAACCTTCGACCAGAGCTTCGACCAATGCGGCGACCTTGAAAAGATTGCGCAAAGCGCTCTGGACGGGACGCTGAAAGCGCTTGGCGGAAATCAAGGGCTAGTTCTCTTGGAAGGAGAATCCGGCTCAGGATCGAGCCAGATCAGTTCGTGTGGCTTGTCGCCGATTGCGTTGGAAAAGCTGTCAGCCAAGCCCATGCGGATCTACCTGGCCCTATGTCCCCAACGATGGGGAAACTTGCTGGCGTTAGCTGACTTGGGGGCGGAGGAGTTGCGGCCCGGCCCGTTTGGCCCCGAGTTTCACGAGTTCGTAAATATCATGAAGAAGGAAGGCTTGCGATCGTTGCTCGTCCTCGGTTTGGCCACACCCCGGGGCACCAACGGAACACTGGTGGCAGGACGGCGTAGGCGGCACGCCTTCAAGCCCGAGGAGCTTCGCTTAGCGGCAGTCCTAGGCAAGCAGATTAACACGGCTTTGGAAAACTGGTGGTTAGCCCGTGAACGAGGGCGGCAAGAAAAGTATTTGCGTACTCTCGATCTCGTGGGCCGGGCGATGCGCGAAAGTTTCGACCTGCACGAACAAGTGGCCATCTTGCAGCAGTACATGCAAGATTTGTTGCCGGGATGTGAATTCGCGCTCGCCGCGCAAGACTCGCCCAATGGGCGCTTTCAAACTGCCGTAGCCTTCGAGCGCTTCAGGAAGCTTGAGTCAACAGCGGGCGCAGAGGCGAGTTGGTTTGAAAATGAGGTGGTGCGGACCCGCTCCCCTCTCCTCATTGCAGAAAAATGGCAATGGGCCAGGCACCATTCGTCCTTCCCGCCAGGCTCTCCTCCCATCCTCACGTGGTGCGGTGTGCCCGTCACTTTCTCCGACGGCTCCAAGGGAGTACTGTCGGTAGCCAACTTCGAGCGGGAGCGAGCGATCACGATCAGCCAGTTAGATCTGATTTGCGTTCTCGCTCACGAGGCGGCGGGCGCTTTCGAAAATGCCCGCGCCTTCCAACGGGAGCAGCGACGCGGCAGCCATTTGGCCCTGCTCAACGAGATTGGCCGGCGGGCATCATCGGTTCTCAATTCCGAAGAGCTGCTACCGCATATATGCGTTCAGGTACGCGAGGCTTTTGGACTTGACTGGGTGCGCCTTGAGGCGTGCGACCGCCAAACCGATGAACTCGTCGTGCAAGCCGAAGCGGGCTATGGAAAGGAATTCATTGGCCGTCGCACTCCCCTGGGCAAGGGACTTTCAGGTACCGCTGCGATGCACGGGGAGCCGGTGGTAGCAAGTTGGGATCCGAGTGAGATGGAGCAGCAGAACCCCATGCTGGCGCCTGATGCGCTTTCCGCAGTCAGCCTGCCACTGGCGTACCAGAATGAGCTGTTAGGGGTCTTGACCTTGGAGAGTCGTCGAGAACAGGCCTTTTCTTCTCAGGATGTCTTGACGCTCAAGACGCTGTCCGATCAGCTCGCCATCGCCCTGCGCAATGCTCGAGCCTATCAGAATGCCGTGGAAGAAGCTATCACGGACGGTCTGACCGGCCTCAAGACCCACCGATATTTCATGGAAGCGCTCGAGCGGGAATTGGGACGCTCGCGACGTTCCGGCCGCCCTTTCGCTGTCGTCATGATGGACCTTGATCGGTTCAAGCTCGTCAACGACCAGAATGGCCACCTGGAGGGGGACCGGGTGCTCAGGCTGGTTGCCAAAGTGCTGGGCGACCAGCTTCGCGAATCCTCCGTGCTCGCCCGTTACGGCGGAGACGAGTTTTCCATGTTGATGCCCGAAACGACAGAGGAAGAAGCCCAACGAGCCGCCGAACGATTGCGCACTGTCATCGAGAAGGAGCCCTTGCTGGCAACTCGCCATGTGACGGCCAGTTTTGGCATCGCCGTTTACCCTCAACACGGGGCCACATACCAAGCGATCCTCCAGGTGGCGGACATGGGCATGTACGTCGCCAAGCACGCGCAAGGCAATCGGGTATGCGGGGCGATGCCGGTTCCTCACTATGCCCAGGTTGAGGCGTATCTCGACGTCGAGTTTCGGCGGAAGTTTTCCACCGGGCCGGCGGCTTTTAACGAGATCCTCCAGCACCTCGAAAAGGCCGTCAATGCAAACGCCGAGGTCAAGGTCGTCGATGCCGTCACCTCGCTGGCACGAGCCATCGATATTTCGGACCACTACACGCGATTCCACGGCCAAGCGGTTTCACGGGTGGCGGCGCAGATTGCCCGGCAGATGGGTTTGCCGGATGAGGAATTGGCAGAAATTCGGCGGGCCGGCATCCTCCACGATATTGGCAAGATCGGTGTGCCGCACACCATTTTGTACAAGCCAGGCCCCCTCACCAAGGAAGAGTACGCCGTCATGCAGGGTCACAGTGTGAACGGCCAGAAGATTCTGGAGCCTTTGAAGGTGGCAGCCGTCCAGCGCATCGGTCTGATGGTGCGACACCACCACGAAAAGTTCGACGGCGGCGGTTATCCCGACCACTTGAAGGGTCGCGAAATCCCTCTGGGTGCCCGCATCCTGACTTTAGCGGACAGCTTTGACACAATGATCTCGGAACGCGGGTATAAGAAGGCCCGCACCCTCGAAGAGGCGATCGCGGAATTGCTTCGCTGTAGGGATACGCACTTCGACTCCGAGCTCGTGCAAGCCTTCTTAAGATCGCTCGAGACTTATGGGGACCCGCGAGGCAACACGGTTTGGGACCAAGAGGATAATTTGGCGCGTGTGGAAATAGCGGATTGGGTGTCAGAGGGAGTGCTGGCGGTCCAGCAAGCATAGCGGGCGCGGCCCATGCCGCCGCCCCGTGCCTCGAAGCCAACTAAGTTTTGCCCGACGAACCCTTGGCATGCGCCTCTAAGCTGCTCACCTCCCACCTGCCCCGGCGTGCTCCGACTCGCTCGACTTATCCAGTTCCGACGATAACCTACCTATGAGTCTAACCCCCAAATGCCCACGGTCTTTTTCCGCACCCCTTCCTGGCGCCTCTCCGCATTTTTCGCTTGACAAACCGCGGGACGTATGGTAGCCTATAGTTGTGGTCATTTTGTGGACACATTGTCGTGGGCAGGCCTCCGACCCCGAGGAAAAGCGCAATAGTCCCGGCACTGGGGAAAACCGGGATCCGAAAAAAACAAGAAATAGTACGAACGAAGCCAGTATGTTATTGAAAACAAAGAGAGGCATTTCAGAAACGAACTAAAACGAACTCAAAACGAACCCCAATTGAGTGCTCAAATGCGTGAATTAGACCCAAAATTCGAGCTTTTTGACAGCGTACGCGTCGGGGCGGGGAACTGGATCGTGGGAGATGCGGCAGGGCCCGAAATTGCTCGACTGGGGGAAACCCGGGGGACCGCGAGAGAATTCAAGAATACCGGGAACAAAGCCAAGAAGTTGCTGAAAACAAAGGACATCACTTTTTTGAATGCTGCAAATCAG
>Ga0116223_10003411_pt1 | contig 14278 bp, 13 predicted proteins | sample Sb_taG_3_FD_90092 | JGI IMG/M metagenome (GOLD analysis project Ga0116223, IMG submission 90092) | Peat soil microbial communities from Weissenstadt, Germany - Sb_50d_a_PC metaG | ecosystem: Environmental > Terrestrial > Soil > Wetlands > Peat | place: Germany: Weissenstadt | collected 2010-09-21 | reverse complement strand
AGGGGCTGGCCAAGGCCACCGGCACCGGTAAGCCACCAACCGTCGCAACATTCCGTCAAAACGCAGATGGACTGCTGCAGTTCTGGCACAGCTGGGCCGCGTCGAATGTTCGCGGGCCCTGAGCTGCAGTTTGCTCAACGTCTGCTTTGCACCCCGAACGCGACCAATCGCAGTGGGACCAACCTTTGGAGGAGGGAATCCCTACGAACTCTACCGTCAGGAATACTCGTCGAGCGCTGGGCGCATGTCATCCGCGACGATCCTTATTTTCAACCGGCGCTTTCGCTCTATGCCACATCCACATGATGTGGAATTGGCCGAAAGCTTTCACGGCCGGCCGAATGGACAACCTCCTCAAAGTTCACGTCCGAGAGCGCGAACGCGATTAGACCAAAGCCACCGCCCTTTAGTCCGGCTCTACCTCGCAAGTTCCTCTACGAGATCGCGCACCAGTCCGCTCAGCAGATCGAGCTTGTATCCCGTCATCGGTAGAGGCTTTGCGCCAGTAGTGGCCTTCCTTGCGGCTTCGGCAATCGTCGCCGCGTTGGCGGGTTTGCCCTCGAGCGCCGCTTCGGAAGCTAAAAGGCGAAGCGGCACTGCCGCGATTCCGCCGGCAGCCAAACGGACGAACTTGAAGACGCCGTCCGCGACCACCGCGCGGGCGCAGAGTTCGACAAGCGGCCATTCGGCATAGGTGCGGCTGGTCGCGCGCTTGTAGAGCGCGCGCTCGCCGCCAAGCGGGACCCCGAGCATGATTTGCTTGATCATCTCGCTCGCGCCAAGTGCGTGATCCGCCCGCCCGTTGCTGCCGTCGCCGAGCAGCTCCCCGATCGAAAGACCGCTGCGGAGGTTGGTGACGATTTTCGCGTCATAGGCGAGCAGCGCTGCCGCCATGGTTGAGGGATGCGGCGCGACGCAGGGGCCAAGGTCGAACGCCACGCCGTAGAGGTGATTGCCCGATCGGGCCGGGCAATTGGAACCGCCTTTCTTCAGGCAGTCGATATGCACTTTGCGGAAATACCAGCAGCGCGAGCGTTGCGCGAGGTTGCCGCCAAGGGTCGCGAGATGCCGGATTTGCGGCGTCGCCAAGCCTCGCGCGCTTGCCGCCACGCCGGGATAGGCATCCTTGATGCGGGTGTCATCCGCAATTCTTGCAATCGTCGCCAATGCGCCGATGGTTGCGGCGCCATCCGCGGCCCACACAATTGAAGCATCACCCGTCGCCGCAATATCGATCAGCTGGCCCCTCGAGACGCCGCTGCGCCGGCGTTCTGAGAGATCGGTGCCGGCCGCCCGGAATTCCGGCATGACTTGCGCGGTCATCGTTGCGGTGCTCATGCGGCGTTTCTCCCTTTCAGTGCCGCGACGATGCGATCAGGCCGAATCGGGATTTCAGTTGGGCGAACTCCGATCGCGTTGCGGATGGCGTTGGCGATCGCCGGCGATGTTGGAATGGTCGCGACCTCGCCGACGCCGACGCTGCCGCCCGGCACGTGGTCAAAACCCGCTTCGTCGAAATGCACTTCGCAGCGCGGCATGTCAGCGATCCCGGGAATGCGGTAGTCCTCCATGTTGCTCGACAACACTTGGCCGGTCAGGGGATCGATCTCGCGCGCTTCATAAAGCGCGTAGCCGATGCCTTGAATGACCGAGCCCACCGCCTGGCTGTCCGCGAGGACACGCGCGGCAAGCTTTCCGATGCAAAGCCCGGTATACGCGTTGAGCACGCGCGCATGCCCAAGCCAGGTGTCGACTTCTACTTCCATCACCTGCACCGAACTCGGGACGCCCGCGCCGACCACGATGCCGTTGAAGGTACGCAGCATCCAGCCAAATATCATGCCCATAAGGCCCGCTTGCTTCAGCGGCGAAGAGATGCCGATAGCGGGCCGGTTGTCCTTCGGCCGCTCTGCGGACACCACAATATCGGAAGATGCGGCGATCAAGTCGCGCCACGGCGCATTGGAGCCCGCAAGCGGCGGCCGCGTGGCAGATTTTTCGATCGCAGCTTTCAGCTTCGCGATCGCCGCCAGCGTCGGCGGCACGATCGAGGCGGTGACGCGGCTGCCGCCCGAGCCCGGTCCTTTCGGCAAGCTCGAATCGCCGATGCGCACCTCGATGTCCGCCGGCTCGAGATCGAACGCCTTCGCAACCGTATTGGCGATCACGCTGCGCGTGCCGGTGCCGATATCCTGCACAGCGGTCTTTGCGACAATGCGGCCGCCGGTGATGGCGAGTTCGATACTGGATCCGGGCTGCCAGAAATAGAGCCAGTATCCAGCGGCAACGCCGACGCCGCGCCGGTAGCGGCCGCTTTGTGTCGCGACCTCCTTGCGGTTGCGCCAGAGGTCGAGGCTTTCTGCCCAATCGTAAAGCCGTTGCCGGTTGGGATCAGGGTCCCAGCGCTTGCGTAAGCTGATCGGATCGACTTTGAGCCGCAGGGCGGCCTCATCGACCGCCTGTTCCAGCGCGAAGGCCATCGGCGGACCGCCGGGACCGCGGAACGGCGCGCCGGGCGGCAGGTTGCTGATGACGTCGAAATCGACGAGCTCCTTTGCTTCGGCCGGATAAATCAGCCGTGCCAGCGCGGCGATGGTCGAGTTCGTCGCCGCCCCGGTGTCGGCGTGGGCGGTCAGTGACAGCGCTTTGAGATCGCCTTGCGCGGAGGGCAGGAGCCCGACCTTGATTTCCGCGGCCGGCCGATAGCCGGTGACGGACAGCTCTTCCTCACGGTCGAATGCGACCTTGACTGGCGCGTTCGCGGCGCGCGCAAGCTCGATTGCTGTGATGGTCTCGGTGCCGACGCTGCCCTTGGAGCCAAAGCCGCCGCCGACATGATCGGCGATCACCCGCACCTTGTCGTGCGTGAGCTTGTAGCGCTTGCAGAGCTTCTCCATCACCTCGTGGACGGCTTGCGTCGAGACATGGACGGTCAGGCGGTCGCCGTCAAAACGCGCCACCGCAGCGTGCGGTTCGAGGCACGCGTGCGACTGCGTCGCGACGCGGAAGGTTTCTTCCACGAGCAGCGGATCGCGCTTTTCGCGCGCCGCAGTAAGCCAGACCTTGGCGCGCTTGCCCTTCTGCGAGAAGGCCGCCGACGGCCCGCGCACATTGCCTTTCCACGGCGCTGGAGAGCCACCCCCTTCGGAGACGTTGCCGGCGTATTTGCGATCGGCCTTGGCAAAGACAACCGGCGCGTCCGCGCGTCGGGCGGCATCGAGCCCGATCGCCGCAGGCCGGGGTTCGGCCTCAAATCTTATCGCGGCGATAGCGGCCAGAGCCGTCCGGCGGTCTTTCGCGGCCACGGCCGCAATCGGTGCGCCGACGTAACGCACGATGCTGTCGTCGGCAAGCAGCGAGATCGCTGCCGCGACACCGGGCAGGGCGCGCGCAGGCGAAAGATCAAGCCCTGTGATTCTCGCGTGCGCGGCAGAAGAGCGCAGGATGACGCCTTCGAGCTGTTCGTGATGGCGGATGTCGACGGTGTAGCGCGCTGCACCCGTGACCTTGTCCCGCGCCTCCATGCGCGGTGAAGTGACATTGTCGCCGTCGAAGCGCCCTGCACAGGCGTCCGCCACCGCACGAAATATGTTTTCATAGGCGCCGCAGCGGCAGAGATGTCCTGACAGGGCGGCTGCGATCTCCTCGCGTGACGGCGTCGCCGCGCCCTTGACTGCGCGCCAGCGATCGTGGAACGCAGCGGCTTCTACGATGAATCCAGGCGTGCAAAATCCGCACTGGAGTGCATCGTGTGCCATGAAGGCCTTCTGGATTGCGTGCAGCTTTGCGCCGCCGATTGCCTCGACCGTGGTCAGTGTCTTGGCCGCCGCCGCCTGCGCTGGCAGCAAACAGCTTATGACCGGGGTGCCGTCGAGCAACACCGTGCATGCCCCGCACACGCCGGAACCGCACGCGAGCTTGGTTCCGGTCAGGGCTAGCTGATCGCGGATCACGTCGACGAGAAGAACGTCCCCGTCGTCGGGAAGCGGCTTGGACTGGCCGTTGATCGTCATGGTGCTCATTTGCGATCTCCCGATCTGCGCATGGACTTCCTCGCTGCAGCCGCCTTTGCTGGCGACGCGATTGCACCGAAAGAAATGTCAAATGATAAGATTATGAGGCGGTGCGGATCCTTTTTATGGTCATTTGCGACGAAGTGCGCTGCTGCAGCACTTTAGCGGCAACGCGTGGCATCGATAGCGATCCTTATGAGCTCTACCGGAAGGAGCGGGAGTATTTTGTCGAGCGCTGGCCAAATGTCATCCGCGACGATCCCTACTTCCATCCGGCGTTATCGCTTTACGTGCGATGTTGAATTGGCCTAAAGCCCCAGGACGTGAACTCAAAAAAATCCGGCTCTCTAAGCGTGGCGTTACGTCCGCTTCAGTCGGAAAGCGACGCAGTTTTAGTTTGGCAACGAACTGAGCTACGGGCCAAACGCGGACATCGAGCTTTCGACAAGGTGACCCTCGCAATATTTTACGGCGTCACCTTGAACACAATGCCGTCGTTACCGGCGCCGCCTTTGGCGGTGGTGCCATAGAGCTTGCCGCCGACATTGATCAGGCCCGCCTCGGGATTGGCACCATCGCTGCCGCCCTGGAAGGAATACAGCACCGTCTCGGCACCCGCCGTTGTTATCGTGAACACCGTGCCGCAGCTGGTGATACCGTCGTTATTGCAGTTCGCAGTGCCGCCGCCATATTGGGTGGTGCCATAGAGTGTGCCTCTGACGTCGATCAGGCCTGCCAAGGGATTGGCCCCGTCGTTGCCGGTCCGAAACGAATACAGCACCGTCTCGGCACACGCCGTTGTTATCTTGAACACCGTACCGTTGCGGTCTGCAACGCCGAAGAAGGTGGTGCCGTAGAGCGTGCTTGCGACATGGATCAGGCCCGCCCTCGGAATGGCCCCATCGCTGCCGTGCTGGAAGGAATACAGCACCGTCTCGGCGCCCGTCGTGGTTATCGTGAACACCGTGCCCTGGCCATTGCCGCCAATTTGGGTGGTGCCGTAGAGTGTGCCTCCCACGTTGATCAGGCCCGCTTGCGGATTGGCCCCATCGCTGCCGCCATGGAAGGAATGCAGCACGGTCTCGCCGCCCCCTGTTGTAACCTTGAACACCGTGCCGCAGCCGCCATTGCCTCCAGTGCAGCTCCCGGTGCCCCCGTAGACGGTCGTGCCGTAGAGCGTGCCTGCCACGTCGATCAGGCTACCCGCCCCGGGATTTTGCCCATCGCTGCCACCCTTGAAGGAATACAGCACCTTTTCGACGCCCGCCGTTGTTATCTTGTACACCGTGCCGCAACCGAGAAAACCATCGCTATTGCAGCTCCCGGTACCGCCGAAATAGGTGGTGCCGTAGAGCGTGCCTCCGACGTTGATCAGGCCCGCTTGCGGATAGGCCCCATCGTGGCCGCTGCCAAAGGAATGCAGCACCTTCACGACACCGTTCTCTGTCATCTTGAACACCGTGCCGCGGTTGTGTGCGCCGCCGTAGAAGGTGGTGCCGTAGAACGTGCCGCCCGCGTTGATCAGCCCCGCCTCGGGGGTGCCCCCGTCGTTGGGAGAACCCTGGAAGGAATGCACGACATCCTTGCTCGCGGCGCGGGCCGGCAAAGCAAGCAAGCCCATCGAGAGGCTGCCGGCCAGAATGATCTTCAGCACCCGTATGAAAAACATGGATAGCCCCCACTGATCCCTTGCATCGGCATGATTTCGCGAGCTGAGTTTAATGTTTGGTGGCGGGTCGTGTCTATCGAGGCGCGACGCGCCAAAATTGGTTGTTATCGACCGCTCGGTGCAAGCTTTTTACGGCTTCAGCTTGAACACCGTGCCGTTGTTAGATTTGCCGCCGATTACCGTTGTGCCATAAAGCACGCCTCCGACGTTGATCAGGCCCGCCTGCGGATTGGACCCGTCGTTGGGAGCGCCCTTGAAGGAATGCACGCCATTTGCGCCACCGAACTCGGTGGTGCCGTAGAGTGTGCCTCCTACGTCGACGAGGCCCGCATAATAGGGACTGGACCCGTCATTGGGGGGACCTTGGAAGGAATGCACAACGGCTTCGCTTGCGGCGCGAGCCGGCGGGGCGAGCAACCCCGTCGAGAGGCTGCCAGCCAGAATGATATTCAGTACCCGTAGGGAAAACATGGATAGCCCCCACTGACGCGAAACACGTTTCAGCCGGCTCGCTTCGCGCGGAACGACCAGGTGCCAGACCCGCCGCCCCGAAGTACTGATGATTCACGCCTTCCAATAAAGCGTGAGTGCGTACCCTAGCCAGGCACTTTTTTGGTCGTTGACCCCGGCGGAGGGGAGGGCAGTGGACGGTACGGTCCCGTAGGAACTGTCCTTCCCGGACCGTTGACTTCCGGGGGAAATTTTGGCGGCTGCGGCGGAAAGCCTCCGCCGCTGACACTGTGACTACCAGTAGTAGATGACCGCACTCGTGCTGACCCGGGGGAGGAGGGCGGCGACGACTCGGCGGCCGGCTTGGGATCGCCGCCTTTGCTCGTGGCTTGGTCTTCCGTCAGCACAAAATCTTCCGCATCGGCCGCGCGGCCTGCTGCCGCCGCCGAATAGCCAACGTCAGCGGCGGACAAGGCCGCTGGCTGCAACATTCGATTTGGAATACCCGCAGCGCACGCGGGGTGAGATAGCTGACACCCCACGCCGACGAGCACAACGGACGAGAATGACAACGACTTCGCAACAATCTGAAGTGATGTCATATCGTCTCTCCAATTCCTTCGTGAGTCCGACCTCAACCACAACCGCCCTTCCGCCCGAATTGGACATAGCGAACATCGACCTGCGTTCCGCTCTGACCCGCACTTGGTTTGTCGAGTCCGTAGCCGAACGCGTCGAAGAACGCGCCGTGCAAATCATGTGTATTAGGATCCTGCCTGATCGTCACATAATCACCGTACCGCGTCGTCCCGACGTTACTGTTCGTGGTGATATAGGCTATATAGTCGCCCCAGAAGCCCACCAGGTGATTTTCGAAATTGCCGCCGCCTCCGCCCTCCAGAGAAAATCCAACCTCTTTAGTGCAGGCATTGGTCGCTAGCGCCGGATATGCGTAAGCGTAACTAGAATTCCAGATCTGCACCTGCTGGACGAGGGCAAAGCTGCTTGCGTCGAGGGTGACCATCTCCACGTGAGGCTGCGAGAAATTGCTGTTGGTCCCCGCACTCCAGGCGAACCATAGGCCGTCCGCGGTAGTTCCAGGAGGTCCGGGTGCCCGCGTGGCACCGATGACGCTGCTGCCAGGAAAGCCCGCAAGCTTGGACAGAAAGTCTTGGCCGCCGGCCGTAGCGGAAATACCGGTATTCGACCAACTGCCGACGTTGACGTTCCTCCAGAAGTAATTTGTGGAGCTGTCAGGCCAATTAAAGATCAGCATCTGGCTGGTAGTGTTCTGGCCCGCCCAGAAGGCCGAGCTCCCGGAATTCTGCATAACGTGTCCCCCATACGCCGGCCCACCGTTTGAGGGATTCGTCCATTCGACGGTGATGTTGCCGCCGGCCGCGATCTCCTTCAGTGCGATGCGGGCGACCATCAGGCCAACCCCTATTTCGTCAAAGCTCAAGTAAAGGTAGTTCTCTCCCACGGACATGTCTGGGTAATCTACAACGCCAGTAAGGCCGAAAAATCCCGTCGTGAGATTCCAATAGGTCCAGCTCGTGCCGCCGCTCGATTTGACGGTGGCCGGGCTTGCAGCGGCAAGCCTGTAGCCTGTGCTGCCATTTGTTCCCGCCACGACGCTTCCTTGCAGAAGCCAGATGAAACGGTCGATGCCGGATGCATACTGGACGATCTGGTCGCAGCAAAAGCCGATCGGATCGGTGGAGCCGCTGGGGAAAATCGTCGTCGGATCAAGCGACTTGAAAATGCCACCCCCGTTGATCGAATAGGCCGCAACAAGGTTTGCCGTGGAAAAGATGATGCCCGCGCCGTTTGACGCGCCACTCGGCTCCGCGATCGTAACGACTATGCCAGGAGTGCTACAGCACGGTCCCGTGGTCAGTTTCAACGGATCGTCCACGTTGATCAACGCGACACCCGGGTGGTCTGCACCGCCAGCGCCAATTTTAATACTCTCTTGCATTGTCGCCGTTCTTGTTGGCGTGGTCGGTATGAACGGCCCAGTCGGAACTGGAGGTCCGAACTCATTGGCGTCGCCAAAGTTCTGCAGCATAATGTGCGGGAATTTGCCACCCTGGACGCGATTGGGGTGCGCAGTTTTCATCTTCCGGATTGCCTCGCCGGGAGCAACGGGAGGCACGACAATTTTGGTAGACACTGTGAATTGGCTGGTAGCGCCCCTGACGCTGCCAAGCCGGTAGTTGCCGTGCACCTTTAAGACGTATTTCTCGCCGGGCATTAAGCCGGCGCTGCCGAAACTCAGCTGAATTACTGCGTTCTGGTTGGCGTCAACTGTACCCACTGAAATGGGGAGGGTGGTGTTGAGCGTCGCGGGAGTGAGTGTGATGGAAAGAATATCGACGGCGAATGCATTCTTTGTGCCTTCATTGACCAAACGGGTGGCAACAAGCAGGTTTCCGCCGACCGCGCCCAGACCGGTTGGCCCCAGCGAAAAGGGTTCCGAGTAAGCGGCAGACGTAAGCACACCGCTCAGAAAGAGAATTCCGATGGCCCGGATCAGTAATGCTCGCAAACTGAAGCGGTGGCGTTTTGGCATTTGCTTGTCTCCCTGTGATTGGCGGCAAGTGATCCGCCCACAATTGAATCTTTCTTAGGCCCCTCGAACGTTCGGACCACGGTTAAGTCAGATCGCCCAGGAGCTGCTGGTCAAGGAGGCCAGCCGCTCGGGCCTCGAAGCCGCGGGCGAGCTTGGCGGAGCCGGTATATTTAGCGAATTGACGGTACTCTGAAGCGCGGCCTGGGCGGACACCGACGCGATCAGCGCCAACGCAGGAACGATCAACGCGCGCTTGCGATAAAGACGTCAACATTGCAGCCCCCTGTCGATACCTCGAACCGATTCGAGCGAATGGAGCGAATGGAGCGAATGGATTGGTCTTCTAAAAACAGCATCTCACGTATGCCGCTTTATTACAAGGCGACGCGGGATGAGGCGCGGCGCATTGCTGCGAACGTTGCGAAGCTGCCAGAGCTACTGAAGCGGCCCCCGTCGCAGTAGCCCTCACTGCCTAAATCTATGGGCAGTGGGCTACTTTAATTGTAGCCCTACTGCCGGATTGCAGTCCCCGATATCGCACATTCGTTATTTACGACTGATATACCAGTAAAGATGAATGAATGAGCGATTCCGTTAGTTATCGGGCCATAGACAGCGTTGTAGGTGGTATCAGTAATCGTGACCGTAGTTGGAGTGTTGGAAAACGGTTGTTTGGTGTTAGGCCCCTGGTACTTTTGCAGTCCGCCGCTGCCTCCAATTGTGCCGCTTATTATGATGATGCCAGTGATTTGCGACATCGCCGATTTATGATCGAAATCGGCAAGCGCCAGCTCCGTCTGGATCAGCCCGTTTTCACAGATCGTGTTAAAATTTAAAGCGTATTTGCCGGATATCTCCGGCCCTGGACCCGCCTTAGCGGGCACCCAACTGAACGCGACAGCCACCGTGGCGTTCAGCAATATTTTCCAACGCATGAAATGCTCCTCTCGATAAATTGCTCATTGCATACGAGGCGTTAAGCGACCCCACGAAAACTCGGCCGCTTCCCACGCCTCGAACGCGTCCACAATATCACCAATTTCCAAGGGCGCGCCGTGACGCCGTCATTTAATCTGCCCACGCGGGACGAAGCGCGGCGCATGGCGGCCAACCTGGCTAACTGGCGGAGCTGACTGGTGGCGCTAGAGGCCGCGCAGCGAAACGCGGCTGACAAACCAATTTGCGGGATAAATATCGTATTGTACGTGTAGCGCCTTGTACAGGGACGTTGGAGGATGATTACCTACAAAACGATCGATGATCCCCTCGGCACAAAGGACACCGAAGCCTACGGCATCAACGACAAGTTAGGAATAGCGCGACGAGCCCATTGATGTCGAATGGCCCGCCCGCAGTCGCTGACAAGCGCGAATGTGATCCCCCAATTTCGTAATCCTGCGACGGCTGCCGCATCATTCTGTTCCTCTTTCGGACACTGCGCATTGCGTCGTCCGCTCAATCGCAAGCGCCTCAGACCGGGTACTTCCTGTGTGTTGCTTAACTCGCTGCTGCGATGCCTTGATGCCTTGACGTTTGCGGGACGCAATAAGGCGGCGCTCTGAAGCAGGCCGGCGAACCAGATTTATGATCGCGGCTGAATTAGTCCGACTGGCTCGCAATCCGTTCGAGCGATTGTTGGACGCGCTGGTCGATTCGACGCGCTGCGACCGCGCCATGCTGTTGCTGCTGACAGGCTATACGGCAACGTGGACGCTCTACGGTAGCATTGCCCGCAGCAGCCAGGATCTGACCGAGCTGATCTCTTGGTCGCGGGATCTTAGCCTCGGTTATGCCAAGCATCCGCCGCTTGCGGTTTGGTTGGTGCGACTGTGGTTCAGCGTGTTTCCGCTGACCGACTGGTCCTACTACCTGCTGGCAATGCTAATACCGACGATAGCATTGTGGATCGTCTGGCGGCCATCAGCGAACTATCTTGAGGTGGAAAAGCGCGTCGCCGCCGTTGCTCTGCTCATGCTCGTCCCATTTCCATGCGCTGAAAGTCAACGCCAGCACAGTGCTCCTTCCGACATGGGCGGCGACGACTAGCCCGGATCCGACGATTGGATAAAGGGCTTGGCATTCCGCAGAGTCGCTCATCAAAGTCGCAACGAGTTACTTCAGTAAAAAAGTTCAAATAGTGCTGCGGCAAAACAGCTTAAGAAAAACGGCACGTCCAACCGTGATCCTCAGCAGATGCTTATTTTACTGCGCACCTGGTGTGACACTGGCGCCGAACCCATCGGTAGCGAATCGTCCCTCACTGGAGGAGTAGGGCGGAATGGAAGGCGTGTTGCGATTGCATCTTCTTCGTAGCTGTGAACTTAAGGCTTATAGGATCGAATAACTCGGCCGTCGCGAGCGGGGTCGGGGGCGTAGCGGTATTCACGGTGGACGTACTCGCGCCCATGCCACCTGCGAGCAGCACTTTTCCCGATAACGTCGTGGGCGCGAGTTCGGCGAAGGCCGCTGCAGCAAAGATTGTCGCCGAATGTCCGGCACGTGCATTGACCATGCTCGCAGCACACGTCTTGCTTTTCTTGACACCGCCGACACAGGTGAAAGTCCCGGTCGCGGGATTGTAGATTTCGGCTGAATTGAGCACCCCGCTGAAGGGAACCCCTTGCAACTTGCCATTTCCCTTCCAAAAAGCTGAGCCGGTGAACCCGCCGGCGATCAGCACCGTGCCGTTCGGGAGCATCGTTGCCGAATGCATGGCCGGATTGTCGATGAGGTTGCCGGTCCTGGTGAATTGCTGCGTGGTTGGGTCGTAAAGGTAGGCAAGGTTCACCGAGTCGTCACCTGTGCCGGGCAGGGAGTTGAACCCGCCGGCGATCAGGACCTTGCCGGTTCCGAGAAGCGTCGCCGTGTGCCCCGCAACGAGGCCGGGCGGCAACTGGCCCGTGGTGGCCGTGAACGTCCCATTTGTCGGGTCGTAGATTTCAGCGGTGCCAAAGATATCGCTCTTGGCGTCGTTGATTCCGCCTACGATCAGGACCGTGCCGTCGCTGAGCAGAGTTGCGGTATGCATGGCGCGGCGGGTGGTCATGCTAGCGGCCAGGCTGAACTGGCCAGTCGATGGGTCATAGAGTTCGGCGCTTGCTAGTGGGTTCCCGTTCTTGTCGAACCCGCCGGCGATTAGGACCCCGCCATTTTGCAGCATCGTCGTCGTGTTGAGGAATCGGCCATCATTCAATGAACCGGTCGCCTCAAAAGTGCTGGAAGCAAATTTATACAGTTTAGCACTCTGCGGCACCGATGCTTTGAAAGTCATTAAGCCCGTAGTGGAAATCGTTGCCGTACCATTGGCGCCACCAGCGATGAGGATCTGGCCGGAACGCGCGCCGGAGGTAAACTCCACGGCCGCAAATCCGCTCGAACCACCTTCGTAGCCAGTGTTGCTGAATTTCTCGGTGACGGAGTTGAAGAATTCCAAGTTCGCAGCTTTGTTATTGGTAGTAGCGCCACCCATGATCAAAACATCACCGGGTACCAGATGGCTCGTGGTCGCCAGTTCGCCGCCGGGGGCCGAAACCGTCGGGGCGGGGGAGCAACAAGTGTAAATACCCATATACATTGTTTCGGTCTCCACGCCGCATTTCGACTGAGCTCCCGTCAACAGAACGACAGCCACAACGGAAACGAGAATTCTCAGCCGTCGGCTCTCCATAACCCGGTCCTTCGCTGACTTACGCATTCCGTTGTGAAAAAGGGCAGCCCTCCAAGGCAACATTGAAGCAGCTGAAACGACTAAAAACTGCGGCGATGTAGTAGAATTTGCCGCCGCAGCCACAAACAACTCTATTGGCATTGGAGGGAATTGCTGGTCAGAGTCAAGCGGGCCATTTGCAGACGGGCGTTCGCTGAATGTGCGCAATCTCCCGCCAACGTCTGGCACCACTTCAATTGGTTGTATTCAAGTGTGTAGTGCGGCCGGGCGATTTTCTCGTATCAGAATTTTTAACCCGGCAACGCGACAATCGCGAATGTCCCAGCAACCCCATTACCATCGAGAGGGAATGTACACATGACGTTAAAGCACGCATACGCTCTCGTGGCATTTGCATTGTGCTGTGCAAATCCCGCCTGGGCACAAGATACGGCGCGGAGTGCACTGATCCAGCACTTCGCCAACGAGGGTGCGCGCATTCGCGACGCCGCGAATGGAACCGTTATCACTCCGGCATCGAGCCTAAGCCACCCCGAGGATGTGGGCTTGCGGGCGCATACTCATACCAAGATATTTGTCCCGGCCGCGCTTCCGAGTGGACGCGTCGGTCCGAACAATTCGCCGCCCTATTCCGGCTATTTCTTCGAAACTCCCGCGTCGCTTGCCTGCGTTTATAATCTAGTGACGCCCACAAATGGCTGTAATCCGAACACGGTTATCACTAACGCCACCGGTGGCAGCAGGGCGGTTGCCATAGTCGATGCCTACAACAACCCGACCGTTCGCACGGATCTTGCCGCCTACAGCGCGCAATTCGGGCTGCCGGCTATCACGACCTCGAATTTTATCGTCTGGTACTGCAGCGCGAGGAGTGGTTGCCAGCAGACGGTGCCACCGTCGAATAACAGCGGTTGGGCACTTGAAATCTCGCTCGACGTCGAGATGGTGCACGCGCTTGCTCCGTCCGCCACAATTTACCTGGTGGAAGCCGCCTCGAACTCGAACGCCGATTTGCTGGCAGCAGTAAGTAAAGCCAGCGCACTGGTCGGGGGTGGTGGTGAGGTTTCGATGAGCTGGGGCGAAAGCGAGTTCAGCACGGAGTCCTCGTACGACACCGCGTTCGCTACGAACAACGTGGTCTATTTTGCTTCGTCGGGAGATTCTCCCGGTACTATTTGGCCGGCGGTCTCTTCCAAGGTCGTATGTGTCGGCGGCACTAGCGTCTCACGCAATTCAACGGGCGCATTCATTGGCCACTCTACCTGGGACGAAGCCGGTGGTGGGCCGAGCACCTACATCTCCCTGCCGCCGTATCAGCCCTCGGGCATCGGCAGCCAACGTGGTTGCCCGGACCTGAGTGCCGACGCCAACCCAGCGACCGGCGTTTGGGTCTATTGCTCAGCAAGCTCCTGCGGGGGGTCCGGATCGTGGTGGATCGTCGGCGGCACAAGCGTGGCGTCGCCAACCTGGGCGGCGATTGTCAATAATGCTGGCAGTTTCCGGGCGAACACGGCGGCTGAACTCACTATGATCTATGATGGGCTAGCCGAACCATCGGCATATGCAGCTCGGTGGTATGACGTAACGCAAGGTTATTGCGGCCCAGGGGTCGGTAACAGCGGCGCCAGTACGTACGTCTCAATCTGGGCTGCGCCTGGCTATGACTTTTGTACCGGCGTCGGCGCCCCCAACACGACCAAGGGAAAGTAAGGCGGTGCAGTTATTCGATGCAATAAGCGGGGCGTCGCATCGGCGATGTTTGCTCTAGGCTCGCGATCCTGATTAGAGCGGATTCCTATCAGGTGGAAGCATAGCCTGCATGGATGAAGTAGTGTGTGCATTCTCTGGCGCTGAACGCGGCAATCAGTTTGCCGATCCTGCGGCAGAGATGTGGAATGGTTCGT
>Ga0116223_10003410_pt1 | contig 14287 bp, 11 predicted proteins | sample Sb_taG_3_FD_90092 | JGI IMG/M metagenome (GOLD analysis project Ga0116223, IMG submission 90092) | Peat soil microbial communities from Weissenstadt, Germany - Sb_50d_a_PC metaG | ecosystem: Environmental > Terrestrial > Soil > Wetlands > Peat | place: Germany: Weissenstadt | collected 2010-09-21 | reverse complement strand
CCGTCTCCGCTTCGCCGGCACTCGCAGATTAACATGCACTTCTCAGAGGCCCAGCCGAAAGGGGACGTTTCTACTTTGCCGGGATGGGGACATTTCTACTTTGCCTTGACATCATGGCAAACCGCACTTGCCATCGGCGCTGACGTGCGTTAGCGTACGCCTTTCCCATATGCCTTCCTCACTCGCGCAATCCGGGCCCGCCGTGGAACGTCCGACCCGGGTGCGGCACTGGGTGATCGTCTTCGCCGCGGCGCTGGCGGTGATCACCTACATCGACCGGGTCTCCATCTCGTTTGCGGCGCCTTTCATTCGCCACGACCTGGGCCTTTCCGCCGTCCAGATGGGCTGGGCCTTCGCGGCATTTGGATGGGCCTATGCGCTGTGCGAGATTCCCGGGGGATACCTGGGAGACCGGCTGGGACCGCGGAAGGTCCTGATCCGCATCGTCCTGTGGTGGTCCGTGTTCACCGCCGCCACGGGATGGGCATGGAGCTTCACGTCGCTCACCGTCACGCGCTTCCTGTTCGGCATGGGCGAAGCCGGTTGCTTTCCCAACCTCACCAAGGCCTTCAGCGCATGGATGCCCGGCCACGAACGGGTACGCGCGCAGGGCTTCATGTGGATCAGCACCCGCTGGGGCGCGGCCCTCACGCCGCCGCTGGTGGCGCTGGTGATGCAGGTGATGGGATGGCGCCATGCCTTCGAGGTCTTCGGCTGCCTGGGCGTAATCTGGGCGGTCGCGTTTCACGGCTGGTTTCGCGACAACCCGATGGACAATCCCAAGCTGAATACCGCCGAGCGGGAACTGCTGGCGAAGGGCGCCAAGGCCGCCTCCGCGCACGGCCCTGTCCCATGGGGCAAGCTGCTCCGGTCGCGCCAGGCCTGGATGCTCTGCGGCCAGTACTTCTGCCACTCTTACGGCTGGTATTTTTATCTGACCTGGCTGCCCAGCTATCTGCGCGAGGGCCGCCATCAAGCCATCGCCTCCACGGCGCTTCTGAGCGCGCTTCCGCTGTTTCTGGCCGGCCTGGGCGACCCCGTCAGCGTGCTGGTTTCCGGCCGCCTCGCGCGCACACTCGGCATGGCGCGCGCCCGCCGCCTGTTGGCTTACGCCGGGTTCACCGGCGGGAGCGGGTTCCTGGTGCTCTCCACGCGAATCGGCGACCCGCTGACCGCCGTGTTCGCCATAGGCCTGGCGGCGTTCGCCCTGGAGCTGGTGATGCCCCTGGCCTGGGCCTCCACCATGGACGTGGGAGCACAATACGCCGGCACTGTCTCCGGCGCCATGAACATGGTGGGCAACATCGGCGGCGCGCTTTCGCCGCTGGCGATCGGGTATATGCTTGCCTGGACCAACAACAACTGGAACCTCATCTTCTACGTGTCGGCCGTCGTTCAGTTCCTGGGCATTCTGTGCTGGGTATTCCTCGACCCGGTGACGCCATTCGACGTGCAGGCGGAAGCATGAAGCAGGCGTCCATGAGTTCTTCGCCGGCGGCCGAACGTCCCACCGGAGTCCGGCATTGGGTAGTGGTGTTTGCGGCGGCGCTGGCGGTGATCACCTACATGGACCGCGTCTCGATTTCGTTCGCCGCCCCTGCCATCCGCCACGATTTGAGGCTCACCGAAGTGCAGATGGGCTGGGTGTTCACCGCATTCGGATGGGCCTACGCCCTGTTTGAAATCCCCGGCGGATTCCTGGGCGATTGGATGGGCCCGCGCAGGGTGCTCATCCGCATCGTGTTGTGGTGGTCCTGCTTCACCGCAGCGACGGGATGGGCGTGGAGCTTTGTTTCACTGACAGCGACGCGCTTCCTGTTCGGTGCGGGCGAGGCCGGCTGCTTTCCCAACCTCGCCAAGGCCTTCACTACCTGGCTCCCCGATACCGAGCGCGAGCGTGCCCAGGGAATCCTGTGGTTCAGCGCGCGATGGGGCGGCGCGCTCACCCCCCTGCTGGTGGCAGCCATCATGGGCGCGATAGGCTGGCGGCATTCTTTCGAGATCTTCGGCCTGGTGGGCGTGGTCTGGGCGCTGCTTTTTTTCCTCTGGTACCGCGACAATCCGCTCGAGAATCCCAAGCTGAACGCCGCCGAGCGGGAGTTGCTGAAACACAGCTCGCAGATGGCCTCCGGACACGGCGACGTGCCGTGGAGCCGGCTGGTGCGCTCGCGCCAGGTGTGGATGCTGTGCGCCCCGTACTTCTGCATGAACTACGGCTGGTATTTCTACGTGACCTGGCTGCCCAGTTATCTGCGTGAGGCGCGCCACCTGACGATCAATTCTTCGGCCTGGCTGAGCGTGCTGCCGCTGCTCTGCGGCGGTCTCGGCAATCCGGCCTGCGTGCTGCTCTCGCGCCTGGTGGTGCGCAAGACCGGCAATGTGGCCTTCTCGCGGCGGCTCATGGCCTACCTGGGGTTCGCCGGCGCCTCGGCCTTCCTGGCATTCTCCACCCTGGTTCACGATCCGCTGCTCGCCATGCTGGCCATCGGGATGGCCAGCTTCTCCAACGACCTGGTGATGCCCGGGGCGTGGGCGGCGGTGATGGACGTGGGCGGCAAGTACGCCGGCACGCTCTCCGGGACCATGAACATGTGCGGCAATATCGGCGGCGCCCTGTCGCCCTTGGCGATCGGCTACATGCTCTCGTGGACCCACAATTGGAATCTCACGTTTTACATTTCCGCGGCGGTCTACAGCATGGGAATCCTCTTCTGGGCGCTGCTGGACCCCGTGACGCCGCTCGATTCCCGTGGCTCAGTCTCAGAGGCTGTAATGTAAGGGGCCACGAATGAACACGAATGAACACGAATGAACACGAACCAGATGCGTTGCTTTCATTCGTGTTCATTCGTGTTCATTCGTGGCTAAATATTTCTGCACGCGTTCTCAGACTACTGGTACCAGATCTGCGGAGGCATCGGACGAAGCTGGTAGTGCGACTGAAGGAAGGCCACGATATCCGTCAACTGCCGCACCGTCATGCGGTCGGCATAACCCGGCATCCGTGCCTGGCCGGCGTTCGTCACCTGCGCTCTGGCAGACTTGACACGGGAAGAGGGATCGAGCAAGTGCGCCACAACGTAGGCGTCGGTCATCTTGCGATCCACCACTCCTCCTAGAACAACTGGACCGCGATCGGACTTCGGCAGGCTCGCACCGGTGACCTGATGGCAGGCATGGCAGCCAAGCTCTACGAAGGCGGCCCTGCCTCGTTCGGCGTCGCCATCCCCTGGAAGGTGAAAGGCGGCGGCGGAGTAGCGCGCATTGCAGGCCACGGAGGCCAGCAGGGGCAAAAGCGCCAGTAGTTTCGCGGGCTGGAAGCGGGTGCGACGGCGGTGGATCATGGCGGAAAAGGGACCTCCTGATCCCATTCTACGCCAAAATCGGTAAAATTTGTCTGAATATCGGAATCGCCTATTTCCGTGCCGCGTAAGTCTTGGTGAAGTTGTTGCGGGTATTGGTCACGATGAACGTTCCGTCCGTCTCCGCGGACACCTTGATCCAGAATGCCGGGCCCGTGTGACCTCCCCGGCCTCCGCCGCCGCCGGTCCGGCCGCCTGGTCCAGCAGTGTTCGGTGCGCCGGCCGCGGCCCCCTGCGGCGGCGGTCCACCTGCCCCTGGGCCGCCAGGCCCGCGGCCCTGTCCAAATGTGGGCCGGGGATTGAGCAGCACATCCGCCACGGTCGCATTGTCCTCCACGTTGGCGATGAAGAGCCCTGGGGAGTTTTGCTCCAGGCCGGCGGCGTATGCCCAGTGGAGTTGCCAGATGTCTTCGAGCCCCGGCGAGGTGTGCAGGATCTGCATGGTTTGAATAGCGCCGCCTTTGCGCGTGCTGTTGTGCATGACCGCCACCCGCGGATGCAAGCCGTGTACCAGCGCGGCCGAGCCGGACTGGTCGATGCCGTGATGCGAGGTGAGGTAAAGATCCACCGTCCCGATGGGGTTGTTCGGGCACATCAATTCCTGTTCCTTATTCCAGGTGAAGTCGCCCAGATTGACGGTACGGAACTTGCCGTATGTGAACACGACCCCCACCGACATGGGGTTATCCGGGTCTACGCGCGACTCGTCCCGCGGCGCAAATCCGGCACAGGCCGGATTGGGTTTGCCGCCCCCGGGAAGCGGCGTCTTCAGCACCTCGCCGTTGGACGTAACCACCGCCACCGTCACACCGGCGAACGGGATCTTATCGCCGGGCTTCGCCACCGTGTGTTTGACCTTGCTGTTCATCTCCGCGTACATCTTCTGGAATCCGGGCACCTGCTCCTTCGGCTCCGAGGTAGGGCCATGATCGATGAAATGCAGGATGGGAATCCGCGTCGCCAATTCCTGCAGGCCGCCCACATGGTCGCTGTGGTAGTGGGTCAGTATGAGGTGGTCGATCTGCTTCACGCCGGCGGCTTGAATGACAGCCATGATGCGGTCCGCATCGCGGCCGCCGGGGCTGCCGGTATCCATGAGGAGCGACTCCCCGGACGGGGAAACATACAGCGTAGCGTGCCCGCCCTCGGTGTCGATGAAATACATGTCCAGCGTCTTCGATGACCCGCTCTGTGCGCTGCCCGCCGCGGCCAGGGCGAGAGCCAGCAGGAACGCGAATGTGGTGCGCATTTCGGCACTCCTTCTATCCGATCGGCTGATCTTGGACGCTGGATCGGAACTCCTATTTTAGACTCCCGAGTCGTGTTTCGTGTACCCCCGTCCGCCAGACTGTGCTTAACCGATGTGGGGGAACCTGGCTCGGCGAACCGCTCCGGCGCCGCCAAACACGGTTTTCTCAGCGCGCTCCGCTTCCTCAGCGCTCTCAGGTTTTGACTTTGCTTTTCTCCGCGTCTTCCTCCGCGTGCTCCGCGCCGGGGTACCCTCTGGGTCCTCAAGGACACGATCTCCCTTGGTTCCGGCTCGTCCTGGTTAGGGAGCGGGTTTCCTGGACTGGATCTCGAAATCCCCACATCGGCTCAGCACCCGTCCGCCGGGCTTTCCTCCCGCAAGTTGCATTAAGAGCTTGAATTGGGCCGGGGAAGGGCGCAAAATCGTAGTGGCTGGTCTTCGCTTGACACCACCCGGGTCACCCGAGTGGCGGGGAACACGAAGTCGCGACCACTACACACCAAAGGAGAAGATCGTGACCGATTATTCGGTATCTCGCCGATTATTCCTGGCAGCCGCGGCTGCGGCTCCGGCGGCGCCCATGCCACTTACCTCGGACCGAATTGCCATATTCAGCCCGCCACCCGAGCGCATCCGAATCGTGACGGCAACCGCCTCATCCGTAGTCCCGCCTCCCAGGTACACGGCGGAGGAGGTCAAGCAGATCCAGTCCCAGGGCAAAAACGTTCAGCTTACGATACCCGCCAACGCCGGCGAATTGAACCAGGCGCTGCCCGAGGCCGATGTGGTTTTCGGAGCGATCAACGCGGAGATGCTGGCGAAGGCCAGGAACCTGCGGTGGATGCAGGCTACCGAAGCGGGCATGGAGCGGGTGCTGTTTCCGGAGCTGATCAAGAGCGGCGTGGTGGTGACTAACATGGCGCGGATCTTCGCGCCGGCCATCTCGGAGACGGCCATCGGGATGCTCTTGTGTCTGACCCGCGGGCTCAATAAGTATTACTTTCCGCAGTTCCAGCAGCGCACGTGGAAGGTTGAGCGGAACCTGGTGGAGGTGGACGGCATGACCATGGGGATTGTCGGCCTGGGCGGCATTGGGCAGGCCACGGCGATGCGCGCCCACTATGGCTTCGACATGCGGATCCTGGCCACCGATGCGAAGCCCATGGCGACGCCCATCTTTGTGGAGACGCTCCGCGAGCCGGGGTGGCTGATGGAGATGGTCCCACAGGTGGACGTACTGGTCAGCGCGGCGCCGGCCACCAGGGAAACCGAAGGGATGTTCAACCAGAAGGTCTTCCGGGCGATGAAGAAGACGGCGTACTTCCTCAACCTCTCACGGGGAGCGCTGGTGGACGAGAACGCGCTGGTGATGGCGCTGAAGGAAGGCTGGATCGCGGGTGCCGGTCTGGACCCGGCACGCACCGAGCCGTTGCCCTCCAGCCATCCGTACTGGGATTGCCCGAACCTGATCATCACCTGCCATAGCGCCGGATTCGCGCCGCAGCGTCAGATCCGCCTGGTGGGGCTGCTGGCCGACAACGTGCGGCGTTACGCGAGCGGCCTGCCGCTGATGAACGTGGTGGACAAACAGCGCGGTTACTGACCAGCCACCTGCGCGTCCAGGAACCCCTGGACAACCCACTGATGCTGGACTGTTTGTGGGGCAGCCAATCTTGGCTGCCGCCGGCTTCAGCCGGCGCTCCGCAACCCGCGAGGTCTCTGCCACCAGGGACGTTCCCAAAGGGATCGTCCGCCGCTCGTGTCGACGCCTGTTCGGCGCCTGGAAAATACGTTGGCGTATTTATGAAACGCACGTACTAACCGCAGGATGCGGAGAAGGCCGATGGGAATCCGGAGGACCAGGGCATAGGCAAAATAAGCCCGCATGACGGCGGCCGTGCGCGATCCCAACGCGGGCTCCTGATTGTCCGCAGCCTTCCCAGAACTGCGGGACCACATTAGCCTCATTGGCCGCATCCCATGCCTTGACACGCTAGGCACGTTGGCATATCTTATACACAGTATGCCTAGGCACAGCGATCCTGCCCCCTCCCGCGATGCGGCCCTGCTTCAGGGCACGCTGGACCTGCTGATCCTCCGCATCGTGGCTCTCGAACCGCTGCACGGTTACGGCATCGTCCGCCGCATCGAACAGATGTCCGGTGAGGCACTGCAAATCCGGCAAGGCTCGCTCTATCCCGCTTTGTACCGCATGGAACAACGCGGCCTGCTCACCGCCGGCTGGAAAACAAACGACTCGGGCAAAGAAGCCAAGTACTACCGGCTCACCAAAGCGGGCCGCCAAGCGCTTGCGGAGGAAACCGAAGGCTGGAAACGCTTGCGTACCGCGATTGACCTCGTCCTGGAAGGCCATCTGCCGGGGTACGAAGAGGTGTAGCGCATGTCCAAACGCCATAAATTCGAAACCGGCATGTCCCGTGAGATCGAATCCCACCTGGAGCAGGCCACACAGGACTACATCGCGCGCGGCCTGCCTCCGGAAGAAGCCCGCCTGCGCGCACGCCGTGAGTTCGGACCCATCGATCTCGCCAAGGAAGAACTTCGCGACACGCGGCGTCTCCGCTGGTTCGCCGATTTCCTGCGGGATGCGCGGTTCACACTGCGCACCTGGCGGCGCAATCCCGCGTTTGCCGCCGGCGTCGTGGCCGTTCTGGCCCTGGGGATGGGATCCGCCACGGCGCTGTTCTCGGTTTTGGACCGCATCCTGTTCCGGCCTCTTCCGTACGCGGATCCGGATCGTCTGGTCTCCTTTGGCGAGGTGATCCCCACCGCCGGGGTAGTTTCCCCGCTCGAGATGATGCGCGATCGCGCCTATTTCCAATTCTGGAAGCCCGCGCCGGAACCCTTCCAATCCGTCACCAGTATCCTGGGCCGCGGCGCGCCCTGCGACCTGACCGAAGAGCGGCCGGAACGGTTGAGCTGCGCGCGCGTTGAGTCGAACTTCTTCGACGTGCTCGGCGTACCCGTCTTGCTGGGACGCAATTTCACCGCGGAAGAGGATCGCAAGGGAGCGCCGCCGGCCGCCATTATCACCCATGCCCTGTGGCAACGGCGTTTCGGCGGGGATCCGGCTGCCGCGGGCAAGATGCTGCAGATCGATGGCAATCCCGTGCGCGTCGTGGGCGTACTGCCGCCTGGCTTCGAATCCCCGATCGGGGAACCGGACTTGTTCCTGCCGCAACAGTTGCGCCCCTTCGATCCAAACCAGAACTCCACCAGGTTCTTCACCACGGTCGGACGCCTGAAGCCGGGCGTCACAGCGCCACAAGCCACCGCCGCGATTGCTCCCTTGATCGACGCCGGCGCCGAACTTGTCCCTCAGTTCGGGGGACCCATCAAGGCGCGCGTTCGAAACTTGCGCGATCTACAGGTCGGCGATGCGTCCCGAACGGCCTGGCTGGTCCTCGCCGCCAGCGGCGTGTTCCTGCTGATGGTGTGCGTAAACGCCACCGGGCTGCTGCTGGCGCGCATTGCCGCGCGCTCGCGCGAATTTGAAATGCGCGCCGCCTTGGGCGCCGGCAGGGCGAGGCTGGCCCGGCTGGCATTCGCCGAGAGTATCCTGTTTGCGATCTCCGCCGGAGGATTGGGGGTATGCTTCTCCCGGGGCCTGCTCGAGGTTTTCCTGCGCCTCGCGCCCAAGAGCATCCCTGAGATCGAGCATGCTTCACTGGATCTCAGAGTATTCGCCGTCGCAGCAGTGCTCTCTCTCGTCTGCGGCGTGGCCATCGGCCTGTGGCCCGCCCTATCGAGTTGGCGCGCGGGATCCATCGGCGCCGGTTCGCGCAGTACCGCCGGGTTGAGGCCGCGCGCCCGCTTCGTGCTGATCTCGACCCAAATCGCACTCACCGTTGCGCTGCTCGGCAGTTCCGGGCTCTTGCTGCACAGCTTGTTGAATCTGGTCCGCGTTCCCCTTGGTTTCCAGAGCGAACAAACCCTCACCATGGCCATAACCCTGAACCCGGCGAATTATCCCGATCCGCAGAGGCAAACCGCCCTGTTCGAGCAGGTGCTGGCCCGCATACAGGCGGCCCCGGGAACCATCGCGGCCAGTTGGTCCAATGCGTCGCCACTCGGCACCTATATCATTACGACCGGATTCCCGGTTGACGGAGCGGCCGCGTCGCGTGAAGCCGGCCTGCTTCGCATTCGTTACGCCACTCCCGGATACGTCGAGACCTTTCGCATCCCTGTGGTCAAGGGCCGCGCGTTTCTCGAAGCCGATCGCGACGGGCCGCCCGTTGCGATTCTGTCGTAAGCCGCGGAACGCACCTTGTTTCCCGGGCAAGACTCGATCGGCCACACCATCAAGCCCATCTCGGGCCCATGGCACGAGGTGGTCGGTGTGATCAAGGACATTCGGAGCGGCGGACTGACGCGCAACGGCGAACCGGAGGTCTACCTGATCCGAAACCGGCGCGCCGAATCGATGCGCAGCGGCGCCATAGCGCTTCGCACTACGCTCAACGCCGCCGATGCCGCCGGACTGTTGAAGCAATCCCTGGCTGCTGTGGATCCGAAACTGCCCTCCGACGTCAAAACGGTTACCGAACAGGTGGCCGTCCTTACCGCCCGTCCGCGCTTTCTGGCCGCGCTGCTAGCCGCCTTTGCGGGCCTCGCCCTCCTTGTGGCTGCGGCCGGATTGTATGCGGTAGCGTCTTTCCTGGTGACACAGCGCACCCGCGATATCGGCATCCGGATGGCTCTCGGAGCCAGCCCCTCCGCGATCGCCAGGCAGGTCGCCGGCGAGGCCGTTTACTGGATCGCGGCGGGCGCCGCGCTCGGCTACGGGCTGGCGCAACTGGCCGCGCGCGCTTTGACGGCCGAGCTGTTCAACATCCCCGCGACCGACCCCTGGTCCTGGGCCGGCACGGTTGGTGTCCTGGCGATATCCCTCCTGCTCGCACTGATCACCCCCATGCTGCGCGCGGGACGAGTAGACCCTGCGATCGCGCTGCGCGCGGAGTAGGACGCGGTAACGGCTCCGGTCCACAAATCCGGGTGGAGGAAGTTTCACTTGGGCGTGGTAGTCGCCATGTCGGACACTTGAGCGCAGGTCCCCAACGGCCCTCTGGGAAATGAGCCCACGACCAGCACCTGTCGAAAGCCTCTATAGCGTTCCAGCAGCCGAGTGAATTCGGGGAATCGCCGCGGGCTGCATTGTTCAGATACGGCGCCCTAAGCGCTCAACTTCTGATTTTTTCGGACAAACGATACCACTCGATGCCCTGAGCGGCGTTGCCGTTTCTTCGCAGCCGAAAGGATCGCCTTGACGTCAAAACCATGCTTGGCGGCCTCGCTCTCGCGGGCGCGTCGGACTTCATCGACGATAGGGTCCCTCGACATGGCTTATTCTCCTAACAGTTCCTCGGGCGTACAGATGACCGGGCATTCGCATGCATGCTCGCGGCAAATGGAAGCGAGCGCCTTGACGATCACCGCATTGGCAATATGCCACGCAATTCCAGGTTACCTGGAAGTCCATGCTGTGCACAGCCGCAATCGCGATGTGCGCAGCGTCGCTGGCAGCTTTGCGAGGGATCTTGCCAGATGCCAGAATGCCCGATGCTAACTCCGCAACTTCAGGAGTGATGTCCACCGGTGCACGGCCCGCGCTATCATGCAAGGAGAGACAAATCATGCCAATTGTCGCATCGGGATTGGTTCAACAGGATGAAATCCGGGAACGAGTCAAACGGTTTCAAGAGCTTTTTGCCAACGACCCGGAGGTCGCCCGTATCGATCATCGTCTGGCTGAAGATTGGAGCGGCGACTTCTCGCTTTTCATCGACGTAGTTCTCAACAGAAAGACACCCGATGCCGCAACAGTCATGCGCCTTTCCGAACAAATCGCCGCCGCGCTTCTCCGCGTTGTCCGCAGCGAGGAACTCGGACTGCACTCCTACTTCAACTTTGTGAGCGGGCCAGGGAATGGTCAGTGAGTTACCCGAGGAGCTTCTTGAGCAGGCAAAGTTTCTTCTGACGCTGCCCCCAAACCAGGCCAACCTTCGCAGGGCCGTCTCAAGCGCCTATTATGCCCTCTTCCACCTTCTGATTCGCTCGACGGTCCTCAAGTGGAACGAACCGCTTCATCAGGCGCGAATCGCAAGAATTTTTGAACACGAAAGAATGAAGAAGGTTTCAGGGGCGACCATCAAAAGTATGGGCGCCGAAATTGATTTCGGCGATTCCAATTCGACCGACGTCGTCAGCCGCACAGAGCTCACAAACGTGGCTCAATCCTTCATCATCTTGCAGCAGGCTCGACACGATGCCGACTACAACCTCGAAAAGCCGCTCGACCCTGCCGACGCCATGGCGCAGGTCAACCAGGCCAATTCTGCCTTTGTCTCATGGGAGATGACTCGCAACTCGGAATTCGCCAAGGAGTATTTGTTCTCTCTGCTGTTCAAGGAGAAGGAGCGATCATAGGTCTCCTTGCGGAGCCGCCGCCTACAGCCGCGCGCCCCCAATTGCTCCTCGAAAGGCAGCATCCAGGATCGTTGCCACTTCCAGCCGCGGCAGCCACGCAAATGACTCTATGCGTACCCTTGACAGCCGCGGCCCCTGTGCCCCTCGCGCTTTGGCGAGCCTGGTGCCCGGCCCCTGGCCCCTGGCCCCTGTCTTAATGGACTCGCCCTTCCGCCGCCGGCCCCGCAGCCCGATGTGGCATCACGCCGCTCACCCACAAACGGAACCGGTCGAGGTACAGATAAATCACCGGCGTAGTGAACAAAGTCAGCATCTGGCTCACGATCAATCCGCCCACGATGGTGATGCCGAGCGGCCGCCGCAGCTCCGATCCAACCCCGCCGCCGATGGCCAGCGGGACGCCTCCGAGCATGGCGGCCATGGTGGTCATCATGATGGGGCGGAAGCGCATGAGACACGCCTCATAGATGGCGTCGCGCGAATTCTTGCCTTCCTGGCGCTCGGCTTCCAGGGCGAAATCGATCATCATGATCGCGTTCTTCTTCACGATGCCGATCAGCAGAATGATGCCGATCAGCGCGATCACGTTGAGATCCTGGTGCGTCAGGAGCAACGCCAGCAGCGCGCCCACGCCCGCCGAGGGAAGGCTGGAGAGAATGGTGATGGGATGGATGTAACTCTCGTAGAGCATGCCCAGAACGATGTAAACCGCCACCAGCGCGGCCAGAATCAGGTACGGCATATTCCCCAGCGACGATTGGAAGGCCTGCGCGGTGCCCTGAAAGCTCCCCTGGACGCTGGAGGGCATTCCGATCTGCCGCTCCGCCGAATCGATTTCAGTCACGGCATCGCCCAGTGACGCGCCGGGAGCGAGATTGAACGAGAGCGTCACCGAGGGGAATTGCCCCTGGTGGTTCACTGCCAGCGTCGTACTGGTCTCCTGCAGGCTCGCGAAGGAGCTTAAGGGGACCTCGTTGCCGGTGGAAGATCGCACGTAGATGCCGCGCAACGCATCGGGATTCTGCTGATACTGCGGGTCCACCTCCATCACCACGAAATACTGGTTCAGCGCCGTGTACATGGTGGATACGTCGCGCTGTCCGAAGGAATCGTAGAGCGCTTCGTCGATAGCCTGCGACGACAGGCCGAGGCGCGAAGCGGTGTCGCGGTCGACAACGAGGTTGGTTTCCAGGCCCTTGTTCTGCTGGTCGGTATTGGCGTCGCGGACGTCGGGCAGGGAGCGCATCTTGTCCAGCAGCTTCTGCGACCATTGAGCCAGGTCGTCCAGATTGTCGGCATGCAGGGTGTATTGGTACTGCGAAGCGCTGGCACGGCCCCCCACCGTGATGTCCTGTACCGCCTGCAGGTAGAGCGCCGCCCCTGGGATCTTGGAGAGCCTGCCCCGCAACCGGTTGATCACCAGGTCGGCCGTCATGCCGCGGCGGTATTGCTGGTCCTTCAACTGTACGAACACGCGGGCCGTATTCACGGAACCGCCTCCGGCGAATCCCACCACGTTGTCCACCGCGGGATCGTGCTGCACGATATCCACAAAGGCGGCGAGCTTGTCCCGCATGGCCGGAAAGGAAATGTCCTGGTCGCCCACGATGGAGCCGGTCAGGCGTCCGGTGTCCTGCTGCGGGAAGAATCCCTTGGGGACTGCCATATAAAGAAATACATTCAGAGCCAGGGTGGCCAGCGTCACCAGAATGGTAGGCTGCGGGTGGCGGAGAACCCATCGCAGGGTGCGCTCGTAGATGCTCAGGAGGAAATCGAAAGCGCGCTCTCCGCCCCGGTAAAACCACCCGTGCGGCCGGTCGCGTTCGGCCACCAGGAATTTCGCGCACATCATGGGAGTGGTAGTGAGCGAGATGAGCAGGGAGACTCCGATGGCCACCGCCAGGGTGACCGCGAATTCGCGGAACAGGCGGCCCACGATGCCGCTCATCAGCAGGATGGGGATGAAGACCGCCACCAGCGAGATGCTCATCGACAGGACCGTGAAGCCGATCTCCGCCGATCCGCGGAGCGCCGCCTGCAGCGGCGACATGCCCGTCTCCAGGTGGCGCGCGATGTTCTCGATCACCACGATGGCGTCGTCCACCACGAAGCCGGTCGAAATCGTGAGCGCCATCAGGGACAGGTTGTCGAGCGTATAGCCCACCAGGTACATCACTCCGAAGGTCCCCAGCAGCGAGAGCGGCACGGCGATTCCCGGGATGATGGTGGCCCAGCCGTTCCGCAGGAACAGGAACACCACCATGATGACCAGGGCGATGGACACCAGCAGCGTGAACTGCACGTCCGCCACGGATGCGCGGATGGTCGTGGTGCGGTCCACCACCACGCCAAGCTGGATGGCGGGTGAGATGGAGGCCTGCAACCGCGGAAGCATGGCGCGCACCCGGTCCACCGTGGCGATCATGTTGGCATCCGGCTGGCGGAAGAGGATGATCAGCACGGCCGGCTTGCCGTTGGAGAGGCCCGCGTTGCGGCGGTCCTGCACGGAATCCGCCACGTCCGCCACGTCTCCCAACCGCACCGCGTTCCCGTTCTGGTAGGTGACGATGAGCTTGGTGTAGTCGGCGGCTTTGTAGAGCTGGTCGGTGGTATCCAATTGCCAGGTGCTGTCCCCATTCGAAAGGCTGCCCTTGGGGCGATTGGCATTGGCGTTGCCAACCGTGGTGCGGACCTGATCGAGGCCGATCTTGAGGCCCTCGAGAGCGCGCGGGTTGAGTTCCACGCGCACCGCCGGCTTGGCGCCGCCGCCCACCGTCACCTGGCCTACGCCTTCCACCTGGGAGAGTTTCTGCGCCAGGATCGAATCCGCCGCGTCGTACATGTCGCTGACCTGGTAACTGTCGGAAGTGAGCGCCAGGATCAGGATGGGAGCGTCGGCGGGATTGACCTTGCGATACGTGGGATTGTTGGGAAGCCCGGCCGGCAGTTGCCCGCGCGCGGCGTTGATGGCCGCCTGGACGTCGCGCGCAGCCCCATCGATGTCGCGGCTGAGGTCGAACTGCAGAACGATATTGGTGCTGCCGAGTCCGCTGCCGGAGGTCATCTGGGTGACCCCGGCGATGCGTCCGAACTGGCGCTCGAGCGGCGTGGCCACTGAGGATGCCATAGTTTCCGGGCTGGCGCCGGGCAGACCGGCCGACACGCTGATGGTGGGGAAGGCCACTTCGGGCAGCGGCGCCACCGGCAGCATGCGGTACGCAATGAT
>Ga0116223_10003407_pt1 | contig 14291 bp, 6 predicted proteins | sample Sb_taG_3_FD_90092 | JGI IMG/M metagenome (GOLD analysis project Ga0116223, IMG submission 90092) | Peat soil microbial communities from Weissenstadt, Germany - Sb_50d_a_PC metaG | ecosystem: Environmental > Terrestrial > Soil > Wetlands > Peat | place: Germany: Weissenstadt | collected 2010-09-21 | reverse complement strand
CTGTGGCGCAATCCTTGTCGCCGTATCCGGAATTCTGCGGAAGCGTCTCAGACTCGGAACCCCCGGTCGGAACGAACAACTACAACGCATTGCAGGCTAGCTTCAAGCACCGTTTTGGCGCGGGCCTGATCTTTACCGCCTCCTACACCTTCTCGAAGTTCCTCTCCGATGTGGCTGGCCCGGAGGAATGGGGTTCCATCAATGGCGACACCGGGGGCTCGGGTATCCGCAACTTCTACAACCTGAAAGCGGATTGGTCGGTTGACGGTGACGATATTCCTCAATCCCTGGTTTTGAACTATGTGTATGAATTACCGTTTGGCCGCAGCAAGACGTTCGGCGGCGGCATGAACGCGGTTGAGGACGCCTTTTTGGGCGGCTGGCAGTTTAATGGAATTACCACTGTCCAGAGCGGTTTCCCGATGTCGATCGGCCCCAACGGGAACGGCTCAACCGTTTATGGCGGGAATCAGCATGCAAACTTGACCGGGCAAGGTTTTAAGACCGGCAACTGCGGCTCATCGACACACCCCCCCGTCATCCCAGTGGGAACGAAGTATTGCTTCTTCAACCCAGCGGCCTTTACCCCGCCGCCCGCATACACCTTCGGCACTGGCCCTCGCTACTATTCCAATCTGCGGGCTCCCGGATACGTGGACGAAGATCTGACGATCGCAAAGTGGTTCAACCTCGCGGAGAAGTTCCGCCTGCAGTTCGCTGTGCAGATGTTCAACGCTTTCAATCACCCCAATTTCGGTATACCGGACTCCGGCGTGGGTGATACGACCATGGGAGAGGCTTCATCCACCCAGGGAGCTAGAGAAATGCAGGGTGTACTGAAGCTAACTTATTAGGGTCCCCATCGATGCAGAGGACTGTACTTGCTCTCAGCCTGACGATCGCGTTCACGAATCCATTTGTGAACGCGATCGTTTTAGCCAACGTGCGGGCGCAACCCATCCGAGCCTTTCTGCCTGAAGTCCGCGGGGCTCATTCCGGTGATCTTTGTACTGCGGCGGATGCGTATCACAAGGCTACTGGACTCGAAATAAGCTCTGGGCGAGCCTTGGACTTATGCTCCGCGCAAAAGGTGTGTAGCACCGAGGATAGTAAGCCTTCGCGTGTCGCCAAAGCATCGGGGCGTTGATCGCTCTCTTGCCCCAATATTGTTGCAAAATGTCTCGCGGGTTTTGGACGGATTCTGCAACAAGAGCAAGTCCTCAATGAGGTTCACCGACGAATTTCGTTCTTTGCTTTTCACGGGTCACGATGTCCATATTCGGTGTCGAATTCGAGATCCCAAATCAACCAGCCTCGCGGCGACTGCTGAAAACATGCTTCGTGTTGGCGACAGCAATTTGTTGCGCTAACGGGCTGGTTTTGATAAGCGAAGGGCAAACCTCCGATGGATCGGCCCAAAAAACATCTGCAAATACGCCCGTCACCAAAAATCCAGAAGAGTACGTCGATGTAGATTCCGATGAGACCAACCTTATACCGATGTCACCGGCGGCTCCGATTGCAATCCTATCGGTTCGCGAGGCAGAAGGAGGAGCTGTATTTAATATGCGGCCTGGGGCGATGGCAGTTCGCTTTTGCAATGACAGCATCGTCCACGTGTCATACGCTCCAGGTGCTGAGATTCCTAGTGACGAAAGTCTTGCTGTAATCGGATGTCAGGAGCAGCACGGGCCTCCTGTCAAGCTCATCGAAACCCCGGAAAACATAAGCTTAGTTGGAAATGAGTTATCAGTGCTCGTGAACCGCACTTCCGGAGCGCTGACATTTATCACCCCTGCCGGCCACAAGATTTTAGCGGAGCCAGAAATCGGCGGGAAAGCCATGCAGAAGGCAACGGTCAACCAGGAAAACACCTACCGTGTGCTGCAGGAGTTTCTTTCGCCACCCGATGAAGCACAATATGGTTTGGCGGAGGGGCAGGACGGAGTTTGGAACTGGCGGGGAATGCCCATCGACCTCATTAGCCAGAATATTATCGGTGCCTTCCCGATCATGGTTTCGAGCAGGGGTTACGGACTGCTCTGGGACAACGAGTCGCTCACGCAATTCAACCCAGTGACTTCGAATGAGGAGATTCCCCTAAATTCTTCAAGCCGAGCGGGTCTGTTTACAGCTCGAGTAACGGGAGATTATGCGTTTTTTGCTCGAGGCGGGGATGGACGCGATGAGATTGGTATCGCTGTTGGCGACCGGGTTATCCACGACGACAAGAATATGTGGGTGCCATATACTTCGGTGGTTAAAGCACATCTCACCGCAGGCGAAAGCTACCCCGTGCGCCTGCTCGGCGGCGGTAAGGCCGCAAAGCTCTATGGCCGACTGTTGGGGAACACTACGGTTTTCAGATCAGAGGTCGGCAAGGAGATCAGCTACTACTTCATCTATGGTCCCAGCCTTGATAAGGTCGTGGCGGGCTACCGTCAGCTCACAGGCACTGCGCCGCTCTTTCCTAAATGGGCGTATGGATTCTGGCAATGCCGCGAGCATTATTCGAGTCAGGAGGAAATACTCAATGCCGCTGAGGGGTTCCGCAGCCGCCATATTCCCGTGGATCTGATCGTTCAGGATTGGCAATATTGGGGGAAATGGGGATGGGGTGCGTATCAATTTGATCCTGCGGCATACCCAAATCCCGCTGAGATGATCAAGAAACTCCATCAACTAGACTTTCACTTCATGATTTCTGTGTGGCCGGATCCCAAAGGCGAGGTTCTTGACGAGTTGACTAAGCATCACGGTGTGATCGATGACACCGGCTACGTAAATGAGTACTATTCTCAAGCGCGCGGCATCCGCTGGCAGTACCTCAAACAGTACATGTTTGATCTCGGTGTCGATGCATGGTGGCAGGACGGGGAGGAAGCGAATGGAAAGGTAAGGAACCATAAGGTCTATGTTGACAACTTGGGCTATGTCTCCGGAAATCCGTACACCTATTACTATCCCCAGGTCTCCAATGAGTCTATCTACGAAGGGCAACGAGCGGCTGACCCTACAAAGCGTGTCGTTCAATTGGGTAAAACCGCCACTATAGGCTTTCAACGGTATGCTGCAGTGACGTGGTCAGGAGATGTCCACGGTAATTGGCAAGCATTAAGCCAGCAGATCTCAGCCGGCCTGAATCTTTCGATCGGGGGTATGCCTTACTGGACGACCGATACGGGCGGATTTTTTCGCCCCGCGGATCAATATGGCTCACCGGGTTACAATCGCTTGCTGGTTCGCTGGTTCGAGTATTCCACCTTTTGTCCCATTTTGCGCATTCATGGCTACAAGACAGAAACAGAGATGTGGAAATGGCCCCTGGCATACAAGTACCTGCTGATGTACGACAAATTCCGCTACCGCATGTTGCCCTATATTTATTCGGGAGCTTGGCAAATCACTGATCGGAACGACACGTTGATGCGCCCACTCGTTATGGATTTTCCGAGTGATCGAAATGTCGATGACATTGGCGATGAATACATGTTAGGCTCCGCTTTTCTGGTCGCACCGATCACAAGCTCGGGCGATCGGCGCTCAGTCTATTTGCCGGAGGCAGTGAATTGGACCGACTTCTGGACGGGCAAGCCAGTGGCCGGGAGGCAGCATCGAAATGTGTTAGCTCCGTTGCAGCAGATCCCTCTTTTTGTGCATGCCGGCGCGATTCTTCCTCTTGGTCCCACGATGGAATATGCGACTCAGAAACCCGAAGATCCGATTGAAGTGAGAGTGTATCCAGGCGCGGACGGTTCTTTTGTTCTCTATGAGGACGAAAACGACAATTATGACTACGAGAATGGCAAGTATTCCACGATTAAATTTACCTGGAGCGATTCGGCGCGGACGTTGACGATTGGGCAGCGTAGTGGGGAATTTCCGGGTATGCGCAAGGATCGGACGTTCATGGTCGTTATCGTAAGGCCCGGCCATGGTACTGGAATAGATATGACGCTTCACCCAGACCAAGTCGTGTCTTACAGCGGGGAGCCAGAAATTGTCCACCTCAGGAGACATGTGAACTGAAGAAGTGTGAATGAGTTGACTGCTTCGAATTGATTGTCACGTGCGCCGGAGAGGCCGAATGGTTCGAAGAATCTGGGCCCAATTTATGGAGGATTCCGATCGATGAACCGCAGACGTTTCTTAGCGAGTGGAATATCGATGATCGCGCTGACTCGCATGGCTCATGCGCTGGAAAAGTCGCAGTTGTTTGAGGGGAACATTCCACAGGGGCCCTTCCTGCCTTTCTGGGAATCTCTCAAGTCCTACCAGTGTCCCGATTGGTTTCGCGATGCCAAGTTTGGAATATGGGCTCATTGGAGTCCGCAGTGCGTGCCTGAGCAGGGGGATTGGTATGCGCGAAACATGTATATCGAGGGATCACCTCAATATGAGTATCACGTTAAGCATTATGGGCATCCATCGAAGTTCGGCTACAAGGATATCTGCCATCTTTGGAAAGCCGAGAGATGGAATCCAGAGGCACTTGTCAGCCTGTATAAGCGCGCAGGTGCCGAGTACTTCGTCGCTCTAGCAACCCACCACGATAACTTCGATTGCTGGAACTCAAAACATCAGCCCTGGAACTGCGTCAACATAGGGCCAAAGAGCGACATTGTGGGTAAGTGGGCCAAGGTGGCACGCGCCAATGAACTGAAATTCGGCGTGAGTTATCACGGAACCCCCCATCGAGTGTGGGATGAGTTCCTTCCTGTTCGGTATAAGAGCGATACGACTGGACCCATGGCGGGAGTTCCATACGATGGGATGCAAACCATCGCCGATGGAAAAGGCAAATGGTGGGATGGCATGGACCCGCAGATGATCAATGGGAAACCCCACCAAAAGAACACCCCCTGCCCGGAATTTGTACAGCAATTTCTGTTGCGTGTTCAGGATGTGATCGACAACTATAGTCCCGACATTCTGTGCTTCGATGACAATGCTCAATTTGACTTCGACGCGGGTGGGAGATTTGCCCCAGACCTTGGGGTATGGTTGGGGATTCCGGATCTTGCTCCGCAAATCATGGCTTACTACTACAACAAGAATGTGCAGGCGCATCACGGCCGTCTCGAAGGTGTCCTCGATCTGAAAGTGGTTCCGGAGCCAGTGTGGGGCACGCTGACCCGCGACTTCGAAATGGGACAGGCGGATGGCATTCAAGAAAAGCCCTGGCAGACGGAGGCATGCATCGGGCATTGGCATTATGACCGAGCGGTCTTTGAAAACCACACCTACCAAAAGGCCTCATTGATCATTCCCTTGTTGGTAGACATTGTCAGTAAGAATGGGAACTTGCTCTTGAACATCCCGTTGCCGGGCCATGGAGAGCTAGACAGCGATGAATTTGCATTCCTCAGCGATCTCGCGGAATGGCATCGGATTAATGGCGCGGCGATAAAAGGCACTCGACCTTGGAAGATCTATGGCGAGGGTCCATCGACTGCAATGAAAGATGTGCCCGCGTACCAGTTATCCAGATACAAATTCGATTCTTCGGATATACGGTTCACCACGAAGAACCAGACTCTCTATGCAATTGCCCTAGGCTGGCCTTCTGATCGACTGATCACCATTAAGTCACTCGCCAGTGATTCCACGAATTACCCCGCTCAAATAGGGAGGATTGAACTGCTTGGATCAGAATCTGAAGTGAGGTGGACGCGAAGTAGTCAGGGACTCGAGATTCACTTACCGGACAATTCGCCATGCAAATATGCATATTCGTTTCGGATCCTTCCGGGCTGACAGGAGGTCAACAATGTGAAGACTGACGGATGTTGGCTCGAGCCAAGCTATTCAACATCGTCAACCGGGGGGACTCTGACTGACCCGATAGCAACTAAGGAGACGCAGCCTTTGGTGAATCCGGAAATATCTACGGATTGCGACAAGTGCAGTCTGCACTCAAAATTGAAAGTCGGCGCGCGCATGCCGTGGAGCAGGCTCATGCTCTGTGCGGCAATGCTTTTCGTAGGAATTACCCCAGCTCGGGTTCACGCGCAGGATCTTCAGTCCCTGCTGGCTGAAGCTCAGGCTGCGCAGTCCAGGCGGGATTTTCGTACCGCAGCGGATTATTATCGCAAGGCTGTGGAGATCGATCCGTCGATACCAGAGCTTTGGGCCAACCTCGGGTTAATGGAGCACGAGACAGGCAGTTCGGCTGAAGCCATTGAGAGTTTCAAGCAGGCTATTCGGCTGAAGCCATCATTGTTCGTTCCACAGTTCTTTTTGGGCCTCGAGTACCTTTCAAATCAAAATCCCGGTGGTGCAATTCAGTTTCTTGAAAATGCGAAACAGCTCAACCCTAAGGACGAGCAAGTGGAACTCTCATTGGGTAGGGCCGAATCACTGCTTGATCACGGAGATCGTGCGGCCGATTCCTACTTGAATGCTACAAAGTTGGCACCAAATGATGGGAACGCCTGGCTTGGTCTGGGCACTGCGTATTTGCAGCAAGTAGAGAACGACGCGCGAGTAATGGCTTCCACCTACGGGCGCTCCGTGTACGTCAAGCTCCGCACGGCAGAGAGCTTTGCGGAAGAAGGCAAGCTGGTACAGGCTGAGGAAGCCTACAAAGCGACGCTTGCCTTTTCACCGCTACCGTCATGCACTCATGCCGAATTCGGCATCACATTGCTTCGCGAGAGTAAAGTCGCTGAAGCGCGCGAACAGTTCGCAACGGAAATAGAAACCGGCATGCATTGCGGTTTAGCTCAGCTCGGTAATGCGATTGCTGAAACTGCAGTTGGACAATTTGATGCGGGGCTAAGAGATCTAGAGACTATCTCTTCAGCCGCCCCCGGTTTCGTTCAGTGGAATCTGCCTGCTTTTCACGGTTCGCTGTCGACTGAGCAGGCAGACAAACTAGTCACCTTGGCGCGATCGGGGCCGGGAGACGAGGCATCGAACCCGTCACTGTCCGCGGTCATTCAGTCAAGTTTTCTCTCCGACACTTCATTCGTGGTTACTGACTTCGACGAGGAAGCGAGCAACCTCGGAGCGGGTCCATCGACACTGGCAAACGCAGAAAAGCTCTACGCGGCAGGGCACTACAAGGAATGCGATGAAGCTATTATCCCGGCGCTGCACGCGGCGACGGCTGCACAACAGGAGCTTCTGGCGCAGTGTTCGTATAACTCCGGCGACTTTCTGGTAACTTCAAAGGTCGCCGGGCACCTTAAGGCAAGTGCCGTTACGGCGGTCCGGGGCTTGTATTGGGAAACCAAAGCCGACCAGAAATTGGCCGTCGGAGCGTTGGTTCACGCGGGCGAGATTGACGCCGACTCACCCCGGATGCATGTCTTGCTTGGCGACGTTTACCGGCAAAAACGGCGGTGGGGCGATGCGGAAGCGGAATACAGAAAAGCCGTCGCTCTCGATCCAAGAAGCCGGGGAGCGCGTCTCAGCCTGGGCATTGCCTTGTTCACCGAATTGAAAGACGATGAAGCACTCGTGATCGACAAGGCGTTGTTGGCCGAGAATCCGGATGATCCCGAAGCTAACCTGCTGGCCGGAGAAATCCTTGTTCAAACCCATCAGTTTCCGGAGGCAGAGGGCTATCTCGCAAAATGCCGAAATCTCAAGCCGGAATTCATGCCGCGTTGGCACGTGCTGAAGGGACAAGTCTACGCGGAGACGAACCGAATTCCAGAGGCAATCGCGGAATACAAGCAGGGATTGTCGAATGATGAGGATGGAAGTGTCCATTATCAGCTTGCCCGACTCTACCAAAAGACTGGCAACAAAAGTGCAGCCGAAGAGGAGATTCGGATATCCAAGGAACTTCGGGAACGATGGGATAACGAAGCACACATATCGCTCGAACAGCTTTCGACAGACACGAGCAAGCAGTAGGCGATCGGGGGAACGATCGTAGCCGCATTTCTCGGGGCGTGTGGGAATTCACATTCTAGGGCAAGACGAGCTGGTGTTCAGGCGCCAATCGCCTTCGCTTCATTGAGTCTTCAGGCATGCTTCAACCACGTTACGTAAGGAGCTTGACTTGACACGTTCTTCGTTGCGAATGCTGATCATCTTTTTCAGTGCGACTGCGCTTTGCGCCGCCGCCGTGTTGCCACTTGATGCACGCGCTCAAGCCTTTGAGCGGAACTTGAATGGTGTTACGCTTCATTCGCCAAGTGGGCCCGTGCAAATCGTCGTTTGCTCCGAGAGGGTCATCCACGTGGAAGCGAGCTCAACCGATGAATTTCCCAGGCCGGTTGTGCCGGTGGTGATTCGCCCATGCGGCGGAGCGTCGTTCACGGTTTCGTCCAGCGCCTCGACTGTGTTCATCAAGACAAGTGCGTTAAGGGTCGAAATTGACCGAGCAACGGGCTCGGTGCGATTTCTAACGTCAACGGGGCAGCCTGTGTTGAGCGAACAACCTGACGGCGGACGAAGGATTTTGCCGGTAGCCGTCGATGGGCTCCATGAGTATCAGGTCCGCCAGGATTTTCGTTTAACGCCGGGCGAAGCGCTTTATGGACTGGGGCAACATCAAGAGGGATTTCTAAACCTGCGTGACATTCCGATCCGGTTGCTGCAGGCAAATACCAGTATTGCGATCCCATTTCTTATTTCGACCAAAGGATACGGCTTGCTCTGGAATAACGCCGCGCTGACAGATTTTGATCCGGCAACGCAGGCGGTACAACTGGACGCAAACGGAGCGGGGAACTTCCGGACAGGCCCTGAAGGGGAATACGGCTTTTTGCTGTCTGGCAACAGTAGAGGCAAACTTCAACTCAGCGTCAATGACGAGAAAGTCATCGACCTTCACAATATGTGGGTACCTTGGTCTGCGAGCGGAAAGATACATTTGGCGGCAAATACAACCTACAGGGTGAAAGCGGACACAGGTGGAAACACCGAACTGTCGTTGCGTACTCCATCGGACACAATGGCTTTCCAATCCGAAGCAAGCCAAGCAGTGGACTATTACTTCATTTTTGGGCCGGAGCTGAGTCAGGTTATCGCTCAATACCGTGAGTTTACAGGTGCTGCTCCGTTGATGCCTCGATGGGCCTACGGCTTTTGGCAATGCCGCGAGCGTTACTCGAGCCAGCAAGAGATTCTCGATACTGCGGCCGAGTTTCGAGCCCGGAAGATTCCCGTGGACGTGCTCGTTCAAGACTGGCAGTACTGGGGGAAATACGGTTGGAACGCCACGAAGTTTGATGAGAGCGAGTATCCGGATCCAGCGAGGATGATGACCGAACTGCATCTCCAGGATATTCATATGGTGATCTCGGTTTGGGCGAAGTTTGGATCAGAAACCCAAGTAGATCACGATTTTGTGAATGCCCATCTGGTTCTGACGAACAATGCGAGCACAGGAGAGCCCGGCGAAGCGAAGGATAAGGAGAATTGGGCCGATCTGTTCGATCCGAAGGCGCAGAAACTCTATTGGTCTGAAATAGACCGGAATCTGTTCACACTGGGTCTGGATGGATGGTGGCTGGACGCTTCTGAACCAGAAGGCGATCCGCTCAAGAACGACGACACTTACCTTGGACCGGGCAAGTTCGTTCGCAATGCATATCCCCTGTTTGAAACGTCGGCTGTTTACGACGGTCAAAGGGCGGCAGCCGAGAACAAACGGGTAGTGATTCTGTCGCGATCGGCCTATGCCGGGCAGCAGCGCAACGGGTCTATATCGTGGTCAGGCGACATCTCGGCCAATTGGGAGACGCTGCGGCGCCAGATCCCGGCCGGTCTGAATTTCGCGATGTCTGGCTTTCCTTATTGGACAACCGATATCGGCGGTTTCTTCCGCCCGGAAGATCAATACACCTCGACTGATTACCACGAGCTGCTCATTCGCTGGTTCGAATTCGGCACGTTTTGCCCGATCTTCCGGATTCACGGCTACCGTTCTCGGACCGAAATGTGGAACTACGGCCCCGAGGTCGAGAAAATCCTAACGGCATACGACGAGTTGCGGTATCGTCTGATGCCTTACATCTACTCCGGTGCGTGGCAGGTCACCAGCCGTGGCGGAACAATCATGCAGGCGCTGCCGTTTGTCTACCCGAATGATCTCGCATTGCGGGATACCGCCGATCAATTCCTCTTTGGCGACTCGTTGATGATCGATCCAGTCACAACGAGGAACGCTACAACTCGCAGTGTGGTCCTGCCAGCGAGCGGCAACTGGATCGATTTCTGGACGGGACAGACATACCGTGGCGGCCAGGCGATCGTTGCGGATGCCCCGCTTGACAGGATTCCCATCCTGGTCAAAGCAGGCAGTATTGTTCCTATGGGACCTGCTGTTCAGTCAACCGCGGAGACTCCGGATCCGCTCGAGATCCGTATTTATGGTGGGAAGGACGCCGACTTCGAGTTGTATGAAGACAATGGCGATGGCTACGCATACGAACATGGCGATCGGGCCACGATTCACATGCACTGGGATGATCGCAGGAAAATCTTCTCCGTCGGAAACAGATCAGGCAAATTTCCTGGCATGCAAACAAAACTTGCCTTTAATCTCGTTGTTGTTCGCCAAAATCGGGGTGTCGGAGTTGAAGAAGGACCAGCTTTCGATCGCACTTTGAATTACGACGGCGGGGCCGTCTCCGCTGACCTTGGCCGGCATGAACGGCCGACTGCGCCATAATGCGTTGTCTGAAAGCCTGCAGGCCCGAGGCACTGCCGGGCAGCTAAGCCGATTCCGCTTTGTGGCCTCTCAGGACCGATCGTCGGCAGTGATACAAGTGATTCGCAAATTTCTGTGTGAATATGTTGGGCTTATTTCAGTTCCCAATGAGCAAACCGATGAGTAGAATCGTAAGGCTCTTCTTAGGAGTCACCCTCGGATCCGTAGCTGGTACGCTCCCTGCGCAGCAGAAGATTGCGTATCTTGACCCTTCCCTACCGCCCGAGCAGCGTGCCGCTGATCTGGTGCGCCGCATGACTCTGGAGGAAAAAGCCAGCCAGTTGGTGAATCAGGCGCGTGCGATTCCGCGCTTGAATGTCCCTGCATACGACTGGTGGAGCGAGGCGCTCCACGGAGTGATGCGGGATGGCACGACGGAGTTCCCTGAACCGATCGGCCTGGCCGCCACTTTCGATACCGTCGCCATCCACCGGATGGCCACTGTCATCGGCACTGAGGGACGCATTATTCATGAAAGGGCTGTGCAATCGAGTGGCGGGTCCAGCGATCTCTTTCACGGTCTGGATTTCTGGGCTCCTAACATCAATATCTTCCGCGACCCGCGGTGGGGCCGCGGGCAGGAGACTTACGGAGAAGACCCGTACCTGGCGGCGCGTATGGGAGTTGCATTTGTGACAGGAATGCAGGGCGACGATCCGAAGTATTATCGTGTGATCTCCACGCCCAAACACTTTGCCGTGCACTCCGGGCCAGAGGCAGCACGCCATACCGAAGACGTGACAGTCTCGAAGCACGATGAACTCGACACATATCTCTTTGCATTCCGTGCGACTGTTACGGATGGCAAAGCTGGCTCCGTCATGTGCGCCTACAACGATGTCAATGGCGAACCCGCCTGTGCCAACGAGTTTCTGCTTCAGGATCAACTGCGGCGGCATTGGGGTTTCAAAGGGTACGTCGTTTCAGACTGCGGCGCTGTGATCGATATTTATCAAGGCCATCACTACGAGCCAACCCAGGCGCAGGCCTCGGCGATCAGTCTCAAGCGCGGCATGGACAACGAGTGCGCCGACGGCGGCTTCAAGGTGAAAGATGACCGTGACTACAAGGCATATCTCAATGCGGTCAAAGAAGGCTATTTGAAGGAGAGTGACATCAATCGGGCGCTCATCCGCCTTTTTACCGCGCGTATGAAGCTTGGAATTTTCGACCCACCAGGTATGGTGCCATACACCAAAATCGATGAGAGCGAGCTCAACAGCCCCGAGAACCGCGATCTGGCACGCAAAATCGCCGATGAGTCTATGGTCCTTCTAAAGAATGACGGAACTCTTCCCCTCAAGACGAGCGGAATCAGGATCGCCGTCATCGGACCGTTGGCGAATCAAACCAAGGTTCTGCTCGGCAACTACAATGGCACTCCGACCAATACGGTTACGATTCTCGAAGGCTTGCGGAAGGAGTTTGCGGGCGCTGCGATTCAGTACCTACCAGGAACACAGTTCCTGAGCCACGCCGCAGACCATGTCCCTGCCTCCGCTTTAATGGTTGATGGCAAGCCCGGCATCAGAATTGGCTTCTCTGGGCTCGACACAACGGACATCAATCATCTCAAGGCCATGGCGCCGGTCGCGCAACGGATTGATCCGACCCTCGATGCGGCGGCAGAGCCGGTACCGCTGAAGGCTGCTCACTTGCGTCCTCTCACTCTTAGCTGGGATGGCTCACTGATTGCGCCTGAATCTGGCGATTACAATGTTGGCCTTAAGGCCGATGGAATCTTCCGCGTCAATCTCGACGGCAAGGATGTCACGTCGGCTTACGGTGCTGATCCCACCGAACCAAAGTTGGGCCGCGTTCATCTCGAAGCGGGCAAGCCGGTTGCGCTCCATGTGGTGTATACGCCGCCAGAGAACAGCGCTCCGAACGCACGGCTCGTCTGGTCGAAGATCGATGTCAAGCCCCGACCTGAAGCGATCGAAGCAGCAAAGAATGCCGACGTCGTGATTGCCGTACTCGGCATCACCAGCGAGCTCGAGGGTGAAGAGATGGAAGTGAGCGAACCCGGTTTCAAGGGTGGCGATCGTACTAGCCTGGATCTGCCCGAGCCGGAGGAGGATTTGCTCGGAGCAGTCGTGTCGGGGGGCAAGCCCGTCGTGCTCGTGCTCACCAATGGCAGCGCGCTCGCGGTCCATTGGGCGAAAGATCACGTCAACGCCATTCTCGATGCGTGGTATCCCGGCGAGGAGGGCGGAACAGCCGTAGCTGAGACGCTTTCCGGAAATAACAATCCTGGCGGCCGATTGCCAGTAACCTTCTACATGGGTGTCGATCAACTTCCGCCCTTCGAGGACTATTCGATGAAGGGCCGGACATACCGCTACTTCGAAGGCGCGCCGCTATATCCCTTCGGCTATGGTCTGAGTTACACCACGTTCTCCTACAGCGATCTCGCACTGCCATCCAGCCCGGTTGCTGCCGGACAGCAAGTGACTGCCGAAGCCACCGTCACGAACACAGGCTCGCTCGCGGGAGATGAAGTGGCGCAATTCTATCTCAGCTTCCCAAATGTCGCAGGCGCGCCGATCCGCGCACTTCGTGGTTTCCAACGCATTCATCTCGATCCCGGGCAGTCTACAAGATTGCAATTCCATTTAACGCCGCGGGATATAAGCATGGTGACTGAAGCCGGCGAGCCAATCGTCGCAGAAGGGAAGTATTCCGTCTCAGTTGGCGGCGGACAGCCGAACACCGGTGCTCCGACGGTCGAGGGGACCTTCGAGGTGAAAGGGTCCATCGTGTTGCCCGAATAGTAGGTCCTCTTCGATGGACAATATCTCAAGAAAGTTGAGGACCCGGGTATTTTCTGAACAGGCAGGGAGCCATAAGCAATCCGATCACGCGGCGGAAGCTCCTCAAAGATGTTGATGCAGCAGGCGCCACGACGCTATTCTCCGTTGGTTCTGGAACGGCAAAGGTCTCCGCCAAAGAACTGGAAGTTGCGGGGCAGACCGGGCAACCGTCAGAAAGCCAACCCCGACAACTTGCCGAAGGCGGGGAATCGACGCCGCTCCCTCCTCTCGCTTCTGAAGGCACGGGTAAGGACGATCTTGTTGAGGTTGCCTGTGATGATTTGATCGTGACTTTTGCCGTGGTCATAAAGGTGGGTGCGGGATGATCAAATGGGCGACGCTGCTTCTTTTTGCGGGAACGGCATTGCCGGCAATGGCGGCCAGGAGCCTTTCGGTGGCAGAGTTGGAGCAGTTGCTGGCCGCGAATAAGGGCAAATCCGATGGCAATATTGCGCATAAGCTTTCTGCGGTGGAGTTGACGGAGCGCGTAAGCCTTGCGCGGCTCGCCCGATGGGAGAAGAACTTCAATGGAAGGAAGACAGCCGAGGAACTAATGAAGCTGGCCGATAGTGCTGCCTTTCTCAAGCCTCCCGCGGAGGACGTGATCCGCGACCCCGCTCCCGATAGCGAAACGCAGACAAGAATGTTTGATCTTGCTATGGAGTACGTGAGGAAGACGTTTTCGCGGCTGCCGAATTTCTTTGCGACGCGCGCGACGACGCACTTTGAAGATATGCCGTCGGCGGAACAGGCCGTGACAAATGCGCAAAGCCTGCCAGGCCATAACATGCGGCTGTTCGGTATGT
>Ga0116223_10003403_pt1 | contig 14308 bp, 9 predicted proteins | sample Sb_taG_3_FD_90092 | JGI IMG/M metagenome (GOLD analysis project Ga0116223, IMG submission 90092) | Peat soil microbial communities from Weissenstadt, Germany - Sb_50d_a_PC metaG | ecosystem: Environmental > Terrestrial > Soil > Wetlands > Peat | place: Germany: Weissenstadt | collected 2010-09-21 | reverse complement strand
GGCGAGGAGATGATCGCCTACGATCTGGACGGCGACGGAAAGCTCGACATCGTGGCAGGACCCTACTGGCTTGAGAATTTGGGTGATGGCCGGTTCGAGCCGCATCTCCTGATTGACCCGGAGCTCCTGGAGTCCGGGGATCTCGACATGATTAGCCGCATCGCGATTGCGGATGTGGATGGTGATGGCCGCCCGGATATTCTCTTTACGGTTGAGGAAGCTCTCCGATTCGAATCAGACTCCTTTGAGGGGCCACCAACCATATTCGAAACGTTTAAGGGTCAGGACCATTACCGGGACAGCCACAAGGCTCATTTCGCACCGGTGGGCTGGCTCGAGAATACGGGTAGCTTGCGAGACGGAAGCTGGGCCGTGCACATTATCGACAGAGGACTTCGTTCTCCGCATTCCATCGGGATCGGGGACCTAGACGGAGACGGGGACATGGAGGTCATCGTTGGCGAGCATGATCCCTTCAACCCTTGCCAAACCGGGTGCCACCTCTTTGCTTACAAGAAAGCCGACGCCAAAGGAATTACATGGAGTCGCCATCCGATCGACAACAGATTCGACCATTATAATGGGGCTAAAGTGGTTGAATTCAGTCCTGGAAGACCCAGCATTATCAGCCAAGGCGATTCAAGCTACGTGCATATCTGGGAACGGGGCAAGATGTAGTCCTTGAATGACGCGGTGAAAGAGCAGGGAAGATCGCAAGCGGATTGCAGTCGCGCTGCTGTAGTCGGCAGTAGGCCTTCACGCTGATGGCATGATCTGCGACTCTGCAAATGAGCCTGACCTCACGGTTGCGGGGGCGGTACAGCTTGTTGTGTGCGCCAAATTCTAAATTATCGTCAACCGCTTCCCTTCAGGCTGGTGAAAACGGTTCCTTTCTAAACCGGTGCTAACAGACCTGCCGGAACCGTCGAAGTCATTCCTGACCGCGAGGTGAACTGAGGGTTACCACGATTCGTTCCTCAAAAGTTGCATTGGGTGCTTCTGTGCGTGGCATCCGGGACACCATTTGTGCTGTGCGTTCCCGTCACGCTCTGCATGTATTCGATGGATCTTCGACAAGGTCTGGTTATTGAACGATGCCTTATGGTGCACGATGTTTTCCACTCTTCGAAGATCTCCTTGTGGCACTCGCCGCACGGGTGGGAATCCATGAAGGCATTCGAGGGAATCGTTCGCCCGCTGGTGGTGCGCGCGGCGTGGTTCCGGGATAGCTGGCGGGATGCTCGGCGCTGGCAGGTTGTTGAAAGCTAAAGGAGCACGGATATGAATTTTACGAGAAGGACATTTCTGTTAGGAATGGGAACCGGGGCGGTTGCTTGGCTGCCCGGCAAGGCCGCTCCGAGCAATCGCATCTCGGTCGGCGTGATCGGCGTCGGACGGCAGACCGTACAGATCAACTTAGTGCAGTTCCTGGGGATGCCAGACGTGCAGGTGGTAGCCGTCTGCGATGTTGATGCTTGGCGTTTGGACAACGCGCGAAAGCAGGTGGAGGACGCCTACGCGAAACAGGCCGCCTCGACCGCGTACAAGGGCTGCAAGACTCACAAGGACTTCCGGGAGCTGCTCGCCGACAAGAGCATTGACGCCATCTTTGTCGGCACGCCCGACCACTGGCATGTGCCGATATCGACAGCGGCGATCAAAGCGGGCAAGGACGTATCCTGCGAAAAGCCGCTCAGCCGCTTCATCAGGCAGGGCCGCGAGTTCAGTGACTTGGTGACGAAGCACAAGCGCGTTTTCCGCAACGATAGCGAGTTTCGTTCGCTCGAGAATTTCTACACCGCCGTCGAACTGGTCCGTAACGGGCGCATTGGCAAGGTGCAGACCATACGGGCAGGAGTGCCGAAGGAGTATGGCGGGGGGCCGGTCGGATGCCCGTCGCAGCCCGACATGCCGGTTCCTGCCGAGCTCGATTACGAGCGCTGGGAGGGGCCGGCGCCGCACGCCCCGTATACGGAGAAGCGCGTCACCAAGCCTCATGCCTATGAACGCGGCGGATGGATGCGGCACGTCTATTACTGCGACGGCATGCTGACGAACTGGGGCTCGCATATCATCGATATCGCGCAATGGGGCAACGACACGGAACGTACCGGACCGGTGGAAGTGGAAGCGCGCGGCACCTACCCGCCCGCCGATAGCTTCTGGAACGTACTGGTCGATTTCGAGGCCGAATACCGGTATGCAAACGGTGTGCGGCTCTACTACAAAACGGACAGACCTTACGTACGCTTCGAGGGCTCGGATGGCTGGATTCTGGCGGAATACCCGAAGATCCTCCAGGCTGACCCGGCCGCGGTTCTCGATTCCAAGATCCGCGAAGACGAGATCCATTTCCCCTTCAAGACCGACAAACAGGACTTCACCGATGCGGTTAAGACGCGCGGGCGGACACTTGAGGATGCTGAAGTGGCGCACCGCGCCATGTCGATTTGCGACTTGACCAACATTGCCATACAAGTGGGCCAGAGGCTTGAGTGGGATCCCGCGAAAGAACGGTTTATCAAGAATGATGCAGCCAATACGTTTTTATCCGCCCCGATTCTGCATCCGCAACCCGGTAAAGGAGACAATTTATGAGCTTTCGATCGATGGTTTTAATAACGTTGGTCGTTCTGATGATGTCGTTTGCAACGCTCGCCTGTGCACAAGGAATCCCGAACCCCTTCTTTGTGTTTGACAACGGCACCGGGCGCGATCAAAAGGTGCCGCTGGAAGAGCAGGCTGAATTGGTCAAGCGGACGGGCTTCGCCGGCCTGGGCTACAGCGGCACAAGACATATTCCCGAGATACTCCAGGCCCTCGAAAGCCGCGGTCTCAGGTTGTTCAGCATATACGTCAGCGCGCATGTCGACGGCGACGGGCCGCCGGGATACGATCCGGGGCTGCCGCAGGCGATCCAGCAGTTGAAAGGGCACAATACCGTGATCTGGCTGGCTATCCAGGGTCATGCGCCAGATGGCGAAGCACGTGCCGTCACGGTCGTCCGCGAGGTGGCCGACTTGGCGGCCGCATCCGGCTTGCGAGTGGTTCTCTATCCGCATATCTCCCAACATGTGCCCTGTCCGACCTGTGACTTCTATGTAAGCCGGATTGAAGACGCCGTGCGGATCCGTAAGCTTGTTGATCGTCCCAACGCCGGAGCCACGTTTAATCTGTGCCATTTTCTCGCCGCCCAAGACGAGCCCAGCCTGGACCTGCGGCTGAAGGAAGCTTTGCCGTACCTGGAGATGGTCAGCATCAACGGGGCTGATCACCAGGGGGGCTGGGACCGGTTGATTCAGCCACTCGACCGCGGCGACTTTGATGTGTATGGCTTGGTAAGAAAGCTCGTGGTGATGGGCTATAAGGGTCCCATCGGAGTTCAGTGCTATCAGGTGCCTGGCGATAGGGAAGAGAACCTGAATCGCTCGATGGCGGTGTGGCGCCAGTGGTCAGCCAGAATGGCTGCGGAGAAGTAAAACGATCACCCGAGGAATAAGGATGCCCGCCTTTACGGAGAGCGGTGCTACCTCTCGGGGCGTGGCGCGCGGGTGTGCGAGCTTGCCCAGTGGGGAAGGGTTATGAAGCTGAAATCCATTATTGGATGCATGGGAGCCGCTGTGACCGGCCTCTTTTTCTCTCTTGCGGAGTCGTTCCGGGCTCTCCCGGCGTAGCCACCGAAGTCAAACTCATCACGCTCGATCCGGCCCACTTCGTCAATTGGCGCGATCCGCTGGCGTCCCATCTGCTGGGTATTCTCTTGTGTGAGCACCAATCCGAGCGGGCGATTCGCGAGTGGGAGGCGGTGCGACGCAGCGCGGCTCTTTGTGCTGGACGGCATCCGGCTCAACAATCCGCCGTTCCGTCGGACGCTGGTGGGCATGGGCATTTCGAACCTGCGGACCTCTCTGAAATCGCCGCGATTGGGTTCCGTGATGTCATCGTATCCCACAAGTAGTTTACGGATGGGCTCCTGTTCCATGAATTCGTCCACGTCGAGCAACACCTCTAGCTTGGAATTCCGCGATTCTCGGAGCTGTATGTCCGAGGATTCCTGTCGGGCGGCCGTTACGATGGCATCCCGCTGGAGGTGAACGCCTACGCTCTTGCCCGCCAGTTCGAGGCAGACCCTCGGCAGCAATTCTCCGTGGCCGATGAAGTACCGTTGAGGGTTCGGGAGGGCAGGTTTTGACCCGCATGGCATTCGCGCTGATGCTCGCCGCCGCTCCATTCCGCTGGGCTGAGCCAGCCACATAGCCATGGGTCGTGTGGGCGTGGGTAGCCATGGCCGCGGGCGACTACGATAATGACGGCGACACGGACACGATCTTCACCTGCCTGCTAGAGAGGCCCGTCCTTATGCATAGTAACATAGGCTAGTACAATGCCTGGATCGGCTTTCAGTTGGTGGGAACTCAGAGCAATCGCGACGCAATTGGCTCCAAGCTGACGGTCCGTTTGGTTGGCCGCAACTGGTGCGCTGGATAACCGGTGGGGCGAGTATTTTTTCCTCGCACGACCACCGCGTGATCTTTGGCCTGGGCAGCAAACCAGGGCCCGCGACGGTCAGTGTTGAGATCCGACGGCCAAATGGCGAAACGCCAACCTTGACGGGTCTGCCGCCTAACCAATACCACAAAAGCGTTTAACCCTCAGAAAAGAAGAAATGACTTAAGCGCTCACCCACCTGCACGTCACGCAGGGTCAAGCGAAGGTAAGTTCTCGTTTCGCTTCGCAGACGATCTCATCGAGCGAGTTTACCAAATCTGCCGCAACGGGGTCGGGCTTGTGGGTGCGTAGGATTTGTTGCTTCCGCTGGCGGCAACGCTCCTCGGTGCTCAATGCGCCGCCCTCCAACCAGCCCTGATAATACTGCCGGTCCAGCAGAGTCGGCACCCAGAGTTCCTTGCGAAAATGCTCGGCTGTGTGATCCCGATCGAGAAAGGTCGTGCCGGTACCGGCAACCGCCTCAATTTCCTCAAGGCCAAGAGTACTTCCACTGAACTCGATCTCCCGCATCACGCTTTCTATGAAGGAAATAACCTCATGCTGTAACACTAGAGCGTCTAATGAAGCGGCCTGATCCGCGCCGCTGATGCCCATATGACCGTAAGTATCCGCACCCGCAGCCGCAGCCATTACTAATGTGGCGGCTGCCTCCAATCCTGCCTGGGCGTCGAGCCGCTTGGAATCCGTCATTCCAACATTCACGTAGACAGGCAAGCCGTAATGTTTGCCCATCTGAGTCATCGCCACCCCAAAGATGGCCTCTTCAGGCCCGCTGAGAATCAACTGCGTAGTGGCCATGTCGAAGGCATGGCAAATTCCGCCGTACATGACTGGCATTCCCGGACGGATCAACTGAGTAACGCAAATTCCCGCGAGGATTTCCGCGTTCTCCTGGGCCATCGTACCGGCGATGGTTGCCGGAGCGGAAAGGCCCATTTGCGCCATCGGTGCCACAACGGTCGGGATGTTCAGCCGCGAGGTTTCAAAGAGTATGTCAATACCGTCCAAGGGAAAACGCAACGGACTGATGGGGTCGAGGAAATGGTAGCAAAGCGGAAACTGGGCAGCCCTTTCCTCGCTGCCCCGGAGGGCAACCAGCATTTCTACCACATACTTCGCAGCACCGCGATTGTTGAACCAGAATAATATTGGCTTCGTCGTGTTCTTTATCAGAGTTGCCATCAATTCAACGGGTCGATAGTACCCGGGGAGTTCTGGCGGGTCTGCCATGGCACCCACTATGTCGATGTATTTCAATCGGTCGCAAAAGCTCGCGGCGGTGACGACATCGGAGAGAGTTGACTGTCGGCGTTCTCCTCCAATGCAATCCAACCAGAATGCCTGGCCACCAGTACTGTTGTAAATGCGCTTCCCCTGGCCGAAATCCGCATGGCGGGCAAGGTCGCGTCCGTAAATCGTAAACTGTTTTCCGGCTTGCTGGAGCGAACGACTCACGAGGTCGGCAGGTATTCTGACCCGCTTTGTGTGGGGATCGATTTGTGCCCCGGAATCCGCGAAGCGGGCCAACACCTCGGGGTGTGGGACCTCAACGCCCACACGTTCGAGGATCGTTAACGACGACTCATGGATCCAGTGGACCTGCTTTTGTGTCAGCACACTACTCAGCATGCTTCACCTTTCATTAGGGCAAACCATCGGTTCGGGCGGGAGATACGGTCAAGGAGATTTGGCCGAAAGATCGTGTATCCAGCGTCGATCTTCGGCCCTGTTCCCGCCGACACGCTACAGCCAGAAATCTTTCAGGAAGCGGTAGTTTGATTCGCTCAATTAAAATCATGTTTGCCAACCTCTGCGCAGGCAGAGTCGTCACGATGGGGGCAACCTAATCACGGGTCGGCTCGCGCCGCGAGTCGTGAATACGATGCGCAGCCTCCGTCGGCGAGGACGGGGCACCCAACTTCAACGGTTCGAAGCTAGTCCGGATTTCTTTCGCCTGTCCATCACGACCCGATGCTTGTGCGGCTAGCATGATGTCAAGCACATGGTAAGCGTGATCGGGTGTGACGAGCGGCCGAGTACCTTTCTGGATGCACTCGATGAGATGTCTCAAACCATCAGTCCAAGACCAGTGTGGGTCCGTTTCGTAGAAGTATTGCCATGCTCCCACTTTATTAAGCCAAAGTTCGTAGCCCTCGGGCGCCCAATCATCCCCAAGCATCTGCAACGTTCCTTCCGTGCCGTATAACTCAAAGCCGGGCGATCGATACTTCTGCATCGTGAAGCCGCTGGTCACGACGGCAAAGCGAGACTCCCCGAAATCCAACAGGATCTGGGCGTTATCTTCCGCCTCGACTTGTATAATTTCACCGTTCACAAGCCGATGGGGAATCGCGACTCCCGTCATCGCTGTGACGCGCTGAGCCGGCCCCACAATTCCCGTCAGGCTGGTGATGGTATAGACGGCAAGATCGAATATGCATCCACCTCCACGCCGGTAAAAGGATGGGCTCCAATCAGGTCCTGACCAACCGTAACGTGCCCGGGCAAGGCATACTTTTCCGATATCACCGCCTTCCACCTTGTTCCAGATGGTCTGATACGTGGGACTCAGTATGCTGAAGGGCGCACAAACCAGGTAGCCCGGGCACCTTCCCGCCAACTCGACGAGGTCCTTAGCCTCTAGGAGCGTGGCCGCCAACGGTTTCTCCACCAACACATGCTTTCCAGCTTCCAAGGCCTCTCGCGCCACGGTTCCATGAGCAGACATCGAGGTAAGGATGAGTACCAAATCCACATCGCTCGATTGGCACAGCTCTCGATAGTCGTCAGTGAAATTCTTGATACCCCATTTGTCCCGGATCCTCTCGCCGTGATCGCGCCGGGTGTCGCAGACAACGGTTACCTCCGCCACCTCTTGATAGAGGTTCAGCCTGAGGACCGCCGGCATGTAGGCGCCATCCATGACGTTGCCACAGCCGACGATTCCGATCTTCACCGCCCGATGAGTGTCACCGTATGGCATCGCAATAATCCAATCAGTTCACCTGGCCCAAACATCAACAGTTCGGGCGCCATTAAAGCGCGAACAGGGCCACCGCCCCCAGGGCACACGCCACACCCAACACCTGAAGGCGGGTGATGGTCTCCCCTAGGATGATGGGGGCCGCGATGACCACCACTAAGGGGTAAAGAGAAGTCAGGGGGATTACCACGGCGGCCTTTCCGTGCCGCTCCAATGCAGCCAATAAGGCCCAGGAACCTAGAGTGTTCAGTGCCCCGCCGAGCAGAATCAATACCAGGTTCTTCACGGGAAAACTCGCCAACGAGCGGTCGGGAAGTAGCCAAGGGTCGAGGAGGAAGAATCCGACCGTCAGCCAGATCAGTGCTGCCTCGGCGGAGATATTGTTCGTGGAAAGTTTCTGAAAAAGGCCGGCGGTCCCCCAAAGAACCAGGGCCAGCGCTGCAAATCCGAACCAAACAGGCAGAATTATGATCGAGATTGCTATCATTTCGCGAGTTATTCTCCTGCTGACCTTCAGGCAGCCACGCTCAGTGTCTCTTTGTTTTGAGCGGGGGGTCTCTCTCTCATAAGGTTACAGAATCCAGTTTGCTTCCACACACTACAAACTCAACTATAAAGAAAAGATGACAATCGCGGCCGCTGCCAAGATTAGCCCCAGAATCTGCAACTTCGTCAACCTCTCATGCAGAATCAGGAGAGCCAGTACGACCGTGACCATGGGGTAAAGGGTTGTGGTTACCATGATGACGGAAGTGTTGCCGCCACTGCGAAATGCCGCGTAGAGTGCTATCATTCCAATTCCGGAGGCGATGCCGTTAGCCAGGGAGTATGCCACGCCTTTTCGATTGCTTTGGATCCGAAATCGTTTGGCTACCAAAAGCGCTAACACCACTGGCAACGCTCCAATTGTGAAAAGAAACTGCGTCGTCTTGGCGGGGATGGCCTGCGATCCGACCTTAGACAGGATCGCCCACGCTCCCCAGAAGAGCACCGCTGCTAGCGAGTACCAAAACCAAGCGACACTTGATCTCGCGGGGTTTTTCATTTCGTCATTTCTCATAGCATTCTCACAGCCACATCATAAGTGCCTATTGAGAAGTGGGGGTAGGTCCGACCCCTTCCCCTCTGCGACCCGACGTACGCGGCATTGGCACACGGGGCGCTTCGACGGGCCTCGGGTTCCATCTTGGCAGGTGCCGGCTACCTATCATTAGTAGTCGGTCACACCTCGGGCCCTCCCAAATGAATGATCGTCCGTGGCCTGTCCAGTGTCGTTGCAGACCATGCCACACCTCCAGAGTGGTCGTACACCGCACCGTCACTTAGGGCAGCCTACCACCAACCCAGACAGTTCCTCGACGATTCTTTCGCTTCGAGAATTCTGCAAGTATGCCTCCACCGTAGGGGGCTTGCGCCGCACCTGCTCCACCACCCCCCTCCGCAGGCGGTGGGCCGGCCCCGCAGGCCACTCGCTCCCCGCGCTTCTGCCGGTCCCGGCGCCTGTGGCGGCCGCCTCCGAGGAGGCGGCCGCAAGCGTCCGGTCAGAAGAGAAGCTTCATCGAAAACTGCATTGACCTTGGGTCGTTCTGGATATTGGTTATTCTGCCGAAGCTACAACTGGCCGAGCGCACGGCATCCGTTTCACCATTTGGCCCAGGAGGCAGGCAATAGCCGGTGTTGGGATACGCGAGATTCATGTGATTGAGCACGTTGAATGTCTCCCAGCGGACTTCCAGGGCTTTGCTTTCCGTGATCCTGAAATGCTTGACCAATGCCGCATCCATATTCCAAAAGCCAGGGGCGCGGAAGTTCGGCAGTTCGGCTCCGGCAGTGCCCCAAAGATACGCGCGCGGGTCGGAGGGGTCGTAGTTCGCCCAGAAGGTCTGATCGTTGCCGAATACCGGTTGGAAGGCTGCCGGGTTGATCCACTGTTGGATGCGCTGGGCTTTAGTGCGGCTCCCCGAGAAGCTTGGGTTTCCAACCAGGTCGGGCCGGCACGTGATCTGATCACAGGGTCCGGAAATTGACAGCGGCAATCCGCTTTGCACGTTGAACGTCTCTGAAAACCTCCACCCTCCGAGGACAGCGTTCGCGACCCCGGGTCGGTTCAGGAAGGCTTGACCCACTCCAAACGGCAGCCGGTACGAGCCGGCAAGATTGAACATCTGGGGGGTGTCAATAGGGGCAAGTGCACGGTCCCCCCTTCTGTCGTCTATGTTCTGGACGCCGGTACCGTAGATTATTCCCGACACGGCACCCGCCCGGCCTCCTATATTCCCGGATTTTCTATGGACTGGGTCGGCCATCATGCCGAAGGCCTGGCCAAGCGGTGGAGTCTGAATATCCTTCGAGACCGTGTAGGCCGCGATAAAATTCAGGCCGTGAGAAAAGCGCTTCTCGACCTTGAGATCCATCGCATCATAAACACCAGTTCCGTCGTAAGACTGTTCCTGATCAATCCCTGAAAAGTCGGGGTAAGTCTGAAGCAGAAGCGAGCGCGGGAGCGAATCACTTCCATAGATCGAAGCCAATGTCGCGGCTGCTGTTCCAGAGTAGTAGTCCGTGATCGGAACTACGGCGTTGATCGACTGTTTATACTTAATCACGTCACTCGGATGGATATAGTCCCAATTACGCGACGGAACCAGCATATGAGTTCCGAGATTTCCAACATAACCAATGCTCACCATCATGTCGGAGGGCAAGGCGCGCTGAATTTGCACGTTCCAGACTTGCAGCATGGGGTCGCGGGAGGGTTTCACGTAATTATAGAGATAGCTCCCCAGCAGAGGATCGTGGTTTTGCGCAGGATATTTCGACGGAAACGGAGGTGTGGCCAAGCTCGCCTTGTCGGAGGTGTCACTCAAAGGAAAAGCCACACAGTGGCCGGAGTACGAGGGGCATTGGCTGGGGTAGTAGCTGGCGGCCCAATCCGTTGAAACGAACCACCCGGGAAGGCTGCCTCCAATTCCCCAACCGGGCCAGTTCATGGCGTTAAGTGCGTCGGTGTAAATCATATTGTAGCCGCCGCGGATAACTGTCTTCTGGTCGCCAAAAGGCGCCCAGGAGAAGTTGACGCGAGGCGCGAAGTCGGTATAGTTACGGGGTAAAACAGCACTGCCCTTGGGAAGCTCAGGATCCCCCGAATAAATGACCTTCCCATTGAGACCGGTGAGAGGGTTTGGACAGTTCAGGCAAAAGTTGGAGGTGGTGGGATTGAAGTTGGTGTTGGCAATGCCATAGACATCCCAACGCAAGCCGACATTCAGGGTAAGACGCGACGACACCCGGAACTCATCCTGCAAATATGCCGCCCAATAACTCCAGTGGTCATAATATGCGGGACCGCTCGCAGTACCATTCTCGTACTGGGGTTCGGCTCCCATAAGGAATTCCGAGAGACCGCTGCCTCCTCCCTGACCGGTGATGGGGTTGGAGGCAAGACTCCCGTAGAAACCGAGCTGCGTCGGGCCACCCCACTTATTGTCTCCGTGCTCCAGGCGGTAAATTATCCCAGTCTTCAACGTGTGTTTCCCGGCCACTTTGATAAGGTCATCCGTAACCGTGAAAGCGTCCATGATGTTGGTTTGGTTGGCATACCCTTGCGGTCCGATTTCGAGGACGCCGCCGCCCGGCGAAATAATGCCGAAGTCCGGTACCGGATAGTAAGTAGAGGTGGGGAGGTTTAAAGGCGCCGTCATCTGTTCGGTAGCCGGATAGTCCATGAGCTTTGAGAGCGTCCCCTGTACGGTAGCTTCCACTTGGCGCGTGTAATTGACGCGAAATTCATTGATAAGTGTCGGGCCCAGCGCAAAAGTATTCCCCACGCCGACCACCATGTTCGTAAAGTTGAGAGGATAGGTGGAATTGTAGCCGACAAAATCGTCGGGATAAGTCGGACCAGTCCACGGAGCACGATAGTTGCGGTACTGGTTAGGATTAGAGAGCCACTCCACGACATATTTGCTCCGCTGGCTCCACTGATGGTCAATTTTGACCGAGATATTCTTGGGATCCTGCGAACTTCCCACCGTTCCCAAATAGTTGTCGCAAATGAGGTACCCAGTCTTCCCCATGGGACAACTGCTCAGCGGGCTGTTAAAGTTGGGCAAAGGGTACGAATTGGTATAAAACTGAGCGATGGGATTCAAACCCGGCAAATTGCCGTTCGGGGTGGCGATCGTGGCGGGTATCTGCGCCGAGAAATTGCAGGTGGCAGTCGTGGGATTGACGGCCAGTCCACCCACAATAGAACCGGTACACCCGTTGGGGGTAATGGCAGTACCAAAAGCTGAACGGGCATAGGCTCCGTTCTCGTCAGGCCCCCTCGTCGAGTACGGATTCCAAAGGCCGTGCTGAGTTATATTTGGCACTTCACTAAAGTCGCCGGTGCGCATCAGAGCAGTCGGAACGGTGAAAACCTGGCTGCCGAACAAATGGAGAATGCTGGCATCGAAGGAGAAGAAGAAAAAGGTCTTGTCTCTGCCATTGTAAAGCCCGGGCAGGATGACCGGGCCTCCCAGTGTCCCTCCAAAATCGTTATAGCGAAGACGCCGGTCCGGAATGATGTGGCCAAAGCTGTCGATCGAGGTGAAGGGATTGCGTGCATTGGTGACGTTGTTACGAACATACTCATAGAGGTCCCCATGGAATGCGTTGGTACCCGATTTGAGTACCTCGTTGAAGACGCCGCCCCCGGTGTGGCCGTATTCCGCCGCCAAGTTGTTGGTAATGAGTTGAAATTCCTGCACGGCATCCGGTGAGGGAGTGATTGCAGGATTGTCTGACATTGGGGAAATATCAGGGTTGCCATCCAGGTACCAGGCATTCATCCCGCCCGACCCGCCGTTAACCTCAATATCCGAACTAGCCACGCCAGTAGGATCGGGAAAGCTTCCGTACGCACTGTTGAAGCCGAAATTGGAGCCCGGAGGCCCACTCGCAGTGTTGGTTCCGGGAATCAAGAACGCCAGTTGAAGGAGGTCGCGTCCGGCCAGCGGGATATCGGTCGCCAGTTGGGAACCGAGCGTCTCGGTGGAGTTTGAGGCCGCCGTCTCCACCAAAGGTACTTGGGCTGCGACCTGGATCGTCTGGCGGGTCGCGCTGACTTTGAGCTGAGCATCCAGCCGGGTTTCCGTCCCAGCGATTATTTCGACATCGGTCATTTCCAACATGGAAAAGCCAGCCAGCTCAAAGCGGGCACGGTACTTGCCGGGGATGAGGTTGCCCACCCGGTAGTAACCTGTAGCATTGGTTTTCGTAAGGGTCGCGATATTCGTATCCACCGAAGTCACGGTGACATCTACTCCCGGTACAACACCTCCCTGGGGGTCTGTCACAATGCCCTGGAGAACACCCCGATTGATCTGTGCCGCCACGGGTAAGGTCCACAAAAACATCAGGACCGGCAGCATGATTGCGGTGAGTAGCTTGCCGATCTTCATATTGTCCTCCTGTAGAAGTCCAAAATTTAGTCTCCGACCGTTGGAGGCCCGTCCACGAACAACGCTGGATTCGAGTTAAGTGATGCTCTCGAACTGGAAGCATCGACTCATGGCTTCACCTCCGCAGTGAATGCGGGTTGACGACCCAAAACGCGACAAAGTAGAGCAGCTAGCAGTGAGTCCGTTCTGGCCTCCGGGCTCGGTAATCGGGTCTAGCCCCCCGGACTCGGGGGTATCTCTGACACAGTCATAAAATTCTTCTTGCAAGGGGGTGCGCTCCCGATGTAACTTTTGTGTCTGTAATCGTTCTCTGAGACCGGTTACAGCGGCTACTGTATGACACATCGTTTAGACGCTGTCAAGCAAATTCTTTAGGAGCAAATTCTTTAGGAGTCAGGAGGGGCAGTCAGAGGTTAGAACCACCTGTCGCTGATTAGCTTTTGGCCGGCGATGCCTGCCTGTTGCCCGTTCGGTGCGGGCGACGGGCTCTGAGTTCACCCTGACTTCTGACTCGCCGCGCAATCAAATGGCCTCTTGCATGAGTGATGTGGCGAAGGTTGCCGAGGTATCCAAAGCCACCGTATCCCGGGTGCTGAACAAAGCGAGATATGTTGATCCAGAGACACGGAAGCGCGTTCTTGAAGCCGCGCACCAGTTGAACTATTACCAGAACGTACATGCTCGCCGTCTTGCCCGGGGACGCAGCGATCTTTTTGGGCTCGTCATCTCCGAAATTGCCAATCCCTTCTTCCCCGAGCTCATCCGGGGCTTCGAAGCGGCGGCTCTGGACAGAGGGCTCGAAGTCTTGCTCTGCAATACCGAGTACGGCCCTGAGCGCATTCAGGCGGCGGTGCGGAAGATGATCGAAAACAAGGTCAGAGCCGCTGCCGTGATGACCTCCGTGATGGATGCGGCGCACATCAGCGAGTTGGCATCGCATCAGATCGCCACCGTACTTCTGGATCAAGCATGTCCAGAACGCTATGTGAGCTGCATCCGGATTGATTATGGGGGGGGAGCCTCCCAGGCGGTCGATCATTTGTGGGAGCTTGGGCATCGCCGTTTCGCGTTCGTTGCAGGTCCGGGCAACATCCAGTCTGCACAGACCTTCCGCAAGGCGGTAGTGGAGGTGCTGAAGCGGCGGCATGCGTCCTATTTGGTGCTCGAAGGCAACCACAAGGTTGATGGAGGCGCCGCGGCGGCACACACATTGCTCAAAGAGTCAATTTTGCCGACGGCGGTTCTGTGTGGCAATGACTTGACGGCAATTGGAGTGATGAATGTTCTTAAGGGTGCGGGGCTGTGCGTCCCTCGAGACGTCTCGGTGGTTGGGTTCGACGACATTTATTTCGCCCATCTTGCCCGTCCGGCG
>Ga0116223_10003401_pt1 | contig 14312 bp, 16 predicted proteins | sample Sb_taG_3_FD_90092 | JGI IMG/M metagenome (GOLD analysis project Ga0116223, IMG submission 90092) | Peat soil microbial communities from Weissenstadt, Germany - Sb_50d_a_PC metaG | ecosystem: Environmental > Terrestrial > Soil > Wetlands > Peat | place: Germany: Weissenstadt | collected 2010-09-21 | reverse complement strand
GTGTCGGTCGGCAGCCGCAGCGCCGCCCAGGCGGCTCGAGCAGGTCGAGCTGGTCGTGCAGGTCGGTCTGCTGGCGGCGCGCGCTTCGCGCGCGCGTAAGCACAGCGATTCTGGTTAACGCGGGGAAATCGGCGACGGCCGCGACGTCGACCTCACCATCTGCCGCCCAGGGTGCGGGTCAGCCATGATGCCGATACGCGCAGTGTTCAGCAGCGAATGGAACGCGCTTTGCCGTGATTGAGTTTAAACCCGGAAATCAGCTTCACGGTCTTCACCGCACAGACACAATCGATTATGTGATCTGCATTTCCGGCGAGATCGATATGGAGATGGACGATTCGACCGTGCGGATGAAGGCGGGCGACGTCATGATCCAGCGTGGCACCAACCATGGTTGGATCAATCGCGGCACCATGCCGGCGCGCGTCGCCTTCGTGCTGGTCGATGGCCAACCGAAGCGGGTTGAGTCGGTTAAGGGCACGCAAAGTGCCCGCTAATCCGAGCGGGTGGTGGGTCAGTTTCCGGACACGGATCGCCGGAGCGTGATAACTCAAACATTATCAGCCATTCCGACCATCGCATGACGGCTTATAATTGACACTTATCAGCCATCATTAGACATAGAGGCGGTAGAAATCAGGCTCACTTTCTCCTGATTCGACCAAGTGTATTCATTTTATCCACTAGCTGTGAACGGATTCGCGTAACAAAAACTATGGCATGCCGGCGAGATTGTCCGGATCACTCCAGCTTGATGCCCGCGAACTTGATTACCTTGGCCCATTTCTCGGTTTCGTCGGCGATGAACTTGCCGAACTCGGCGGGTGTCATCGGCATTGGAACGCCGCCAATGTTGTCGAGCCGCTCCTTCATTTTGGGATCGACAAGGCCGGCGTTGATCTCGGTGTTGAGCTTATCGATGATTTCAACGGGCGTGTTCTTGGGCGCGCCGATGCCGAGCCACGCACTAGCCTCGTAGCCCGGCACGAAATCGGCGAGGACTGGCAAGTCGGGCAGTGCCTCCCAGCGCGTCGAGGTCGTTACCGCGAGCGCGCGCAGCCTTCCACTCCTGATGTACTCAATCGCGGGGGCCAAATTGCTGAAGTAAACATCCACCTGTCCACCGAGCATACCGACCAGCACGGGCCCGCCGCCACGATAGGGCACGTGGACCAGGTCGACGCCGGTCATCATCTTGAACAGTTCGCCGGCTATATGGGTCCCGGTCCCGCCGCCGGCCGACGCCATGTTGAGCTTGCGCGGGTTCGCCTTGGCAAGTGCGATGAACTCGGGAACCGTCTTGGCCGAAAGCGACGGGTTCACCAGCATGACATAAGGCTCGCGCATGATGCCCGCAACCGGTGCGATATCACGGATGAAATTGAAATTGAGCTTCTGGTAGAGCGTCGCGTTGATCGCGTTTGCAGGGGCGACTGAGACGAGCGTGTACCCGTCGGGCGTGGCGCGCACCACCATTTCAATGGCGATATTAGTGCCGCCGCCCGACCGGTTCTCGATCACGAAGGGCTGGCCAAGCCGTTCCGACAGCCATTGGCCGATCAGGCGCGCGAGGATGTCTTGGGTGCCGCCAGGAGCCGAGCTGACGATGTAGCGCACCGGCCGCGTCGGATAAGTTTGCGCCCGTGCGATCCGCGCAAGGGCCGGTAGCGCCGCAGTACCTGCGGCCAGATGCAAGAGTTTGCGGCGGGGGAGTTTCATGATGCCCCCAACGTTGCGCTATGCGCCAGTGCTTTAGCGTATTACATCGCGCCCCGGCAGGTCAACAACGACGAAAAAGCCGTTTCACCATCGCTCCGATACTAGGGCCGACATAGACCGCGAGATCGCCGACCTGTATGCAACACCACCCGACGTCTTGCAGCGGGCCAACGACCTTCTCAGGGAATGAGCGATGACGGTAATATTTGTGGGTCGTCGTGCATCGCGTAATGTGCGATTCGGTAAATATGGAATGGAGCCAACATGTCAAACGTGAACGAAGCCGCTCTGCGCAAGCAGCTCTCCGAGGCCACGCGGATGATGGTGATGGCGGAATTGCTGGATTACAGTGGCCATTTGAGCGCGCGCATCCCCAGCACCGATCAAGTTCTGATTCAGCCGCGCGATTCAAGCCGCGCGGGCCTCACCGCCGACGAGATTTTGATCGTCGATCTGGAGGGGCGCGTGCTTGAAGGCAAGGGCCCGGCTCCATCCGAGACGGCGATTCACCTTGGCGTCTATCGCGCCCGCGAGGATGTGCAGGTCGTATTTCACGGCCACCCGCCGCTGGCCGTGCTCTACACCATGGTCCACGCGGAAATGATCGCAATCCGAAACTTCGGCTATCGCTTCATTGGCTGTCCGGTACATCCGGACCCGACGCACATCCGCACGCTTGAACAAGGCGCTGCGGTAGCCGCTACGCTCGGTAAGGGGAAATACTGTCTGCTGCGCGGGCACGGCAATGTCATCGCGTGCAACACGATCCCGGAGGCTTTTCTCGACAGCCTGGAAATGGAAGAGAACGTGCGTGGCGTCATTAATGCCACTGCGCTCGGCGCGCTCAAGCCGATCACACCGAAAGAAGTTGAAGTCTTGCGGCCGAGCTTCGACAAGAACACCTATCGTGTCGCTAAGACCTGGAATCACTACCAGGACAAGGCGCGCATGGCTGGCTATCTGTAAATGCGGCGCTATGCCTTCGACGCCGGCCGCCCGCGCATGTGGAATGATCCGCGATTGCCGGCGTCCGAAAACCTGCACAAGAACAACATTTCGCACCGCAAAAAATAACGAGCTTAATTTGCCAATCACCGAAAATGCGGAAGTTGCGTCCGACTTCACCTTGCGCCGCCAACCGACATACAGGCGAAACAAATTCGTGATCATCCTCGAGTCGGTGTTCGTAACTTGCCGAATTTTGGTGCCATACTCTACGGGCTGGAACGGATCTATGAGTGCTTGTGCAACTTCGGCAACACCTCTTTTCCGATTAAATTCATGCATTGATCCCATTCGTCGAAACGGAAACGGAGATCAAAGACAATATGATCAATGCCGATTTCCAAATACTTTTCGACATCCTTGACAATATCATTAGGCGAAAGCCGAACCCAGCAGCAAGAAATAGAAAATGCCTTCCGAGAAATCCCTTTATCGGAACTAAAACGAATGCCCCACCTGGCTGGTCGCCGCGTTCGCGCATTCGTTGAAAGCGACATTACCCGGGCTCCCGCCATGTCCGGTTTGGGCCAAAAGCGACCTCCCGACATTCTTCCTTCCGGGATTGGCTTTGGCGCAGCAGCGAGTTGCGCAATGCCGTGGTAGCATTAGCTGTGCAAGAACCGATACTGCTCGTTCCTCATGACCACTGACAAGACAGCAGATTTCGAGCGAAATCCGCAATACGAGCACCGCCTTGTAGTCTTTTACGACATTCTCGGTTGGCGCAGCCGCATCGAGAGGGCTGGCAATGACCCACAGAAGATAGGCGAGCTGAGAAGGCATGTGCTGGTCGGGCCTCGCGTGCTCACTGCTCAAACACCTAGTCCGACGTCGGATGTGCGGTTTAGTGCGTTTTCGGACAACATCGTGATCTCGCAAATGGTAAGCACGGCGCATGCCATCCATTTCCTCGCGACACTCTGTTCGTTCCAGATCGGTTCTGCGACCGACGGCTACCTCATCAGAGGTGGAGTTACCGTTGGTAATCTACATCACGATGCGGAATCGGTATTTGGTCCCGCGCTTAATCGGGCATATTATCTCGAAAGCGAGATCGCTGATGTGCCGAGGATAATTGTCGATGAAAATGTCTTAGAGCTGTGCATCCCCCGGCCATTCTTCCTTGTCGAAGAAGACGGCGTGAATTTCATTGATCCATTCACCCATCATTTCGTGCAATTGTTGCAAGATATGAACATGCCAAAGCAGGCATACTGGGAGCACATTGGTTTTCCGATACCGAACGGCTTCAGCTTAAAAACTACGCCGCGCGAGCAACTGCTGAGAGAATCGCTCGACGCCATGAAGCCGGTTTTGCGTGGCCCAATAAGGGACAAAGACTGGAACAAAATGGCGTGGCTGTATGATCGCATCGCTGGACGTTTGGGTGTTCCGCTCGCAGGATCGTACCCGCGTCAGCGAATAGAAGATTAGTATGGATTATTGCAACTGCCGGTCATGCGCGGGCGTCTGCCGAGCGCGTCCGCAATTACTCTGAAGGCCGACGTTCGGTTGCGCTGCAATATCCGTCGAAAAGCGCCAGAAGCAGCCGAGCGCAGCAACGGGCGCCTGTCTCACACAGTTTAGGGAGTCGGAGCCTATCCGCGGCTCAACCGAACCGCTGATAAAGCTCCATCATCGCGGCACCAAAGCAGGCCCAACTGACAGCTCTGCCTTGAAGAAAAAATTCAACATCCTGTTTGCCCACCATGTTTTTCACTTCCCAACGCCCCGAAACGTTTGGATTCTGTTCAAATACTCCGTCGCTCGGGTTAATGGAGAAAAACAGGTAGGCGAATAGGAGCAGGATGACGGCGAAGGTAATTTTCGAATCGAGGTTGGCCGCAAATCCAATCAAGACCACCACAAACAGCAAAACAATGATGAATACTCCAATGTAGATTTTTTTCTGGTGTTTCTCTTTCTGCCTCATTTTTTCAAGACGGTCCCATTCGGGGTACGCTTGATAGGTTTCGGGCTTTTTACCTTTTCGCCAAAACATTGTGATCAGCCTCTGTTGAGAAGCGGTCCCGACTGGAATTATAGTTTGAAAGTTGGCTCTACGAAAAACGTGTTCCGATAACGGATCTTTGGCCTACCGCGTACCGCTCCTAGCCGAGAAGCTGCACGCGCACGCACAGGCTGCTCGCAAAGAAGCAGTCCAAAAAATTGCGGATCGCGTCACGCAAATCGCAAACGAATTCTATGATAAGGTTCATCCTGGCGAGGGTATCGCGACCTCAAAGCTGGTCGTCCGCCAAGCAGCGAGCGCCTCGATGCTGCTACACGCGACGTTCCACGGCCAAGAAGCTCCGCCTCTAAAATACTACAGCGAAAGCCATCTCGACACACTCGGCCTCTGCTTTTTCCTCGCAATTAGAAAGTTGGAAGTTGCGGGGGTTTCGATTTTCAAGCTGCTATTAATTGATGACGTTCTTCATTCGGTAGATGCGGATCATCGAACCCGGCTTGCACAACTGCTGAAGGACAATTTTGAAGATCATCAGATTGTACTGGTGACCCACGACAAAAATTTTTATGACCGGCTACGGGCAACGCTGGGGAGTGGTTACAAATATATTGCTATCTCCAGCTGGGACATCGACAGCGGCCCTCACCTCAGTGACCCGTCCACCGACCTTGACCGCGTGCTCGACCCTGCGACGCGAGTGGGAAAGTCGCACGACGATATCGCGGCTGCTGGCGGCCGCTTTTTCGAGTGGCTTCTCAAAGATCTTACCGAACGTTTGGAGGTACCGCTCGTCGCCCGCTTCACGCATCCCCACGATATTGGTTCGATGTGGCCGCCCCTCGCCGCTAAGCTCAGCAAGCACAAGGGATTCACTGCGGCGCAGCCTGACTTGGTGAAAAAGCTTAACGAGAACGTATGGGTTCGTAATAAGATTGGCGCACACAACAGCGGCGAAGCAGCAAGTCCAGTGACGCCTGCCGAAGTTACGGAATTTGTTGATAGCGTTGCGGCGCTTTATAAGGCTGCAATCTGCTCAGCAAATAAATGTGGGGGCACCATTCAAGTCAGCAAAGATAACAAAGATGTCTGGCGATGTGGCTGTTCGCAACTCCAATATGGGCCTTGATTCACCGAGAATTTGCAAGGAATTCTAAAATTATTGCACACTGGGAGGGATGAGTGGACTACGAGGAATCCCTAAAGGAAGCTGCACATCGTGCCGAAGAAGCAGTGCAGGACGCGATGGACGCGTATGGAGATAGCACAGTTGACTACGAGCCCCCGATTACGGGAGGCGTAGCGGTCGCTCTCAGAAAAGCATTTAACGGAAAAATTCATGGCCTCACGTGGAGCGCGCACGTGATGAGGACTGGTAGAGGGCGTGGTTCAGAGGAAAATCCGACGGGGGCTGATTTACTGATGCACGTCCGATTGGACACACCGACAATTAAATATTCAAAGGGTGTTCTAGTGCAGGCAAAACGCCTTGAGCCAGGAGCGATTATGAAACCAGCCCGTTATCGAGAGCTTGCGAAACAATGCCAACAAATGCTGGATATAACAGCCGCCTCGTTTGTTTTTGACTATGCAAGTATTGGGATGAGATGCATTTCGGCCTCCAGCATTGTGGACTCGGACTTAAAGGACTTATATGAGCAATGTCCTTGGACTCCCTATCGATTTTTTCTTGAATTATTCCGATGTCCAATCGGCGATCCGAAAATAACGAGCGCCCAAGTGAGTGACTTGCCAATTCCGAATAAGGTTCAGCTTAAAGCATCAGGCCGTTAGTTAGGGCTTGAATGCTCAGGCACCATCGGCTGGTTTTGACTTGTGGCCATCGAACTCAATCAACAAGGTTGCCGCCGATAATCCAGTTTATCGGAGCCAAAGTGAGCACCCACACGATGTCCGCTTTGACGGGCGACCCCTCCCAGGAGATGCGCCGGATTGTGAGGTTTCCGGCATCCGTGCACTTCAACACAGAGGATCGGTCTTCCACCCCTTAGCGGGAGCCACGTTTTTGCCTTTCTGCCGCTGACAATATATGCCGCGGGTTTAAACACGATAACAGCCGTGACTGACTAAGCAAATGGTGCACATTTCAAAAATCGAAGCAGCTCAGAGGCAGCTCGACACGGCGATAGAGCTGTACTTGCTCGAACATGACCTGCTTTCGGTTCATACATTGGCATGGGCCGCTTTTTCGATCCTTGTGAGCTATGACGAGGCGACTAACGCGGGTGGCGTGTGGGCCAAACAAATAAGAAATCATCCGTGCGAAAATACGCGGAAACTAGCCAATTTTCTAAAGCATGCGGACCGCGATCCACTTGATGAACTTGGCGATTTGACCGATGAATACACTCACAATCTGCTTTTAGAAGGCTGCAAGCTTTTTTTTGAGCTGACGGACAGTCGAACCCGTCCGATCGATGTCTTTTATTGCTATGACATCTTATTAGATGGCGAAGCTCAGGATCGGGAGTTGGACCGCAAAGACCGAAGTGGCGGGGTGCCGACAGAAACGGAAGCTAGCGAAGAAGAACGGCTACATTTTTTGATGAAGGGAAGGCTGCTCGAAGTCGCCAGAGAGGCGCTGATTGCGCCAAAGACCAATTGGAGCGATTGCCCTCCTTGCGATTATCCGGTGAGAAGCTACTCAACTACAGAAACCGTGAACGAAGCCTTCAAATTCGCCAAAGCGCGTCGAACACAATGGAAATAGTAGAAGTAGGAAGGTGTGGAGTTCGCCTTCGCGCTCTCTAGCGCACTTACAGATTGCCTCCGATAACCCTCCTTATCGGAACCAAAACTGCATCGAATTGGGGAGCGGTCAGGCAATAGCGTACTTTCGTCCTCACCGACGCCAGACGCTTGCTAGCCAGGGTTGTTTCTCGCGCGGTAGTCCGGCGGGGCGGTAATAGTGATCAATCTCAACGAATCCCGCAGCTGATACATAGCTACGCCAAGCATCAAGATCATGATACACGCCGTAGCGCCCGCCATTCCAGCCTTCCTCGTTACGACCGTGCGGATTCGAGCTGAACAAAACACCGCCCGGTTTTAGACTGGCGTGCAGTTCCAGTAACACACGCGGTAACTCCTGGCTGGGTACATGAAACAGCGTGGCGTTGGCGAATACGCCGTCGAAATGCTGATCCGGCAGATCGAGCTTGAGGAAACCCTGCTGCCACACTTCGCAGCCGCTATGGGCGCGTGCCATCTCGGCGAAATGTTCGGCGCCTTCCAAACCGACCGCGACATGACCGAGTTCGGCAAACATCTTGAGGTCGCGGCCGGCTCCGCAGCCAAAATCTAGTATCGTATAAGGCGGTTCACCCTTAATGCATTGCAACAGCGCAGCGATGTTCTGGCTGACGTCATGATCGCGCGTCCCCCTCCAGAAATCATCGGCGTGCTCGTCGTAGTAATTCAGCGTGAGATCAGTGATCTTTTCCAGGTCTGGCGGATTCAGTTTCATGTTCAAACTTGGTCGTTTCCTCGTTATCGAGCATTTGTCAACCGCGGCGTGCGACACAGCAAATTACCAGGTAGCGACAAACGAGTTTAATTGAAAATCATCGGACCGATATCAATATAATATCTAGTCATGACCACAATGTCCTTTACGGTGCAGTGGGAGAGATTGAAATGAATGCCGATCCGAAACGGAAACCTCATAAAGGTGAGTTCGATCGCGCCAAAAGAGCGCGGAAGCACCAGGAAGAGGCGCTCGACGACGCGCTCAAGAATACCTTTCCAGCATCGGACCCAGTCTCAATCGAGCAGCCGACCGCCGCCGACCCTGACAGGGTAGAGACCTGAAGGTCGCATTCCGATCTCAGCGCCCTGTGCTCCAAGGACGTTAGGTTCGTGCCAATAACGTGCTCACCGCTTGCCTCCGATAATACTGCTTATCGGAACCAAAACGAGCGCTCACTCGACGCGCCTTGTTAGCTCAGAAGCGGACATTAAATCGGCTCTTCGCCAATTCCCTCGGGCAAGTATAACAGACCTCGCGCCGCCCGCCGCGCACGAGCTCAACCACGTCTGGTCCTATGACTTCGTCGAGGACCGCACCCATGACGGACGCAAGTACCGCATGCTCAACATCGTCGACGAGTTTACCCATGAGTGCCTGGCGATCCGTACCAACCGCAAGCTCAAGGCTATCGACGTGATCGACGTCCTATCCGAACTGTTCATCTTGCGTGGTGTGCCCGGCCATATCCGCTCCGACAACGGCCCAGAGTTCGTGGCCAAGGCGGTGCAGGACCGGATCGCTGCTGTCGGCGCAAAGACCGCGTACATCGACCTGGTAGCCCTTGGGAGAACGGCTACATCGAGAGCTTCAATGCTCGACTGCGTGACGAGCTGCTCAATGGCGAGATCTTCTACACGCTACGAAAAGCTCAGATCATCATGGAAAACTGGCGCCGTCACTACAACGCTGTCCGGCCGCACGCCTCTCGCAACTAAAGGCCACCGTCACCGGAGGTCTTCGCACCAGCATTCGCCGCCTGGCCGGCTTCGCTACGTCGACCGGCTCCGCCGGCCACGCTGGCGTCAACGCCAGCGCTAAACTAACATTCGACCCGGACCACTCAATGGCCGGTCAATCCGAGGGCGCGAAACCCATGAAACTGCCCAAGTTCGACTATGCCTGCCCGGCCACCATCGAGCAAGCGGTTGCGCTCCTGGCCGGGGCTGACGGTACGGCGCGGCCGATTTCCGGCGGCCAGAGCCTGATGCCGATGCTCGCCTTCCGGCTGTTGCAGCCGTCCCTGCTGGTCGACCTGCGCCACGTCCCTGGCCTGGCCACGATCACCATCAACAATGACGGCGTGCATCTCGGCGCCAAGGTACGCTGGTGCGACATCGAAACCAGCGCGGCACTGAAAGTGGCGCATCCGATTTTGACAGCGGCCGTGCGCTACATCGCCCATCATCAGATCCGCACCCGCGGCACGATCGGCGGCAGCATCGCGCATGCCGATCCGGCGGCCGAAATGCCGTGCGTAGCCGTACTCTGCGATGCAGAGATCGAGATTGTCGGTTCGGCCGGCAAGCGCAAAATCCCAGCGACGTCATTCTTCAAGGGCCCGCTGATGACGGCTCTCCAGCCCGACGAACTGATAACCGGCATACGCTTTCTGGCCTGGCCAGCGGGGCGCCGTTGGGCATTCGAGGAGTTCGCGCGGCGACGCGGCGATTTCGCGCTGGCCGGCATCGGGGTGTTTTTCGACGTGCGCGACGACAAAGCCACCAACGTCCACATCGCGGCGTTCGGTGTTGGTGATACTCCGCTTCGTCTCGCCAACGCGGAGGCGGCTTTGAACAACCGGCCGCTCACCGATGCGGTCATCAAGGGATGCTGCCAGGCCGCGCGCGAAGCGGTCGACCCGAGGGACAACACTCACGGTAGTTCCGCTTACCGGCGTGGCCTGGTCGATTACCTGTTAGGGGAATCGCTGCGCCGTCTGACCGTTAATTCATCAAAGGCATGTGCAAATGCGCACTGACGTCGAACTCAACGGCAAAATATTCAGCTTCGAGGTCGAGCCCCGAACCACGTTGGCCGACTGCCTGCGGTACAATGCCAAGCTGACCGGCACCCACGTCTCCTGCGCGCACGGGTTCTGCGGTGCCTGCACGGTGATCGTCGACGGCCAGCCGGTCCGCTCCTGCCTGATGCTGGCGGTGCAGGCGAATCAATCCAGCGTCCTGACCATCGAAGGTATTTCCAACGACGACGATCTCACACCGCTGCAGAAATCGTTCCGCAAATGCCACGCCGTCCAGTGCGGCTTTTGCTCGCCGGGCATTCTCATGTCGGCGCACGCATTGCTGACAAGCGAGCCGGATGCGGACGAAGACCGGGTGCGGGAAGTCGTGTCCGGTCATCTCTGCCGCTGCACCGGATACATTCCGATCGTCCAGGCCATTCTCGAGGCGAGGCCGGCCTATAAAAAGCAACGATCCGAACTTCCCTAGGAGAAGACGGGCGTGAACAAGGTCAATTCATTCATCGGCGCACCGATCGAGCGGGTCGAAGATCTGCGTCTGCTGCGCGGCAAGGGCACCTTCATCGACGATGTCGAGCGGGACGGCATGGCGCACGCCGTCATCCTGCGCAGTAACGTCGCGCACGGCATCCTGCGAAATGTCAATACCAGCGCAGCACGGCAGATGCCGGGCGTCCTTGCGGTGCTGACGGCACGCGACATCGGCACGCCGATGCCCACCATTCCGCTGCGCCACATGACCATACCGGATGTGGTGCGGCCCTACGAGCAGCCGGTCATCGCCGCCACCAAGGTGCGCTACGTAGGCGAACCGTTGGCGGTCGTGCTCGCGGAGACGCACGAGGAGGCGGAAGACGCGCTGGAAAATATCCAGGTCGAGATCGACATGTTGCCGGCCGTGATTAGCTGCCGCGCGTTCCAACCACCACCGGCCATACTGTTCGAAGCGACAGGTACCAACTGCGCGATCACGTATTATGCCAAGCGCGGCTCCGGGCAGACGGATTTCCCGGACTGCTATGTCAGGCGCGAGCGCTTTACGACCAATCGCCACACCGCCGCCCCGATGGAATTGCGTGGCCTATTGGCCGAATGGGACGACGGCAACGGCCGCTTAACGGTCAACGGCGCCGCCAAGGTGCCATTCACGACGCGCCGCATCCTGTCGAAACTGATCGGGCTGCCGATCGAAGCGATCGACATGATCGAATTCGATGTCGGCGGCGGATTCGGGGCACGCGGCGAATTCTTTCCCGAAGACTTTCTCATCCCGTTCGCGGCGCGGTTGTTGAAACGCCCCGTCAAATGGACCGAGGATTTCCGCGAACATCTGATGGCGACCAATCATTCGCGGGAATACGATGGCGACATCGAGCTTGTCTGCAAGCGGGACGGCACGCTGCTGGCGCTGCGTGGGCATGTCTTCGCCGATATCGGCGCCTATCTACGGTCCACCGCGAATGTCGGGCCGCGCAACATAGCCCAGTTCATGTCCGGGCCGTATCGCATTGCCGAGATCGATATTGATGTTTCGCTGATGATGACCAACAAGTCGCCGACCGGCACGTATCGCGGACCGGGCCGGTTCGAAGGCGATTACATGCGCGAGCGGCTGCTCGACCTCGCAGCGCAGGACCTTGGTATCGACCGCGTCGAATTCAGGCGTCGTAATCTAGTGACGGCAGATGAAATGCCGTACCAGGTATCGTCGATCCGCCCCCCTGAGGTTTCCGCTTATCTCGACAGCGGCAATTATTTGGAAACGCTCACGCATTGTCTCAAGGAATTCGACTGGGAGACGAAATCAAAGCGACAGGGTCTGCAGGAAGACGGCCGTTATTGGGGCGTGGCCATCGGGTGTTTCATTGAAGGCGGTGGTTCGGGGCCGCTGGAAAATGCCCGCATGGTGGTCGGGACGGACGGCACCATTTCGGTTTATGTCGGTTCTGCGAACGTCGGCCAGGGCGTCGAGACTGTCATGGCCCAGATCAGCGCCGATTCGCTCGGGGTCGACATGGAGCGCATCCGGATCTTTCACGGCTCGACCACGTATCTGCCGGATGGTTATGGCTCCTCGCATTCCCGCGCCACCGTCATGGCCGGGTCGGCCATCACGCTGGCGGCCGACGAGCTGAAAAAAGCGGTGCGGAAAGCAGCCGCATTGCGGCTGAACTGCGCGGAGACGGAGGTCGTTCTGCGTGGTACCACGGCCCAAACTCCGTACGGCACCTCGGTCGCCTGGTCCGAACTCGCCGTCGAGGAGCTTGCCGGGTTCGGAACGTTCAAGCACAAGAAAAACACTTACGCGTACGGCTCGCAGGCCGCGCAGGTCGCCGTCAATCCCGGCACCGGACATGTCGAAGTCATCGACTACATTTCGACCGAGGACGTGGGCCGGATCGTCAACCCGCTGACATTGAAGGGCCAGATCATCGGCGCGATGGTACAGGGCCTCGGCGGCACGCTGCTCGAACACCTGGACTATGCCGAAGACGGGCAATTGCTGGTCGGCTCGCACGCGGAATATCTGATACCGTCAGCGAGCGATTTTCCTAACCTGCGGGTGTTTGTGAAGGGCGAATATCCCTCGCCTAACAATCCGTTGGGCGTCAAGGGCGCCGGCGAGGGCGGCTTAATCTGCACCGCGGCAGTGATTTCCAACGCGGTGGCGTCGGCGCTCAGCGAATTCGGCGTGTCTCCGACATCGTTGCCGCTTTCGGCGCCGCGGGTGTGGGAGATGATCCACCAGCCGCGGTAAGCCACGCGGCACGGCAACGGTCGTCTCCGACGCCGGCACGCTTCGAATCAGCGGCCGTATCTATCTCTTGTCTTGCCCGCGCAAGCGCGCGCTGGCGGGTATCCCTAGCACAGTCGAGACGACCATTGGCCACTCTGAACATCGAAGGCGACGCCTTTATCCGCAATGGAACTACACCATCTCGCCACGCTCGCCCAAGGCCCCGCGTGAAGCGATGTTTCGACGCCTCGCCTCGGCTGCCAATCTGCGCTATGCCGCAATCTGTATACCGCGCTGAAACTTGGGAGTTTGTGCCATGTCTGGCCGCAGAATGTCGAGACGTTCTGCCATCGTAAGTACTCTCGGCTTCCTTCTGGCGCCGCCCGCGGCGGACGCGCAGGACAGTGTAGCGAATTTTCCAGACCACCCGATCCGGGTCATCGTCGAGTTCCCGGCGGGCGGCGGCGTCGACACGATCACCCGGATCCTCACCGACAAAATGCGCGCCGAATTGGGGCAGCCGCTCGCCGTCGAAAACAAAGCCGGCGCGGGTGGCAATGTCGCGTCCGAGGCGGTCTACTACTCCGCACCCGACGGCTACACCTTGCTCGCCTCGAACCCGTCGATCGCGACCAACCAGTTCCTCTTCAAGTCGCTCAATTACGACCCGACCAAACTCGTGCCGGTCGCCATCATGTCGCACATCCCGAACGTGCTGCTGGTGCGGCCGGATTTCCCAGCCAAGAGGGTGCAGGAATTGATCGCATATGCCAAGGCCAATCCCGGCAAGCTCAACTATGCTTCGCAGGGCGTCGGCACCACGTCGCACTTGACCGGCGCGCTGTTTGCGACGCTCACGCACACCAAGCTCGTCCATGTGCCGTACAGGGGCACCGCGCCGGCGCTCAATGATCTGATCGGCAGCCATGTCGATCTGATGTTCAATGAGCTCGCAACGTCGCTCGAGCTTTACAAGGCAGGCAAGGCAAGAATTCTCGCGGTCGCTACCAAAGAGCGTGTCGCGGCGATCCCGGACGTTCCGACACTGGAAGAGGCCGGCGTGCCGGGCTGCGAATCGGATACCTGGGAGGCGCTGACTGCGCCGCCGCAAACGCCGGCCGCCATCGTCGCCAAGCTCACCGGCGCTGCCAACAAGGCGATGAAGGATCCGGAACTCCTCGACCGTTACCGAAAACTCAGTGCCATTCCCGGCGGCGGCACGCCCGCCGAGATGAGCGCCTTCATCAGGGAAGAGACGCGGCGCTGGGGCGAGGTGATCCACGCCTCCGGCATCGAGCCGGAATGATCGCAGGCTGCGGACGCCGCAGTCCCGCCGCGATCGGCTGCCGGC
>Ga0116223_10003397_pt1 | contig 14323 bp, 12 predicted proteins | sample Sb_taG_3_FD_90092 | JGI IMG/M metagenome (GOLD analysis project Ga0116223, IMG submission 90092) | Peat soil microbial communities from Weissenstadt, Germany - Sb_50d_a_PC metaG | ecosystem: Environmental > Terrestrial > Soil > Wetlands > Peat | place: Germany: Weissenstadt | collected 2010-09-21 | reverse complement strand
GCGCCGGACGGCTTGGACCATCTCCCGTCGCTGTTGTGCGGGATCGGTTTGTTGCTCATGGCAGACTCCTCACGAGAAGGTTTGTCGAGGCAGTCTTGCAGGTGCGCCGAACTCGAGCCCCTCATGGCGTTCTGACCTTGGTAGTGAAGCGACCGGGTACTTGCGAAATCAGGACGGATGATACCACGGCGGGAACCTCTAGTACATCCTGTCCCGGCGACCCTGGAGTTATCGGGGGGAAGGCAAAGGGGGCCTGGTTCAAACGCGGCGTCGCGCCCCGCCCGTGCCCGTGCCCGATTCCAGGCCGGGCACGGGCACGGGCACGGACCCGCGCCACCTGAAACGGCCTGGTGTTGAGCCAGCCCCTATTCCGCCGTCTCCACCCAGCAGCGCAGCACCTCGGCGACGCTCCACGCCTGCGCCACGCAGCCGCGCGGCGTGAACGGCTCGTCGGCGTCGAAGATCTCGCTGATCGAGCCGAGGCACGCCTCGTCGAGGTGGTGGGCGAAGCCGTCCAGCAAGTGACGGGCGCCGGCTCGGTTCTCGGGATGCACCTTCCGGTAAGCGTCGATGAGCGGCCCGATCAGCCAGGCCCAGACCGTCCCCTGGTGGTAGGCCGCGTCGCGCGAGCGCAGGTCGCCGTAATACTTCGCCTTGTAGTCCGGGCTCCCCGGGGCCAGCGAGCGCAGCCCCACCGGCGTCAGCAACCGCTCCGTCACCACCTGCAGCACCGGTTGCCAGCGCGCGCGGTCGAGGACCGGGTGCGTCAGCGAAATGGCGAAGACCTGGTTGGGCCGGCACGACGGGTCGTCGCCGCCCCCCTCCGCGTCCACCACGTCGTAAAGATAACCCCCCGGGGCGTACCAGAAGCGGCGGTTGAACGAGTCGCGGGCGCGCTCGGCGTGGCCGGCGACCTCCCGCGCCCGGGTCTCGTCGCCGGCGGCGCGCAGCCAGCTTTCGAGGTGGCACAAGGCGTTGTACCACAGGGCGTTGATCTCCACGGCCTTGCCGCGCCGCGGCGTCACCACCCAGTCGCCGACCTTGGCGTCCATCCAGGTAAGCTGATAACCCTCCGCCCCCTGGCGGAGCAGCCCGTCGGCCGGATCGACGCGGATGCCGAAGTGCGTTCCCTGCAAATGAGGCCCAACAATGTCGAGGAATTTCGGCAGCAGTCGGCGGAGCGTCTCGCGGTCCTCGGTCGCCTTCAGGTAGCGGGCGGTCGCCTCGAAGAACCAGAGGGTGGCGTCGGCGGTGTGGTACAGCCCCTCGTTTTGCCCCTCGGGGAAGAGGTTGGGGATGAGGCCGTCGCGGACGTGGTGGGCGAAGGTGCGCAGGATGTAGCCGGCCTCGGCGTGACGGCCGGTCGCCAGGGTCAGGCCGGGCAGGCTGATCATGGTGTCACGGCCCCAGTCGGTGAACCAGTGGTAGCCGGCGACGACGGTGCGGACCTCGTCGCCGGCGGCGCGGGCGCGGGCCTCCTCCTCGACGCGGCCGGCCGGCCGAATCAGGAACTGGTCCGCAGCCAGCACCAGCTCGGCGCCGAAGCCGGCCCGCGCCGCCGGGGCCGCCGCCTGGAGCAGGCGCCGCCTCCGTTCCAGTTCCGCTCCGCGGGCCTCCGCCGGTCCCAGGGCCCGAAGCACGTCCCACGACTCGGTCGAGGCGATCAGCGTCACGTCGTGGTCGCGCGACAGGTCGGCGCGAAAGTAGCCGGGGCCCCACAGGTCGCCGCGGAAGTCGTAACCGCGGCTCTCCTCGACCCGGTAGAGGACCTCGGGGAGTCTTCTGCCGTCGATGGTGAAGACCGGCCGCGGCCCGCACAGGCGCATCCGCAAGGCCGGCGCGTGCGGGTCGCCGTTGGTCAATTCGTAACGATCGTCCTCCGCGGTGAGCCGGTACGATCGGCGGAACGTCTCGCTGACAGGGGCATCGTGCTGGCGGAAGTGGACCGCCGGCCGCAGCTTCAGCCGGACGACGCCGTCGCCGTGGACGAGGCGATAGTTGACGTAGGCGGTGTTCTGCTCGTGCAGCAGCAGGATGCGCTTCTCGAAGGCGTAGCCGTCCAGGCGGTAGAGCCAGACGGGCAGACCGCCCTCGAGGCGGAACTCGGCGAGGTGGTCGGCGCCGTACAGTTCCAGGATCCCGCCGGCACGCTCCTCGCCGCCGATCTGCAGCGTGGTGCCGTCGGGCAGGCGAATCAGCTCGGACAGGTGATTGAACATCATCCAGCGGCCGAGCGGCGCCGGCAGGGCGGCGACGAGCAGCCCGTGGTAGCGGCGCGTCGCCGCCCCGCTGATCGTGCCCGAGGCGTAGCCGCCCAGGCCGTTGGTGACCAGCCATTCGCGCTCGAGCAGCGGCTCGGGGCCGCCGGCGTGCGTGCCCTGCCAGTGCATCGTGCGGACCAATTCCTCCGGCGTGGCGGCGTCAGGCATGTGGTGACTCCTCAGCCGCTTGCGGCTTCGCACGTCGAACCTGCGAAGCCGCAAGCGGCTCCCGGGACCAGGACGACGGCCGCCTCTCCCCGGACGCGCCAGTCCTCCTCCGTCTCCGGCGGGACTGTGCCGCTGCCGCCGTAGCGCGGGTCCTCGCTCGACCAGTGTACGTCCCACCCCTTTCCCTCCGGCGGCGCCAGCAGCGGCTCCGGCGCCGGGTCCAGGGGCAGGTCGCGGCCCAGGTTGACCAGCAGCAGCCGATCGTCGCCGTCCTCCGCGAAGTAGCGCAGCACGAAGGCGCCCGGGCCCAACACGGCGCCGTCGAGGCCGCGCGGCCGCGGCCGGCGAAACACCGGGTCAGTCCGCCGGAGCCTGAGCAGGTCGCGGTGCAAATCGTAGGCCCAGGCGTGCGTCCGCCGCTCCGACAGGTCGAGCTTGCAGCGCTCGAACGTCCTGGGGTCGTGCGGGTCGGGAAGGGCCGCCTGGATTGCCGGGTCGGCAACGGAGGGGAACTGTGACAGGAACTCCACCCGGCCGCGGCGCACCAGTTCGGCCAGGTCCTTTTGGTGGTCGGCGAAAAAGAAGAATGGACTCGACGCCGCGAACTCCTGTCCCTGGAAGAGCATCGGCGTGGCCGGCCCCAGCAGCAAGAGCGCCGTCATCGCCCGGAAGCGGCCGGGACTGGTGAGCTGGTGGGAGCGCAGGCCGCGCGCCGAATTGGACACCTGGTCGTGGTTCTCGAGGAACGTGACAAAAGCCGTCGGGTGCAGGTCCAGCGCCGGCGTGCCGCGCCGCTTGCGATGCCAGCGGTAGCGCTGCCCCTGGTAGAGATAGCCCCATTTCAGGGCGGAAATCAACTCCTGCGGCGTGCCGAGGTAGTCGGTGTAGTAGGCGTCGTTTTGGCCGGTCAGCGCCACCAGCGCCGTGTGGTGGAAGTCGTCGTTCCACAGGGCGTCGAGGCCGTAGCCGCCGCGCTCCGCCGGCCGCACCAGCCGGACGTGCTGCGGCTCGTTCTCGGCGACGACGAAGGTACGCCGGTCGGGCGCCGCCTCGCGCACGCGCCGGCCGATGGCCGCCAGGACGTGCTCGGCCGAGTCGTCGTAGATGTTCTGCGTGGCGTCGAGTCGCAGGCCGTCGAGGTGGAACTCGTCGATCCAGTAGCCCGCGTTGGCCACGAAGAACTCGCGCACCGGGCCGGAATCGGCGCCGTCGTAGTTGATCGGCTCGCCCCAGGCGGTGGTGTAGCGGTCGGTGAAGTAGTGCTCGGCGAACTCGCGGACGTAGTTGCCGTCGGGGCCGAAGTGGTTGTAGACGACGTCGAGGATGACGGCGACGCCCAGCGCGTGCGCCCGGTCCACGAAGCGGCGCATGTCGTCGGGGGTGCCGTAGAGGCGACAGGGGGCGAAGAGATCGACGCCGTCGTAGCCCCAGCCGAAGCGGCCGGGAAAGTCGGCCACTGGCATCAGTTCGATCATCGTGACACCGAGGTCGGCCAGCTCGGGCAGCTCGCGCCCGGCCGCCTCCCAGGTACACTCCCTGGTGAAGGTGCCGACGTGCATCTCGTAGATGACCTGCCCCTCGCGCGCGGGGCCGCGCCAGGCGCCGTCGCTCCAGCGGAAGGCGCTGGGGTCGATGACCTGCGACGGGCCGTGCGGTCCCTCCGGCTGGAAGCGCGATACCGGGTCGGGGTGCGGGCGGTCGTTGTCGCCGAGGCGGAAGCGGTAGAGGGTGCCGGCACGGGCCGCCGCGACCGGACCGGAGAAGTAGCCGCCCACTTCGGGTTGCAGGTCGAACTCGCCGCCGGGATCGAGCACGACGGCGACGCGCCGGCACCGCGGCGCCCAGACGCGGAAATGGGCGCCACCCTGGGGCAGCACCTCGGCGCCAACCGGCAGACGGCGTCGGACTTCCGTGGGTACCATCGCTGATCCTCCGGATGAGGTTGCCCAGACCCGGCTGGGCAGGGTGCAAACGGCGTTCCAAAGAGCCGCTTGCGGCTTAGCGTTTGCGCCATCGAGGGATGGGGCGAACGCTAAGCCGCAAGCGGCTACAATAGCTCCCCGGAGGTACACCCGTGAAAATGCTCGTCCTGAACACCGGTTCCAGCACCCTCAAGTACAGCCTCTTCGAGTCGGACGGCGAGCGCCTCTTGGGCGACGGCATCGCCGACTGGTCACGGCAGCCGGCGCGCCTGACGATACACCACCCCGGCCTCCCCGATTCCTCGACGGAGCTGACGCTGAGCCACCACGGCGACGCCGTCGGCCGCGTGCTGGCGGAGCTGATCCGCGGACAGTCGCCCCTGCTGCGCAGCCTCTCGGAGATTGCCGCGGTCGGTCATCGCGTCGTCCACGGCGGCAGCCGCTACACCGAGAGCGTGCGCGTCACGCCGGAGGTCAAGACCGCCATCGGCGAACTGTCCGAGCTGGCCCCGCTGCACAACTCCGCGAACCTCGACGGCATCAACGCCGCCGAGGCCGCACTGCCCGGTGTCCCGCAGGTCGTCGCCTTCGACACCGCCTTCCACGCCACCTGCGCCGACACGGCGACCCGCTTCGCCCTGCCGCGGGCGCTGCACGACGCGGGTATCCGGCGCTACGGCTTCCACGGCCTCAGTCATGCCTACTGTACGGCCCGCGCCACCGAGTTGCTCGGCAAGACGACCGCCGGCCGGCTGGTGATCTGCCACCTCGGCAACGGCTGTTCGGTGTCCGCGGTACACGACGGGCGCTGTCTCGATACGTCGATGGGCTTCACGCCGCTGGAGGGGTTGATGATGGGGACGCGCAGCGGCTCGGTCGATCCGGGGCTGCTGCTGTACGTCATACGGCGGCGCGGCCAATCGGCGGACGACCTGGACCGCGTGCTGAACAAGGAGTCGGGCCTGCTCGGCGTGTCCGGGCTGTCCTCCGACATGCGGCAGGTGCTGGCGGCGGTCCGGGACGGCAACGAGCGGGCACGGCTGGCGCTGGACGTCTACGCTCATCGGGTGCGGCAGACGATCGGGGCGATGACGGCGACCCTGGGCGGCATCGACGCCCTGGTCTTCACCGCGGGCATCGGCGAAAACGCGGCGGAAGTGCGGGCGCGCATTTGCACCGGCCTGGGGGGCCTCGGCCTGGCGCTGGACGCGGCGGCGAATGGGCGGTCCAGGCCGGACGCCGACGTGGCGGCGGCCGACTCGCGCGGCCGCATCCTCATCATTGCGACGCGCGAAGACCTCATGATCGTGCGCCAGGCGGTGCGGCTGCTCGGTCCGTCCGCGCGGGCAGGCCGGGGGGATTTGGCAAGCTGAACGGGTCGTTTCTCCTTTACGGGCTGAAAGCGGCGAGCTACAATCCCTTTCAATCCCGATCGGAACACCCGTCACGACGACGTCGTTTTCGCCGGTCCGTCCAGGTTCCCTGTAATTGCCGAAGAGGTAGACCCTCCCATGTCCGTGTACATCCCGTGCGACAAGTGCCGCAAGCGGTTGAAGATCCCCGAAACCGTCGTCGGCCGCTCCATCAAATGTCCGACCTGCGGCGCCGTCTTCAAGGCCGACCCCGCGAAGGTGCTGTCGGCCAAGCCGAGCGCGCCGCCCGCCGAGGTGCCGGAGCCGGCCGCGGTCGCGCCGGCCGCGCACGAGGATGACGAAGACGTCCTCCCGATGCGCAAGCGGGCGGCCGTCGATGATGATGACGAAGACCTGCCGGCGCCGCCGAAGAAGGCCGCGGCGCTCGATGACGACGAGGAGGCCCCGCCTCCCAAAAAGAAGGCCGTCATCGAGGAGGACGAGGACGAGGTCCGTCCGGCGAAGAAGAAGGCCGCGGCGATCGAGGACGATGACGACGAGGACGACAGGCCGGCACGCTCGAAGAAGAAGGCCGCGGCAAGTGAGGACGATGACGACGAGGACGACAGGCCGGCACGCTCGAAGAAGCGGCGCCCGGCCGACGAGGACGAGGAGGAAGACGAGGACGAGGACAAGGCCAAGAAGCCGAAGCGGCGGACGCCGTGGTACGTCATGCTGCCGCTGATGATCCTGTCCTTCTCCGGGGTCGGCCTGGCGCTGTTGTGGGTGTACGGGTTCGCCTACGTCGGCATGGACAAGACGTTGCAGATCGATTTCGACAAGGCGGTGATCATCGGCGTCTCGACCGCGGGCGCCGTGACGCTGATCTGCCTGATCCTGTCGCTCCTGGGGATACGGGCCTGGCTGCGCTTCCTGCTGGTGTTCCTGTTCCTGCTGCTGGGTTACGGCGGGTCGCTCGGCGTTATGTACTGGTCGTACACCGAGCAGCCGGGGATGAAGAAGAAGGCGACGGCCCCCGCGCCGCTGGTGGTGGCCTGCCTCGACAGATCGCGGCAAGCAACGGTGGGATGAGTGCAGCAAGAACGAGCGGTCCCCCGCGGGCTGCCCTCTGCTGGGCAGCCCGCGGGGGAGTGCGTTTACAGCGGCGGCTCCGCCATCCGTACCGCGAGCGCCTTCTCGCACCACAGCGCTGCCCAGAATGCTTCCGGCTCTTCGTACTCCTTTGCGACGAGTTGAATGGCCAGCGGCAAGCCGTCGTCGGACAACCCGACCGGGAAAGAGATTGTCGGCAGGCCCGTGTAACTCCACGGCGAGTTGAACGCCGGGTCGCCGGTCGTTGCCCTGTCCGGGGCCGGCATCGTCGTCGCCGGGCAGAGCAGGACATCCACGCAAACGGCCTCGATACAGATACGCATTTCCTCCTTGAGGCGCTCCTGGTGCTCCTTCGCACGGGCGTAATCCGTGGCCGGACAGGCGATGCCTTCTTCCAGAAGCTTTGTGATGTTCGGGCCGTAGTCCTCCGGGTGCCTGCGCAGTCGCAGTTCGTGGAACTGGGCGGCCTCCACCGCCATGACGATGCGGTGTCGCTCCACCACCTCGGAGAACGACGCTGGCAACGTGAGGTCCACGACGTCCGCCCCGCGTTCGCGCAAAACGGAATCGACCTCATCCATCACGCGCAGCACAGCCGCGTGCGCGCGATCCTCGAAGAGTCCGCGCAAGCGGCCGATCGCGGGTGGCGGCGGCGTGCCGGGGAGGTCGGGGAGGAGGTTGCCAAACCCCTTTCCTATCGCCACCAGCATGGTCGCCAGGTCGTGAACGCAGCTGGCTATCGGTCCCGGGTGGTCCATCGAGTGAGCCAGTGGTACGACGCCGTCACAACTGACGCGACCGTAAGTCGGCTTGCACCCCGCCACGCCGCAGTACGACGCCGGCCGCGTGATCGACCCGCCCGTCTGCGATCCCATCGCCCCCAGGCACATGCCGGTAGCCACGGCCGCCGCGCTGCCGCTGCTGGAGCCGCCCGGCGTGCGCTCCAGGTTCCAGGGGTTGCGGGTCGGCGACGGGTCGAAGCTGGCGTACTGCGTCGTCACCGTCTTTCCCACGAGCACCGCCCCCGCCTCGCGCAGCTTGCGCACCACCGTCGCATCCTGGCGGGCGATGCTGTTGGCCCACAGGCGCGAGCCGGCGGCGGTCGGCCAGTCGAACACGTCGAAGATGTCCTTGATCCCAATGGGAATGCCGTGCAGCGGCCCGCGGTACTGCCCGCGCTTCAGCTCCTCGGTCAGCCGTTTGGCCTCGGCGCGGGCGCCGTCGCGGTCCACCAGCACCCACGCGCGGATGCGCTCTTCGAGGCGGTCGATGCGCTCCAGGCAGGTTTCGAGGAGGTCGATGGGAGAAAGTCGGCCGGCCCGGATGTCGGCGGCGGCGGCGTGGATGGTCTTTGCCATTGCAGATTGAAGAATGCAGATTGCAGATTGAAGGCGACGCCTTATCATGAGCGATAGTGGAAGGTAGCGGCCGGGCTGCCGGCGTGCAACCATAATCTGCAATCTGCAATCTGCAATCTGCAATGGTCAAGATCGCCATCCTCGGCGGGTCGGGTTACACGGCCGTCGAACTCCTCAAGATCCTGTTGCGGCACCCGCAGGCGGAGGTCGTCGCGGTCACGTCGCGGCAGGACAACACGCCGCTGGTCGCCGAATTGCACCCGGTGCTGACCGGCCGCATCGCCCTGCGCTGCGAGCCGTTCAACCCGGACGGTCTGGCCGCCCGTGGGGTGCAGTGTGCCTTCGGCTGTCTGCCGCATGGCGTGAGCATGACCACGCTGCCCGCGCTGCTGGAGCGCGGCGTCCGCGTCATCGACCTGAGCGCCGACTACCGCCTGCGCGACCCCAACGTCTACGCCCAGTGGTACGGCGAAAGTCACGAGGACCTGGCCCACCTGGCTCAGGCCGTCTACGGGCTGCCGGAGATTTACGGCGACGAGGTGGCGACGGCGCCGCTGGTCGCCAACCCCGGCTGCTACCCGCAGACCGCCATCCTCGGCCTGGCGCCGCTGGCCGCCGGCCGCTCCATCGACCTGAAGTCGATTATCGTGGACAGCAAGAGTGGTATTTCCGGAGCGGGGAGGACGCCGAAGCTGACGACGCACTTCCCCGAGTGCAACGAGAACTTCGCGGCGTACGCCGTCGGCAACCACCGTCACACGCCCGAGATCGAGCAGGCGCTGGCCGACCTGGCCGGCGAGGCGGTCGAGGTCATCTTCACGCCGCACCTGGTGCCGATGGACCGTGGCATTTTCAGCACCATCTACGTCACGCCTCACCGGCCGATGACGCAGGCCCAGCTGACCGAGTTGTATCGTGAGTATTACCGCAACGCGCCCTTCGTCCGCGTGGTCGATCACCTGCCGGCGACGAAGCACACCACGGGGACCAACTTCCTCGACATTGCGGTGCGCGTGGTGCGCGACCGCGTCCTGGTGCTGGCGTGTGAGGACAACCTGATCCGCGGGGCGAGCGGCGTCGCGGTGCAGAACTTCAACCGGATGTACGGCTTCGACGAGCGGACGGGGCTGTTCGGTTAGCCCCGGCACTGCGGCAGCGACACGGGCGGCCGCCGGCCTGAACTCCTCATCCCGCGTCCGGCGGCACCTCGTGGTACTCCAGGGCCCACTCCCGCATAAAGCGGACCCGGGTCGGCCGGATGCGGTAGACGATCAGCTCGGGGTTGTCGATCCGGCCCAGATACTGCCGCAGCAGTGGGTTGGCGTCCCAGATCTCCTGAAGGGTCGCGGCGTCGCTGACCACTTCCGCCACGCCGGTGATGCGCACCTGGTCGTGCTTGTCGTCGAGGTAGCACAACTCGACGTGCGGGTTGGCCGCGATCTCGACCGTCTTGCCGTAGCAGCGCAGGTTGGCGACGTAGACGACGAAGCCGTCGGTCCACACCGGCGACATGGGGCGGACGCGCGGCTGATCGCCGTCCAGGGTGGCCAGGTGCGGGAAGCGGTCGGCCTGGACCACCGCCAGGGCGAGCCGGACGACTTCGCCGGGATTGACCGGCTCGGGCACGGGTCGAGTCATGACAATCCTCCGAAGGCACGCTCTGGCCACTTGCCGTACAGCGATTAATCTTACCGAATCGTGCCGCACGATCCCAGGCCCGGGGAGGACAAAATCCCCTGGCCTCATAGATTAACTCCGTTGCCGCCTTCCAGCCGGCCGCGTTAACCTCGCCCGTCGAGAGGAACCCGATGAAGCTGACCCGTGCCAGTAGTTACGCCCTGCAAGCGCTCGCCTACCTCGTAGACCAGCCGACGGACAAGTCGATGGCCTCGCACATCGTTGCCGAGGCGCGCGGGATTCCCGAACGCTTCCTGCTGAAGGTGCTCCAGCCGCTGGTGGCCGTCGGCGTGCTCCGCTCCATCAAGGGGCCCAACGGCGGCTACCGCCTGGCCCGTCCCCCGAAGCAAATCACGCTGCTCGAAGTCGTTGAGGCCGTGGACGGCCCGATCCGCGGCGCCGCCCCCGCCGTCGGCAAGGACGGCGCCGCCTCCCTGGACAAGCGCCTCCAGGTGGTCTGCGAGGGCGCCGCCGACCTGGTCCGCGAGCGACTGGGGAAGGTCACCCTCGCCGAGCTGGCGAAGTCCAAGTGACCCGCGCCGCTTTGCGGCTTCGCACGTCGGACCTGCGAAGCCGCAAGCGGCTGCGCCGACGCCTTACTTCTCGTCCTTCGGCGCCGGCAGCTCGATCACCTCGACCTTGCGGAACTTGACCACCGTGCCCGGGTCGTGCCCCTGCAGCGCGAAGTGGCCCTTGAGGTAGGTCTCCTTCGGATCCTTCCAGTCCACAGTCGTCTTGCCGTTGACCTTGATGACAATGTGGTTGCCTTCGGCGATCACCTCCTGCGTGAACCACTCGTCCGGCTTGTGCGGCGCGTCGTCGAGGACGAGGATCTTCTCCTTTATTGCATCCGCCTTCGACAACCCGAACGACGGGTAGAGGCTGCCGGTGCGGATGTCGTCGCTGTGCGTGGCGTTGATCTGGGCCTCGTAGCCCTTTGGGAAGCCGCCGCCGAACCGCGCGCGAAAGTACTGCCCACTGTTGCCGTGGTCGTTGATCATCGCCTCGACGCGGTAGCGGAAGTTTGTGTAATCGCCCTTCTCGCTGAACAGGTGGCTGGCTGGCCCGCTGCCGATCAGGATGCCGTCCTCCACCCGCCACAGTGGCACCTGCGTGTCGTTTTTCAGCTTGCCCTCGTAGGCGACGACCTTGCCCCCCTTCTCGACCGGGACGACCTCCTTGATGGCGCCCTCGTTCGGCTTGTCGGGCAACTTCCAGCCGGTCAGGTCCTTGCCGTTGAAAAGCGCCGTCCACTTCTTGTCGTCCTTGCTGTCCTTCTTGTCCTCGCCGGCGGCCGGCAGGCCCCCGAGCCCGAGCGCCAGCAGCAGGGCGCCCGCGCTGAGCAGTTGTCGCGTCATTGGTTGTCTCTCCTTGGATGGTGTACGGGTGTCTCCGATCAGTGTAAGCGGGCGGAGGGCCGCCTGCCAGGGCGCAGTCATATCCGCCGGCGGAACGGTCCACAAGGAAAAATCCGCGAATTCGTTCCCGTCGCCCAGAAAATCCGGGCAACTGGTCTGCTTTCCGCTGGACAACTCCCCAATTCGTGAGGATAACACGGGCAAAGGCCCTGTGTTACCCAGTTTCACCAGATTCACATCGGGGAGGAAGAATGAAGAAGCTGACGCTGTTCGGGTTGGCGGCCCTGGGGCTGGCCGTGCTGGCCGTCCCGGTCCAGGCGCGCGGGCACCATGCGGGCTACTGCTGCGAGACGTACTGCTGCGCCCCCGTTTGCACGACGATCGTCTGGGAAGACCGCGAAGTGACCGCCTACAAGGCGGAGTGGCACGAGCGCGACGTCACCATCAACGTGTGCCGTAGCGTGCCGCACGACGTCGTCCAGAAGCACCAGTGTACCGTGATGGTGCCGGAGTGGACCCCGCAGAAGCGCACGATCACCTACACGACGTACAAGCCGCGCGAGGTGGTCCGCGACGTCTACCGCTGTGTGGCGGTGCCGGTGTGCTGCGTCGATCCCTGCACCGGCTGCACGACGTGCTGCTACCAGACGCAGACCGTCGTCGATAAGGTCACCTGCACCGTCTACGACTGCGTCCCGGCGCAGCGTGACATCACGGTCCAGGTGTGCTCGTACAAGCCGATGGTCAAGGAATGGGAGACGCACCACACGGTGTGCGAGGTGGTGACGGAGCCGAAGGTGGTCAAGGAGCGGTACTGCGTGACGGTGCCGTACAAGACGATCGTGAAGGTTCCGGTGTGCGTGCCGTGCGTCGCGGCCTGCGCGCCGCCGTGCTGCCCGTAAACCGAAGACGGGCTGCCCGGCGAGCGTTCGCCGGGCAGCCCTGTTTGGTCAGTTCGCGTTGGCCGCGGTGGTCGCCGTCGGCTCGAGGGTCACGCGAGTCGCCTCGCCGGCGCGGACGACCACGTCGCGCTTCGCCGTGAGCGTCACGCCGTTGCGGACGACCTCGACATTGAAGCTGTACGCGAAGTCCTTGCCGGATTCGAGGGCCGGGGTGACGAAGGTACGGGTGTCCGACGTCGAGGTGGTCGCCTGACCGTCAACGGTCAGCTTGGCGTCGGCAGGCAGGTTGACGACGATCGTCGCCGTCGAACCGTAGTTGTACCCCTCTTCCTTGCCCGGCTTCGTCGGCTTGGTGGTCGGCGGCGCGTAGTAGTAGCACGGCGCGTAGCAGGTGTAGCAGTAGGAGTAGCCGCAGGAGTAGCACCCCGAGTAGCACCCCGAGTAGCAGCACCCACCACCGTGATGACAGCCACGGGCCGAGGCGTTCTCGGCCGACACCAACACCAGAGCCGCGGCCACGACAAAGGCCGCCACGAGTCGTCGCATCATAACTTGGATCCTCCTCCGTTTTGGTGAAAGATGCGGGCTTTGACGAGTGTACCGCCCTTTACGTCTTTTCTGGTTTACCCGCCTATTACGGCAGAGTCAACGCCAAATCCCCATTTTCTTCAGTTTCCTCATTTTAATAAACCGGCCTCGTTCCCCCGCTTACCCGAGATTCGCGCCTCGAGGAACCAGTTCCTCCACGCAAAGGAGATGCGAGGGAGGTGAACAGAAGGAAATCACGCCGCCCGGCGCAGCGACGGATGCACGGGCCGCAGCACTCCGCGCAGGTAGGTGAACAGCTCCTCGGCGAAGCGCGGTCCGTTGAAGCGTTGCGCCTGCCGCCGCGCGACCGCCGGCGCGAAATCGTCCGCCGTCGCCTCCAGGCGGAGCATCGCGTCGGCCAGGCTATCGGCCGTTTGTTCCTCGAACCAGAGGCCGGTCGGCTCGCGCCGTCCTCCGGGGGGCACGACCGTCTCGCAGGCGCCGCCGCGGCCGAAGGCGATGACCGGGGCGCCGCAGGCCATCGCCTCGACCGGGACGATGCCGAAGTCCTCCTCGCCGGGGAAGAGAAGCGCACGACAGCGGCGGAGGTGTTCGCGGATGACCGTATCCGGCTGCCAGCCGAGGAAGCGAACGCGCGGGCTCGCCAGCGCCTTGAGGCGGGCCTCGTCCTGGCCGCTGCCGACGACGACCAGCAGTCGCCCGAGCTTCTCGCACGCCCGGATCGCCAGGTCGAGGCGCTTGTACGGCGCGAACGCCGACACGACGAGGTAATAGTCTTCGCGCTCCACCGGGGCAGGGTGGTAGAAGTCGGTATCGACCGGCGGGTAGATGACGGTGCTGGGCCGGTCGTAGCACTCGGCGATGCGCCGCCGCACGGTTTGGCTGATGGCGACGAAGTCGCTGACGCGCGCGGCGGTGCGCCGGTCCCAGTCGCGCAGCAGGCCGAGGAATCGCTCGACTGCCCGCGCCTTGAGCCCCCGCACCCGGCCAGCGAGGTAGGCGTCGCGCATGTGCCAGGCGTAGCGCATCGGCGTGAAACAGTAGCAGACGTGGCGGACGCCGCGCGGCGGGCGTACCGCTTTGGCGACGCAGTGACTGAAACTGACGACGAGGTCGCAGCGCGGCAGGCGCCAGCTTTCGACGGCGGGGGGCATCAGCGGCAGCAGGGAGCGGTAGTAGCGATCGACGTGCGGCAGGTACTGGAGGAAACTGGTCCGCGGGCCGCGAGCCTCGATGGCGGTCGAGACGGAGCCGGGGCGGTGCAGGAGGGTAAACAGGGGGGCGTCGGGCCAGCGGCGACAGGCGACTTCGAGGCACTTCTCGCCGCCGCGCATGCCCGTCAACCAGTCGTGGACCAGGACCACGCGCGGCTCGCCGTTCACGTCCATGCCATGATCTCCTGGCGGGGCGAGGGAAAACCGCAGGCGCGGTTCAATTCGCCGCTGCGCCCTGTGTTGCTTGGCCTTGCGCTGCCCATCCGGGATGCGTGCCGGCATGGTTCAAACCAGGGTAACACTCGGGGCCCAGGGTAACGGGCTGGTTCAAACGCGGGTCGCGCTCTGCCCGTGCCCGTGCCCGTGCCCGTGCCCGTGCCCGTGCCCGTGCCCGTGCCCGTGCCCGTGCCCGTGCCCGTGCCCGTGCCCGTGCCCGTGCCCGTGCCCGT
>Ga0116223_10003393_pt1 | contig 14334 bp, 10 predicted proteins | sample Sb_taG_3_FD_90092 | JGI IMG/M metagenome (GOLD analysis project Ga0116223, IMG submission 90092) | Peat soil microbial communities from Weissenstadt, Germany - Sb_50d_a_PC metaG | ecosystem: Environmental > Terrestrial > Soil > Wetlands > Peat | place: Germany: Weissenstadt | collected 2010-09-21 | reverse complement strand
GCAGTTCCCAGTTGAGCCCGCGCTGCTGCGCACCCGACAGGGTTCGAGACCGAGCTATGCATGCACCGACGCGAACGCCTGCTTGGCCACGCTAATCGTTTTCTGAATGTCTTCCTCGGAGTGGGCCGTGCCCAGAAACGCGGCTTCGAACTGCGACGGGGGCAGATAGATGCCATTGTCCAGCATTCCGCGGAAGAAGCGGCCGAAGGCTTCTGTATCAGATTTCGCGGCCGAATCCCAATCCGTTACCGGACCGGGCGTAAAGAACCAAGTGAACATGGAACCCACGCGGTTGTGGCACAGCACCACGCCCGCATCTTTCGCGGCGGCTGCCACTCCATCTACGAGTTCCGCGCTGAGCTTGTCGAGCCGCGGATAGATTTCCTGCTTGTGTTCCCGCAAATGACGCAGCGTTGCCAAACCCGCGGCCATGGCCAAGGGATTTCCCGAGAGCGTGCCCGCCTGATACATGGGCCCGAGCGGCGCCACCAGATTCATGATTTCGGACGGACCGCCGTAGGCTCCCACCGGGAGTCCGCCGCCAATAATCTTGCCCATCGTGGTCAGGTCGGGCGTCACTCCGTAAAGTTCCTGGGCACCACCAAACGCGACACGGAATCCAGTCATCACTTCGTCAAAAATAAGGACGCTTTTCTCCCGCTGCGTGATCAGACGCAAGGCCGCAAGATATCCGCCGGGAGCCGGCACACAACCCATGTTGCCCACGACTGGCTCTACGATCACGCACGCGATCTCGTGCTTGAACTTCTTGAATGCATGTTCGAGCGCGTCGGTGTCGTTGAAAGGCAACGCTAGAGTGAATTGAATGAATTCTTCCGGAACGCCAGCCGAACCCGGAATCCCCAGTGTCGCGACACCCGAACCAGCTTTTACTAATAAGGCGTCGGCGTGTCCGTGGTAGCAGCCCTCGAATTTCACAATGTACTTACGCTTGGTGTAGGCGCGAGCCAGACGAATGGCAGACATCGTCGCTTCCGTGCCCGAATTCACAAAACGGACTTTCTGCATGTTAGGGAACGCAGACAGCACGATTTCCGCAAGGTCGGCCTCGGCGGGAGTGGAAGCGCCAAAGCTGGTGCCATTGCAGGCGGCGTCCATGATCGCTTCGATCACTTTGGACGGAGCGTGCCCGAGAATGAGCGGACCCCACGATCCGACGTAGTCGATGTACTCGTTGCCATCGGCATCGAAGATATGCGAACCCTGCCCGCGCAGGATGAAAGGCGCGTCGCCGCCTACGGCGCGAAAGGCGCGTACCGGCGAATTGACTCCGCCGGGAATCATCTGCTCAGCGCGTTCTTGCAGCTTGCGAGAAATCTCGGTTTTGCGGGCCATGGGCTCTCCGTAGGGAACCAGGTCATCTATCGTAACAGCGAGGGGCAACAACAGCCGGGCTCCCGCGCGACGACCTGCCTCAGGTGTCAAGAGAGGCAACGGAATTCATCGGATATTTACAGTCTCGCAACAGTTCTGAAACACGTTCTGGCTACTCTCTTTCCAGTACACGCCCTTCTAACCGGGAGGGTTTTAAGGACAGCTTCGGGGGGCTCCGAGCTGTCCTGATTTATTTGCGTCGGCGCTCGCAGTTCACAGACTGATCACTTCAGATACGCGCGAACCAGACCGATCAAATCCTCTCCTAACTCTTCCGGTGAGTCCACGGCATGTTCCGGATTCATCATGTGCAGGCGGATGTGGTCTTCCAGGACCTCCGCCATCAACCCGTTGACTCCGCCACGAATAGCCGCCAGCAGCATCAGGATGTCAGCGCATTCATCCCCAGCGGCTAGCGCCCGCTCGACCGCTGCGAACTGGCCACGAATCCGCTTGATGCGGAACAGGAGCTTCTGTTTCTCTTTTGAAATCTCGGGAATTTTATCTTGCATTTTTGCCTGCTTTCTTCAATCTTTCCCTTTACAATACCGTAGGGGGGTATGATATAAGATTCTCAGGAGGGAAACCCATCGCGGACCCAGGAGCCGCTGAATCCCTCAGGAGCGTAAATCGCATGGTAGCTCAAATCCAGAGAAAGGAGGGTAACGACAATGAACTGCATGACTCTATTCCTACAGCCAATAGCGATGGCGACGACGCAGCTCGCGTGCGTAATTCACCACGAAACTGTCTCTTCGTGGCAGAGGCAACCGAAGGCGGAACACAAGTCTTTGCGCATGAGCTGGGTCGTGGTCACCGACGAACGCGGCCAACGGCAGCTTCGCATGCACTGGGTAGCTGTGGAGGACTGCTGACGACGGCAGACTCCACCTGTAACATTTCGTTAACATGGCGTGCGTAGGCTAGGTGGGTTGGCGGCGCTTCCCGTTAGAGCGTCGACCGACCGCCGAGCCGGACGCCAATATATTTCGTTAATTTACGAGACGCGAAGAAGATCCGAAGCTTAAGCCGTGTCGACATCAAAAACATGAGAAAGCAAGTCCAACTCGCAAATCCCGCCCCCATCTGGCTGATAATTGTGTTTTGGGTGACTTTTGGTTCGGGGCTGCCTGCGCTTGCACAGCAGCCTGAAACGCCCGTTGCCGCGAAACCGGATACAGCGCCCCAGGCAGGGGCCGTCAGCGAGGCTGATCCGCCCTCTGATCCGCCAGCAGACGAAGGCACGGAATCGATGTTCCCGCATTTCAAAGACACGCGCTTCTGGCTTTCGGGGCAGATGAACTTCATTTTTCAGACCCATCCGCCATTCCCTGCGGCCTACAGCGGGAAGAACAGTTTGAGTCCCAACTATGAGAAGGCCACGTCCCGCGTGTTGACGCTTTACACGGGCATGCGGCTCAACAACTCGACAGAGATTCTGGTGGACATTGAAGAAGCCGGAGGATCAGCCCTCAGCACGGGCCTCGGGCTTGCGGGCAACACCGACCTCGATATCGTGCGTAATCCCTTGCTGAGCAAAGAGCCTTATCTGGCGCGCGGCATGATTCACAAAGTATTTGCGTTGAGCAAAGACAAGATCGAGAACGAGCGCACTGCGTTCTCGCTTTTCGAGGAACTTCCGCGCCGCCGGCTGGAAGTACGCTTCGGCAAGTTCAGCATGCCGGACTTCTTCGATGTGAATTCGGTGGGCTCGGATACCCATTTTCAATTCTCCAACTGGACCGTAGACAACAACGGTGCCTGGGACTACGCCGCCGACACGCGCGGCTACACCGTCGGCGCGGTGGCCGATTACGAGGACCGCAATTGGGGCTTCCGCTTTGCCGAGGGGCTCATGCCCAAGGTCGCGAACGGAATTGATCTGGTCTGGAAGCCGTGGCAAGCTCATGCCGAGAACTTTGAGTACGAGTTGCGTCACGGAGTGATCCCGAAAAAAGCGGGGGTGGTCCGTCTATTGGCCTACACCAACTACGCCAACATGGGGATTTACCGCGAGGCCATCGCCAACTTTGAAGCAGGGCTTACACCCATTCCAGAAATCACCGACCATCTCTGGCACATCAGTCGCAAGTATGGATTCGGTGTGAACCTGGAACAGAATCTCACCCGTTACTTGACCGCTTTCGGGCGCTTCGGATGGGATAACGGAAAGACCGAATCCTTCGCCTACACGGAAGTCGATCAAACCTTCGCCATGGGACTTGGAGCGAACGGCGCCTGGTGGCATCGCAAACAGGATCGGGCCGGCGTTGCCTTCGTGACCAATGCCATTTGCAAAGATCATCAAATCTATCTTGCCGACGGCGGCCTAGGGTTTCTGCTCGGCGATGGCGCGTTAAAATACGGTCGTGAAAATATCGTCGAGTCGTATTACACGGTCCACGTCTGGCGCGGCATTTACGTCGCCCCCGGCGTGCAGCACATCAACGATCCCGGATACAACCGCGACCGCGGCCCCGTGGTCGTCCCCTCGTTCCGTGCCCACATGGAGTTCTAGGAATCCACCGGATACTCAAATTGTCCTCAAGCGCTTAGCCATTGGCTACGACCACCCTGCCATGCATCAGAGGAGCTGATCCAGGATTGCTGTCACGAACTCTCCAACTCGCGCGAAAACTGGGTTATTTGTGATGAACCCCGTCGCCTGCGCTCGGAGGGCAGCGGCTGCCTGCAGTGCATCCGGCGTCCGGAGACGATACATGGCGCGCATTCGTGCTGCCAAGTCCGCCGTCTCCAGGTCAGGCGCCATCCATCGCAAGTTAGGATACGTGGAAAGCAAAGCATAGAATGCGTCAACTTTGTGCTCGTCGTTGTCGCGATACGATGGGACCAGGAGCTCCGTCATCGTGATCGTGGAAGTCACGGCCTCATGGCCTGCCCGCTCCACCCACGAAAAGACAGAATCTGTGAGCGCGAGGTACCGGGGATTCGCTTCCATCTGGTAAATGAAGATGCTGGTGTCGAGAGCGATCCGGCGGTGACACCGGAGAAATAGCCGAAGGTGCTCTACTCCCAACTCTGACGCTCCTCCTCGAGATGTTGGGATGGATAGGCGGTACCCGCCAAACCTCGAATGGCTGCCTTATGAGACCTGGGTTTTTGCAGCACCAGCACTCTCTTGCCGCGGACCACGACCAGGACCTTATCGCCAGCCTTTAAGCCGAGCGCCTCCCGCGCCTCCCGCGGAATTACGATCTGATTCTTGGAAGAAATCGTCGCTTGGGCCATGACTTTACATTTTAGCATAAAGTAAAGCGCTACCGGCCATGGCCCCGGCGGGAGGTTTGCATGGCCCATCCATTTCTCTACTTCTCGACCTTCACGCCCTTCCAAAACGCCACGTACCCCTTAATCTGCTTGGCCGCGGGCTTCGGCTCAGGATAAAACCAAGCTGCACCCTGATTCTGTTTGCCGTTCACCTCGAGGTCGTAGTAGCTGGCTGTGCCCTTCCAGGGACAAACGGAATGAGCGGGGCTGGGTTTGAAATATTCCTGTTTAATCGCGTCAGGCGGAAAATACTGGTTGCCTTCCACTTCCACGCATTGGTTGGATTCAGCGAGAACCGTGCCTTCCCAGATTGCTTTTGACATGTCATCAGTTTAGATTTCTCTTATGGCTGGTGGCTTCGAAAAATTGGTTGCGGACGTAATGCCCTCAACCCCGGCTGAGCCCCGTTTCAACGGTCATTCCATGGTAGGCGCGTTGCAACGCGTGCTGGTGTGCTCACCGCGGACCGCCTGCTGGCACCAACCCGAGCGGGCCGCACGCTGGCGGGAGCTCGGATTCGCTCATCCTCCGAATTTTCAGGTGGCTCAGTCGCAGCATGAGGCATTGTGTCGCGAACTGAGCGCGTGCGGCGCGGAGGTCGAGGACATCCCCCCGGCCATGGAGCTTTCGCTCGATGCCGTTTATACCCACGATGCGTCGTTGCCGACAGATTTTGGATTGATCCTGATGCGTCCCGGCAAAGCCAACCGGGTTCCTGAAGGCAAACATCACGGGTCGTTCTGCCAGATTTTGGGCGTTCCCATGCTGGCCAAAATTACGGCTCCGGCAACGACGGAAGCCGGAGACATGGTTTGGCTCGATGCCAAGACGCTGCTCGTCGGCCACGGCTACCGCACCAACGCGCAGGGCGTACAACAGATGCGCGGCCTGCTCAAGCCCAAGGGAGTGGAGGTTCTTTCTGCGCCGCTGCCGCACGGTCCGGGACCGTCGGCGTGCCTGCATTTGATGTCACTGATTAGTTTGCTCGATGAGAAAACCGTGCTCGTCGACTTGCCATGGCTCGCGGTTGAGACTCTGGAGTTGCTGAGAGCGCGTGGCTATGACTTTATCGAGATTGACTATTCCGAGCGCGAGACCCTTGCCTGCAACGTGCTCTCGTTGGGCGAGAAGCGACTGCTTGCACTGGACGAAAACAAAAAGACCAATCAAAAGCTGCGCGCGGCAGGATTTGATGTCCGAACCTTCCCCGGTTCCGAGCTGTGCATCAACGGCAGCGGCGGCCCCACCTGCCTGACCCGGCCGCTGCTACGCTCATAAGGCCACCCCCTCTCGAACAACGGAAATGGAGAAGTGTTCCACGTGGAACACTTTGCATCCCGGGCCCTTTTCAGCGAACTTGCAGGCTATCTAACACGTGCTCGAAGGTCGGCAGCAAGGCTTCAAAGTCCGCCTCGGGAGCGACAAACACCGTGTACAGCAAGACGTGCGAGCGGCCCAGGGACGCAATCAGGCGCACGCGCTCGCGCAGTGGATGACCGTTTTCCTGCACTGCTGATTTGCCAAACCAATCCAGTTTCCTGGCGTCTCTGCCATGCAGTGTAAAAGCCAGTGGGCTATTGGCTATCTGAAGATCAGAATTGGCTTGTTCGATATCGGCCATCAGCTCGAGGAGACCGTCATCCAGTTCCTGGCTGCTTTTGCCTTTCGGTTGGAAACCGCTGATCATCAGCCCGTAGGCGAGAGTGCCGTTCAAATATCCTCCCTCAGGATAGATGGTTACGCTTGTCGAGTCAGCATCGCCGTCGATTCGCCAGTTCTCCGGATAGCGAAGCGCGTAGGCCACGTGCTGAAAGTCGCGGAAGTTGGAGCTGGCAATGTTCTGCATCGACAATCTAGACATGAGGGCGGGCTTTTGCGCCGCGCTTACTTGAGCGGCGGACTCTTCGTTGACATTCGCAAGAGCCTTTTTGGCTGCAAGAAACTCGGGGGCATCGGTTTGCTGAAACTCTTTGGGCGGAAACCTGGAAAGAATGCTGGAGATGTTTTTCGCGCGATTCCCGGGGTCGGGATGGGAACTTAGAAACTGCGGACCGCTGCGGCTCCCGCCTTGCGCCTTGAGCTTCGAGAAGAAACTGACGATTGCCTGTGGGTCGTAGCCAGCATCGTACATGATCTGCGCGCCGACCATGTCCGCTTCGGTTTCGGCGTCTCGCGAATATTTCATAAAAACGGAACCGGCGGTGATCGACATTCCCATTTGCGCCAGCGAGCCGACGGCGCCGCCTACGGTTGCTCCCAGAACTCCGCCCAGAATGGCGAGCGGCAATTGCGCCTTCATTTGACGGCTGGCCTGGCGAGTGGAATGGCGCATGACCACGTGCGAGATTTCGTGTCCAATGACGCCCGCCAGCTCGGATTCGGTGGCCAGTTCAATCAAGCCGGTATGTACGTAAATGGGTCCGCCGGGAAGAGCGAAAGCGTTCACCGATTTTTCGCGGACCACTTTGAAGGTGTAGGGAAACTTGTAGCCGGGAGCGCTGGCAGCGAGCTTCTGCCCGAGCGTAGCGATGTATTTCGACATAGAATGGTCGGCGGGGAGCAACGGCAAAGCGCGTTCGACTTCGGGAACGCTCTGGCGTCCGATTTGAATTTCCTGTTCGAGGCTGTAGCGATTGCCCGAAGTTGGATTCGTCGTCACTCGACCTTTTTTGGGGTCAACATTTTCTTTAGTCCCAGCAGCGAGCAGCGAGAGGCTGAGTAGGACGGCGCACAGACGCTGGAATTTGGTTGAGCGACATAGGTTCGCATTCATATCGCACGCAGAGTGGAAGAGCATTTTAGCCTTCATGGGTTGCAGAATCCAGTGTCGGCAGGAGAGTGGAGCTAAGGGGGGCGGTGGAATGGCGTGGTTTCGTCAGTTATCTCGGAAGTCGCTGATTCGGCCTACAGCTACATCAACCTTAAGTACCTCGGTATAGCCCCGTGATCCGGGTCCGGGACGTCCCACTTCTTCACTTTCATTCTTGCTTATCTTGATTAACTATGGTTAACTACTGACAATAATCCTTGGTTAACAGATCAAGACAGAGAAACGGGCGGCATTGGGGGCCACATGAGCGGGAATCCATGGCGCGGGTAGGTTGCTTTGCTCTTCTTGTGTTGTGTGCGGCATGTCTCCTTTCGGCGGAAGCCCTGGGACAAGGCGAAACCACTAGTGCGATTGTTGGCGAAGTAAGGGACACAACCAACGCGGTTGTGCCGGGCGCCACTGTGACGGTCACAAATCACGAGACCGGTCTAAAGCGCAGCGCCCAGACCGACGAAGGGGGCCGATTCAATTTCCCACAGCTAAAGCCAGGCACCTACTCGGTCAAAGTGGAAGCGCGAGGCTTCGAACCGCTGCAAAATGACAACGTCGTTTCGGGCCTGGGCCAGAAGCAAAGAGTGGATTTCATGCTTAAGGTCGCACGATCCGATGAGGTGGTTGAGGTAAACAGCGAAGCTCCACTCATTAACCCGGAAAACGCAAACACATCAACCACTCTGAATGCGCCGGGGCTAGAGAATCTGCCAAATCCGGGTGGTGATTTAACCTATCCTCTGCAGTTTGCCCCGGGCGCGCTCATCAACACGGCTGGCAGCAGCAACGACTTCGTCGGCGGCACAAACGGATACGGCAACGTCGAGTTTAACGGACTACCTGCCCTCTCGAACGGTTACATCGTTGACGGACTGGAAACGAACGACCCGCTCACCAATCTCAACAGCGGTCTCTCGACCAACCTCGTCCTGGGATTGAATTCGATTTCAGAAGTGACCGTCAACACTCTTTCCTATTCGGTGGATCAAGGCCGGTATGGAGCATCCCAAGTTGACTACGTCACCAAGTCTGGCACAAATCAGTTTCACGGGAATCTCTACGAATTATGGAATGGTTCCCTGCTGAACGCGGCGGACTACTTTACGAATGCGACACCGGGAAATCACAAGCCGCGATCCACGGTGAATCATTTTGGGGGCAGTTTGGGGGGACCGATTAAGCACGACAAGCTATTTTTCTTCTTCGACAGCGAGTGGGTTCGGATCGCACTACCCATCGTCACGCCGACGATCGTTCCTACTCCGGCATTCCAGCAATACGTCTTGCAGCAACTTCCGTTAGGCCTTACGGACGCAAAGGGCGACATGATTTACCCTGCCGCGCCCCAGGAAGTGCCGTTCTATCGGGCAATGTTCTCTCTCTATCAAAATATCGGAGGCACACCCACCGCGATACTCGGTTGCCCGATCGCGGCGGGTTGCGCGAACCGGCAAAGCGTTTCGCACTCCAGCGACGACCACGAAGAGGTTCAAACTGCCCGCGTCGACTACAACATCAGCGAAAAGGATACGGCTTGGTTTCGTTTCCAGGCTGATACCGGACTGCAAGCCGCGTGGACCGACCCCATCAACCCGGTATTCAATGCGCTTTCGCCGCAGCCTCTCTATTCCTTCGCGGCAGGACACACTCACGTCTTCTCGCAGAACCTGGTGAACTATTTCAATCCGGCATTCTCCTGGTACGAGAGCTTATTCGGGCCAAGCGACTTGCAGAGGACGCTCTCAGCTTTCCCGATCGTATTGCAGGGCAGCGGCGCGAACCCATTCACGCCCATCGGAGGGCTTGACAACACCTGGGTTCAAGGCCGGCGCGCATCGCGGTTTTTCATCAACGACAATCTTGCCTGGAGTCATGGCGCTCACGAACTGCGGTTTGGAACCAATACCCGTATCTTTCGCCTGAACGACTATGACTTCGGGGAAGGCACGGTTCCTACCGTGACCTACGCGAACCTTCAGCAATTTATCTATGGAGTAGCGAACACTGCGTCGAAGACTTTCCCTACCAACGCAAACGAGCCCTTCAACTTTCTGAATCTCGATTTCTACGCGCAAGACACCTGGAAAGTTACTCGCAAAGTGACTTGGACGTTCGGTCTGCGCGACACATTCAACTCCAACCCGCTCAATCCGCATGATGAGGTCGGCCGCCTTCGCGGCTCCTTCAATTCCATCTCGCATGATGTCAATCAACCGTTGAGGGCCGCTATTCAAACTCATCTCGGCAATCTGTTCTCGTCCACGCCGCTGGCCATTCTCCAGCCGAGAACGGCAATCGCGTGGCAGTTCGAGCCGAAAACAGTACTCCGCACCGGCTTTGGCATTTTCAGCGACATCCTGCCGGGGAGCGTGGCGGACCTCGTCGGCGCCAATCCGCCGTACGATAAGACGTTTCAGGGAGGTCTGCTTGGCACCGTCGGCGGCACGGCAATCGCGCCGGGAGTGCCTAACAGCGCCGTCGGCGCAACCATCGCCGCGAATCAGATTTTCACTTCGGGATTTCCGCAGGGCCAGCTCTCGTGCGCATCTTCACAGGCAAATCCTGGGAGTTGTCTTCCCCCGGTTGCGATCACAGCCATCCCAGATGGCAAACTCCACGCGCCGTATTTCATGGAGTGGAGCTTGGGGATGGAACATCAAATCGGAACGACGGCCAGCTTGCAGGCGCAATACGTTGGCACGCGCGCTGTGAACCAGCCATACTCAACCCAAGTCAACGGATACCAGACAGTGTGTCAGGGTTGTTTTGCGCCGTTCCCCTACCGGCAACCAACCGATTCACGATTCGGCGCAGTGACGCAGTTCGCAACCGGCGCGAACAGTCACTACAACGGTATTCAACTCACCGCCATGAAACGCCTCGCTCATGGTTTGCAAGGACAGGTCAATTACACCTTCAGCCGTTGCATGGATACCGTCTCTAACGGAGGGTTCCTGCAATTCTCTGCCGGAGGAATTCTTTCGCCTCTGCCGGGAGAGCTTGCTCGCGACTACGGTCCTTGCGATTACGACATCCGGCACAATCTCAACGGGCAATATGTGTATCAGTTGCCGGTTAAGGTGGGCAATCATGTTCTGGGCTATGCGCTGAACGGCTGGCAGGTTTCTGGAACGTTGTTTTGGCACAGCGGGGTTCCGTTCTCGGTCCTGAGCACGCCCTATTCCGCGGGTGGAAACGGCATTGTGCAGGGCAGCGGACCGGAGTTTGCCGGTATCGTTCCCGGCGTTCCGTTGTACGATCATCATCCGATTCCGGGCGTCACCCAGCCAGGAACACTGCAGTGGCTCAATCCGGATGCTTTCGTCTCGGCCGTTGATCCCGGCACCGGACAATGCTACGGCGGCGACGGCCCGCAGACCTGCCAATTCGGAAACCTTGGCCGCAACTCGCTGCGCGGTCCCGATTTTCTGTGGAGTGACTTCTACCTGACAAAATGGTTTGCCTTGAGCGAACATGTGAAGCTGCGGTTTGAGGGGCAGTTCTTCAATATCTTCAACCACCCAGATTTCAGCCTGCCAAGCGTAGTGCAAGCCGGTATTCCGGGAAGTCCTTCCACGCAAACTGGATTCGGAGCGCTCACGTCCACAACCTCTCCGCCGACCGGCCTACTCGGAGTTGGTTTGGGTGGCGATAGCACTCCGCGCATGATCGCGTTTCAGGCGCGGCTGGAGTTCTGAGCCTGGCGTGGCAGTTAGCGTGCCCCCAACGCGAAGGAAACCATAACTGTCGGAAAATCGCAATAGCATTCATTGATCGGGCGACCCTCAGTTTGCACTGAATGTTGAAGCACCTGCCGATCCCTCGCTGCGCTCGGGATGACAATAACCCACCAGGATTAGCTAGGGTCTGTCGGGCTTCGCTTGGTGGACGGGCGGGGACCCCGTGCTTCATTCATGAGCTGTTAGAATTGAAGAGCGATGGTCTTGCCTTTCGTTCGTGATCTGTTCACGGACGTGGAAAAATTGCCAGCCTTTTTACGTGTAGCCTCCCACCTCCGAGAGGGCGCGGGGCGGATACGTGTCTCTGGACTAACTCCCACGGCGAAAGCGCTGCTTCTGGTTTTGTTGCAGAAGAGCGCTGGACGGCCATTGATCCTAGTCGTTGCCGACAATCGCGTTGCAGAAGAGTTCGTTCCTGTCTTGCAGGCTTTTCACGAACTGATTGGTGGAAACGATCCTGATTCAGTGGTCTCGCTGCCCACACGCGACGTGTTGCCGTTTCAGAATCTTTCGCCGCATCCCGAGATCCAGGAAGAACGGGCGGTCGCGCTCTGGAAAATCGCTGCTGGTGCTGTGTCTATTCTGGTTTCGCCCATTGCCGCAACGGCTCTTCGTCTCCGTTCCGCAGAGTACTACGCCGATCTAGCGCGAATGGTTCGGCGGGGCGAGACCCTCGATACCGAGCCGCTGCTGCGCCACCTCAACACTGTCGGCTACACCTCGACCGACGTGGTGGAAATGCCCGGCGAATACGCTATTCGTGGCGGCATCCTCGACGTGTATTCGCCTGAGGCTGACCGTCCGCTGCGCATTGAGTTCTTTGGCGATGAGGTCGAGTCCATCCGAAAGTTTGATCCTGCGACTCAGCGGTCGTCCACTCCGGTCGACGAAGCGCTGCTGCTTCCGCTCACCGAGACTCCGATCAGCGACGATCTGCTGGGCGCGATCCATGTGCGCTTGTCGGGAAAGCGCATCACTGGCGCAGAGGAGGTTGTCGAGCAAGCCGTACGCGCCGGCGGAGTCAGCGTGTTTCCGGGCTGGGAGTTTTACGCGCCAGTCGCCGGTGCGGACCGGAGCGTGTTCGACCTACTTCCGCAGGCCGTGGTGTTAGTGGACGAGCCGGATAATCTCAAACAAGAGTTTGATCACACCTGGTCGCGAATCGGAGAGGCGCACGAACGAAGCGAGGTCGGCAATCTGGTGCGGCCGAAGGATCTTTATCTTTCTCCCGACGATTGGTGGCAAAAACTCGCCAGTCTTCCCGGAGCTTCGATTGAGCATCTCGAAATCGCGCGTCCCGACAACGCCGAGGCGGTCAGCTTTCATTCGCAGCCCGCGCAACGCTTTCATGGCGCGGTTCCCGCCATGCTGGATGACGTCAAGAAACAGATTGGCGAACAGAATCGGGTGTTGATCGCGGTGCCGAATATCGGCGAAGTCGAGCGCCTGGCCGACGTCTTCAGCGAATACGGCGTTTCCTTTCGCTTGGGCAGCCGCACTCGCGGCGGAGAAAGCTACGCCGATGAAACCGCTTACTTCGCCGGAGAGATACTCACCAGCACACTGGCCAAGGCTTATGTGCCGGATGGCGTCATTCTGCCCGAAGCTCATCTGGCGATTCTGGGCTCTCGCGATTTGTTCGATGAGTCAGACTCGGTGGTTTCGCGTCCGCAGCGCACGAAGTCGAAGGTTTCGGCGTTTCTTTCCGACTTCCGCGATCTGCAAGTGGGCGACTACGTAGTCCACGTCGAGCACGGCATTGGGCAGTATCAGGGCCTGAAGGAAATCAATCAGGGCGATGGCAACGCCGAGTTCATGCTGCTGGAGTATGCGGAGGGGGCGCGGCTGTACGTCCCACTAACCCGGCTTGACCTGATTCAGAAATATCGTTCATCGGAGGGCGCGAAGCCTGCGCTGAATCATCTGGGCACGGCCACGTGGGCTAAGACCAAGGCGCGTGTGCGCAAGGCCATGAAAGACATGACCGAGGAACTGCTGAAGCTCTACGCCGAGCGGAGTGCAGCCAAGGGACATGCGTTCGCGGCTGACAATCAGTGGATGCGCGAGTTCGAGGATGCCTTCGAATTCACCGAGACGGAGGACCAGGACCTCGCCATTACCGACGTGAAACGCGACATGGAATCTTCGCAACCCATGGACCGGCTGCTGTGCGGCGACGTTGGTTACGGCAAGACAGAAATCGCCATGCGGGCGGCGTTCAAGGCGGTCAACGACAATAAGCAAGTCGCTGTGCTTGCGCCCACGACGGTGCTGGCCTTTCAGCATTACGAAACTTTCAAGCAGCGGTTTGCCGCTTTTCCGGTGAGCATTGAGATGATCAGCCGCTTCCGCTCGGCCAAGCAGCAGAAAGAGATTCTGGAAAAGGTCGGTACAGGAAAAGTGGATATTTTGATTGGCACTCACCGGTTGCTGTCGAAAGACATCAGGTTCACCGACCTCGGCCTGCTGGTCGTGGATGAAGAGCAGCGCTTCGGAGTGCGCCACAAAGAACGGCTGAAGCAGATGCGGAAAGAAGTCGACGTTCTTACCATGTCCGCAACTCCCATTCCACGCACCTTGCACATGTCTTTGGTCGGAATGCGTGATATGAGCGTGATCGAGACTCCCCCAAAAGACCGCATCGCGATCCAAACCGTGGTCGCAAGCTGGGACGAGAAGTTGATTCGATCTTCGATAGAGCAGGAACTTGATCGCGGCGGGCAGGTGTATTTTGTTTACAACCGTGTGGAGACCATCTGGGAGATCGCGGCCAAACTACAAGAGTTGGTTCCGCGAGCCCGCATCATTGTTGGACACGGGCAGATGTCGGAGGGAGAACTGGAGAAAGTGATGCTGAAGTTCATGCATCACGAGGCCGACATTCTGGTGTCAACGACGATCATCGAGAACGGGCTCGACATTCCGCTTTGCAACACGATCGTCATCAATCGCGCCGATCGTTTTGGACTGTCGGAACTCTATCAACTGCGGGGGCGCGTAGGACGCTCGAATCGCAGGGCCTATGCCTATTTGCTCATTCCGGCGGAGGTTGAGCTTACTCCGATCGCACGGCGGCGGCTGGCGGCGCTC
>Ga0116223_10003390_pt1 | contig 14347 bp, 16 predicted proteins | sample Sb_taG_3_FD_90092 | JGI IMG/M metagenome (GOLD analysis project Ga0116223, IMG submission 90092) | Peat soil microbial communities from Weissenstadt, Germany - Sb_50d_a_PC metaG | ecosystem: Environmental > Terrestrial > Soil > Wetlands > Peat | place: Germany: Weissenstadt | collected 2010-09-21 | reverse complement strand
TTCCCAGCAGCTTCGCGTAGGCTTCGTCGGTACCTTTGTACTTGCTGGCTATGTCTGGTGTGCCGACATCGAAATTCTCATTCGGCGGCTCCGGCCCGCCGGCATCCGCGTTTGCCAGCATCACCCGGTAGCGGTCGACGGTTGCGTTGAAGCTCGCCATGAATAACTTTTCCACTTCCGGAGTCGGCGTGCGGATCTTGAGCGCCCTGAAGGGACCGGATGTCGGAATGATCCGGAACAGGAAGGTCAGCAATCTCGTGCCAAAGCCGGGCTTGTGGTACTCCGTTCCCCACTCCTTTTCGTAGCTCGAGCGGGAGAGATTGTAGAGGAACTTCTTGCGCGTGATGCCGGGAATCTCTTTCTGAAGCTGGTCCTTCTTGAGGCTCCACGCCACCCGCGTCATGCCCGGAATGATCGAGCTGACGGTGTGCCGATAGGAGCCGAGTGCGAGGGTCACATTTCCGAACACGTCCTTCATTTCAATGCCATACGTATCCCGGAACGCGCGCTCCAGCACCGCCCGCGACACTTGAAAACCGATGAAGCTCCGGTACCGGTCCGGCGCGTATCGCCCCGACGCGACCTGGACCACGTCGAAGCCGAACTCTGTCCTGATGTGCGCCACCGGATTATCCCAATAGGCCACAGAACTCCCGAATTTCCGCCGCCGCTCCGGATACAAGATCGGTACCGCACGATTGGTAGCGATGCGGTGCCCCTCCGTATCGGCAGCATAGTGATCGAGTGCTCGGACCGCGAACGCATATTCGTTCAGGTCCTGCGATTCGCGGATCAAGCCGTGATGAAATCGCCACTGCGGACGTAATGCGTGAGATCACTGAAAAAACGGTTGCTGAACGGATAATATCCCATGTCCTGAATGATGCAGCTTCCGTAAGCGTAGGCGTGCGCCTGCTCCAACTCCTCCGGCGTCGCGCTGGGGAATCGCTTCAGCAGCAGCTTCCTCACAGACGTATCCCAAACGGAGTCGATGATTGCTTCGTGAGTGAGAACCGTATAGCCGAACGAGAGCGAGGTCGAAACAAGGACCGCAAGAACCAGACGCCCGATGGCAGGGATCCGGGGCCTTTTTTCTTTCAGCCAATCGCGGGTGGAGTTTCCGACCTGCACGTTCATCTATCGGATATCAATGATTTTTACTCCAAACGGTACCGCTCGTTCGTACGCAGACGGACTGCACTTGGCCACTACAGGTGTCCATGACGCAAGAGTAAGTGAGATCTTCCGATTCATTCCAGTTCTTAGCGGCGCCACGGCGCCGGATGAGTCTCCGGTCCTAGTCCTGACGGTCGGAAGCCGTCGGAGTCGATGTCGCGCGACCGTTCCGGCTCAGAAAGCGCTGGCGCACGCTATCCTGACAAACGTGAACTTCGTCAAAGAACGGTGTCAAAGCGAATCTGCTGAAAAGCACTTAGGCAGGGCCCGTTCTCCAGCTTAACTAAAATACGACGGTAATCGCCAGCCCGACACCCGGATGCCTACGATTATAAAGGTAATACCCCTCGTCATAGTCAATGTAAAGGTCGTCGGTATCATACCAGTCTTCTGCCCAGTATTCGGGCCGCGGGTCAACGAGCATGAACGAAAAGCCACCGTACTGAAAGCGGGGATATCCCATGAATATCGTGGGTCGGCTCCGGATGCGGAACGAGTGTGCAATTCCAAAATAGAGGCCGAAACGGTCCTGCGGGATGTAGTAACCTCCATAGCCGCCGCGCTGCCCCCAAGTGCGATGCTCGTTCTCCCACTGTCGGGCGCGATTCTGCTGCCAGGAACTATGTCCCTGCCAGCCACCTTGCTGCACCCAACCTCTCTGCTGTTGCCAGGCGCGTGCCTGTTCTTGAGTACGTTGCTGCGGCTGTTGCCGGCGCGTGTCCTGCGGCTGTTTTGGTTGCTGCTGCGGCTGTTGCCGGCGCGTGTCCTGCGGCTGTTTTGGTTGCTGCTGCGGCTGTTGCCGGCGCGCATCCTGCTGCTGTTTTGGTTGCTGCTGCGGTTGTTGCCGGTGCGCATCCTGGTGCTGTTTTGGCTGCGGCCGCGGCTCTTGCCGGTGCGCATCCTGCTGCTGTTTTGGCTGCTGCTGCGGTTGTTGCCGACGCGTATCCTGCTGCTGTTTTGGCTGCGGCTGTTGTTGCTGGGGCGGTTGGGCGCCTTGCTTCGGTTGCTTAGCCTGCTGCTTTTCAGACTTACTCTGTTTTTCGTCCTGTGGGTCATGCTGTGCGTAAACAGGAGCAATGGTTCCGAAAACCAAAACCAACGTCGCCATCCTGATGACGGGAATGCGCTTCATCGTAAGTAGCCTCCGCGATATCCGTTTGTTCATGTCTGCACGCAAGCTACCGAACCGAGGCAGTGGTGACGCATATGAAAAAAAAGCCGCACGTCAGGACGCCTTGGGTGGTAGCACTCCTCAAATAAATAGGCGTCGAGTTCCGATGCGTTCAAAACCTCGGCCGGCCACGACCCAAACGGACGCCGCTCGTCGCCGCACAGCCACGTAAAGAAAGCCTCCGTCAGTTTTCTATTCTTCGTGTTCTCGAATCGAGTACCGGTTCAGCAGAGCGATCAGTTTCGCGGCCGTCTGGGGCGCACGCACTCCCTTGGTCACGATGTCGCGGTTTTCCAGCTTCTTGCCATAGAGGGTGGCGTTATCGTCTAAGTCCTGCCGCAAAGTGGCTCCTTGCAGAGCAAGTCCGGCAAACAATCCTTGCGATCGCGACCACGAAAGAATATCCGCGTGCATTTGCGCGTCGGTTTGAGCCGTTGCCGTGCGTCCCACTGGGCCTGCCGCAACGGAGCCTTCCGCGCCCAAAGTGAATTTACTCGAAAGCAGTTTACTTGCACCCCGTTCACTCATGACCAGCATGATCAAGTCCGTCGAAGACCCGCCGATCTGGAAGCCCACACTGCCACCCTCGATGCGGACCGTGCCTGGCGCGGACCAACCGATGCCACGTTTTTTTCTACAGGACATGTATCCTTTTCCATATTTCCCGCCAAATACGAAAGCCGCGGTCTTGAGGTCCGGCACAATGACGATGCAGTGGGCGTGCTCGAGCAGTTCCTGAGGAATGCCCCTATCCGGCGTTGCCATGACCTCTGAAAACACAGCTGCGGCCTCGTCCAGCCGCTTCACAGGCTCGTTGTCTTTGGCTGGCAATAGTGTGAGAGCCAACGCAGCCACCATAATTAATCTCACTATCAATGTCATTTTTCCCCTCTTTCAGTCGACCAAGCTCCCTCTAACGCGGCCGGCATCGCGATGTGCTTTTCGAGTTTAGGTCCGCATTGTCTTCCTAGCTAACACCTTCTGCGTGCAAGAATCCGAAACCCGGTCTTCTTCACTACGTGGCCAGTGAGCGGAGGATCGTGGATGTCGTTCACTCGAGCAGACGAATAGCGGCGTACAGTCCTCCAAAGACCAAAGCACTGATGAGCGTAACCGCCATGTACTGCAGCAACCGACCGGCCAGAGTCGACTGATTCTGCTCGTCGCGTTTGATTTCTTCGTCCAGACTGTCGAACATGGTGCCCTCCTTAATCTGGTTGCCGAGCCACGTGCTTGTTGTTAGCGATGAAACCCGTCTGGCTTGCGTTCAGCCAGAGCCAATTCCGTAACGCCGAGTCCACTGCCCGATTCACCTCCGTTGCATCGAATGGCTTCGATAGCACGTCGTATCCACCCAAATTGAGAACCTCGGCCCACAAGCGCGGATCCGCTAGGTGGGAGGCAACGACGAGGCGTGGTGGGTGCTGCGATGATTCCACGGCGCACAGGACGTCCTTCCAGCAGCCGTCCGCCATGCCCGAATCAGCGATTACGACCGGCACCAAGTTCTGAAGGAGAACCGTGCGGGCCTCCTGGAATGTACGCACCCTAGAAAGATTAAAAGGGGACCACCCTAACATCTGGGTCAGGATGGAAAAATCCTCTTCGGAAGAACTAATCACCAATACGGTCAGAGCGTCCATGACGCCATCGGGGGCGACTCGTAACATTTTTGTCGATTCCCGGTTTGGCTCCTTGACGGAGGGAGTGTGCCTGTTGATTCCGACGCCCATTTGGCTTCGACCTCTTCAATACCAATCTCAGCAACTGCTTGACCATACTGAGCTATTGCTAAACAAGGGTCGAATCATTGATGCAAGTGAGGGGGGTGTTCCAGTTGGGGGGGATTAGTGTGGGGGTGGACGTTATGGTACAGGGGCGAACTAGCTTAGGTACACGCGTGTGCTCGGGGTTGACATGATCGCACCCTGGCGATGTTTTGCTGTGGGCATTGGCTGATGCGACATCTCGTGACCATTACTCAGACACTATGGACCATCAATTGCCTCCACGGGTTTATGGAGGTTCACATGAAACGTTTGGGAATGCACGTGGCGAGCGTTTTACTCGCCGGGGTAATTTCGATTGTTCCCGTCGCCGCTCAGGATAGTCAACGCGCAGACCGGATTGCGCAACAGAGCGCGAGAGGGCAGGATCGGATCGTGAAGGAAGTTCGACACGAACTGTTGATGCTGCCGTATTACGGCGTGTTCGATGACCTCGAATACAGTGTAGACGGAAACATAGTCATCTTGATGGGTCACGTGACGCGACCGACGCTGAAGAGCGATGCCGAGAACGTAGTGGCGCATATCGAGGGCGTGGAGCGCGTGGACAACAAGATTCAGGTGTTGCCGCTCTCCCCCATGGACGACCTCATCCGCGTTGCCGAGTATCGCGCTATCTACGGTCAGCCCGGTCTGGACCGCTACGCTCTGCAAGCCGTGCCACCGATCCATATCATCGTGGAGAACGGGAACGTCACTCTCGTTGGAGTGGTCGCGTCGCAGGGCGATATGGATATCGCGCGCATTCGCGCGAACGGGGTCAGCGGCGTCTTCTCGGTGGAGAACAAGTTGAGATTGGAAGGGAAGTAGCTCAGCCCTTATCGAACGGGTAAACAATGAACGCCACGAGGATAAATAGGCTCTTGTTAGTGCTGGCAACTTGTGGCATCTCCCTCGGGTTGACCGCACATATCGCTGCGTTGCCGAAGTTCGCGAACGCCGCCTGGGCTATCACCACAGCTTTATCCCTTCTACCGCTGACGGTATCGGTCGTTCGACGACTCCGGAGCCGAGCGCTCGGGGTTGACATTATCGCGCTCCTGGCGATGTTGGGTGCGTTGGTTCTTCAGGAATTCCGGGCTGGCGCCGTGATCGCACTGATGCTTGCAGGAGGTCGGGCCCTGGAGGACTTCGCGGAGTCGCGGGCGAAGCGCGAACTGTCGGCGCTCTTGCGACGTGCGCCACGGTCCATTCACCGTTACGAAGGGGCCACGCTAACCGACGGTGCTGTCGAGGATGTGCATCGAGGAGACCTGCTCTTGGTCAAACCTGGCGAGATCGTTCCGGTCGACGGAGTCGTAGTCGACTCAACGGCAGTATTGGATCAGGCGGCGCTGACGGGCGAAGCGGCACCAGTAAAGTACAATCACGGCGAGCAGGTGCGCAGTGGAACTGTGAACGCCGCAGGCGCACCATTCAAACTGCGAGCCATTGCAACCTCGGAAGATAGCACGTATGCGGGCATCATCCGGCTGGTTCGCCAGGCACAGGAATCGAAGGCGCCTCTCACGCGCCTCGCTGATCGGTACGTAATTCTTTTCTTACCTTTGACCATTGCTGTTGCGGGTGTTGCCTGGGCCATCTCAGGAGACCCTGTCCGCGCGCTAGCCGTCTTGGTTGTGGCGACGCCATGTATGAACGACAATTAGCACTTTCCTTTCCTACAGAAGTAAACGAGGAGTTCAACGCCGTCTCATGCTCGAAGGGGCCTCCGGAGTCTTTATATCGGCCGCCCGAACAATCCGATCGGCCAACACGTGTGGAGAGACCTGATCGAGAGAAGCTGCAAGACGCAACAATTCATCAGCGCCATAAGTTCCGAAACACCCGGGCAGCCCGCCGCGGCATCATTGTGAAAGGCGGAGGGGCGATCGAGACGATTGCTCGCGGCAAAACTCTCGTTCTGGACAAAACGGGAACCGTCACTGCCGGCAGTCCAGCGCTCACCAAGGGTGAAAACGTCAGAGATCCTGAGCGCGTGGCGCAAGATTCTGAGAGGCGAGCGGCCTTCGCTTTCCATCGAGATTACTCGTGAATGTCCGCTGCGGTGCCCTGGGTGTTACGCCTACGATGAGGCGCATCTCGGCGGCGGCAAGACCTTGCGTAGTCTGAACGACCGCAAAGGACAAGAACTGATAGACGGAGTTCTCCAGATTGTCGATCGGCTCAAACCTTTGCATCTGTCAATCGTGGGAGGTGATCCGCTGGTCCGGTATCGCGAGCTCGAGGAGATGATTCCCCTGTTGCTCGAGCGACGGATCCACGTACAAGTGGTCACCAGCGCCTTCCGGCCTCTGGCGCCCCGTTGGGCGACGCTCGGCGATTTGAATGTGGTGGTTTCCATCGACGGATTACAGCCGGAACACGATATCCGGCGCGCGCCGACAACTTACGATCGAATTCTTAAGAATATTGCAGGGCAGAACATCACCATACACTGCACCATCACTGGGCAGATGATGAAGCGGCCCGGCTATCAACGAGAGTTCCTGGAGTTCTGGACTCCTAGGCCGGAGATCCGCAAAGTGTGGTTCAGCTTGTTCACTCCACAAGTGGGAGATCATTTGGCGGAAATGCTGCAACCGCATGAACGTCGGCAGGCGATTGCCGGAATGCTTGCATTGCGGAAGGAATTTGCCAAGCTGGATATGCCGGAGGGGATGATTCGTCAGTTCGCCACGCCGCCGCAGAGCCCCAAGGATTGCGTTTTCGCACGGACTACTCAGACGTTGTCAGCGGATCTGACGACCAAGATTGTTCCCTGCCAGTTCGGTGGCAATCCGGACTGCAATTCGTGCGGATGCCTCGCCTCGATGGGCTTGGCAGCGGTAGCAGCGCATAAGTTGGGCGGCATCATCCCCGTTGGGGCGATCTTCAAAGCGTCGGTCGAAATTGGTGAAATTCGTGCCAGAAGGAATGCATCTTTACCGCCCCCTGAAGAACCGCTGCGAGTACTACGCTGAGGGTGGAGGGTAAAGCAAGACTTTCGTGGCACACCAGGGGTGGTCGCGATCCCGCGCTTCAATCGGATGGCCGAACGCCAGGCATGCTTCCGGCGTCTTCCCTCTGTTCCTTACCGATGCCGAATTTTTCCATCCGATAGATCAGGGTGCGCCGGCTGATGTCGAGATATCGGGCTGCCTGGGTTTGATTCCAGTTGAATTTTTCGAGCGCTCTGACTATGAGGTCCCTCTCAACCCCTTCCAGGCTGATGCCGCCCGGCGGCAAGTTCAGCTCTATCGCGTCTGCATGCGATCGCTCGCGCTGGAGGAACTCAGGTAGGTCGGCAAGAGTAATCTCGTCACCTGCAGCGAGGACTGCCACGCGCTCAATCACATTCTCCAACTCGCGAACATTCCCAGGCCACCCATATGCGGAAAAATGTGGTAACAAAGACGATGGTAGCCGGAGTTGTGGGAGGTTTTGTTTCTGCTTCGCCTTCAAGAACAAGTGCTGGACCAGCTCTGGGATATCATCGATGCGCTCGCGGAGAGACGGCAAGGTCAATGGGATCACCGCCAATCGGTAATACAGATCTTCCCGAAACGCGCCATCATCAATCAATGCCTGCAGATTCCGATTCGTAGCCGCGATAATCCGGACGTTGACTGTGGTGGTGCCGGTGGAACCCACCTTTTCTATCTCGCCGTTTTGGATCAATCGCAGTAGTTTAACCTGCAACTCAAGCGGCAGCTCGCCCACTTCGTCGAGGAAGAGCGTTCCGCCGTCCGCAGCCTCAACCTTGCCGCGCTTTGGACCAACAGCCCCGGTAAATGATCCCTTTGTATGGCCGAAGAGTTCCGATTCCAACAAGTCCTTCGGAATTGCGCCGCAGTTGATGGTTACGAAAGCCAGGTCCTTGCGGGCACTGTTCTGGTGAATCGCTCTGGCCAGGAGTTCCTTGCCTGTGCCGGTATCTCCTGCAATCAGGACGGTAGAATCGCGGGCCGCGACCCTGGATGCCATTTCAAGAACACGCAACAGAGCCTTCGAGCGGCCGATGATACTCTCAAATCCGTACTTTTGATCCAGGTTCGCCCGCAGCGTCTTCACTTCCGCCAGGAGTTGGCCGCGCTCCATGGCGCGGTTCACAACCAGCATGAGCTGCTCGTAGTCTACGGGCTTGGTGATGTAATCGTACGCTCCCGCCTTCATCGCCTCGACGGCTGTGGACACGGTTCCAAAAGCTGTGATGATGATGACTGTCGTTTCCGGGTAAGCCTCTCGCAGCTTTCTGAGCAGCTCCAGCCCGGAGATTCCCGGCATTTTCAGGTCGGTAATCACCAGGGCCGGGGTCATGTCTTCCATGAGAGCGAGGGCGTCATGGCCCTGGCAGGCGGTCAGAGCTTCATATCCCGCCTCCTCGAGTTGCATCTGCATGACTCTGCGTAGGCTGTCATCATCGTCCACAACTAGTATTCTTTTTTTGGTCATCAGAACCCCTCGCGCTTTAGGGGCAGCACCACGGAAAACGTCATACCCCTGTCGGTGTTGGCTTCAGCCGTTAATAACCCTCCGTGCTGCTCAATAATTTGATGTGCAACCGACAAACCGAGGCCCGTACCACTTTCCTTGGTCGTAAAGAAAGGGTCGAATATCTTTTCACGGTTCTCCGGCGCGATGCCGCAGCCTGCATCTTTGACCTGAATGAAAACCTTGGGACCCACACTCCGGGCGGAAAGAACCACGTCACTGCCGTCGGGCGACGCCTGGATTGCGTTGATCAGCAAGTTCAAAAGTACCTGCTTCAATTGCTCGGGATCGCATTCGAGGGTAGGCAAACTCGCCGGTGTCTCCGTCCTCAGGGCTATCGGTTTGCGATCGACCGCATGCGCTGCGAGGGCAATCACTGAATCCAGGGTACCGGAGAGATCAATCGTCTGGTATTGCGGGGGGCGCGGCCGGGCGAAATCGAGGAAGCTGGTAAGCAGGCGATTGAGCCGCTCCGTTTCCCTCTTGATAATACTCAGGCATTCGCCGCGCTTGCTTTCGGAGCCGCTGTTGCGTTCGATTATGCCGACAGCGCCGGCTATGCTAGCCAAGGGATTTCTAATCTCGTGCGCGAGGCCTGCCGACAACTGCCCTACGGCGGATAACCGCTCGACGCGCTTCATACGTTCAAAGCTCTCCTGCAATTCCCGGTAAACAGATGCTAACTGAACGGTGGTTCGCTCCAAGTGTTCTCGTTGCATTCGTTCTCGCTCAGACAAAATGCCGGCTAACACTCCGGCTGCGCAGAACAGGGGAATCTCCAGGATCTGATCGACGGTCGCACTGGGGTCGACGCGCCAAGTCAGGTAGATGTAGGGCGTATGAGAAATTCCGGATAGGATGGCCGCGGCTAGGCCGCCACGCCAGCCGAAGCTCAGCGCGGCAATTACGATGGGCAAATAATACAGATGCTGGAAAACAACGTGCCCGTGAAATTCGGCTAAGGGCAGGATGTGGTGAAAAATGCTGATGCATAGGATCGCAAGTGCGATGCTGGCGGCGCGAATACCACTTGCACCGGTTCGGATTGTTGGCGCTGTTTCAAGCATGGGCTCTATCCATTCGCCATCCTGAGTTTAACGGTCTGCCGATACCTTCAACAACGCACTGATGGTCAGGCCGTCGCAAATCATCCCCCCGCTAAAACGAGAACCGCACCTGGAGCTCGACCGTCCGGTTAGCGGAGGCGCCGCCGTGGTGCCCGTATCCCGCGAGAGCCACCGATGTCCCGAATGATGGTGAACTGAGGTTGCCTACCGGCGACGCCAGATTCACCGTGTTGAAGACGTTGCGCGTGGATACCGAAAACGTCAGCGAGTAGCGGCTGCCACTGGAAGGACCGCCATATCCACCTTGCCCGCCATGTCCACCATGCATGCCGGCCATCGGCGGTCCGTGTGGGACCTGATCGGCAGCCTGCCCCGGAGAAGAGGATCTTTCGCCGAATCCGAACGACTTGGACAACCGCAGATTCACCAGGAACCGGCCCGGGCTGATGCCAATGTTGCGGGGAATGATTGTCTGGCCCGACATTGGATCGGTGTCGAAGATACCGTAGGATGTGCGTACGACGCTCGGGCGGCTTAGGTCGGTAGCCCATGCTGGGCGGTCGTTAAAGAGGGAATCGCCGTTGAGATCGCGACCGGTCGTGACGTTGAACGGCCCGCCGGAACTGGCCACGATGAAAGGGCTCAGCGAGAGTCCCCAAGGCGCTGCGATCGAGCCTCCGACAAATGCCCGGTGACGCACGTCGAACTGCGCTCGCCCATATTCGTTCCGAAGATCGTACTGATTAGCGGGAAAGCTGCCGGAGCCATCCGTGTCGCTGTTGGCTTTGCTCCACACATAGTAGCCGAACAGGCTGAGCCGGGGGCTGACGCGAGCATTGACGTTGACGATGAACTGGTTCTGGCGAAAGGTCCCAGTGGATTCGTAAAGATAAAGGTTGCCGCCGCCGTAGGGGCGAGAGCCGCTATCCGGAACCAGTGGATTGTATGTCCCGGGTAGCGGAGCGTTGATATTGCGGGAGCGCAGCACATGAACGCCTCGCAGGTTGCTATAGGTCAAACTCACGGTGGTGTTTTTCGGCAACTGGCGTTCCAGGGTTAGGGCGGCCTGTGCCGTATACGGCGCGCGAAGATTCCCGTCCATAACGCGGATGGCTTCTTGTCGCACGTTTCCCGAGAGTGAGGCCACGGATGGGATGTCAGGGTAGAAGTCGGGGTCCGGGACCACGTATTCTCGCTGGTGGACACCGTCCAACCTCTTCTCCTCCAATGTAAGACTCGACCCGACGCGATCGTAAAACATCCCGAAACCGCCACGGATCACGGTGCGCATTTGCTGCCGCCCCTGGCTACCCGGAGCCCAGGCGAAGCCAACGCGTGGCGCGAAGTTGTGCCGGTCCCCGATGTTGTTCTGAACCTCATAACGGAGTCCGGCGGTGAGCGTGAGTTGCGGAAGGACGCGCCAATCATCCTGCATGAAAATGCCTGCATCCACCTGGCCCACCCTGGCAAGCGGGTCACCGCTAACAATTGAAAACTGGCTGGCGCCCCCGCCGAGTGCGCGTATTTGCGATGGCGTCAATCCATCGCGTAGGCCGAGCTGCGTCATGCGGTAGGCATTCAGCGACGTGAATGCGAAAACGCCGTTGTAATTCTGCTCCGAGCGATCTGACAGCGTTAGGCCACGCAGCCTGCCACCCAGCTTCACCATGTGCCGATCGCGGGATAACGAAAGCACGTCGGTGAGTTCCCAGCGGTTCTGGGTGAAGTCCGAGAGCCCGGCGGCGGAGCCTCCAGTGCTAAAAGCGTCCATCACCTGAACCGCTGGCTCGGAACTCACGGAATGGCTAATGCCGATACCACGTCTGTACTGGAAACGAAGTTCATGGATCGCATTCGGACTAAGAACCGCCGTTTCGGTTATCTGCAGCACCTGGTCACGGTTATCGCTATTGACAGCGCGGGACGGCAAGGAAAACGTATCAAGCCCTGCGTTATTCTGCGTTGTCTTCTCCCACTCGTAACGGCCAACCAGGGTATTATTAGCATTCAACTGGTGGTCCAGACGTATGCTCGCTTCCGTGTTGATGGTTGGACTCAGCACCGCATCCCGAAACGGAGCGACATTGAAGGATGGATCCAGTACAAGGGCGTTGATGACACTTGTTTCCCCGATATCACGCCGCTCCGCCTCCAGGAAAAAGGAAGTACGCTCTGTGATGGCTCCGCCTACGTTGCCCTCGATCATTCGCCTCTGGTAGTTGGGTTTATCCAGAACAAACGGATTCCGGGAATTGAACATAGAGTCCCCGAAGTTAAACAACGCCTCGCCGCGGAACCGATCGGCGCCTGGCTTGGTAAGAATCTCGATCCGGCCAAACCCCAGGCGGTCATACTCGGCGGAAAACGGATTCTGGTTGATGCGGATCTCGCGGATCGCTGACTTGGGAGGAAGCTTTCCCTCCGAGAACCCGTCCACAAAGATTTCTCCACCGCTGGGTCCGGCGGCCGGACCAGCCAGCGCCTGGAGGTCTTCCGTAAGGTCGTCCGGATCATCCGACAACGCACTCAGATCAGAGCCCTTCAGAACTAAGGCGCTCGCGTTATTCGACGATTCGACATCGAGTTGCATCGTATCGGCAACAGTGATCTCCTGTGAAATCGCGGCCACAACAAGCTCGACGTTATGAGCCAGACTGGCGCCGGAGGTAACCCGTAAGCCGGTGGCCTCGTAGGGCACGAATCCCTCGGCAGCAATCTGCACACGATACTCTCCGGGTAGGAGTTCTTGAAAGGCGTACCGGCCTTGTCCATCCGAAGTGGCTGTCCGGCTAAGGCCGGCAGCACCGGATAGCGTGACCTGAACGTCAGGTATCACGGCACCGCTCTGGTCTGCAATGACACCAATGATCTGCGCCTCAGCGCAAAGAGCGGTGGTCGTGCACGCAAACAAGAACGCCAGTGCGATCGATCGGGTAAAGTTGCGGCCAATCTGTCTCATCTAGAAGTCACCTCGGATTTCGTTCGAAAATTGTCCACGCCAGCGCAGGTTAGCAAGGCGACCGAGGACACCAACGGGATGCTTGTAATTGCGAAAAGGCAATGGCTAGGGTGTCGCGATGGCGACTCATTTCTTTTCATTTCTCGCGACTGAATTGTGCAATCTGTGGACCTAACCCTTTGGTGCCTAGCAATCAGGCGTGCTCGCCGCCTTTGGCGGTCGTGTCAAGCCCCTATTGGAGTTAATGGTGATAGTTACCGATGTGCGTTTTGAGTATTTCAGCGTTCACGGTGTACCATTTGGGACAGTCGCAAAGAATGTCTTCACAGGTCCAGCGCGCAGGCGCCTTACTTCAGGAAGCTAATTCCAATACAAAGTGCTCCAAAGGCAATCGCTGACGCGAGGAAGACCCCTGCGTAAAACAACCAGCGGCGAACTGTGGACAACTGCGCTTGCTCTTCACTGCGTTCGATTTTTTCTTGTAGGGAGAACATGTTCGGCAATACCTCAGTTATTCATTCCAGAGCAGTGTTTCTGGCCTTCATAACCTGCTTTCCTTGGTTTCGCTCCCGGCTCCAGTTCGCTTTTGCAGTTTCGATCGCTCGCACGACTTCCTTGTGATCGAGCGGTTTGGGTAGAACATCGTGCCCACCTAGACTCAGCACTTCCACCCAGAGGTAGTCGTCAGCAAACCGCGAAACCACAATCAGTGAAGGACGGTTGCATAGCATGTCCATAGCTTGCAGTATGTCCTTCCAAGTGCCATCCGGAAGGTCACGTTCAAGATGACGACCGAAGCAAACTGCTGCCGCAAGACGGCTAATCCCTGCCGACAGCTGCGAACAGCATGTGCTTGGCAGCCGCAATCGCCAAGGACCCGGCCAAGTCGGACATGGTCCTCGTCGAAAGGGCTGATGATCAGGACGGACTGTCCCGCGAAGCCTGGCCGCACTCGGAGTTCATCGTTCATGGCTCATCTCCAAGCCGTAATCGACGTTCGTCGAGATTCGGCCCATCGCCCGGACTATCCGCACCTGGAGAGCGCGCAGCGGGAGCATAGCTCCGACGGGCAGCCTTTTGCTCTGAATACTTGCTGGATTGAGCCAGTAGACGTGAGTCTTACGACCGTCTGCGGAAACGACTATGTGCAAGGGAAGAAACACGGCGGCGGATGGATCCAACGCCATAGCCTCCAGGAGCAGCAGTGGGGAGTCGACGCAAAGAATACGACAATCTACGAGATTCATCCCACGCTGTCCGCCCGCTATGTCAGATACATCGTACTCTCTGGATATGCGCAGATCCTCATGGAGCAGGGCGTCGTGAACTAACTTCAATGCTGTTTCATAAGGAGCTGCGATTTCACGCCGGTTCTCGATTGTCCCGCCGTTCATGCTCATTTCGCCCTCCCTGATTCTGCCCGGCAACTATGAGTCCGTTTTATCGGCCTTAGTCTGAAGCGTGAGCACCGGGCTCGGAGGGGCTGGGGCTTGGAAATCTGAGGGGGAGATTGCCTCACCTGACCAGTTCAATTTTTGTTTTGCCCAATCCAGGAACCTCTTCGCCCAGGTGAAGTGACCGCTTAAAATGACCAGGCCTAGTACTACAAGAGGGATGCCCGGCCCCGGGACAAATGGAATGGAAAGAATCAATCCGACAGACACGAGTAGGAATCCGCAAACTACGCCCAACGTCCTGCGAGATCTAAGAAATT
>Ga0116223_10003389_pt1 | contig 14349 bp, 12 predicted proteins | sample Sb_taG_3_FD_90092 | JGI IMG/M metagenome (GOLD analysis project Ga0116223, IMG submission 90092) | Peat soil microbial communities from Weissenstadt, Germany - Sb_50d_a_PC metaG | ecosystem: Environmental > Terrestrial > Soil > Wetlands > Peat | place: Germany: Weissenstadt | collected 2010-09-21 | reverse complement strand
TATCACAAGTTGAAGAAGTACGGCTGGACTCGTACTCCAGTTGAAACTCGATGACGCTGAATCCTGATGAAGCTGTTACACCTGTTGCCGATCGGGAATGTGGAGGACGGGCTGCTGAAGGATCTGCGTCCCGCCGTCGAAGAAACTTTCCGCGTCTCCTGTAAGGTGCTCCCGGTCCGGTTGGATCCGCAGTTCGCTTTCCACGGAGAGCGGCAACAGTACCACTCGTCGGAAATCCTGCAACGCATGCAGAGTTTTCTTACCGCGGACTCCTGGCGAATGCTGGGTATTGCCGCGGTGGATCTCTACATTCCGATTCTTACCTTCGTTTTCGGCGAGGCGCAGATGGGTGGGCCCTGCAGCGTAGTCTCCGTGCACCGGCTGCGCCAGGAGTTCTACGGCCTTCCGCCCGACCAGGAACTATTTCGCCAGCGCGCGCTCAAAGAAGCGGTCCATGAACTCGGCCACACGGTTAATTTGACTCACTGCGACGACTATCGCTGCGCCATGGCTCCTTCCCACGCCGTGGAATGGATCGACCTGAAGGAAAGCACGCTGTGCACTAACTGCCGAGCCGTGGCGACGCCGATGACGCAAGTCTCATCGGCACGAATTTTCTGAAATCGCCAATCTGAAATAACTAACAGCCGCGAATTCTGTGAGGGTGTCTGCGTTCGCGCAGGCAAGTTCTCTTGGGAAATTCTCGTTTCTGACTATGTTTACTAGTTGGCTACGGTGGGGGACCCCCTCCCCCCCTCCCCTATTGGAATCATCGCCTTACGGGGATTTGTCTGCTAAATCTTTGTTTTCAAGGGAGTTAACTTACAAAATCTAGATAACAAAGCAGTTATGGGCCAGTTTTTCTGGTCTGGACCTTGAAAACAAAGGAGTTACGACTTACTAAGTCGCGGAAAATCTAGATTTCAAAGAACTTAGTCAAAAATGGCGCCCGCAGCCGCGTTGGACCGTCGCTTGTTTCCTATTCCTGTTTCTTATTATAACTCGCGATGTCAAGTATTGTGGCGATTTAAGCTGCGCCATCCTCCCGGTTGCGGGCGGACCCTCAGTCGAGCTCCTTTAAAAGGATCTCGCGGAAACGGGGATCCGCGTGTAACCGCGCGCTGAAGGGCCACGAGCCGTCCTTTGTCATCGAGAAGTGATTCCTGGAAGGGTCGCAGACTTCGAAAGCTTCACGGACCTGGCGAATGGCCTCGTCCTGCATTCCAGCCGCAGCGGCCGCGATGGCGAGCTCGGTAGGTTGCACGTAGTACCGCCGTGCCCGGGCCATCAGTTCCGCGTAGACGGCCTCGGCATCCACAGGTTTGCCCCAGTCCGCCAACGTTGCGGCCAGGCCCGCCATGGCCCACGCGTGCCGGCCGGACATGGTCAAGGCTTTCTCGGCAACAGCCACGGCCTCTTCGAATCGTCCGCTGCCGTGCAGAGCGCCATGGAGGATGTAGCGTGCGAGAAACGAGTCAGAATCGAGTTCCACTGCGCGTTCCGACGCCGTTACTGCCTCGGCACATCTCCCAGCACCAAGGTAGGTGGCACCGAGTACTGCATTGGCATAGCCAGAAAGGGGGTCGGATTCCACAGCCAGCGTGGCATGGGTCACGCCCTCGTCCCAACGGCCCACCGCGCACCCGAGATAGAAGAAGGCGTACCAGCAGCGCGCCTGAATGTAGCGCGGATTCAGCTCGAGGGCGAGAAGCAACTCCCGCTCAGCCTGGGCGAGATCCCGCTCATACAGCAGACAGGCGCACGCCATCGCGTTGTGCGCTTCCGCCAGCGATGGGCCGAGCACAATGGCGCGCTGAGCCGCGTCTTTGGCTTTCGGCATGCTGGCCTCGGGACGCGCGAACCCGTAGTAACCCAGCATCGTGTAGGCGTCTGCGAGTCCGACCCAGGCCAGCGCATATTCAGCATCCAGCGTCACCGCTCGCTGCAAGCACTCCAGCGCGTGCGGAATTGCCGAACCTCGTTTGTTTAGAAGGGCGCGGCCTTTGAGGCAAAGTTGATACGCCTCCAGGTTTTTCGTCCCGGCCTTGATCAGCGGCCCCAGCCGGTGTCCTTCCAGGCTGATCTTCAGCCGGTCCACAATTGACCGGGCGATATCGTCTTGAATGTCGAAAACGTCTTTCATCTCGCGGTCGTACCGTTCCGACCAGAGGTGGTACCCGTCGGCAACACTCACCAGCTGAGCGGTAATGCGGAGATGGTTGCCAGCTCTGCGTACACTTCCCTCCAGGATGTTCCGCACGTTCAGCTGTTCCCCGATAATGCGCAGGTCGAGATGTTTCCCCTTGAAGGAAAAAGCAGAACTTCGCGCTACCACATGAAGCTGCTCGATCTGCGCCAGAGCGTTGATGATTTCTTCCGTGATACCGTCGGCAAAGAATTCGTTTTCCGGATCCGCGCTCAAGTTGAGAAACGGAAGCACCGCGATGGAATCCGAGGCGGTTGCGGCCGGAGCAGGCTTACGCGGCTCCGGTGCAGGCCCGTTCAACGGTGCGATAAAGCGATACCCGCGGCGAGAGAGAGTCTCGATGTAGCGGGGGGTATCCGCCGAATCGCCCAACGCCTCGCGTAGCCTCTTGGTTGCGTTGTACAGGCCCTGGTCAAAATCTACAAACGTGTCGGCCGGCCAGATGCGTTGTTGTAATTCCTCCCGAGTTACAACCTTGCCCGGATGCTCCAGGAGAATTTGAAGAATCTGGAAAGGTTGTTCCTGAAGCTTGACTTTCAAGCCCTGCTTGCGCAGTTCTCCACTCTCGGCATCCAGTTCGAAGACACCGAAGCGAATGGGGGCGCGCAATGGCTGGGCATCCTCCACGGAGGCAGCACCCTAGCTATGCGGCAAAGCTTATCACCGAACCTTTCAAAAAGGAAACAGAAGCACTCCCAAATCCAGCATTGTCAGCCTGTTAACGGGACAGAATGATGACGGCAACGAAACAGGTGCGGATTATTGACATTCGATACTAACACTGGCAAAAAGGCGACTTAGCTGACGCGAGTCCCGAGGCTGCGGTGCTTACTTTGCGGATTGCGGGGCCCGACATAGCTCGGTCTTACAAACAACTGAAAAGGAGAACACCTATGAAACGAATCGTTAGCGCGTTATTGGCCTTGGCGGTTTTGGCAGCCTTGGCGATCGTAACCACAACATCGAAGAACGTCGTGCAGCCTGTTTATGCAGGGAGTGGATGTAGGGACGCCACCCTGAAAGGGAACTATGGCATGACCTTCAGCGGATTTACAGTACCCGGTCAGAACCCGAAGGCAAAAGAGGTTCCTTTTGCTGGCGAGGGAGCATTCACATTCGACGGGGCGGGAAATATCTCTGGTGTCTACAACAATAGCCTAAACGGCGAGGTCTCCACAAACGTACCCTATAGCGCCACCTATATCGTGAATTCCGACTGTACCGGTACGGCGATAGGGGCTCCCGGCGGCAATGCCGACGCGGCGTTCGTGATTGTCAGCGGCGGGGCAGAAGTCTTTGTCACTCAGACTGACCCTGGTGGCACATGGAACGCGGACCTCAAAAAACAATAGGGCGTTAAAGCTGGGGAGCAAGAGTTGTGGGGGCGGGTTCGAAAGCCGCCCCCTGGACTGACGTCACCAACGGGAAGGTCTCGCTAGGAATCACGGACTGAGGTACGTACACCGACTGTACCGGTTCCTTTTTGGATAGCAGTGGCCCCGTTTTCAACTCGGTGGTCGTCAGTGGCGGGAAAGAGGCGTTCTTAATTAACACAAACTTCGGTCGTCCCTACGGGACTTGGGTCGTCGTTCCACTCTACCCCCGCGCTGAAGCGCGGGGCTAAGCTAGGTCGCCCCTCCGGGGCTTGGGTTCTGATGTGCGAATCTTACTTGCACCGCGCGATGGTGGGTTGCCCAGCCCATCATAATCATTTTGAAACCCGGAAGGTGTACGGCGCGGCTGAAGCCGCGCCCCTTCAAAACAGCGTCAGAGGACGAAAATCCCACGCGGGACACTCTTGTGGAATCCCACCCTTGCGCAAAGAATGGCAAGGATGGGGCACGCGCCAGGGCCCTCAGGGGCTAAAGCCCTCGTCTTTATTGGCTCTGGGCGGCACGGCTAAAGCCGTGCCCTCCCCGAAACACCGGCCGCCGGGTGTTGAATCCGGGCGGCCGGTGTTTCGTAGATCCTCGTCGAGGTGTTTCACTTCGCTCGACTTATGACAGGAAGAACTCTTTCGCCAGCGACAGCCACTCGTGGCCGGGGATCTGGTTTGCTACGTCGTTGATGGCTACTCCACCGTCCTGGGCCAGCGCTCCCATTGCCATCGGCATGGGCATCCGGTGCTGCAGGCGGCTTGCCGACTCTTCTGTCCACCAGCGGGCGAGCGGGCCACCCAGCAAGTTCTTGAAGCTTGTCTTGGCATCGGGCGCCTGCACCGTCACCAGCCAGCCTTCTCCGTAGGGATCGCGGAGCGCCAGTTTAGGGTCGCTCATGAGCGCCTGGTTGATTTCAGCCACGGTGCCCTCGATGGGCGAAACCATATCGACTGCATAGTCGTCGCGATAAAGTGTGCACATCTTCTGGCCTTGGCGAATCCACTGGCCGCGTTGCGGCAGCGTGATGCTCTCGATCGTGCCAGTCAGCTTGGAGGCGAAATCATCCATGCCGACCCGCACCACGTTGGGGCTCTCGCTCAGCGCCCAGGTGTGACCGGGGTGGTAGCGCAGGTTCTCCGGGACCGCGAAGCCGCCGACCACGGCCGGCTGAAGGCGTGGCGCAACAGCGTCATGCTTTGCTGGGGCTACCTGCAACACTGGGTGCACAATGGCGTGGCGGGTGCGGACGTAGTCAATCAGCAAGAAGGTCGAGAAGAAGAAGAGAACCAGTAGGACTGTCATAAGTCACCTCGTCGGAGGGCCGTCTAGCGAGCCACTCAGCACTTTTCTAAAGGCAATCGGCGTTCCAAGACGCGGCGAATTGGGAGTAAGCGCGCTGCAGGCCGCGATCTCCTGTGAAATAAAGGGGATAGACGCAAGGCGATTTCATGGCGCGGGCTATTGCGATGAAATTGTCAACAACGCTTTGATGGAAATCGCAACAGGCGAAAGCTTGTGTTTTCAGTGTTTGGAGGTGGACGACGAGTTTTACCTTTTGCAATCAGTGGGTTGCGGGTCGGCTACCGACTGATGAATCTCACAACAGTCAAAGTTGAATAATGCAACGGTGAAGACCTACTCCCGCGAGTACTCCGTCTCCACTTCGGCGTCGGCGGAGTTCGGAGCGGCGGTTAATGCAGCGGTTCCGTACTCGAACCCTTTTTCAAAGGCTTTCAGGTTCAGTTCTCGGGAGGCGGGCGGAACAGAATCGGCTACCGCTTTGCGCACGGCATCGGGGTCCAGCAGTTGTGTGACTGCGGTGAAGAATCCCACCATCACCGAATTCAGCACCATGCGCTTTCCTAGTTCTTCGGCGATGCGGGTCGCTGGGACGCTGTAGACCAGGGTTTCCTTCTTGAGATCTGAAACTCGCACCAGATCCTGCTCGACGATCAAGATGCCGCCGTCTTTCAACTCGGGTGCGAAGCGCACATAGGCTTCTTGCGACATGACGACCATGATGTCGGGGTGGGTGACGTAGGGGTACAGTACTGGCGAGTCGGAGACGACGAGTTGCGCACTGCAGGCGCCGCCTCGGGCTTCCGGGCCGAAGTTCTGGGTCATGGTGGCAAAAGCACCTTGATAAATCGAGGCGGCCTTGCCGAGGACGATGGCCGAGAGAATGACTCCCTGGCCGCCAAAGCCTGCGATACGAATTTCAGTTAGCTGCAGTCGCATACCATCTCCGGTTCTTCCACGTATCTCTCGCCCAGCGATTCGGTGTATTGCGCGCGCATCATAGTTTGGTAGTCGGGGCGGTCGCGGTCTACAAATTTGCCCACGACGATCTCTCCCGTCATGGTCAGGCCGACTTCGCTGGTCGGCGCTCCGTGCCGGACTTTGCTCTTCTCTTTGTAGTACTTCATGGCGTCGAGACCGTCGCCCAGCTTGTTGCGGCGCTGATAAAGCGTGGGACAGGGCGAGATAATTTCGATAAACGAGAAGCCTTTCTTGTGAAACGCCTCGGTCATGGAGCGCGTAATTTGCCGTACATGAAAGGTGGTCCAGCGCGCGACGTAAACCGCGCCCGCCGCTTCGACCAGGTGCGGCAAATTGAACGCCGGCTCGAACACGCCGTAGGGATTCGTGGAAGTCGTCGAGTGATCCGGCGTGGTGGGCGCGGTCTGGCCGCCCGTCATGGCGTAGATCAGATTGTTCACGCAGATGACCTTCAGATCGATGTTGCGGCGCGCGGCGTGGATCAGATGATTGCCGCCGATGGCAGAAAGATCGCCGTCGCCGGAATAGACGACGACATTCAGCTTTGGGTTCGCCAGTTTCAACCCGGTGGCGAACGGGATGGCGCGGCCGTGGGTGGTGTGAAAAGAATCCAGCTTCACGTAGCCCGCCACGCGCCCAGTACAGCCGATGCCCGAGACCAGGGCCAGCGATTGCAAATCGATTTTCGAGTCGATGAGCGCGCGCGCGAAAGAGTTTACGGTGGTGCCGATGCCGCATCCCGGGCACCAGATGTGAGGTATGCGATCGCTGCGTAAGAAGGGCTCGACTGGGTTGACGAAATCGTCGATCAAACTGCCTGACATCGGCTGGCCTCCACAATTACCTTGAGTATGTCGTCGGGGTTGTGAACTCCGCCGCCCGCGTGCGAGACGGCGAATGTCTTTGCCTGGCCTGCGGCAGCGCGCTCCACTTCGCGCACCATCTGGCCCAAATTCAGTTCGGGGACGACGAACGCTTTCACGTTGCGAGCGAGTTCGCGGATCTTTTTCTCGGGGAACGGCCAGGCGGTGATCAGGCGCAACTTGCCGACGCGGAGACCCTGTTTACGAGCCGCCTCGATGGCGCGTTGCGCCACTCGGGAAGTGATTCCGTAGGAGACGACCACGACAGCGGCGCCATCGATTTGCTCTTCTTCGGTCATGGTGATGCGGTCGACGGCGTTAAGAATTTTGTTTTGCAGGCGGCGAACCAGCTTGTCCTGGGTCGGCGGAGTCATGTCGGGATAGCCGCGCTCGTCGTGGGTCAAGCCGGTGACGTGGAACTTGTAGCCATCGCCGGCGTGCGCCATTTCCGGAACGAGGTCGCCGTTGGTGCCATAGGGAAGATAATCTTCGACCGATTTGTGAGTATGGCGGCGCGGTACGACTTCGATCTGGTCGGCGGGAGGAATCACTACCTTCTCGGTCATGTGCCCTACGCATTCGTCCATCATGAACATCACGGGCACGCGGAATTCTTCGGCTAGGTTGAAGGCTTTGATGGTGAGGTCAAAACACTCCTGCGGAGAATTGGGGCAGAGAGCAATGATCTCGTAGTCGCCATGCGAGCCCCAACGCGCCTGCATCATATCGGCTTGCGCAGGGAGCGTGGGCAGGCCGGTCGACGGTCCTCCGCGCTGCACATCCACGAACACACACGGCGTTTCGGTCATGGCCGCGTAGCCGATGTGTTCCATCATCAGAGAGAAGCCCGGGCCGGAGGTCACAGTAAACGCCTTGGCTCCCGCCCAGACCGCGCCTTGCAGGGTGATGGAAGCCGCGAGCTCGTCTTCCATCTGGATGAACGTTCCGCCTACGGTGGGCACACGCTGAGCGAAGCGCTCAACGACTTCGGTGGAAGGAGTTATGGGGTATCCGGAGGCGAACCGGCTGCCCGCGGCCAGAGCGCCTTCGCAGCAGGCGTGGTCGCCATCCATGAAGTGTATGCCGGTGAGCACGCCACGAGGGTCAGCCTTCATTTGTCACCTCCGCCAGTGGAAGCTGTTTTGGTGGCGAAAATGGCGAAGTCGGGGCAGTACATGCCGCACAAGTCGCAGCCACTGCACTTTTCCGGCTGCACGACATGCGGCGGATGGTAGCCCTTGGAATTGAAAGCGGAGGAAAGTGCGAGCACTCTTGTGGGACAAAACTCCACACAGAAGCCGCAGGCTTTGCACCGCTCGACAACAATGGAAACACGTCCTTTTGCCAATGGAATCTCCGAACTCAAGGTGTTAGAAGCACCACGAAATCTTTCGTCATTATGCTTGCTGGGGGGGTGCGGTTGGATGTGACAGGGATCACTGATGTTTGTGAGAACGGGCACACCTTCGGTGCAACGCTAAGAAAAAAGAGGCCGCACAAAGCTCTGCGGTGGGTTCATTCGGGATACGCCGGGGGTGTTAGCGCAGCGGTGAGGCGAGACACCACTGATTGTGCTCTTGATCACAGCAATTGGGAAAGCGAGGATTGAAAATGAGAGGTGGTTGACGAATTCGCGGCTGTTCAAGAAGGGGGCTGCCATGTTTGAAGCCGAAGTTGAGATGGAACGACGCTCATCGGTGTTGCCGCTGCTACTCATGCTGTGCCTGCTAGCGGCAATCATGGGCTTAGCAACCTACGTGCTATTCCAATTCCGGGGGAAAACGCCTCTCCGCGCGCAGGATGCGAGCGGGATAGTAGCAGGGGCGCTGCAGGGATCAGGTCCGGTCATCATACACTTCCGCACTGGTCTGGTAAAACCCGACGAAAAACCAGGGGACCCTAATTATCGATTGTTGGAAAAAGCGGGGATTATTAAATTGGGCAAGGCGGCAAAGGGCAGCGTGATGGTCTCGATCACACCCGAAGGAGAGCGCCTGATGAGCGGTGTGCCGGGTTTCAAGAAATCGAAAGAGGAGGATGGCACATTCTCGTATCTGGCTCCGCTGGCGCAGCGGCAACTGGTGAGCATCGCCGGCGTAAACATGACCGGGGTCAACAACGCGACCGTCGAATACACCTGGAAATGGGTGCCCAATCAACTGGGGGACGTGTTTGATGCCAGCGGTCCGCTGGTGAAAAGTTTCAATCTTTGGGAACGTCAAACCCTGATCAACAAATATCAAGTCGATTTCTATAATGCGAACCCGACGAAATCCACGCTTGCTCTCGTGCGGAACGGTCGGGAATGGAAAATCCCGGCGCGATAGCGGACGGCGAAGCGGAAGGCAGCAACGCAGCCGGTTTTTGGTTACTGAGCGCTCTTAGAGTTTCAAGAGCAGAGCCTTGGTTGGAAAGGAGAAATGCGATGTCCATGAAGAAACTGCTTGTGATGTTTACAGCCCTGATCGTATTCACCTGGACGGTCGCCGCACAGGACCAAACACCCTGCCCAACGGAGAAAGTCATCGAGCATGTCCCGGTTAAGTTCACGTCGCCTGCATCCGGCAAGGATATGTACACGGCATACTGTGCCGTTTGCCATGGAACGAACGGCAAAGGTGGAGGGCCCGCGGCCAGCGCGCTGAAGGTTCCTCCCAATGACCTTACCCTGCTGAGCAAGAACAATGGAGGGAAATATCCGGCGATGAAAGTCTCGTCCTCCATCCGCAACGAATCCGGTCTTCCCGCGCACGGATCCAAGGAGATGCCGGTGTGGGGAACGTTGTTTTGGAGTGTGAGCAGTGGACACGAGGGTGAGGTGCAGCAACGCGTGGTCAACCTCACCAAGTACATCGAATCCCTGCAAGCGAAGTAGGCCGGCTGCTGAGCATCTGTGGATCCGGCGCTGAGCCGGTTTGGGACACGAGCGCCGGCTTGTGCCCCTTGCTCGTCTCTGGCGGTAGTGACCGTTACCCGCCGTTCGGACAAGAAGACCACTGCGGCAACTATGACAAGAACTGGGGCCCGCGTGGATCCCGGGGAAAAGCCCACCCTCGACGAAGGGCAGGCGGCATGTGAGGAGCATCACAATGGCCTGTGTCAGGCAGCACAGCCAAGCGTTTTGTTCCGACGGACACTGGCGTCAGACGAACCCGGCTGAACGGGTTCGGGCAGTGCGCAAGATGCGATCCACGGCAGCGAACTGGGTTCGAGCTTGCCATACGAGGTTGTTACAGGAGGCTGGTTCATGATCTCGCCATACGGAATGGAGATTGTAGAAAGCTGCATTACATGCAAGCTGCGAGTTGATCGTATCTTCTGCGATCTGCCTCCTGCCGCGTTGCAGGCTTTTGAAGGCATCAAGTACGCGACCGCCTATCCTCAGGGGGCGGTGCTGTTTGTCCAGGGGCAGGTGCCGCGCGGCATCTTTGTGCTCTGCAAAGGCAGTGTAAAGCTTGCCATTAACTCCCCTAGCGGCAGAACGGTAATTGTGAAACTTGCCGAGCCTGGAGAGGTGCTGGGGTTGAGCGCCACGATCTCCGGCAAACCTTACGAAGTGACGGCGGAGACGATCGATCCCTGCCAGGTCAATTTCGTAAAGCGCGACGACTTTCTTCGTTTCCTGAAGGATGATGTGGAGGCCTGCTTCAAAGTGGCCGAGCAGTTAAGCGAGAAATATCACAATGCTTGTAAGGAAGCGGGCGCGCTCGGACTGTCACACTCCGCCGGAGAGAAACTGGCCAAGTTGCTTCTGGAATGGACTTCCAAGACTGGAGATGGCGCCCGAGGGGATCCCCGGTTGAAGCTTCGACTCACCCACGAGGAAATCGCGCAGATGATCGGAACTTCGCGCGAAACGGTTACCCGGCTGTTTGCCGAGATGAGGAAGCGTCAGATCTTGCAGTCAAAAGGCTCGACTCTGGTGATTCGCAACACGGCGGCGCTGCGCGAGATCGCAAACCACAATTAATGCCGCGCCCTCCGCGCCAGGGGCTTCGATGAGGGCAGGCGGAAGGGCACGACTGCGACACGCCTGGGAAACGTCGGTCCCACCCCAAGAACTCACATTCAAGAAGAGTTGAGTCTTGTGACCGAAATCACAATTTCCGGTGATGATTGTCACCGCCGGGCGATTCGTTCTCTCTTATTGTTGCGCGTAGTGGTGGGCGTCAGAGTTCTGGTTCAAGTAGGAAGGGAAACCGCACATGGCCTCGTTAAACGGCAACGGGCAGCATTCCAATCAAACGGGCAAGAACAAGCCACGATTGATTTTCTGGGAGTTGACCAAAGGCTGTAATCTGCGCTGCATCCATTGCCGGGCCACGGCTACGGAGCTGAGTTCTCCTTCCGACCTCTCCACCCAAGCGGCACGCGATGTCATCGATGAGATTGTCACGGTGTCCACTCCCATCCTGGTGCTTAGCGGTGGCGAGCCGCTCTTCCGTTCGGATATTTTCCAGTTGGCCCGCTATGGCACGGACAAGGGTCTGCGCGTGGCGCTGGCCACAAATGGCACGCTGGTTACCAAGCACGTGGCGCGCATGATCGTCGATAGCGGCGTGCAGCGCGTTGCCATTAGCCTGGACGGCGCTGATGCGCTTACCCACGATACTTTCCGCGGCATTCCCGGCGCATTCGATGCCGCCATTGCCGGTTTCCGTAATCTGAAGAATCTGGGAATGTCGGTGCAGATCAACACCACCATCGCCCGCCACAATGCCCATCAGCTTCCGAAGGTGCTCGAACTGGCGAAGTCTCTGGGAGCCGACGCGTTGCACACATTCCTATTGGTGCCGGTAGGTTGCGGCGTAGATATCGCTGCCGAACAAATGGTTCCGCCGGAAGAGTACGAGCAGATGCTGAACTGGTTCTATGATCGCTCGCTCGAAGGCGGCATCGAGATGAAGGCGACCTGTGCGCCACACTACTTCCGCGTGGTTCGCCAGCGGCGGGCTAAGGAGCATCGTTCCGAGGCTGCGGCAGCAGCAGTTCACGCTGCTCCACCGGTCGTTGAAGCGGCGCAGCATTCGCCAAGTATCGGTCCCACGGAAATGGCGATGCCCGGCTCAACGGGCATCGAGCTTAAGCCTCATGGGATCGGGCAACCAGTGGGACACCCCGGAAAGCATCCTTCCGACATGAACGCCATGACCAAGGGATGCCTGGCCGGAACCGCAGTGTGTTTCATTTCTCATCAGGGCGAGGTCTATCCCTGTGGATACTTGCCGGCCTTGGCAGGGGATCTGAGGAAGCAGCCGTTCGCCGACATCTGGGAGAACTCGGTGGTGTTCAATCAACTGCGCGACACCAACAACCTGCAGGGGAAATGCGGCTGCTGCGAGTTCCGCAACATTTGCATGGGTTGCCGGGCACGCGCTTTCGCTGCCACCGGCAACTATCTCGATGAGGAGCCGTTCTGCGTTTACCAACCGCAGACGAAAGGTTTGAAAAAGGAGAAGGATGTGACGCCGGTGGAAGTCGCACGCTAAACGGCACGCTTCTTGCCGCCGAAAAGGCCTGTTGCCACAGAGACACGGAGGCACAGAGAACGCACAGTTCATTGTGCATTCCGAAAAGCCTTCCCCCGTCTCCGTGTCTCTGTGGTAAGAGGCCTTAGCGGGCCAAAAGACACGAACCTAGCGTGATATTCCGCAATCCCGCCTTTCAAATGCCGCTTCCTTGCTCACCTGAATCTAGCTAATCCACTGAAACGAAAAATGTTTCCCATTTTGATACTGAAATTCCTTTGGCATGCCGTGTGCTCTTCTTCCTAGGGAGTGATGCGTTAGGAGCTGGAGACTTGGAACCGACTCTCATGGTCGTGGGCCTGAACTACCGTACTGCACCGGTGGGAGTGCGGGAGAGTTTCTGGATCGCCGAAAATCGGCGCTATGAAGCCCTGGTGCAGTTGTCAAGGGCGGAAGGCATCGAAGAAGTTATCGTAATGGCCACCTGCAACCGCACTGAGTTTTGGCTGTGGGCTGACGATGTCACCCTGGCCGCCAACTCGGTGATGCGGTTGCTGGGCGCCGAATATGGACTCAAGCTGTGCGAATGGAAGCACTTCTACCGCTTGCTGGATGAAGCGGCCCTCCTGCATATCTTCCGGGTCGCATCCAGCCTCGACTCCATGGTGGTCGGCGAGCCGCAGGTCGTTTCTCAGGTGAAAGAGGCTTGGCGGCAGGCGCAGAAGGTAGGGGCAACGGGCCGATTCCTCGATGCTGTGTTGCAGAAGGCGCTCACGGTCTCTGAGCGCGTGCGCAGTGAAACGGCCATCGGTGGCGCGGCGGTTTCGATTCCTTTTGCCGCGGTGGAACTGGCACGCCAGATTTTCGGCACGCTGGAAAACAAGAAAGTGATTCTGCTGGGCGCGGGCCAGTTGAGTGAACTCTCAGCCCGTGAGTTGCTTAATCATGGCGCCACTTCCGTCCGCGTGATCAATCGCACCCTCGAACACTCGGGTGAACTGGCGGCGAAGCTCGGTGGGGTTGCGATCCCGTTGGAGGAGCGCTGGAAACATATGGCGGAGGCCGACATCATCATCAGCTCGACTTCCTCTCCGCACACGATTCTGAGCCGCGAGGAAGTCGAGCTCATGATTCGCGGGCGCAAGGATCAGCCTCTGGTGATCGCGGATATCGCGATGCCCCGCGACGTTGACCCCGCGGTGCGCAACGTCAAGGGCGTTTTCCTCTATGACCTTGACGACCTGGAAAACGTGCCACACCAAAATGCGGGCGAGCTTGAGGCTGCCGCCGCCGACGCACAGAAGATTCTGCTGGACGAGGCGCAAGGCTTCCGCCGGAAGCTGATGGCGGAGAGGGTGGTGCCGACTATCGTGGCACTGCGCCAGCGGCTGGACGAGTTTTGCCGGCAAGAACTGGATGCCTATCGCCAAGAAAAAGGTCCTTTCTCCAAGGACCAGGATGAAATCTTAAAAGCAATCATGTCCCGGATGACGCAGAGGATCGCAGGATCCCTGGCGCGTGAACTCAAGGAATTTCCAGAGAAGGTGCAGCAGGAACAGATGACCACTGCATTGCAGCGGCTGTTCCACCTGCAAACGGCCGGACAGGAGAGCGTCGGCACCAGACCCTGAAAGGCGCAGCGAAGCTGATAGCCACAAGACAGCACAGATCACTGGTCTTCAGCGGAGCCGGTCTGGGAGCCTTCTTCATCTCCGCGAATCAATCCAAATTTCTTTAGCTTGTAACGCAGAGCGTCGCGGCTGATGTCCAACAGCTTGGCCGCGTGGGTCTGGTTGCCGTTGGCTTGGCGCATGGCCAACTCGACCATGGCGTGCTCCACTTCTTCCAGCGACGTTCCGCCTTCCGGAATATAAAGCCGCGGGAGGGTGCGGCCATTGGGCAATATCTGCCCACTGTCGGCGGGGGAAGTTCGTTCAAAGACAGTGCGGCCGCCCGATTCGCCCACGGAAAACGGCAGATACTCGGGTCGCAGGAACGGCTCGTCTTCGAGGATCATGCCACGCTCGATGGTGTTCTTGAGCTCGCGAACATTGCCCGGCCAGTTATGACTGAAAATTAGACGGCGGGTCTCATCGGTAATGCCACGAATCGACTTCTTGAATCTGCGGTTGTAGCGCTCGATGAAAAAGTCC
>Ga0116223_10003383_pt1 | contig 14369 bp, 10 predicted proteins | sample Sb_taG_3_FD_90092 | JGI IMG/M metagenome (GOLD analysis project Ga0116223, IMG submission 90092) | Peat soil microbial communities from Weissenstadt, Germany - Sb_50d_a_PC metaG | ecosystem: Environmental > Terrestrial > Soil > Wetlands > Peat | place: Germany: Weissenstadt | collected 2010-09-21 | reverse complement strand
CCGAGCCGGTTTTGGACATCGTCTGAGCCTATCTGACTAACCGCGCCAGCTTGATCGGGGTCGATCAATGTGTCCGCCGCAGTGACAGTGACAGATTCGTTCACCGAAGGCAGATTGAGTTGGATGGCGCATTCGGTCGGAATTGAGGAACGAATTTCAATCGCTTTGATTGTGCCTGCAAAGCCCGGCTGCTTGACTTCGAGCTGATAGATGCCATAAGGCAGGCGTTGCACATCCAGGTTCCCCTGATCGCTCGTTGCCAGAGTGTTTCGATACTGATTCGCCCGGCTGACGATCTGAACCGTTGTTTTCACGCCGAGACCGACCGGGTCGATTACCTTCAAACGTAACTCGCCGGCGTTGCTCTGCGCAAGCAGGGGGAGCACCCACAGAAGCACAGCAATAATCAGCTTTTTCTTCGTTGTTCCGAGATTGTCGAACCTCTCGCAGAACGCGCCGACCGCTTGCTTCGTGCTTACGTGGAGGGCTCGGTTCGAGTCCTGGTTGCGGACCTGTTCTGACTTGAAATCGGCAGCGTCCTTTGGAAAACGGCGAAGCTCGGCGAGATCACGGCCGTCCTGGCTCAACGCGCGTTGGATGTAATGCTCAACTGCGACTTTACCACTGTGGCGAGCCGAAGCCTCCTGCCCGAGGCTTTTAAGATTGCTGTCGATTTTGGCAGAATTGTTTATGATAGCACCTACGTCGCGCTGGCCGTCGCTACCGGGACCGAACTGATCACCGCTGACGAGCGCCTGGTGAACGCCCTCAGAAGCCGTTTCCCCGCGCGTTGGCTGGGGGCTTTCTAACCGGAGATATCCGCGGCGATCCGGAGACTAGTCCGCCGAGTCGTTTTTGAAATCACTTCATCCCCAGCGCACGCAGCACACCTTCATCCGCCACTGCCTTCCCGTCTTTCTTCGTGACCACGCCAAACGATCCCGAATAGTCCCACATCGCCCAGCCAATCCCATTGTGTTCGAGCGACGTCCGCACGTCGTGCAGCCATGCCGCTCGGTCCTCGGGATCGGCATACTCCCGATAAACGCCAAACTCGCTGCACGCCAACCGAACCCCGCGCCGCCGCGCCCACTCCGCCGCCTGTTTCATTTCAGATTCAACGCGGGCAGCGTCCCAGTGTTCGCGGCCATAGCGGATCACTTGCAGCCGGTCGACTTCATCCGGCACCAGCGCGGCCGCGCGCTCTGCTGACTCCTCCGTTGACGGATACCTCACTCCCCGCAACCAGTGCCAGTAATACTTGCTCCAGGTCGCGCCCTGATGCGTGAAGATGGAAGGAAGATAAAAATGAAAGTTGTAAATGACGTTCGCATCGTGCAGCGGTTCCTGAAAAACCAGTTCATCGTCATTCGACCAGCGCGCCCCCGCCGCGATGATCGTATGCGCCGGCGCGCCTTGCCGAATCGCCGCCGCCAGCTTCATCTGCACGCCCAGCCAGCGATAGCGGTCGGAGAACTCCGGCTCATTCAAGATTTCCAGAAACACGCGCTCGGCATCCCAAGTAGCGTAGTGCGCAGCCAGCGCCCGCCAGAAATCGGCGACGCGCTCGACAAACTCGTCGTCTTTCGCCAGGCGCTCCTTGAAGTCGGTCTCCGGATGCAGGTCGATCACGACTGCCAGCCCGTGGTCGAGAATCATTTTCACCGCCGCATCCAAATAGCTCAGATACTCCGTCGGAATCTTATTGGGCTCACGCTCGTTAAACATGGGCTGCGGATTCACACTTAACCGCACGTGATCGGCCCCATCGACTTGATCAGCGCGATGTCCTCGGCGGTCGTCCAAGCCTGAAAATGTTCCGGCGTGTAGCCGCGCTTGTCATACACCTGCGCAAACCACTCACTGGCGTTGATTCCCCGTCTCAATCGTTCGGCTCGCACGAAAGCCAGCGAGACTTTGGCGCCAGTCTGCGCCGCCGGGCTGCCTGCCACGAGAACCGACAACAACAGGAATACGACCGGCAATTTCACTCGACTCACCTTCATTCGACTCATCTTCACTCGACTCATCTTTTCAAACCCGTCGCCGGCAATCCCTTTCGCATTGATACACTAATGGCCACAGACTAACCCATTCTTTCATGCCATTTTATTGCTGTTATCCAGCCAACTCTTGTGAACGCGCCCCGAGTGGTCTCGCTCCGCCTCGATCCAGTTATATCATCGGCGATTTCGCCCGCCATCAGTAAATCAGCTTTAAGCCGAACTGAATCTGGCGGGACGTGGTGGCTGTGGCGGTGATTAAGCCCGCCGAGGGGCTAGGTAACCCGTTCGAAAATACAATCGCGTTCGGTGTGCCGAAATTTGTGTGGTTCAGCACATTGAACAATTCCGCTCTAAACTGCAATGCAATCTTCTCGGTAATGTTCGTGTTCTTGAGGAGGGAGACATCCATTCCCACCAAACCTGGTCCGGTTGGAGTTCCTCTGCCCAAGTCACCATAGGTACCCGCGGGCGGCAACACAAACGGAAACACAGGCGCGTTCGGATTGAACCATTGAGCGGGACTGAACCGCTGAATGGGGCCGCTAAAGGCGGGGTTCAGGGAGGGCCGGTCTGGATTTCTCGTGTCTCCGTCTCCGGAACGGTTAGAGCCGTCCTGCGGCGTGAAGGGGAACCCGCTCATCAACGTGGTGATCGTATTGAACACCCAGCCGCTGACCAGTTTATCTTCCACCCCGCCGCTATGCACGAGCCAATACTGCCCATGCCCAAAGGGCAGTTCATAAGTAGCCGTGAAGTGCGCCTGCTGAGCTACATTCAGCGCGGATGGCCCCCAGTCTTTCCGCAAATCAAATCGATCCAACACCATCTGCGCCTGATTGCTAGATTGAGCCCCGGTCAACGCGGAGTTATCGTCCAGACTTTTCGACCACGTGTAGTTCGCTCGAAATTGCAGTTTTCGCGTGAAGCGTCTGATAACGTCCACTTGCAGGGCGTTGTAGCTGCTATTACCTTCCGAATACCAGAAAAATCCGCCCGACAGATTAGGATTGGGACGGAGACCAACAGGAATATATTCGGCGCCCTCGGGCACCGTACTCGTCGCCTTGCCGACGCCGCCGGCCGTGCATCCGCTCGGGTTGCTGCAAATCTGCGGCGGAATGCTATTCGGATCTATGCTGACAAGCTGGTGGAAGCCAAAGGAGCCTACATAACCAATGCGAAGCACTGTGTTGCGGTCCAGTTGTTGCTCGACAGTTAGGTTCCATTCCTCAAGAGTGGGGATTTTCGTGTTTGCCTGCACTCCCTGCGGAGCATAGACGGTACAGCCCGTGGGAACTCCAGGGCCGCCGCTGCACTGGGGTGCTGGCTGGGGCGCTGGCTCGGGAACAGGGATGATGTTAAATAAGGACTCGTTGGCGAACGAAACCTGTCCATTGTAATTGTAAGGGGGGACAGTGGGGACCGAGTTGAGTTGAAAGGCGAGGGCGTCTAACAACGAATAATGGATTCCGAATCCCGCATGGACTACAGTGGTCCCGTGGGGATCCCAAGCCAGCGCCACTCTGGGACCGAAGAGCCATTTTGCATTGTTTTGCGTGAAGGCCGAATCGCCTACCTGCGGGGCGGTCACCAGCACACGGTTCGCATCGGTAACGAAATTGGCAGCCCTTCCCGCCTCCTCGTTCCAACCGCTATCGAACTCGTGCCGAACACCGGCCTGAAGCGTGAGATTGGGCCGCAGTTTGATCGTGTCCTGAACGTACCACGCGCCCATCAGGCTTCGCCAACCCAATTCCGTAGCCGCGGGCACTACTTGAAAGGTGCTTACCGTCCCCTGCAGGAACGTGGTTAAGCTGGTGAAACTGGCTTGCCCCAACTGGCGCGAAGCGGTGTCTTCGTTATCCTGAAGCCTCTGCAACCAGATTCCCAGGCTGATCTGGTGAATTCCCTTGCTGATCTGCAGGCTGTCCGTGTAGGTAAAAAGGTTTCTGCGGTTCCAGACGCTTGAGGCATTGTTAGGCCCCGCCGAGGTAATCGTTCCATTGGCCGTGGTCGTAACGCCGCCGCCGATGACGATTCCGCCCGGGCCGCGTCCCTGCACAAACGAAAGGTCTGCAGGGAACGAGACATAGGGCGAGGAATTGTTAGCGAAACCAGCGCGCGAGAAACCGGCCGTAAAAGTGTTGAGAATCCGCGGCGACAGGATATGCGTCTCCTGCAAGCTGATCACCTGGCTGCGGAGCGCCAGCGCCGACGCGAACAGCGGGTCCGCTAACGGAACCAGACTATTACCATCATCTATGGTGTAAGCGCCCGCAAGCGTGTTTCGAGGACTGAGGATGTAGTCTGCGTGAACAGTACCGAAATCCTCGCGGATGGACTGCTTGGGATGATTGAATGACAATGCTTCTCCACCGCCCAACACTGTACCGTTGGGATGCGGCCAGAAGGACAAATATGGCAACATCGCCGGGTTCGGGCTTGACGGAAATCCCGGAGCCATTGGGTCGGGAACAACACTAACGCTGCTGACCGACTCGCTTTGCCGAAATCCTTCGTAATTGCCGAACAAGAAGAGTCGATTCTTCTTGATTGGCCCTCCCAAGGAGCCTCCGAACTGGTTTTGTTGGAACGGCGGGATCGAACCCTGATCAAAATAGTTGCGCCCATCCAGAGCGCTGTTCCGGACAAACTCATAGAGGGTCCCATGCAGCAGATTGCTGCCAGACTGGGTCACCACGCTGACTTGGGCACCCTCGCGCTTTCCGTATTCCGCCCCATAATCATCGGTCAGGACATTGAACTCCCGGACGGCATCGATTCCCAGCAAGTACCCGCTAACGCCGCCCGGGGCCACCTCTAGTTGGCTCGATCCCGTATATTCCACCCCGTTGAGCAACACCAGGTTGTCACCGGGTCTTTGCCCGTCTACCGCGAAGGCGTTTCCATTGCTCGTCGTAGTATTCGGGCTTCTCAGCGCAGTATAGTTAATGGTACCGGGATTGAGGGTAATCAGGTCATCAAAGCTGCGGCCGTTGAGCGGCAAGTCTTTTACCTCGCGCTCCCCTACCAGCCCAGAGACGGAAGCGGTTGTGGTGTTGACCACGGAAGTCTCTTCCGAAACCGTAATCTCTTGTTTTGGTCCACCCACCGCGAGGCGAAGGTTCACTACCGCTTCTTCGCCGACCTCCAACTTGATCCCCGTCCTGACGGCAGGTCGGAAGCCTTCCTTCTCCACTCTTATCTCGTGCAGCCCGACGGGCAGTGAGACGACCCGGTAGTTTCCGGTTGAGTCTGTTCTGACGATCCGCGTCGCTCCGGTTTCCACATCCTTTACCATGACGGTTGCGCCGCTCACGGCGGCGCCGGAAGCGTCCTCTACTCTCCCGGAAATGGCGGCGGACACCTGAGCCCACCCCGCTCCCGGACATGCCAGCACTAGAACCACAAGAAACAGGATCAGCAACCAGAGCCGCCAGCCCGGGAATCCACTCATGCTTTGCTTCCTATCCGTGCCCGTCCCGCGGCCGTAAAGAGCCGCGGATTGCTGCTGTCAAAGAATTGCGCGGACACGCCACAAGCGCGCCCGAATACTCTGGTAGCCTTTAGGCCTTCTCTGGCTTCCCGTAACAGGCTTTCGATGTTTTCTTTCTCCGACTTTTGTAGTACCTGGACGGAACTGACCAACCGCAGCGCGCCTTCGACCAAACGCTCAGACTTTTCCAGCTCGTTCATTACTACTGACAATCGGTTCATATTGGTGTTCCCCTACGACTCCGCATCAAGAGACAGAATGCCTTTGGAGCTGCCGCTCCCATCTGTCAACTAAGAGACCGAAAGGAGTGAGGAACTTTCGCTCCTCACTCCTCTCTTCGCATCAAAGTGCGACAGGCCTGCCGGTGTCCCGGGACCGAAGTAAGCCCTGAGCCGAGCCGTGAGCCGGGACCGACAATCTATTTGTTCAAGGCGAAAACCCACACCACTCCGCCTTGAGGAAGGTCCTTAGTGTATTTTTCGTTAATCTCTCCGGTCCAGATCGGGATGGCACCACCCCACCCGGAGACAACGGCAACATACTGGACTCCATCCAGCTCGTATGTGATCGGCGCGCCGACCATGCCCGAGTTGGTACGGAACTTCCAGAGGGTGTCACCAGTTTTCGAGTTCAGCGCAAAGAAATCACGGCTGGCCGTTCCGCCGCCAAACACGACGCCACCAGCAGTAGCAACCAGGCCGGACCAGTTGGGTTCATCAAACTCTTTGGTCCACTTCGCTTTGCCGGTTTTCACGTCAATCGCCTTGATGAAGCCGCCGCCGCCCTTGGCACCCGGCTGCACGTGCATGTGGAACTCGGCTTCGACGTACATTTTGCCTTTCACTAAGGGCGTCGGCGGCAGGCCTTTAATGGTCTCGCACCAGTAATTGCCCGATATGAACGCAATGTCGCTGCTGGCTTCGTACGAAGGCACCAGATAGTTCGTTCCGCCCAAGAAGGAAGGGCAGACGTCAACTAAGCCGTTGGAAAGATCGGAAGGATCTTTTTTCGGGTCAAAAATCGGGCGGCCGGACGAATCAAGTCCCTTCCAGACAGTGATTGGCATGAAGGGTTCGCCATAAATGAACTTAATGTTGCCTACCGTTCCCGGACCGAAATTGTCCCGCTCGAGCAGATAGGAGTAGCCGTCCTTGTGCGTGGTGAACACGCCCTCTAGCTTCTTGCCATTGTGTGCAGTATCGACCAGTATGGGCTGGGAGATGGAGTCGTAATCCCACAGGTCGTGGGGGACCATTTGGAACTGGCCCTTGATCGCGCCCGTATCGCCGTCAAATGCGATCATGGACGTGGTGCCGACGTTATCGCCAGGACGAACCGTACCCGCCCAGGGTCCGGGATTGCCAGTGGACCAGAAGATCAGGTTCTGCTTCACATCGTAGACACCCGTGGTCCAGGTGGTGCCGCCGCCGTGCACCCAGGTGTTGTCGCCACCCCAGGTCTCGTTGCCTGGCTCACCCGGACCGGGAACGGTGTAGGTGATCCAAGCGATTTTTCCGGTCTCCGCGTTCACTGCAATCAGGCGTCCGCGCGCACCGAATTCGCCGCCCGTCATGCCGCTAATAATGTTGCCCTTAACGACCAGCGGAGCTCCGGTAATCGTGATTGCATCCGTATACTCCGCGACCTTGGTGTCCCACGCCACTTGTCCGGTCTTCGCATCCAACGCCACCACATGGGCATCGATGGTTCCAAAGTAAAACTTGTCCCCATAGAGCAGCCCGCCGCGATTGACCACGTCGCAGCAGACTACCGACAGCGCTTTGTCCGGCAATTCCCGCTCATACTTCCAGAGGAATTTTCCACTCCTGGCATCTAGCGCAAACACCTTGTTGTACGAGGTGGTGATGAACAGGATTCCGTCGTGTTCCACCGGAACAACCTCGTGGCCGGCGGTTAACCCTGTGGAAAACGACCATAATGGGGTCAGGTTTTTAACGTTTTGTGCGTTAATCTGCTTGAGCGGACTGTAACCGTGTCCGTCGAACGTACGGCGGTACTGCAGCCAATCGGCGGCAGGGGGATTCAGCAGTTGCTGTTCTGTTACGGCCTGGTACGGCCTGTTTGACGCATTCTCTTGGCAAAATGCCGGAAGCGTCGCAATTGTCAGAAGGACCACAGATGCTATTAACAACCCACCTAGCATAGACCTATTCTTGATACGCATTATTCCTCCTCCAGTGTTTGCGTCTTGCGTTAATTGCAGATCTAACCTTTCTTCGGACCAACGGCCGCGGAGAATACGTCCGCCACGACCAGCTTGCCATCCTCTATCTTCAAAGGAAGGATCGGGAGCCTCCGCGAAACGGGGCCCTCGCCCGTCGACTTGCCAGCCTGCATCGGATCGAACATCGCTTCGTGACATGGGCAGCGGAACAACTTTTTGTCCTCAACCCAATCGGTCAGCATGCACCCAAGATGGGTGCACACGGCCGAGTAAGCCAAAACTCCTTGAGCCGCGTCTTCCTTCGACTCTTCCGGAACTTTTTCCGGAGGCAACCGCAAAAGAAGGACGGTGGAGTGGTCGCTCTCACGAACCGTTCCACTGGCCGTGTCCTTGGCCTGCGCAGTAACCGGAGGTCCATCGATAACCAAGTCCTCCAGAGAAACGATATTGTCCTTGCGCGGGCCGTCAACGAAAACAAACATGTCGCCCACTTTCGGCGCTCCTTTGTCCAGCGGTTTGGGCATCGCTCCGCCCACGGCAAAGGCACTCAGACTCCCTCCGATTGACACCAGCGCCGCCGCCCCCGCAAAACCGCAGGTGGACTTGAGCAGCTCGCGCCGGGTTATGCAAAAATTCGACTCCATGAAACCGACCCCCCTTAACTCGATGTCTATTCTTCAGAAGAAACTGCACTTGGTACTAACGGGCAGCAGCTCCCATTCCACCGCGGACGCTGGGCTAGGCTGTCAGCTACCCGCGGTTGTCGGATCAATCATTGTTCGTACTTCTGAGATCCGATTCGCAGGAAAGCCACCGCGCTTGGCGTGCTCGTGAAGCAATTCCGCACTCGTCGCAAGATAAATACAGTAGATCCGATCGTCGCAGACGTAGCTCTTGACCCACTGGATTTGTGGGCCCATCTCCTTCAGGACACCGCAAGACTTCTGTGAAATGCCCTGTAAGTCGTCGGCCGATAACTTACCTGCTCCGGGGATTTCGCGCTCGATCACAAATTTGTGCAATTGCATCTTCGTTGCCTGCGGTGACGTTGCCTGCAGTGACGGCGTTGCCCCACCTGCTGCGAAAGCATTCAGGCTTCCCCCCATTGAGACCAATGCCGACGTCGCAGCCAAAGTGCATGCGGACTTCAGCAGGTCCCGTCTTTGTTTGTTAAAGTCCGACTTCATAGCCCAGTCCCTCCTTGGACTCAATTTCTGCATCGCACGCAGCACATCAGCCAAACATCGTGGCTACGCAGCAAACTCCACACTGAGGATAATGGCCAGTCCGGCGAAACGCCGGACCGGCCGATCTCATTACCCAGCGGTTGTCGGATCAATCGTTGTTCGTACCTCGGAGATCCGATTCGCAGGAAAGCCACCGCGCTTGGCGTGCTCGCGAAGCAATTCCGCACTCGTCGCAAGATAAATACAGTAGATCCGATCGTCGCAGACATAGCTCTCGACCCACTGGATTTGTGGGCCCATCTCCTTCAGGACACCGCAAGACTTCTGTGAAATGCCCTGTAGGTCACCGGCCGATAACTTACCTGCTCCGGGGATTTCGCGCTCGATCACAAATTTGTGCATTTCCAATCCTCCTTATCCTTTCGAATTCGCAGTCGAACTAGGAACCACCGCGAACTACTAGAAGAATGCAATGGTGCCCAATGCAATTGAGTCCTCGGTCGCGGTCTTGAACGCCTGCGACTCGGAACGAGTGTGGGTATACTCACCGACCAGATTCATCCACTTCGTCAGCCCATAGCGAGCCTGGCCGATATACGACCCGTTGTTTCTCGTTACCAACGCCGAATCCGCCCCGAAGTTGGGGTTGGCTAGTTCCCCGCTAGCCAGGCTCAGATTGCTCTGGCCGTAGCTTGCGCCAATCGTAAACTTCTTGGCAAAGGTGTACGTTCCCTGGGCGTAATAGCCTTGGGAATTGCGGGTTTGTCCCGCTGGGCTCGTAGAGAGGAACATCAAACCCTCCGTTCCGATACCCGAACCGTCGTAGCCATAGACCACGAAGTCAGCCGCGCCAACCGAGATCTTGGTGCCGTAGTCGACGCCCCACGCTCGAACGCTGTGTCCCGGTACCCAGCCAGCAGATTTCAGCAAATTGGAATCGTTAGCCAAGTCGCTAGCGCTAGCCTCCAGGCTCTGAGTAATGTAGTTGTTCCAGAACTTGACCTTTACCATCCCTTTAGTAGGGAACGTGTACGTCAGCTTGCCCTGGAGTTGGGGCTGCCCATGGCCGGTGAGCGGAGCGGAGAATTCTGGCAATCCGAGTGTCGTGGACACAACATCACTTAGGGGCGCGAAGATTCCGCCTGCAACCTGGAATCCGCCAGCGGAGGGTGAAGTCCAGCTAATCTGTGGCATGAAGTCAGTGTAGATATAGCCTAGACCAATGCGGCCCAGCGTGACGCTGCCCGGCCCGGCGTTGCCGTTCGTCGAACCTGCACCGAGAAGGGTGAAGTCATTCAAGATAGCCTCTTGGCCGAAGAAGCCAAGGTCGCGGCCAACTTTGAAGGTTCCCATGTTGGCTTTGCCAATGGTCACGTACTGCTGACGAAAGTCGATGCCCGCGACGCCGAATCCCGTCGGGTTGCCGGGGGCCAAGTTAACGCCGCCAAACGTCGTCCCTGCCAACCCGCCGGTCATGAGGCTCTGGATTCCCGGCCAGATGCCGAAGAAAACCGCGAGGTCGTAGCCACCTTGCTTCGTCGCGATCTTGAAGGACAAGTCGCCCGGCAGCAGACCGTTGCGTATCGACGAATTGGGCTGGGCGTTGTTGCTGGCCAAGCACAGGACGCAGGTATTACCACTGCCTACGTTAGCATTGCCAGGTGTGTTATCCGGCCGGTCGTGGACGTAGAATCCGTTGATTTCGCCGGAAATGGTCACGTCGAAAGGTCCGCTGTGGAACCCAACTGCGTTGTCCATGGCGGTAACGACCTTCGCTCCCGTCGCTTGCGCCTCCCGCTCGTTCGGTCTGGCCGCTTGAGGCTGTTGTTGGGCCGCGTAATGTTGCTTCAAAGTATCGTATTGCTTTTGAGTGATCGTACCATTGGCTAGAAGAATGTCCAGCAGGTCATCATCGGCGCGCACCCGCGCAGGATTCAGCACGAGGACAGCGAAGCTCAAAACCAGGGCGAGTACTTGCAGGGTCCAACAAGAACCCAGAAAGGTCCGGCCGGACTGTGAATCGGTCGATTGGCGTTTGCTCATGTGGCATTTCCTTTCTTCATTTCGAGGAAGGGACAAGATGGGTCCTTCGACGACGCGCTGTTTTTCAACGAGAAGCTGCGAGATGCCATGCAAGAGACGGGCCATTCATAAAATCTAGTGTCGTGACCGCATGATGATTACGGCGCGGAAAACGAGTAGCGCCGGCATCTTGCCGGCTGTCCCGATGTCGTCTCGCCCTCGGCGCGGCGGGCGAGGACGCCCGCCGGACAGCCGCCGGGACGGCGGCGCTACCTAAGCGGTGAAACGGTACAAATCATGCGGTCACGGTACTAGGGAGTTGCGATGTTCCATCCATTAAGAAGGCGAGTAGAACGTGGCTTTGATTCCCGTGCACACCTTTGCGCGTCATCGGCGATGTTACAGAATGTGACAAGTCGCACGTGTGACAGGTGTAACGAATAGGACTGCGTGTGACAGTTTCCCGGCGCATTTGGGACGCACAGTGGCCGCTTGACCGGGACTTAAAATGGCAGCGGAATTGCGAAGACGCAAGAGCGCGCTCACGCAGCATAGCCGCACACAGGCAGCGATGTTGCCTTCTTAATCAGTTCTGAGACTCAGATTTCATATAGGAGACGCTAATGGCAATTTCAACTCTATCGTCGAATGACACTTCGCAAGCTCCGCGGCTGGAGCATGCGTCACACTTCTTGACCGGTATTAAGAGGATCTTGATTGGCGGCAAGTGGGTGGACGCCAAGTCGGGAAAAACATTTCCGGTCTACAACCCGGCGACCGGACGGGAAATCGCACAAGTTGCCGAAGGGGATCGAGAGGACATTGAGCTGGCAGTGAAAGCTGCCCGTACCGCGTTCGAAAGCGGTCCCTGGAGCAGAATGACTGCCTCCGAGAGAGGACGCCTTGTTTGGAAGCTGGGAGATCTTCTCGAACAGCATCTGGAAGAGTTCGCCGAGCTGGAGTCGCTGGACAACGGGAAACCAATTTCCGTGGCGCGGGCCGCGGACGTTCCGCTGGCCGCCGATTTGTTCCGCTACATGGCGGGCTGGGCAACGAAGCTCGAAGGAAATTCGATTCCACTCTCGGTGCCGTACACGCCGGGTGCCTCCTACCACGCCTATACACTCCGGGAACCTGTGGGTGTCGTTGGCCAGATTATCCCCTGGAACTTCCCTTTGCTTATGGCTGCCTGGAAGCTGGGCCCGGCCCTCGCGACAGGTTGCACGGTGATACTGAAGCCCGCCGAACAGACGCCCTTAACGGCGCTGCGGTTGGGCGAGTTGATCGGCGAGGCGGGATTCCCCGAAGGTGTCGTCAATATCGTGGCCGGCTTCGGAGCTGCGGGTGCGGCGCTATCGGCTCATCCCGACGTCGACAAAGTCGCTTTCACAGGTTCCACAGAGGTTGGCAAGCTCATCGTGAAGGCGGCTACTGGGAACCTGAAAAAGGTGACCCTCGAACTGGGCGGCAAATCTCCCAACGTGGTCTTTAAGGACTCGGACCTCGAAACCGCCATCGCGGGTGCGGCTAGCGCAATCTTCTTCAATCACGGCCAGTGTTGCTGCGCGGGCTCGCGCCTGTATGTGGAAGGCAGCGTCTTTGACAAGGTCGTTGAGGGCGTAGCCGAGCAGGCAAAGAAGATCAAAGTGGGTCCGGGGCTCGATCCAACAACCCAGATGGGCCCGCTCGTATCCGACGAGCAACTCAACCGCGTATACGGCTACGTGCAATCCGGCATCGCCGAGGGGGCGAAGGCCGTTACTGGCGGGCGCAAGACAGGGGATACCGGATTCCAGCAGAACGGCTACTTCGTCGAGCCCACCGTTCTGGTGAATACCCGGCAGGACATGAAGGTCGTCCAAGAGGAGATCTTCGGCCCGGTGGTGACGGCCATGCCATTCAAAGAAGTCGATGAATTGATTCCAAAGGCCAACGACTCGGTATATGGCTTAGCTGCGGGAATTTGGACGCGCTATCTCAGCAAAGCTCACCGGCTGGCTGCCGCGTTGCGCGCGGGCACAGTTTGGATCAACTGCTACAACATCTTTGACGCGGCGCTGCCATTCGGCGGATATAAGCAGTCCGGTTGGGGGCGCGAAATGGGTCACGAGGCCATCGAACTCTATACGCAAACCAAGGCGGTGTGCGCGCGACTATAGAACCCAGAAGGTTTGGTCGTTTAGTCATCGGGACTTCAGGACTGAGAGAGCGGTCTTATGCACAGATTGCTCGTTCTCATCTCGTCGCCATCGTGTTTTACAATCTCAATGAAAGCGGGGCCGAGATAGCATCGGCACTCGTTTGCGAGTCAGAACCATGGGCAAATGCTGCAACTCTGCTGTCATCGACGTGCCGCCGGACAAGGTCTGGAGGAGCATTCGGGACTTTCACGACTTGACTTGAGCGCCGGGTGTCGTCACTAAGGCGGCCGTCGTTGGCAATCTGAAGGGCAACCAGATCGGCGCAAAACGCGTGCTGAATGATGCGTTCCACGAGACGCTGCTCTCGCTGCACGACCACGAGCACACCCTCTCGTACAACATCGACGATGGCCCCGGACCGGTGGCCAAGGACTCGGTCGCCAATTACATCGGAAGGTGGCGCGTTCTGCCGATCACGGAAAACAACACTGCACTGGTCGAGTTCCAATCGTCGTTCGATGCGCCGAATGCCGCCGCAGTGAGCGACTTTTGTAACCCGATCTACCAGGCGCTGCTCTAGGCACTCAAGCAGCAGTTTTCCTGATTGTCCGATCATCAAAAGGTGAAAGCTAGTAGACGAAAAGCAGTGCTATAGCGACGAACAGATGCCGGCCGCCTGCCCGCCTCCTTGCCGTTATCTCCCTGATGTGCGCTGTCTCTGTCCGCGCACAAGACCGGTTTGAGATTCACGTCTACGAATATGAACCGCTTGCACCCGGAAAGTTCACTCTCGAAACGCACCTCAACTACGTAGGAATAGGCACTAAGACCGCCGATAACCGTTGTGCCAACCAACAATCAGTTCCACATGACTTTTGAATTGACCGAAGGATTGACGAACAACAACGCTTTGGGAATAATGCTGCTGACCGCTGAGCGACCCAGTGGACCGGCGCTTGAGTATGCGGGCTGGCGGATCTTGCCACACTTCTACGCACTAAAATCGCGGAAGCTGCCGGTGGATTTGGGATTCGTGGCTGAGTTCGGCTTTCAGAAAACCACGTATGAGGAAGATTCCCGGCATGTGGAGCTGCGACCTATCATCGGCAAGCAGGTTGGCAAGGTCGAGATTGATTTCAATCCGGTTTTTGAGCGTGCCCTCCACGGCCCTGGTGTGCGGGACGGCTGGGGCTTTCAGCCGGCTGCACGTTTTGCATACGAGATGAATGAGCGCTTCACCCCAAGCTTGGAGTATTACGCCAGCACCGGGTCATTTCCGACAGGTGCACCCTTGGATAGACAAACGCACCAGATTTATCCCGGTGGGGAAGT
>Ga0116223_10003372_pt1 | contig 14394 bp, 11 predicted proteins | sample Sb_taG_3_FD_90092 | JGI IMG/M metagenome (GOLD analysis project Ga0116223, IMG submission 90092) | Peat soil microbial communities from Weissenstadt, Germany - Sb_50d_a_PC metaG | ecosystem: Environmental > Terrestrial > Soil > Wetlands > Peat | place: Germany: Weissenstadt | collected 2010-09-21 | reverse complement strand
GCTGGCCGCGCCGCAGGCGCGCGGTACGCTGCAGCTCACGCATGCGGATCTGCAGGACTATCCGCGCGGGCTGCGCCTGACGGAAATCGCCGCAACGCTCACGGCCGACGGCGACCATCTCGAGCTGCAGCAGCTCGAGGCGCACGCCGGCACGGGCACGCTGCGCGTGAGCGGCACGCTCGGGCTCGGTGGCGACATGCCGCTGTTGCTCAAGCTCGAAGGCCACAACGCGCGGCCGGTGAGCAGCGACCTGATCACGGCCAATGTGGACATGAACTTCACTCTCGCCGGCCCGCTGCGCGGGCCGCTCGGCGCGGCGGGCTCGCTGCACGTCATTCGTGCCGAGTTCAACATTCCCAATGCGCTGCCCTCGAGCGTCGCGGTGCTGGACGTGCGCCGGCCAGGTCAGACGGTGGTTCCGGAGCGATCGAGCACGTTCAATGTCAACCTCGATCTGGCGGTCGATGCGCCACGCGCCATCTTCGTGCGCGGCCACGGTCTCGACGCCGAGTTAGGCGGCTCGCTGCATGTCGGTGGAACCAGCAATGACCCGGATATCAGCGGCGGCTTTGACCTGCGCAGCGGCACGATCAATCTGGCGGGCTCGACGCTGACCTTCACCAGCGGTCGCCTGAGCTTCAACGGCAGCGGCGTCAAGAAGAAGATCGATCCAACGCTCGACTTCACGGCGACCAACATCGTGAGCAATGTGACTTCGACTCTGAATGTCGGCGGCTATGCCGATGCGCCCGTGATCACGTTGAGCAGCACGCCCGAGCAGCCGCAGGATCAGATTCTCGCGCGGCTGCTGTTCGGCGCGGACCCGGCGCAGCTTTCGACCTTGCAGATTGCGCAGATCGCCGCGGCGCTGGCCACCATGAGCGGCATTGGCGGTGGCGCATTCAATCCGCTCAATGCCGTGCAACGCAAGCTCCATCTCGATCGCCTGGCCGTGAGCGGCAACACCAGCAACGCTGTGACCGCGAGCGGCGGCCCGGCGCAGGGCACCAGCACCGGCGCGACCATCGAGGCCGGACGCTATGTCTCGAGCCGCGTGTATGTCGGCGCGAAACAATTCACGAGCGGCACCACGCAGGCTCAGGTGCAGGTTGATCTGATCAAAAATCTGAAAGTTCAGACCACGATCGGAACCGGCGGGGGCACGGTACAGGGCGAGACGCCGCAAAATGATCCGGGCAGCAGCATTGGTTTGAGCTATCAGTTCGAGTACTGAGCATCGGCGCCGTTGCTCGCCGAGCAGGGTCGCAGGGGCGACTCAGGCACGGTTCGGTGCCATACTGCGCAGCGTCGATTTGCAGTCACGGCCGTGCCGGCCAAGGGGCGTTCTATGCCAAGCAATCCGTTGAATCGTCTCGCGGCTCTGGGGCAGTCCGTCTGGCTCGACTATATCCACCGCGATTTGTTCCGCAGTGGTCAATTGCGCGGGTTGATCACGCAGGATTCCTTGACCGGCATGACTTCCAACCCGGCGATCTTCGAGAAGGCGATCGCGCACAGCGCGGCCTACGATGAGCAGATTTTCTCACTGAGCAGCGCCGGCCAGGATGCCGGTGCGGTCTATGAGCAGCTGAGCCTGCAGGACGTTCGACAGGCCGCCGATGAATTCCGCGGTGTCTTCGACGCCACGCATGCTCAGGACGGCTACGTCAGCCTGGAAGTCAATCCGCATCTGGCGCACGACGCCGCCGGCACTGTCAGCGAGGCGCGACGGCTCTGGGCGGCGCTCAATCGGCCCAATGTCTTCATTAAAGTCCCCGGCACGCGCGCCGGGCTGGTCGCAATTGAGCAGCTCATCGCCGCCGGCATCAGCATCAATGTGACGCTGCTGTTCTCGCTGCCGCGCTATCGCGCGGTCATCGATGCGTATCTGGCCGGTCTCGAGGCGCGAGTCGCGCAGGGCCTGCCGATCGAGCGCGTGGCTTCGGTGGCGAGTTTCTTCATCAGCCGCATCGATACGCTGATCGATCCCATGCTCGATGCGCTCGCGGCCAAGGGCGACGCGCGGGCGCGTCAGGCCAAGGCGCTGCGCGGCGAGTCGGCGATTGCGTGTGCGAAGCTCGCCTATCAGATGCATCGGCACGTATTCGCGCACGAGCGGTTCATGACTCTCAAGGCGCGCGGTGCGCAGTTGCAGCGGCTGCTGTGGGCCAGCACCAGCACCAAGGATCCCTCGTACAGCGATATAAAATATGTCGAAGCGCTGATCGGTGCGAACACCGTCGACACCTTGCCGCTCGAGACGCTGCTCGCCTATCGCGATCATGGACAGCCGCAAGCCCGGTTGCTCGAGGGGCTCGATCACGCTCGCAGCGTTCTCGATGAGCTGCCGCAGCTCGGCGTGGATCTGGTAGCGGTGACGCAGCAGCTCGAGGACGAGGGGGTCGCAAAATTCGTGCAGCCGTTCGACAAGCTCATGCAGGCGGTGCAATCCAAACAGGCCCACATGCGCGCCGGCGGCACGGCGAGCGGCGCGCGGCTGTCGGTGCAGACTCGGCACTGAACCGATAGCGAGCACGAGCAGGGAGACGATGAGAGCGGCGAGGCTGTGGTCCGTCGGGCTGGTGGCATGGCTGTGGAGCGCAAGCGCTCTTGCCGCTCAACACAACATCGTGATCTTCGTCGCCGACGGGCTGCGGGCAGGGTCGGTCAGCGCCGAGGATACGCCCACCATGGCAGCGCTGCGCGAGGCGGGCGTGAGCTTCGTGAACAGCCATGCATTGTTTCCGACCTTTACCACGCCGAATGCTTCGGCCATTGCGACCGGGCACTATCTGGGCGACACCGGCGACTTCAGCAATGCGGTGTATGCCGGATATCGATTGTTCGACACGGGCAATTTCCGACTGCCGCCAGCGAGCAGCACGCCGTTCATCGAGAGCGACCCGGTGCTCGGGGATCTGGACGATCATTTCGAAGGTAATTTCCTCGGTGAGGACAGCCTGCTGGCGCTCGCGCGCGAGCGCGGCTACAGCACGGCGGCGATCGGCAAGCTCGGTCCAGTGGCGATCCAGGACGTCACGCAGCTCTCACCGCGGCAGGGTCGATTCGCGACCCCGCAGACCATCATCATCGACGATGCCACCGGCGCTGGCGCCGCGGACGGGACGGACGGGAATGCGCCGCCACTCGACAGGGAAGTCGTGGCCGCACTCGAGAGCGCAGACCTGCCGTTGGTCACTCCGGCGCGGCAGCAGCCGACGGGCACGAGCCGCTTGCCGGGGGTGCGCAATGCCAACTTTGTGCAGCAGAACTACTTCATCGCGGCCACCACGCGTGCGGTACTGCCGTTGCTCAAGCGGCGCGGCAAGCCGTTCGTGCTGCTGTACTGGTCGCGCGATCCGGACGGCACGCAGCACAATCAGGGCGACAGTCTCAATGCGCTGCGTCCCGGCATCAACGGTTCGAGCTCGCGTGCAGCCGTGCGCAACGCCGACGACAATCTGCGCCAGATCCTCGAATTCGTGCGCAGCGATGCACAGCTGGCGGCGAACACGGATATCTTCGTGACCTCCGATCACGGCTTTGCCACGATCAGCAAGCATGACATCGACGCCCAGGGACACGCGACCGCGAGTCCGGCCGCGCATACGCGCTATCCGGACGTGCCTGCAGGATTCCTGCCGCCTGGATTCCTGGCGATCGATCTGGCCCGCTTGCTGTACGAGCCGCTGTACGATTCGGACCGTATCGGCAATGACACGCGCGGCAATGCCGTCTACGAGCGCGTCAGCACGCACCCGGTGGTCGGCAATGCCGTCATCGGTGGTACGGGTGCGGCGCTCGATCGCACCGACGCCCAGGTCATCGTGGCCGCCAACGGCGGTTCGGATCTCATCTATCTGCCGAACGGCGAGCGCGCGCTGGCGCGGCGCATCGTGGCACTGATCGCCGCTCTGGACTACGTGGGAGCGCTGTTCGTTGACGATCAGTACGGGGCAATCCCCGGAGCGCTGCCGTTGTCGAGCATCGCGCTCGAAGGCGATGCGCGTCTGCCGCGCCCGGCCCTGGTGGTGGCATTCAAGACGTTCCTGCTCGAGCCGCTTGCAGCCGCACAAGCCTACAACCCGTTACAGCACGCGGTGCAGATCGCCGATACATCGCTGCAGCAGGGTCAAGGCATGCACGGCAGCTTTGGCCGTGACAATACCTATAATTTCATGGCGGCGATTGGGCCGGACTTCAAACAGCACTATACGGATGCGTTGCCGGTCAGCAACGCCGACATCGCACCGACTTTGATGCGCCTGCTCGATCTGCGAGCGCGCACGCGCGGCACCTTGCTCGGACGCGTGCTCGAGGAGAGCCTCGAGGGACGCACTGCAGCCGGTGGAGCGGCGCAACGTTGCCGCGCGCTCTCGAGCCCTGCGGCCGACGGTCGGCGAACGCTGCTGGAGTATCAGCGCCTGAACGCGCGGCTTTATCTCGATCAGGCGCAATTCCGGCGCGCGGCCGCGGGCGAGGTATCGGGCTGCGGGCCATGAGCGAGGTGCAGCCCGTGGCCCAGCGCGGCTATGAGCAGTCCGCGCACGTCGATATCAGTGCTCGCCACCGTGCGGCGCACGCAGCGCCATGATCAGGCCACGGATGCCTGCGTCGATGAGCGCGATGACCTCGGTGAAATCGGCTGCTTTACCATAGTAGGGATCCGGCACGTCGCGCAGCGCCTGCCCAGGGGCGAAGTCCAGCAGTCGCACGAGCTGCGCGGGACTATCAGGATGTGCCAAGGCGAGCGCGTCGAGGCGATTGCGCTCATCCATGACCACGATCCAGTCGAAGCGCTCGAAATCCTCGGCGACGAGGCGACGTGCGCGCAGCTGCGACATGTCGATGCCGCGTTGTCTTGCGGCACGCTGCGAGCGCAGGTCCGGCGGCGAGCCGATGTGATAGTCGTGCGTGCCGGCCGAATCCACCTCGAATTGCATTTCCGGCGCCAGCATTGGTGCCAGAGCGCGAAAGAGCGCCTCGGCCGTGGGCGATCGGCAGATATTGCCCATGCAGACGAATAGGATTCTGAGTGATGGACTTAAGCTCATAAGTATTTGGCTTAGGCTAGCGCTCCGGGCATCGTAAAGCCATCGCTGGAATGCACAAGAATCAGGCGCCAGAGCGTCGCGCGGCTTGGAATGATCAGGTGACAGATCGTATCCTTCGTGGGCATCCTATGGCTACGCCGGCCGTCACGTCGTGTGTGCTGCCGTCCGTCATCACCCACCATGAGGACTGAGATGCCGAAGTTCCTGCTCGCGGCCGCGATGATGCTCTTTGCCACGATTGCTGCAGCGGATGAAACTCGTCCCTACACGGAGGGAGCGGTGACGCATGTCTCGTACGTCAAGGTCAAGCCGGGCATGTTCAATACCTACATGAAATGGCTTGCCACTGACTACAAGTCGCTGATGGAGGAATATAAGAAGCAAGGAATTATTCTCGACTACAAGGTTTACAATACGAACGAGGCCCATAATCCGAGCGAACCGGACCTCATGTTGACGGTCGTCTATAAGAACATGGCAGCATTGGATGGACTTGAGGAGCGTACGGACCCGCTGACCGCAAAGGTATTTGGCACGCGCCAGAAGCGGGACGAGGCTGCGATCAGTCGCGAGGCGATGCGAGAGCTTCTTGGCGACCGATTTATTCGCGAGTTGATTCTGAAGTAGATCTGACCGCCCTTGGGGTTTACGGGTCGGGTGGTTCTTGGCCGATGCACCCGCAGATCGTGGCGCTGCACGCGATCCTGTAGCCCTGGCGCTATGTTGGGCAGCGCACCGACGAACGAGCGTCGGCCGAGTAACATCCCGCCTCCGAGTCCTGGATCCGGGACCTTTCCGAATGTCCGGCGCATGAGCGTCGGATTCGGCGGATCAGAATTGGCCCGTCAGCGGTCATCCACCCCGACGGGTTTTTTTTCAGCCCGTCCGCCCTGCAGATGAACAGCAGCGCCCCTCGGCGCCCGGGCAGGGCGCGCTCGGCTCTGCAGTCACCTCACGCTGTAGCCGCGTGCCTCGAGGCACGCGGTCTGCGCGCGCAGATTGTCGCCGCGATTCGGCCCGTCGGCGCCGGCCTGCGCTGCGGCCCAGTCACGACACTCCTGCTTATCGCGCTGCTGCTGTTCGGCACTCTGCGCATTTTTGGGATAGGCGAATAGTTCAGCGCCACCCGGCGGCGATCCAGCCCCCGGCGGTGGTGCGGCCCCGGGCGGTGGTGCGGCCCCGGGTGGCGGTGCGGACTGATTCAGAACCTCGGGCGGAGGAGTCACGGCAACATAGCCAGCCGCGGCACCATCCCAAACATAGTAGTTATCGTAGGCGTAGTAATAGGGCACCCCGCCCCACCACAGGGTCGAGTAGTAGAGCGGCAAGGTGGCTAGGAACAGCCCGTAACCGGGCCAGCCCCACCAACCGTAGCAACAGTAGCCATAGCCGCGCCAGCCCCAACCGCCGCGGAAGCCGTAGCCGCCGTAGACTCCATGGTAGCCGCCGGCGCGGAAAGCACCGCCGACGTGCGCGCCACCGCCACCGTGCGCGCCACCGCCGCCGCCAAAATGACCGGCTGCGAACGCGCGGTTTGGCGACGATGCAAGCAGTAGACCTGCAATCAAGACGAGCCCCAGGGCTCGCAATCCGTGGAATATGGTTTTCGCGTTCATGAGTGCCTCGCGGGCGCTATGGGCATACCTCATGGTTAATTATACGCTTCCAAGATTAAATCAAGCTGAACGCTAGTATCGCTTCAGCCGCAGCCGCTCCTTATGTCAGACAGCGGCGGCAGTGGCTGGTTCACGGCTTCCGTCACCGTGCCTATCAGGCGCAGGGGATCACGAACAGCGCCGCCAGCAGCGGCGACTCGTGCCGGAATCGGCCGATGCCGGCGATGCGGCTGGCCGCATCGCCGGCCGGCGAGCCCCGGAACGCTTCGAAGCTGCGCTGTGAGGCATCGAACCCAACGCGCATCTGCTGGAAATCGAGCATGACACGCTCGCGCGGGAAGATCGCCTTGTACACGGCCTCCTTGGCGATGAAGCACAGTTTTGCCTGATCGATGCCGAGCGCCGCGAATGCCTGCTGCTGCTCGCGCTCCTCCGGCCGACAGACGGCGCCGACCAGCGCTCGCTCCAGCGCCACATCCTCTTCAAGGTCCAGACCCATGGCCTGCATGAGGCGCGTGGGTGCGGCGATCGCCAGCGTGCAGCCTTCGCAGTGAGTGATCGAGCCCACGAAACCCGTCGGCCAGATCGGATCACGCTGCGGTCGCGCCAGGATCGGAACGGGTACGCAACCGAGCTGCGCGAGCGCCTCGCGCGCAGCGGACCGCCCCGCGCGAAATTCGCGGCGTCGCTGCTGCACAGCGTGGTCGATGAGCTGCTCCTCGGCCGCGAAGCCGGCATCGGCGTGATCGCTGATCGGTCCGCCGCCGATCCCGCAGCCGACCGGCAAGCAGTGGCGCAGCCAGCTGAGGATCAATTCAATAGCGCGATCAGCGCGCTGCGGGCTCAGCGCTGCCAATGTGGGTTGCGTCTAGCCATTATTCCGTACCTCGCGATGTTCGATACGAAAGCTCAACGCGAATTAGGAATATTCGGTTGACAGAACGGTACGGCGATAATACCCGAACGACTGACCGGTACCAAAACGATGCCGAGCGTAAGCTAGCATCGTTCGCGCCTATCCGTGGAGAGATCAACATGCCCGCGCCAGCTCCGACTGCTGCAGATGCCGATCCCGAGGAGACACGGGAGTGGCTCGAGGCGCTGGAAGCAGTCGTCAAGCAGCACGGCAAGGCGCGCGGCGTTTATCTGCTCTCGCAGTTGGAGGAGCAGGCGCGGCAGCTCGATATTCTGACCCACGCGCTGCCTTACTCGTCCTACCGCAATACCATTTCACTCGAGCAACAAGCGGTGCACCCGGGTGATATTGCGTTGGAAGAGCGCATTACCGCCATTCTGCGCTGGAACGCGCTCGCCATGGTGGTGCGGGCCAACGAGGCGTACGGCGAGTTGGGCGGCCACGTCGCGAGCTATGCATCGGCGGCGGAAATTTTCGAAGTTGGTTTCAATCACTTCTTTCGTGGCGACCGCGAGGGCCACGACGGCGATCTGGTTTTCTTTCAGCCGCATTCAGCCCCCGGTGTGTACGCTCGGGCGCACCTCGAAGGCCGCTTGAGCGAGCAGCAGTTGGCGCACTTCCGCAGGGAAGTGGACGGTCACGGACTGTGCTCCTATCCGCACCCGTGGTTGATGCCAGAGTTCTGGCAGGTGCCGACCGGCTCGATGGGCATCGGACCCATCAACGCCATTTATCAGGCGCGATTCATGCGCTATCTGGAGCATCGCGGATTGGTCCCGGCCTCGGCGCGTCGAGTCTGGGGCGTGTTCGGCGACGGCGAGATGGATGAGCCCGAATCGATCGGCGCTCTGACGCTCGCCGCTCGCGAACAGCTCGATAATCTGACCTTCATCATCAACTGCAATCTGCAGCGCCTCGACGGACCGGTGCGCGGCAACGGTCAGATCATCCAGGAGCTCGAAGGGCTGTTCACGGGCGCGGGTTGGAACGTCATCAAGGTGCTGTGGGGCTCGGATTGGGATGCGTTGTTCGCGCGCGACACACATCACGCGCTGCTGCGCCGCTTCGCCGAGACGACCGACGGGCAATACCAGACGCTCGGCGCCAATGACGGCGCCTATAACCAGGCGCACTTCTTTCAGCTCGATCCCGAGTTGCGGGCGCTGGTGGCACATATGTCGCTGGCGGACATCGACGCCCTCAAGCGCGGTGGCCACGATATGCGCAAACTGTACGCGGCGTTCTCGGCAGCGCGCGCACATCGCGGCCAGCCGACGGTGATTCTCGCCAAGACCAAGAAGGGCTATGGCATGGGCGGCACCGGCGAATCGCGCATGACGTCGCACCAGCAGAAGAAACTCGATGTGGCGACGCTGCGCAGCTTCCGGGACCGCTTCGCGCTGCCGCTTACCGACGCGCAGATTGCGGATCTGAGTTTCATCAAGCCGCCGGAGGATAGCGCCGAGGTGCGCTACCTGCGCGCGCGGCGCGCCGAGCTCGGCGGCTATCTGCCTGCGCGCGGCGCCGAGGCGCCGGCCATCGCGCTGCCGCCGCTGCAGAATTACGCCGGCTTTGCGCTGCAGGCCGACGGCAAGGAAATGTCGACGACCATGGCGGCGGTGCGCCTTTTGACCAACCTGCTGCGGGACAAGAGCCTCGGGCCTCGCATCGTGCCGATCGTGGCCGATGAAGCGCGTACGTTCGGCATGGCCAATCTGTTCCGCCAGATCGGCATCTATTCTCCAAGCGGCCAGCTCTATGAGCCCGAGGACGCCGGCTCGCTGCTGTCCTATCGGGAAGCGCGCGACGGTCAATTGCTTGAGGAGGGCATTACGGAGGCCGGGGCGCTGTCCTCATGGGTGGCGGCGGCCACGGCCTATAGCGTGCACGGCCTGCGCCTGCTGCCGTTCTACATCTTCTACTCGATGTTCGGTTTCCAGCGGGTGGGGGATCTGATCTGGGCGGCCGCCGATCAGCGCTCGCGCGGCTTTCTGATCGGTGCGACCGCCGGCAAAACCACGCTGGGCGGGGAGGGTTTGCAGCACCAGGACGGCTCGAGCCACGTCGTGGCCGCCACCGTTCCCAATTGCCGCGCCTACGATCCCGCCTTTGCGGGCGAGCTGGCCGTAATCCTGGATCATGGCGCGCGCTCGATCATGCAGCGTTCCGAGGACGTGTTTTATTACATCACCGTGAGCAATGAAAACTATGCGCAGCCGTCACTGTCGGCGGAGCTCGCAGCGCAGGTGATTCAGGGGTTGTACCGCTATGCACAGGTGATAGCGCCGCAACCGGCCGGTGCCCTGCGCCTGCTCGGTTCCGGAGCAATCCTGCGGGAGGTCATCGCCGCCGCCGCGCTGCTCCAGAGCGACTGGAATGTCTCGTGCGAGGTCTGGAGCGCCACGAGCTTCAGCGAGCTCGCGCGCGAGGCGGCGCAGGTGGCGCGCTGGAATCGGCTGCATCCGTCACTCGAGCCCAAAGTCTCTCATCTGCAGCAATGCCTCGCAGGCGCGACGCCGGTTGTGGCGGCGAGCGACTACGTGCGCGCCTATCCGCAGCTGATCGCAGCGTATTTGAGCGCGGACTTTACCGCATTGGGCACCGACGGATTTGGCCGCAGCGATACGCGCGCGTCTTTGCGCCGCTTCTTCGAGGTCGACCGCAAGCACATCGTCATCGCCGCGCTCGATGCATTGGCGCGTCACGGAGCGCTCGAGCGCTCGCTCGTAGCCAGCGCACTCGCACGCTATGGCATCGACGCGGAGCTGCCTGCGCCGTGGACGCGCTGAGGCGAATCAGCGCCGCAGCGCCTTTTCCACCGCTTTGAACAGCTGATGCACCCCGAACGACACGTCCTGGATGATGCCATTGACGAAGAAAGTCGGCGTGCCGCGGGCGCCGCTGTTGCGAGCCGCTTGCGCATGCTCGCGAATGCGCTGCAGGTAGATGTGATCATCCAACTCGGCGGCATAGCGCGCCATGTCGAGCTCCAAGCGCTCGGCGTAGCCACGCAGCTGCGGGGCCTTGAGATGCAGCTGGTTGTCGAACAGCATGTTGTGCATGGCCCAGAATCGGCCCTGCGCGCCTGCCACCTCGGACACCTCCGCAGCTGGCAGCGCATGTGGATGCGCCGCCTCGGCCGGAAAGTGCCGATAGGCGAAGCGGATGCGGCCCGGAAATCGATCGAGCAATACTTGCACCGCAGGCGCCGCTTGCTTGCAGTTCGGGCATTCGAAATCGCCAAACTCGACCACGCTCACGGGCGCGTGCGGCTCACCGAGCACGTGGTCGGCTTCATCGATGGGGACCGTCAGCTCAAAACGAGAATGCGGGCTCACGGCGCGATTGTGCCACGAGCGCCATGTTTTGCGGACCCCGATCGCAAGTGATACGTTCGGGCAGAGGAGGCCGCCATGACCACGCGATGCAGACATTTGAGCGCCGTCAAGACGTCCCAACCTCGCACCGAGGGGTGCGAGGAATGTCTCAAGCTGGGGGATTCCTGGGTGCACCTGCGACTGTGCCGCACCTGCGGACACGTGGGCTGCTGTGACGATTCCAAGAACCGCCACGCGACCAAGCATTTCCACGCCACTTCGCATCCGATCATCACCTCGATCGAGCCGGGCGAGAGCTGGAGCTGGTGCTACCTCGACAACACCGTCATGGAGCTGCATTGAGCGAGGCGTTGGGCCCAGTTGTGGCCAACGAGCTGCTCGAGCGACGTCGCGAGCAGATGTTTCCGAAGCTGGCACCGGCGCAGATTGTGCGCCTGGAGGCGCTCGGGCGGCGCGTCGAGGCACATGCCGGCCAGGTCCTGCTCGAATCCGGCACTCGGCACTCACATGTCTTCATCGTGCTGTCCGGCAGCGTCGAGGTGTTGCTGCGCGACCGTTCCGAGCTGATGTATCTGCTCACGGCCGGTGACTTCAGCGGCGAGATGAGCACGCTGCGCGGCAGCGCGGCGCAGGCCTGTCTGCGCGTGCGGGAGGACGGCGCAGCGATTGCCCTCGAACCCGAGCAGATCCGCTCGCTCGTACAAACCGATGCGGAGCTCAGCGAGCTGCTGATGCGCGCGTTCATTCTGCGTCGCATGGCGCTCATAGGCAGCGGCGGGGGCGAGGTCCTGCTGCTCGGTTCGCGGCATTCGGCGGATTCGCTGCGCCTGCAGGCGTTCCTGACGCGCAATACGCAACCCTTTCACCACGTCGATGTCGAGAGCGATGCCGATGTGGCGGCGCTGTTCGAGCGCTTTCATGTCGGGCCGAATGACATTCCCGTGGTCGTCTGCCGCGGCGAGCACGTGTTCCGCAACCCGAGCAACCGCGACATCGCCGAATGCCTCGGCATCAATCCGCAGCTCGATGACAGCCGGCTCTATGATCTGGTAATCGTGGGCGCCGGTCCCGCCGGCCTGGCGGCCGCCGTCTATGCCGCCTCGGAAGGTCTACGGGTGCGCATCGTCGAGACGCTCGCGCCCGGCGGCCAGGCGGGGACCAGCTCGAAGATCGAAAATTACCTCGGATTTCCGACCGGCATCTCGGGGGCGGCGCTGGCCGGTCGAGCCTTGTCGCAGGCCCAGAAATTCGGCGCAGCCCTGAGCGTCGCCTGCGAGGCGACCGGCCTGAACTGCGCCCAGCGGCCCTATGCGGTCGAGCTGGCGCAGGGGGGCGCGCTGCGCGGACGCAGTGTGCTGATCGCCTCGGGCGCGCAATATCGAACGCTGGCCATCGACAACCTGGGGCGCTACCACGGCACCGGCGTGCACTATGCCGCCACGCATCTGGAATCAGTGCTGTGCCAGGGCGAGGAGATCATCATCGTCGGGGGCGGCAATTCGGCCGGTCAGGCCGCGGTATTTCTAGCCGGATCCTGCCAGCGCGTGCACCTGCTGGTCCGATCGCGGGGATTGGCCGCGAGCATGTCGAATTACCTGATCCGTCGAATCGAGCAGACGCCGAATATCGTGTTGCACACCAGCACGCAGATCACGGCCGTCGAGGGCACCGATCGTCTCGAACGAGTCAGCTGGCACTGCGGCGCCGACGGTCGCAGCGAGCAGCACGCGATCGGCCATGTGTTCGTCATGACCGGCGCGGTGCCGAACACGCCATGGCTGCAAAACTGTGTGGCCCTCGACTCGGATGGCTTCGTCAAAACCGGTCCCGAGCTCGATGCGCAGGATCTGGCGGCGGCCCGCTGGCCGCTGCGGCGTCCACCGCATTCGATGGAGACCAGTCTGCCGGGCGTATTCGCCGCGGGCGATGTGCGCTCGCGCAGCGTCAAACGCATTGCATCCGCCGTCGGCGAAGGCTCGATCTGCGTGCAGTACGTTCATCGCACGCTGCAGGAAATACCCAGCGCGGTCTGAGCGATCAGGTGCATGCGATAACCCTGCTGTCGGGTGAGGCATCGAGCGCTTGTCCCTGAGGCGGTCGGCGCAGACAACGCCCGCCAGCAGCAGTAGCGTGCCGCCACCGAAGCCGCCGCCGCCGCTATGGGACGCCGGTGCCGTTGCGACCACGCTCAAGGTGACGGTGCTGTGGGCGGAGCCGACCGCATTTGCGCAGGTCAGCGTATAACTGGCCGTGCCGATTGCCGACGGCGTCACATGCGCGCTGCCAGTGGTGGCCAGGGTGCCGCTCCAGTCACCGGTTGCCGTGCAGAGGCTGGAATTGATCGACGACCAGCTCAGTGTGGCCGACCCCCCCAGGACGACGGATGCGGTGTTGACGGCAAGGTTGGGTGCCGCGGGCGGCAGCTGCGCGAGGGCAGCATCGACCTGGACGAAACCGTAGCCGGATTCAAAGTTAGGCACGGGCGTGCTCATCGCCTGCGCGCTCGAGCGCAGTGCGCCGTAGATCTGGGCGGGCGCTAGTGCAGCGTTGGCCTGCAGCATCAAGGCCGCGGCGCCGGCGACGTGCGGCGTTGCGGCCGAAGTCCCGAAGAAACTGGGATAGTCGGCATCGTTCAGACATTGCGGTACGCTCGAAGGGTCGGAAATCCCTGCGCTCGCGAAGGTCCGGCCGAAAAAAGTCGTATTGACGCCGTCGGGGCCGACGATATCGGGCTTTTGCCGCGTGATCGGCGGGGAAAGGCGCGCGCCGGTGTTATCGAACAGAATCGGTGCGCCGCCTTGCGAGGAGTAACTCTCGAGCAGCGCCGGCGAAACACCACACCGCGGCGTCTCGGGGAAGAACGCGGCACCGACCGCCATCGCGCCGGCGGCGCCGGGGTGTCCCTGCAGCGTCGAGCTGTGGGTCGCCAACGCGCTGTCGAACGACAACGGTGCGCCGTCGGCCGCCAGCACCAGCTTGATGCGGCCGGGGATCGCAGTGCCGCCGGCGAGTCCGATCACCACGTTGATGGATTCGGCCGCCGAGTCGCCGCTTGCGTCGGCCGGATTGCCGATGATGAGCAGCTGCACCGGATCGGCACCGGTCGCATTAGGTCCGGTGCAGCTCACCGGATTGCCATCGAGGTCGGTGATGTGATCGGCGCTGGTGGAGCCCGTGACGCATAGATCGATACGGCTGCTGGCGCCCGGACTGCCGGCGGCGCCGGTCACGTACGGCTGATCCCATTCGACGATGACCGCCAGATATTCGCCCGGGAACAGTCCCGGGATGGTTACGGGGAATGCAGTCGTCATGGTGGTGCCCGAGACGTCAAAGTTCAGCAGATACTCCCCGCTATTGGAGCCGCTGGTGGCGAGCGTGCTGAAGCTCGGCGCGGTGTTTTCGTAGGAATACTGCGCGTTGTTGCCGGCGGCGGAGAAATACGCCACGCCCTGCGACTCAACCGTATC